>ERZ651776.91-NODE-91-length-125077-cov-6.082024_pt1 | contig 125077 bp, 124 predicted proteins | sample MGYA00514761_ERZ651776 | MGnify/ENA metagenome assembly ERZ651776 | reverse complement strand
AGTGGTCGAAGGCGCACGCCTGGAAAGTGTGTAGGCGGGAGACCGTCTCCAGGGTTCGAATCCCTGTCTGTCCGCCATTATCTCATATTGTATTCATAAGTTGTTGAAATAAGGCGAATATTTTTTCGCCTGTATTTTGTTTTGTATAGCAAAATGTATAGCTCTTTTGGGACTCACAGTGATCGAGCGGGTGTGGTGCATAGATACCGCACTGTATGGAATGCTGAATATCATTTATCGACCGACTTTTTCGCAAACACGAATCCAAAGTCCTGATCCTGACCGACACCAAAGAAGCGGCTAAGGGGCAGGGCTCATATCTACCGACCTTCTAGCGTCTGGAAAGCGAGATCGTCGCCCTAGAGCTGGACAACGATCTACTTGCTTAAGCTCGGGCGGTGGTTCAGCTTTAAAAGGCTATTGGCTCAAGGATAGCACTCAAGTGTGCCAGTGACACGCCAGCCCCAAATCGCTCACGGTTTAGGCATGTGGCGAAAGCGAGGGGCTGTTGAACGATCTTGAATGACAGTTGTGCCAAGATCGGAGCGATGTCATTCTTTGAGACCTAACCATTTGGAATTATGATGCTCATCAAAGTTGGCGATGCTCGCACCTCAAATATTGATCTGGTTCTGGCAGGCCTACTTTCTTCAATCGCGGGTGCGCTGAACGCAGTCGGGTTCCTGATCGCCGGATCGTTCACGGCAAACATGACAGGAAATATCTCGGCGTTTGCTGACCACATCGCGAATGGCGCGATCCCGATTGCGTTTTCCTTTTTGGGGCTGGTTGCTGCCTTTATCTGGGGTGCCGGCATCGCGGCACTTGTTATTCAAGCCGGTGAACGTCGAAAACTCCGTTCGATCTATGCTTTGGCAATTGCCGCCGAGGCCATCATTCTTTTGCTGGTCGGCACCGCACTTGCGAGATCATCGGCCACAGAACACGAGACATCTCTGGTCATTGTTCTCAGCTTTGTTATGGGTCTTCAAAACGCTGTGACGACGATGATTTCACGGGCGCGGGTACGCACAACCCATGTGTCGGGAATGGCGACTGACATTGGAATAGAGCTGGCGGCTTTGGTCGGGAGTGAACAGTCGCGGCAAGAGGCTGCACCAAAGCTCCGGCTACACAGTTTAACCCTTGCCTGTTTTGCCTTCGGCGGTTTCTGCGGGGCGCTGTTGTTTCAGGTTGTCGGGAGCTTGCTTTTCATGATCGCCGCAGCCCTTTTGCTGCTAATAGCAGTGCCGGAAGCCCTTAGAGCGCATCGTTCCTGATCACCTCCCGAAAACGACCTGCTTTTTGAGCGGTTCGCCGAACGCCCCCATTGGTGCAGATGCAACGAAAGCTCACTTTGTGCTGCACAGCAGACTTGTGTGAAAACCGCAGCGAATGTTTTGAAAGCGCCCACTTTACCGATACTCTGCGACCCTGCTGTCCCATTTGTTGTGCAGAAACTGGGGGCGGATCGTCGCACTGGGCGCACCACTAAGCCTAAACTTCATCGGGCTGGCGCTTGGATCGCCGGCGATTATGACAGCGCTGCAATGGGTAGGTCGACCGGGCTACGTCGACACGATGACAGCCTATGGGATCATCACGCGGGTCATCACATTCGGATTACCGTGAAAGTGTAACCGGTCATTGCGCGGCGTAAGGGGGGGCTGCAAGATAACAAAAACCACGCAAAGACCATCTTTAGTATGGGCCAGTACGACGCCGGTTGGCAGCAGCCATCCACGCCATCAGGTTTCGGGAAGGTAACAAAATGAACTGCTACATTTCGGTCCAACTTTACCAATGCTGTGGGAGGCGTGAATGGCCGAATTGTAAAATCTGAGCACCTTAAAATGATCGCCAACATCGGCGATCATACCAGCGCGCGATCCTATGCCGTGCACTTAGGGTTTTCCCCCACGGGCGTGGTTTGCGATCTGAAACAGTGGCCAAATACCTGCTAGGAGGAAAATTCGGAGAACTCACCCGGCCGCCTTCCTGGCCAAATCCGGCCCAACGTCCTGAGCCATCTCTGACCACTTAAGTCCCCCGGCATAGCGCCAAGCCATCTGACCATTCTCATTCAATGCAAACAGATGCAGCCACCGTTTGTCGAACAGGGCGCGCACGCCATCGTGCCGCCGCAAGATGTCTGTCATCGCCTCGCGCGGTGCTTCGATACAGACCGAGAGACGCAGCGGATCATGGGCATACCGCTCACCGTCATGCACCGACTGCCAGGGCAGGCCTGCACGCAGGGTGCCGCCGTTGCCCTCGACCACGCCAATGCCGCCGATGACATTATGCAAGAGCTTGTTGCCAGACCCGAATGTATCTGGGGCCACGGTTGATCCGTAGTATTGCAGACTGATCCAGCTGGCCACGACCACAGGGGCGGTCATGATCAGTTCCAGCACACCGAAATCTTTGTCCTTGTGCCAGTCATAATCATGCAGGAACGCCCGCCCTGCTAGGCTTTTGCATGCAGTCCGTGGGCGGGGGGCGGCGATGAAGGCTTTGCATCCGGCAAGCGCCCATTCGGGTCGGGTTTCGGCCCAGTCGCGGCTGCGCAGGTCGATAGCGGTCTCATCACCCGCACGTGGCAGGCGCAACGCACGTTCGGAACGGGCCACGATGCCAGCTTGGGCAAACCAGTCCTTCGCCTGAACGATGTCGGCGGCATGGGCAGCGGACGGGTGGTCGGCAGAAAACAGAGTGATCGCATCCGTTGTCGTGTCATGCAGCGCGCCCAGAAACAGCGTATCGCTGGGGATGGCGATGCCGCGTTCGGCAAGTGCCGACCGCACATCAGCGCTGTTGAGCAGTCCCGCCAGCAGCCGCGCATTCACGTCGCCAGCGTAACCGCCGCAGGCACCGCATTGCAGCCCGCTGGCGAAGGGGTTGTTCACCACATTGGCCCCGTGCCCGGCCAGCACGACCAGTCGCGCGAAATCTGCCGTCAACGACATGGCGCGCAGGATTTTCTCGGCGGCGTCGATTTGTGCCGGCAGTGGCAAGGGCGGATCAAGGCGCGGTGCGGGGCTGTTGGCCGCGGCTTTGGGCGCGATGTTCAGCGCGTCCTTGACCAGTTTGCCAGCATAGATCGGCCCCGTCGATTCGACAAAAGCAAAGGATGACACGGCAGCCAGTTTGAACCGGCCCCAAGCACGGTTGGCACGTGATTTGATCCGTGCAGTCTGCGCGGCGCTCACATTTTCGCCTTCCGAACTTGACGTAACGCCGGGGTTCAACAGGACCGGCAGCCGCAATTCTTCCACGTCCGAGGCAAAGCTCTTGTGCGATGCGGTCAGGCCAAAGAACCCCGCAAAGCCCAACGTCTGGATGCCGGGGTTCACCGCCTCAAGCGCGCGACGGAACACTTCGGAGCGCACATCGATGCAGAACGCGGCCTGAAGGGCAGGCCGATCCTGTACGCGTTCTGTTGTCGGAGCGGCAAGGGTCGCGGCCAGATCGCGCTGCACTGCGCGCTCCCATGCTTCTTGCAGGGTCGCGTTAATTGTCAGGTCATGGTCCGCGTTAACGGGTTGGGCGTGGGCTGCTTTGACACTGTCCCACTTGTCACAAAGCTGGTCTTTATACTGCGCAAATAACGCTTCCTCCCACACCAACCGGATCGTCAGCAGGTCAGTTATCGTCTGGTCGGTCTTGCCCGCCAGTTCCGCCTGCCACAGGTGATACCGTGCGACCTGCGCCCATCCGCCAAGAGAAAAAAGCAACTGGTGCAGGTAGGTCTCAAGCATGGCCTCATTGAGGCCTAACTGCTTTGCCGCGCGCGCGCGCGCTTCTTCGGCGGTATCCGGTGTTTCGCTGACAAACTGCGCAAAACCTGTCAGGCCCGCGATTTCGGGTGTTAAATCATGGGTCGCGGTTTGCCGCCACGCGTCATAGGCACCCCGCCGGCGCGGTGCTGCCCAAAGCGCCTGACCCTGATCGAAATACCCAGCGGCCCAATGCCCGAACCGGTCGGCCAGAATGCCAGACCAATCGACACCCGACACTTTGGCGGCCAGATCGGCAAGCGTGGGTAGCGGCGCAGGGGGGGCGCTAGGGGTCGTGGCCGCTTGCTTGATCTGCGCCACATCCAGCGCGTGGCCGTCCTCCAGCGTCTCAAGTGCGGCAATGATATCGGCGTCCGAGATCGTGCCATCTGCGATCAGGGCTGCGTAATGCGCACGCGGCATCGTGACGGGCACGCCGCCAACGCGGCCCAACCGTGCGCCAACCTGGGCGAGTGTCTCGGAGGTTTGGCCCAAATAGGGGTTCACTGCGACAGAGGAGGCCAAAGGCCAGACCGGCGGAATGGCGCGCGCGGCGGTGTCGCTGGCTGTGGTCATGACGGCAGGCGTAAGCTTGGGTGTCGAAGTCATTGGATCAATCCTTTCCCAATATCAGGAGGTGTGCGTTGTCGACCAACCGCGCAGCAGTTTGTCAAAGACGGCATTGGCATAAAGCCCGTTGGACAGATGGACCCGCAGCCCGGCAGCCGCAGGGTGGTAGGCCCAGAGCGGGAACATCGCTTGCGCCACCGCGACCAATCCAAAGCTGAGCAAGGCCAGCACGATCAGTGCCCATTCGAGCGGACCGGGGGCCGGTGTGGCGGGCAGGGTACCCGCCATGAGCCATTCGGCAGCCGTCTGCAAGGCAAAGTACCCCAAGGCAGCAGCGACCGAATAGGCTGCGGTCAGCTGTGTCAGAATACGCGGGGCGGCGTCGGCAAGGCCTTGTGCCAAAAGGTAGGCCACGCCGAAGATCAGAATAGCCCCCAGTGCAATGGCCTGCGGTGACTTGCCCGTCAGGCCAAAGGCAAACGCCACTACCGCATAGATCACAAGTGCGATCACGAAGGCACGGCCCACCGCGGCCCCGTTGGGAATGGCCACAGAGCCGGGCCTCCGGGTTGCGGCGACGTTATCCACCGCACTGCCAGAGGAGAGGAACGCGTGCGCCTTATAAAGCGAATGTGCCACGATATGCAGCAGTGCCAGCGGAAAAAGCGCCAGACCGCATTGCAAGATCATAAAGCCCATCTGCGCCACCGTGGACCATGCGAGCGAGGTCTTGACGGCGGATTGCGTCAGCATGACCAGACCGCCAAACAGCGCCGTAAACCCGCCGATCATGACCAGTACCGCCAGCACAGCGGGCGATAGAAGCATCACATCGGCAAAGCGGATCAACACGAAGCCGCCAGCGTTGATGACGCCCGCATGCAGCAGGGCCGATACCGGTGTGGGTGTCTCCATCACTTCGGTCAACCAGCCGTGCATTGGAAATTGCGCAGACTTCAGGATGGCCGCGATGGCGAGCGCTGCGGCAATCCATGTCGCAAACCCGGTGCCTTCACCGGCCCGTGCGGCCACCAGAATTGTGGCAAGGTCACCGGTTCCAAAGGCGGCAAAGATCAGCGCCATAGCGACCAGCATCGCCGCATCGCCCAACCGCGCTGTGATCCATTTCTTGCGGGCCGCGCGCCGTGCAGCGACGCGCTGTGGATAGTGCAACAGAAGTTTGTGCAGCGACAGGCTGGTTGCAATCCAGGACATCGCGAATTGTAGGATGTTGCCTGACGTCACTAAGAACAGCACCGCGGCCAGTGTCAGGCATAGCCAGCCTGTAAACGACCCCTGCCGTGCTTCGCCGTCCATGTAGGTTGCCGAATAGCGCACCACGACCCAGCCAACAAACGCGACCAACAGCAACATCAGCGCGCTGACCGCATCCAGCCGTATCGACAGACCCAATCCACTTGCTCCGATCAAGGGGCTGGTAGCAGGGCCCTTTAGGACAAGGGCGAGAACCGACAGCGTGGCGATGGCCAGCGAACCCAGCGCGCCAACTTCGACCCGACGTAAGACAGCGGAGGGCCGGACCTGCGGTCCGCGAAACGCGATGAACGCCAGCGTGATAAAGACGAGAGGGGCGAACAGGGGCAGTAATGCGATGAACAAGAGTTGGTATCCTTCTGACTGAAATGCAGCTTTCGTGCCGGATACCAGCCCCATCGTTGATAAAAAAATTCATTGTTTGCTCGCAATCGTTCTGATTAATATATCGACATGGCAGAATTAAATTATCACCACCTGCGGTATTTCTGGGCCGTCGCCCACGATGGTAACCTGACACGGACAGCGGAACGGCTTAATCTGTCTCAATCGGCGGTGTCGGTTCAGATCAAACAGCTTGAGGCGTCTTTGGGGCATCCACTTTTTGAGCGGCGCGGGCGGCAGTTAGTCCTGACGGAAGCCGGCCGTATTGCGCTGGATCATGCGGATGCCATCTTTGCCACAGGCCGCGAGATGATCGGGACCCTGAAAGAAGAGGGGCGCAGCCGCAAGGCAATCCGGATCGGCGCATTGGCCACCCTATCACGCAATTTTCATATGGAATTCCTGCGACCAATCCTCGGGCGGCAGGACGTGGAAATTATTCTGCGGTCGGGCACAAGCGCTGATTTGCTGCAGGCGCTTGAGACACTCAACCTTGATGTCGTGCTTATCAACCGTGCGCCGTTTCGCGATGCTGCGACACCTTTTGTCTCGCACCGTTTGTCCGAACAACCCGTCAGCCTTGTTGGCACGCCAGATTTGCTGGGCGGCATTTCTGGTCTGAGCGAACTGTTGTCACGCCTACCGTTTATCCTGCCAACAAGTGACACCGGCGTGCGGATCGGCTTTGATGCCCTGACCGAGCGGCTTGGCATCCGGCCGCAGATCGCAGCCGAGGTCGAGGACATGGCAATGATGCGCCTTCTTGCGCGTGAAGGCGTCGGCCTTGCCGTGCTGCCGCCCATCGTCGTTCAAGACGAATTAAGCACCGGCAAGTTGGTCGAAGCAGATCGTCTGCAAGGTATTGGCGAAACCTTCTTTGCTGTGACACTATCGCGTCGTTTCCCAAACACTATTCTCTCGGAATTGCTCAAAGATCGGATGTTGTAGCCTCACTTGAGATTTCTGGAGTGTGGGCCCAGCGAAACCCCAGTTTTCACATAAGTTTTTGACGCGCAGAACATGCGTCATCCAGTTGCGACCTACACACACAGCGACCCGAGTTCACCGCTTGTGTTCCCCAAGCTATGCATGAGATTGCCATTCGTTCTATTGACGAGCTCCATTCAAAAATAAAGATCTCTTATTTTCTCTAATGAAAGTCCAAGCAATAAAACGGCTTGTTTTTTGCCCCTGTGCCATCTCGATCACCTTAAAATCAGCAACTTTAGCATTTTTAAGAATTCTATAAAGTGGCTGAAGGTTATCCTTTTTCGACACCAACGAGCTAAACCACAGGCACTGGTCGGCGAATTCCATGCTCTGTTTAACCATGGTCGCGATAAACTTTATCTCGCCACCCGGACACCAAAGTTCGGCGTTTTGCCCCCCGAAATTGAGCTTTCTTGAATGTCCCTTACCAAGGTTAGCCCACTTTCGCTGGGTACCTTTATTGGCTTTTTCAAGGGAAGCATGGAAAGGCGGGTTGCACAGGGTGATGTGAAAAACATCGCTGGGTTCGATCACGCCTCTAAAGATATTCTCACGTATATTTTGTTGTCTGAGCGTGATTTTCAGCTTGTTGAATTGGCAAATCTGCTGGGCCGATTTGATCGCAGTCGGGTCGATATCGACGCCAGTGAAATCCCAGCCATATTCACTCTGGCCCGTAAGGGGGTACACCAAGCTAGCACCGGTGCCTATGTCTAACGCTTTGATTTGAGGCCCACGCGGGACTTCTTGATTGTTGCTGCAGGCAAGCAAGTCCGCCAGATAATGGATGTAGTCGACACGACCGGGAATTGGAGGGCACAGGTAGTTGTCAGGAATATCCCAAAAACCAATATCGTAATACGTCTTTAGCAAGGCCCGGTTAAGCATACGGACCGCCGACACGTCTTGAAAATCAATCGTCGTATGACCGACAGGATTGCGGATCGTAAACGCCTCAAGCTCAGGTGAATCCGCCACTAAACGTACAAAATCGTAACCTTCTCTGTGTTGATTACGGGGGTGCAGATTAGTTTTGGTAGCCATGGTGACGCCTTCATTAAAGTTGGTGGAAGGAACTAGCCAAACCGTTCGTGAACTTAAGCCCTTATGCGGAAATAGTAAAATTATTAGGGTTTCGTAGGGAAACGGCAGAGTGGGGGTATTCGAAACTCTCTGCATGAGGCTTTGAACAGGGCATTCAACGGCCGTGAAGCAGGGATACGATGCCTGTCACGTCGTACGGTGTTCAAGAGACTTGATTGCGGGGGAAAAACGGGGTCAAAATTATAAATAAGGCATCACTTATTTAGAAATAAGAAAACCAAGACAATAGCTTGCAAGGAAATGGCATGGCGAAAACGATTGTACACACGGTGAAGAAGGGCGAAAACCTTGACAAGATCGCCCGTTTCTATGGGATCAAATCTTTCGTTACGATTTACAAAGACCCCGTGAACACCAAGTTTCGAAAAACGCGGCCAAACCCTGACAAGATCCAACCGGGCGACCAGATCATCATTCCAGACTATGCTTTGACGCCGGACAAACGCAAGGACCTCAAGACCCTCATTGCGACGGTCGAGGCGCGGATCAAGAACCTTGAGCAGGCCAAGAAAGAGCAGATCAATACAACCGCCTCATTGTCTAGGGAAATCAAAAAAGGGAAGAAAGATTTCAAGAAAACGGGCGATGCCGTAGATGCTGCGGCGCTTGTTCTTACCATCCTTAATTCGTTGGCCAAGATCACCGTAACCGGTTCTAAAATGGGCGCGATGAAAGCCACCGAAGTCGCCAAAGCCAACAAGGATATCATCAAGGAAGTGGTCGGAATGAATGTTTCGGCGATTGAACCTGCTTTGCAGGCCGGAGCTAAATCAATGTCGACCAGCGCGACAAAGGCGGTCGGTGTCTTGGGCGTCTTGGGGGATAGCTTTTTCAAGATGACCAGCCCCTCGTTCTGGGGCAAGACCTTTATCAAGGCCCGCGACGAGGGGATGTTCAAGAAGATTGCGAGCGGAAAACTTGGTGATGGTTGGGATGCGTGGGAAAAGGCCGTGACCTGGGACCCGCTCAAGGAATTCGACAAGATGGTCAGCGACATGCAATCCCAGTCGGATCGCATCATCAAAGTGATGGATGAGCAGCTGACCGAAGCCAACGCCGTTTTGAGCCAGTTGAAAAAAGTTGCCTCGATTTAGGCGGCTTGCTTTCGCGAACGCGTTGCGATGGATCGATATGGGCTCAGGCGCAGATTTCGCCGCTCAGATCGACAACCGTGCGGCATGCGAGCCACGCTCGCGGTAGGGGGTTGTGTCATAATGCGCGCGGTAGCACTTTGAAAAATGCGACGGCGAGGCAAAACCACAGGCAAGCGCCACATTGATCACGCTCATGTCGGTTTGCATCAGCAGGTTGCGGGCCTTTTGCAGACGCAGTTCCATGTAATACCGCTTGGGGCTGCGGTTCAGATAGCGGCGGAACAGACGCTCAAGCTGGCGGGTTGACATGCCGACAAAGCGGGCCAGCGATGACGGGCTGATCGGTTCTTCGATGTTGGCTTCCATCATCTGGATGACCTGGCTCAGCTTGGGGTGGCGCACGCCGATCCGTGTCGGCACAGACAAACGCTGCGTGTCCTGATCTGTCCGGATCGAGCTGTAAATCAGCTGATCTGCAACCGCATTGGCCAGTTCTTCGCCGAAATCGTCAGCAATCAGCTTTAGCATCAGGTCAATCGACGATGTTCCGCCTGCCGTCGTCATGCGGTTGCCATCGACGACAAACACCGATTTGGTCAGATTGACCTCTTCGAATTCCTCAGAAAAGCTATCTTGGTTTTCCCAATGGATCGTCGCTTTCTTGCCGTCCAGCAGACCTGCCTTGGCCAGCGTATAGGCCGCCGTGCACAAGCCACCGACCATAATGCCCTTGCGTGCCTCGCGGCGCAGCCAGCCCAGAAGCTTTTTGGTCGTGGCGGCCTGAACGTCAATGCCACTGCAGACGATTACCGTATCGTCACGCCGCAATTCGTCCAGATCATCATCCAGCGTAAATTCGGCCCCCGCAGAACACCGTACCCTTGCACCGCCTTCACCGATCAGCCGCCAAGCATAGGCTTCGCGCTCCTCCATCCGGTTCGCGATACGCAGGCATTCCACCGCCGACGCAAAGCTGAGCATGGTAAAGTTTTCGAGCAATACAAAAACAAACATACGCGGCTTGTTCTCGTCCAAAGGGACGCGTGTGGCAGGACGGTGCTCTGACATCGCTTTACCTTTCATTGGGATATCTTGCGACTAGCTTGGCATGAAGTTTTCAAAACCTGACGGAAACCTTGCTCACGGGGCAGGGTCAAGGTCAATAGGATGAATTTCAGTTCTGGTCACTCGACCTAGGCTTTTGTATACCACAGGTTCAAATCTTTGCGCCACCTTTGGGTGCAATGCGTAGTTCGGAGAGACAAAATGACCGATTGGACCAAATCAAGCTGGCGCGACAAACCGCGGATCCAGATGCCCGACTATCCAGATCAGGACGCGTTGCACGCGGTCGAAGCAGAGCTGTCTCGGTATCCGTTGTTGGTCTTTGCCGGAGAAGCGCGGCGGCTGAAAAAGCATCTGGCGGCTGCGGGCCGGGGCGAAGCGTTCTTGCTTCAGGGCGGCGATTGCGCAGAAAGCTTTGAGCAGTTCAGCAGTGACATGATCCGCGACACGTTCAAGGTCATGCTGCAAATGGCAATCGTTTTGACCCATGGTGCCAAGGTGCCTGTGATCAAGCTGGGGCGCATGGCGGGCCAGTTTGCCAAGCCGCGTTCGGCCCCGACAGAGGTGATCGACGGTGTGGAACTGCCCAGCTACCGTGGTGACATCATTAACGAACTGGCCTTCACGCCTCAGGCGCGGATTCCCGACCCAAAGAAGATGTTGCGCGCCTACACGCAGGCAGCGGCAACGCTGAACCTGATCCGTGCCTTTTCAACTGGCGGTTATGCAGATGTGCATCAGGTCCACGGCTGGACCTTGGGCTTTACCGAAAGCGAAAAGGCCGAAAAATACCGCGAGATTGCCAACCGGATTTCCGACACGCTGGATTTCATGGCGGCTGCGGGCGTCACGTCGGAAACGGCGCATACCCTGCAATCGGTGGAATATTATACCAGCCACGAATCGCTTTTGCTGGAATACGAAGAAGCCCTTTGCCGTCAGGACAGCCAAACCGGCAAATGGCTGGCGGGCTCTGGCCACATGATCTGGATCGGGGACCGCACACGTCAGCCGGACGGGGCGCATGTGGAATTCGCCCGCGGTGTGCAAAACCCCATCGGTCTGAAATGTGGCCCGACCATGACCAGCGACGACCTGAAGCAGTTGATGAAAACGCTGAACCCGCAAAACGAAGAAGGTCGTTTGACCCTGATCGCACGGTTTGGTGCCGGAAATGTGGGCGACCACCTGCCGCGCTTGATCAAGACCGTGCAGGAAGAAGGGGCCAACGTGGTTTGGACCTGTGATGCGATGCATGGCAACACGATCAAATCCTCAAGCGGCTATAAAACGCGGCCTTTCGATTCTGTTCTGCGCGAAGTGCGTGAATTCTTTGCCGTACACGCAGCCGAAGGTACTGTGCCCGGTGGCGTTCATTTCGAGATGACCGGCCAAGATGTGACAGAATGCACGGGTGGGGTGCGCGCGGTCCAAGACGAAGATCTGTCCGACCGTTATCACACTGCCTGCGATCCGCGCCTCAACGCAAGCCAGTCGCTTGAACTGGCATTCCTTGTCGCAGAGGAACTTTCGGGTCGCCGGACGGCGCATCAGGCCAGAGCTGCCGTTTAAACCGCTATTCCAAAAAGAAAAGCCGCGCGAACCCTTGGGTCTGCGCAGCTTTTTGTCGGGAACTGTTGGTCAGGCGTATAGGCTTGCCGGTGTCTTTCAGTCTTCTTATTTCACCAAACGCAGATAGTGTGGACGATGCTTTTTCGTGGCTGCGTCATATTCCTTGGCTGGTTCGGCAAAGCCCTTTTGCGGTGCCGGTTCAGTCGACACGTCAATGGTTTTGTTCATTTTATCTGCAACCGACGTGATCTGCATGCGCTGTATATCAAAGCGGCACGGCGTATCTGTCATGTCCCCTTGGGCCATAAGGCAGCCCAACATGCGGCTGGTGTCGCCCATATCGCTTTTCAACGGCAACAGGACCATCCGCGCATTCAGATCGCCGACATCGCTTTTCAGGGTCAGCATGGCGGTTGCGGGCATCTCAAAGACTTCCTCCATCATGTCGCTGAATTGACGGCGTGAGGACGGCGTCATGAACGCCGTGATCGGCATCCCGCGCACTTCCATGCCCATCAAATCGCTCAAATGGCTGCCCGCGATCCGCAGACGGGCCACGCCGGGGGCAACACGTTCTAGGATAAAGGCGAATTCCAGCGCGTTTTCGATACCACGCGGGTCAATGTCCGACCGCTTGGGCAACAATTGGTCGCCGCGCAACGCATCCCAATAGGCCTCGACCTGCGATAGGATGGCAAAACTTTGATCTGGGTTGTAATCTGTCATGCTTACAACATTCTGTTCATTTTTTGTTAAGTTGTCCATCTAACTGGGCCGCCCTTATCAATAATCTGTCTGCGTCAGACAGAAGCTAAAATACGTTTGCGTGGGTTCGCCCACTTACCGGCACATTCTTGCCTTAATTGGTCTTGTTGAGTTCATATCGAGTTCTTATCAAATTTGCAGAGAAAATGAATCATGTGGTTAATCTCTTCGTAAGGGCTTTGCAGTAAGCTTCATAGGCTTTCGACTTGCCCCAAATGATGGTTTGGCCTTAAAGCCTGACCCATTAGCACATCTTAGGGGATAAATCCATGATACGTTCAATGACGGGTTTTACCTCTGCCAGTGGTGCATTGGTGCCGCATTCTTGGGGGTGGGAACTGCGATCGGTCAACGGCAAGGGGCTAGATCTGCGCTTGCGTGTGCCCGATTGGGTCGACGGGCTTGAGGTCGGTTTGCGCAGCGCGCTTGGCGCGGAAATTGCGCGGGGCAACGTTACCTGCAACCTGCGCATCACCAGAGATGAGACCGCCGGCAGCCTTGCCGTTAACGAAGCGCAGCTTGAAACCGTGCTGAATGCGCTGCACCAGATCGAAGCGCGCGCAATGGATGCGGGCGTGTCACTGGCCCCGTCCAAAGCAACCGATATCGTAACCATGCGCGGCGTGCTCGAACAGGCGACGACGGTCGATGACGTCGAAGCGCTTGCCGCAACGCTGTTGGCAGAGTTTCCTGCCGTGCTTGCCGATTTCAACGCGATGCGCACCCGCGAGGGCGCTGCCTTGACCCAAGTGATGATGACGCAACTGGCCGAGGTTGAAGCCCTGACCGCACAAGCCGCCGCGTTGGCCGAGGCGCGCAAAGACGAGATGGCCACAACGCTTCAGCGCAATCTGGCACGGGTGCTGGACAATAGCGAAGGCGTTGATGCGGACCGCTTGGCGCAGGAACTTGCACTGATTGCCGTGAAATCAGACATTACCGAAGAAATCGACCGGTTGGTTGCGCATGTCGCCGCCGCACGCGATCTGTTGGGACAGGGTGGCGCGGTCGGGCGCAAGCTGGATTTCCTGATGCAGGAATTCAACCGCGAGGCCAATACATTGTGCGCAAAGGCACAGAACACAGACCTTACGCGGGTCGGGCTGGCCTTGAAGGCCGTGATCGACCAGATGCGTGAACAAGTACAGAATGTGGAGTAACCCATGAGCGACCGCCGCGGCCTTTTGATCATCCTCAGCTCGCCCTCGGGGGCAGGAAAATCTACCCTAGCGCGCAAACTGCGCGACTGGGATGCATCGCTGCAATTTTCGGTATCCGCCACCACCCGCGCCCCGCGTGTGGGCGAGGTCGACGGCAAGGATTACTTTTTCACCGACGAAGACAAGTTCCGCACCATGGTCAATGACGGTGAAATGCTGGAACACGCGCGGGTCTTTGGCAATTATTACGGCTCCCCCAAAGGGCCGGTGCAAAAATCTATCGACAACGGGCGTGACGTGTTGTTCGACGTGGATTGGCAGGGTGCCCAGCAGATCAGCAATTCAGCTTTGAAGCAGCATGTGTTGTCGATCTTTATCCTGCCGCCCTCGATCAAGGAACTGCGCCGCAGGTTGGAAACACGCGGGCAGGACGACCCTGAAACCATCGCCTTGCGCATGGAGAAAAGCTGGGACGAGATCAGCCATTGGGATGGCTACCACTATGTTTTGATCAACGATGATCTGGTCGACACCGAAGCGCGGTTGAAATCAATCATCACCGCAGAACGTTTGCGCCTTTCCCAGCAGCCCAATCTGGTAGACCATGTCCGCACACTGCAAGCCGAATTCGAGGAAACGAAATGACCCTTTACGCCCTGGCCGATATCGCCCCCACCATAGACCCGGATTCATGGGTTGCACCGGATGCAAATGTGATTGGCAATGTCACTCTTGAGGCCGGATCGTCGGTATGGTTCGGCTGCACCTTACGCGGGGATAACGAGGTGATTCATGTGGGAAAAGGCAGCAATGTACAGGAAAACTGCGTTTTTCATACGGATCCCGGGTGCCCGCTGACGATTGGCGAAAACTGCACCATCGGCCACAAGGTCATGCTGCATGGCTGTACGATCGGGGATAATTCGCTGATCGGGATGGGGGCCACCGTGCTGAACGGGGCCAAGATCGGCAAGAACTGCCTGATCGGCGCAGGCGCGCTGATTACCGAAAACAAGGTGATCCCGGACGGATCGCTGGTGATGGGCGCGCCGGGCAAGGTCGTGCGCGAACTGGATGCTGCGGCGATTGCAGGGCTGACCGCAAGCGCCCAACACTATCAGGAAAACGCGCGCCGGTTTCGCACCGATCTAAAGCCGATTTAAGTCATGGTGCTTAGGCCGCATTTGCCCAACCTATTGGCGGCCCTGCCTTTGCCGACACTGGCCGTTGACCGGGAGGAAAGGATCGTGGCGATGAACGCTGCCGCCGAAACCCTAGTCGGCAAAGGCGCGCTGGAACGGCACTATATCAACGTGCTGCGCCAGCCCACATTGGTCGATGCTGTCGAGCTGTGCCAGAAAGACGACAACCCCCGTGAGGCGCTTTTTCTGGCCAATGACGGCACCAATGATATCACGTATCAGGTCCATGTGCGCAAAGTCGTGGGCATGGATTATGTCTTGCTCAGCTTTCAGGACATTACCCAAGTGACCAAAGCCAGTCAGGTGCGCCGGGATTTTGTTGCCAATGTCAGCCATGAACTGCGCACACCTTTGACTGCATTGATGGGATTTATCGAAACCCTGCGCGGCCCTGCGCGCGATGATCCGGCCGCGCGCGACCGTTTTCTGGGCATTATGACAGGCGAGGCAGAGCGCATGAACCGGCTGGTCGGAGATTTGCTGTCGCTGTCGCGTGTGGAATCCGATGAACGGGTGCGCCCCACCGACAAGGTCGATCTGCGCTATGTCTTGCAATCAACGCTGCGCAACCTGAACCCGCTTGCGGTCGAGGCCGATGTAACCCTGACCCCGCGCATCGGAGAGGACCCCTTGCCGTTGATTGGCGATACGGACCAGCTGATGCAGGTCTTTACCAACCTGATCGAGAACGCGATCAAATACGGCGGTACTGACAAGTCGGTCGAGATCGACGTTGAAACCACCCTGCGCGATCCGTCTTTGCGCGGGCCTGCGGTGCGTATCACGATCACAGACCACGGCCCCGGCATTGATCCGTTGCATTTGCCGCGCCTGACCGAACGATTCTACCGTGCCGATGATCACCGCAGCCGCGCCTTGGGGGGCACAGGGCTGGGGTTGGCAATTGTGAAACATATCCTCAACAGACACCGCGGCAGGCTGAAAATCACCAGTACGCTGGGGCATGGCGCGCAATTTGCAGTTATTTTGCCCCTTGATATGGCTGAAAACCGCTAGGAAAATATGGTTTTTTGGACGCTGTCATAAAACTGTAATACAACTGTCACAAAACACCAATCAAGCAGCCCTAGTGCTAGCCCCAAGATCACCATGGGGGTGATCAGAAATTCCAAGCTGACAGGAGACATCATGTCGCTCGTTAAACTCACCACATCCGCCCTTGCCATTTCGGCCGTCTGCGCCACTGCTGCCGTTGCCCGTGATCAGGTACAGGTTGCCGGTTCTTCCACAGTATTGCCTTACGCATCCATCGTTGCCGAAGCGTTCGGTGAAAACTTTGACTTCCCGACGCCTGTTGTTGAATCCGGTGGTTCTTCGGCTGGTTTGAAGCGCTTTTGCGAAGGTGTGGGCGAAAACACCATCGACGTCGCGAACGCCTCGCGCAAGATCAAGTCTTCGGAGCTGGAAGTCTGTGCCGCAAACGGCGTGACCGACATTATCGAAGTGCAAATCGGCTATGACGGCATCGTATTTGCGTCCGACATCAACGGCAACACCTTCGAATTCACCCCCGAAGACTGGTACAAAGCACTGAGCGCTGAAATCGTCGTAGACGGTGCGATCGTAGCGAACCCCAACAAAAACTGGAACGACGTCAACGCCAGCTTTCCTGATCAGCCGATCCAAGCCTATATCCCCGGCACCAAGCACGGCACCCGTGAAGTTTTCGAGGAAAAAGTGATCTTGGCCGGGTGTGAATCAACAGGTGATTTCGAAGCCTTCAAAGCCGCCAATGGCGACGACAAGAAAGCCGCAGAAAAAGCCTGCATCGGACTGCGCACTGATGGCGCGTCGGTCGATATCGATGGCGATTACACCGAAACACTGGCCCGTATCGAAAGCAACAAAGACGGCATCGGCGTGTTTGGTCTGGCCTTCTACGAGAACAACACAGACAAGCTGAGCGTTGCCACCATGTCCGGTGTTGAACCCACAGTCGAAACAATTTCGACAGGTGACTACCCCGTGTCGCGCCCGTTGTTCTTCTATGTCAAGCAAGCCCACATCGGTGTGATCCCCGGCCTGAAGGAATATGCTGAATTCTTCGTTGCTGATGAAATCGCTGGTCCCGATGGCCCCTTGGCAGAATATGGTCTGGTGTCCGATCCAGAACTGGCGAAGGTTCAGGACACCGTCGCCAACGAGACCGTAATGGGCAACGGTTCCTAAGCTCTTTAATTTGCCCCGGAGGACGGTTATGCGTTCTTCGGGGCATCTGCTGCTGACTGCCACAGAGTAAACGACCATATTCTAAAAGACGACAAGCCCTTGTTGCAGGGGCATGACTGGGGGCCTCTTGTGGGTAATTTTCTGAATGTGGCACCGACCACGCTACTGGTGATTGTGGTTCTTATATTGACTGCTTTGGCCTATGTGATGGCGCGCAGCCGGGCCATGGCCGCGGCCGATGGTGATGCGCGCAAACTACATTCCTTACCAAGTTATTATGGCTATAACGCCGCGATGCTGACTGCGATACCGGCGCTTTTTGTGCTGGTCGTCTGGTTGCTGGTCCAACCGGTGCTGATCCAGAACGCAGTCATTGATATGATCCCCCAAGACGCCGTGAGCGAAGGTTCATCGGTCAATCTTGTGATGAGTGATGTGCGCCGCGTTGCCAATGGCTTGACCACGGCTGTTGACGCAGGCGCGCTTAGCGCTGATGCCGCACGTGACCTGTCGGCTGCCGATACGGATGTGCGCGGGTTGTTGGCCGACAACGGCGTGGCACTTGGGTCTGATGTCAGCGCTGATGTGCTGGCCGCTGCACAGCGATACCGCAGCATGCAAGCGACGGGGCAATGGCTGATGATCGCCACAATCGCCGTCATTGCCCTAGGGGGCGCGTTCATTGCGTTGCGTGCCACCACGGTTGATTTCCGCGCCCGCAATATGGTTGAGCGCTTTGTGCTGGGGTTGCTGATTATTGCCGCATCTCTGGCCATTCTGACCACGGTGGGCATCGTGTTCTCGATGCTGTTTGAATCGATCAACTTCTTTAAACTGCACCCTTGGCAGGATTTCTTTCTGGGTGACACATGGGCCCCCAACTTTCGCGGCGACAGCGATCTGTCGATCCTGCCGCTTTTGTGGGGGACACTGTATATTTCGATCATCGCGCTGTTGGTGGCCGTGCCCGTCGGCCTTTTCGCCGCGATCTATCTGTCGGAATATGCCAACAGCAAGGTTCGCGCCGGTGCGAAACCGCTGCTCGAGATCCTCGCCGGTATTCCCACGATCGTCTACGGCCTGTTCGCCCTGCTGACCGTCGGGCCGTTTCTGGTCGATCTGTTCGGGCGTGGCGACGATGGCATTCTGGGTGTCGACTGGATGAGCGGGGCAACCTCGGTTCTGACGGCCGGGCTGGTCATGGGGATCATGTTGATCCCCTTCGTTTCATCGCTGAGTGACGACATCATCAACGCCGTTCCACAATCCCTGCGCGACGGGTCGTTCGGTCTTGGCGCGACCCATTCTGAAACCATCCGCCAAGTCGTGCTGCCCGCCGCGCTGCCCGGCATCGTCGGGGCCATCCTGCTGGCTGCCAGCCGGGCCATCGGCGAAACCATGATCGTCGTGCTTGGGGCAGGGGCCATCGCCCGCATATCCCCAAACCCGCTTGAGGCAATGACCACTATCACCACCCGCATCGTCAGCCAGCTGACCGGCGATACCGACTTTGCCAGCCCTGAAACTCTTGTGGCCTTTGCCCTTGGCCTGACACTGTTCGTGTTGACGCTGGGGCTGAATGTGCTGGCGCTTTATATCGTGCGCAAATACCGGGAGCAGTACGAATGACCGACCGCCCAGACCACACAACCCCGAAACATTCACTGCTGCGTCAGGACGCACGCACGGTGAAACGCAACCGGGCCGAGACGCGGTTCAAGGCGTACGGGATCGCCGCGATTGCAGTCGGCCTGCTGATGCTTGTGATCTTGCTGACAACCATCATCGGACGTGGAACGGGTGCATTTCAGCAAACATTCCTCACGCTTGATGTGCAACTGCTTGAGGCCAAGCTGGATAAAAAAGGCAACCGCGATCTTGAGGACATCAAGAAAGTATCGACCTTTGGCTATGCGCCCCTGATGGCGGCAGCGCTTGAAAAGAAGGTCGCCGATACCGGGATCGAAACAGCGCTAAAGCCCAAGGATATGGCCGCGATCCTGTCCAAAGATGCTGCGGCGCAACTGCGGGACTTTGTTTTAGATAACACCGATTTGATCGGCACATCTGTGGAGTTCCGGTTTCTGACCAACAGCCGGGTGGATGGATACCTCAAGGGGCGCGTGACGCGCGAAAGCATCGCCAACGACAAGAGCATCAACGCTGAGCAGCTTGATCTGGTTGATGCGCTGATTGCAGACGGGTCGCTGGAAAAACGGTTTAATCTTGCGTTCATCACCGGTGCCGACGCATCCGACGCCCGCCCCGAAGCCGCCGGAATGGGCGTGTCGATGATGGGATCGCTGTTCATGATGCTGGTGGTGCTGGCGCTGGCGCTGCCCATCGGGGTCGCTGCATCGATCTATCTGGAAGAATTCGCGCCGACGAACTGGATCACCGACATCATCGAGGTGAATATTTCCAACCTTGCCGCGGTGCCGTCGATTGTGTTCGGTATTCTTGGTCTGGCGGTGTTCATCAACTATATGCACCTGCCGAACTCGGCCCCCTTGGTCGGTGGTTTGGTGCTGACGCTGATGACCTTGCCCACGATCATCATCTCGACCCGCGCGTCGTTGAAATCTGTGCCGCCCAGCATCCGCGATGCGGCATTGGGGGTCGGGGCGTCAAAAATGCAATCGGTGTTCCACCACGTGCTGCCCTTGGCCGCGCCCGGCATCCTGACCGGTACCATCATTGGTCTGGCACAAGCACTGGGCGAAACAGCCCCGCTTTTGCTGATCGGGATGGTGGGTTTTATCGCCTCTAACCCGCCCGACGGGATCGCATCCGGCCTGCTGGACCCGAATTCGGCCATGCCCGCACAAATCTATGAATGGGCGAAACGCGCCGACCCGGCGTTCTATGAACGCGCTTGGGGCGGCATCATCATCTTGCTGGTGTTCCTCATCACCATGAACGCAATTGCTGTCATGCTGCGCCGCCGGTTCGAAAGACGCTGGTAAGCAGGGAGGCCAGGGCAATGAGAGATAACGTAATATCGGAGATCGACGTGACCACAAACAAGATCAAAATAGCGGCCCGCGACGTGCAAGTTTATTATGGCGATACCCATGCCATCAAGGACGTGTCGGTCGATATTCAGGACAAGACGGTTACAGCATTCATCGGTCCATCAGGCTGCGGTAAGTCTACTTTTCTGCGCTGTATCAACAGGATGAACGACACGATTGATATTTGCCGCGTGCAGGGCGACATCCTGATCGACGGCGAAGACATCTATGACAGCAAGGTCGATCCGGTGCAGCTGCGCGCCAAGGTGGGGATGGTCTTCCAAAAGCCGAACCCGTTCCCCAAGTCGATCTATGACAACGTCGCTTACGGCCCGCGCATCCACGGTCTGGCCCGCAACAAGGCTGAACTGGACGATATCGTGGAGCGCGCGCTGAAACGCGGTGCGATCTGGAACGAGGTCAAAGACCGTCTGCATGCGCCTGGCACCGGCCTGTCCGGCGGCCAACAGCAGCGTTTGTGCATTGCCCGCGCCGTAGCGACGGAACCCGAAGTATTGCTGATGGATGAACCCTGTTCCGCGCTTGACCCGATTGCCACAGCGCAGGTCGAAGAACTGATCGACGAGCTGCGCCAAAGCTATGCGGTGGTGATCGTGACCCATTCGATGCAGCAGGCCGCGCGGGTCAGCCAGAAAACAGCGTTTTTTCACTTGGGGAATCTTGTGGAATATGGCGAAACCGACAAGATCTTCACCTCGCCCGAGGACCCTCGGACGGAAAGCTATATCACGGGACGGATTGGATAATACCATGCAAGAACAACACATTGCCTCTGCCTTTGATCGCGACCTAGAGGCTGTTCAGGCGCAGATCATGAAAATGGGCGGGATGGTAGAAGACGCCATTCGGCTTGCATCGCAATCGTTGGAAACCCGCGACGAAGAACTGGCCGCACAGGTGCGGGCAGGGGACAAGGCCATTGATGCGCTCGAAGAGCTGATCAACGAACGTGCCGCACGTATCATCGCCTTGCGCGCGCCCACAGCGATTGATCTGCGGCTGATCCTGAGTGTGATCAAGATCAGCGCCAGCCTGGAACGTATTGGTGATTATGCAAAAAACATGGCCAAGCGTAATTCTGTTCTGGCGCAATTGCCAGAAGTGAAAGACAGCACCGGGGCGATCCGGCGCATGTGCAAAACTGTCGAATCCATGCTGAAAGACGCGCTTGATTGCTATGTTCAACGCGATGTGGATCTGGCGATGGACGTGATTGCCCGCGATGAAGACGTGGACCAGATGTATAACGCGCTGTTCCGTGAATTCCTGACCTTCATGATGGAAGACCCGCGCAACATCACATCCTGTATGCACCTGCATTTTATCGCGAAAAACGTGGAACGCATGGGTGATCTGGTCACATCAATCGCGGAACAGGTCGTGTATCTGGTGACAGGGACCCAACCGGACGAGGATCGGCCCAAGGCAGATGACACCTCGACCAAGCTAAAAGGTTAAGCAATGTCTGCGGATCAGCCTCAAATACTGCTGGTTGAAGATGAACCAGCACAGCGCGAAGTTCTGGCCTATAACCTTGAATCCGAAGGTTATGACGTGCGCCGCGCCGAAAATGGCGAAGAAGCGATGCTGCTGGTCGCCGAGGCGCTGCCAGACCTTGTGATCCTTGATTGGATGATGCCGCTGCTGAGCGGGATCGAGGTTTGTCGCCAGTTGAAGACCCGCGATGACACCCGCAATATTCCGGTGATCATGCTGTCTGCGCGGTCAGAAGAGGTGGATGCGGTGCGTGGGTTGGAAACCGGGGCCGACGACTATGTGGTCAAACCCTATTCCATGCGAGAGTTGATGGCCCGTGTAAAGACCCAGCTGCGCCGCGTGCGACCTGCGGCAACAGGGGGGCAGCTTAGCTATCAGGACATCACGCTGGACCCCGAAAGCCACCGCGTCAACCGCGCTACCCAAGAGCTGAAGCTGGGCCCGACGGAATACCGCCTGCTGGTCACTTTGTTGGAACGTCCCGGCCGCGTTTTCAGCCGGGATCAACTGCTGGATCACGTTTGGGGGCGCGATATATTCGTGGATACGCGAACCGTTGATGTCCACATTGCGCGTCTGCGCAAAGCGCTGACACACCATGGCGGAGATGATCCCATCAGAACGGTCCGCGGTGCAGGTTATGCATTAGGGTAGGGCGCTTACCCTTTGAAAGATATCACTTTTTGCGCTTGATCCCCGATGCCTGAAATGCCCAGCTCGACAACATCGCCGGGCTGCAAATAGACAGGCGGCTTAAATCCCATACCGACACCGGGGGGCGTTCCCGTTGCAATGACGTCGCCAGGCAGTAAGGTCATGAAGCGGCTCAGAAACGAGATGATCTCGGCCACGGTAAACACCATCGTGCTTGTGTTGCCGGTCTGACGCCGCGTGCCGTTCACATCCAGCCACAGGTCCAAATTCTGCGGGTCGGGTACTTCGTCCTTTGTCACCAACCAAGGGCCGATGGGCGCAAAGCTGTCGCAGGACTTGCCCTTGACCCATTGCCCGCCAAATTCGATCTGGAAGGCGCGTTCGGATACGTCGTTGAAGGTGGCATAGGCAGCCACATGGGACAGCGCGTCAGCCTCGGAGACGTGTTGCGCCTTGGTGCCGATGATCACGGCCAGCTCGACCTCCCAATCGGTTTTCTCGGATGCTTTGGGAATGATGATAGGGTCATTTGCGCCAGTCGCCGCACAGAGCTTGGCGAACAGGATCGGGTGATCCGGCACAGGCATCCCAGCCTCGGCGGCATGATCAGAGTAGTTCAAGCCAATGCACAGAATCCGGCGGATGTCGTTCAGCACGGGGGCATATTCGCCGTCGATCTTCGGCAATGTCGCGGCGTCAATGCCACGCAGCGCATCAAGGGCATCCGGGGCCATGCTGGACAGTTTAAGATCCGTGATATGCTGCGACAAATCACGAGGCTGGCCATCAGCGTCAAGTATTGCGGGATAAGTGCCGGAGGATGTCTTGATACGACAAAGTTTCATCGAAAGTCCTTTGATCAGATACGTCGCCGCACGCTGGCCGGAATTCGCAAGATGGTCAATACATTCGGATTATATCCTGCTGACCATCAGTTTTCCTGCAATATCCAAGCCGACAGGGATTGGCATGTGCCCGGCAGGCAGTTGATCAGGAGTTCCTATAATCAACATTATGTAATTAAATGATCTGTATGTGATCACTGCGCTTCTGGCATGAAAGCTTTGATATTACTTATAAATGTCTCTTTTATCGGTTGCAGCTTTTCCGGTGAGATAAGCGAGCTGTTCACAAAGATGACGTTGTGTTGCGTTGGCATGTATTCACTGTCACGCAGAAACGGGAAAAAGCCCACGTCGGCGAATTGCTGGGCGACGTGTTTGACGGTCTTTTGACCCTCAAACAGTTCAACACTTTCAACCTCGGCCATAGCGAAAAGGCATTTGGGCAGTGCCTTATGGGCCCCGTCCAATAGATGGCTCAGCGCACCTTCGACGTCGATCCACAAGGCTGGTCGCGCATCGGCCAGCGACGGCAGATAGGCTTTGAACGCAGGATCATGTTCCAGATCGTCAAATGTGATGCCGGGCACTTCGACCTTTTTGGTGCGGCCAAAACCAAGATTGCGCAGGATAGAATTCGACGTCTTGGTGTGGCCGCGTTTGCGGTCTTGATCGGAGTCGCTGAGCACCAGATTAAGCGGCCCCGTCTGATCGGTCAGCGCATAGTTCATATATAAAACGCCTACATCTTTGGCCATGGGACCAAACTTGGAAAAATTGAAGGGGTTTGCCTCGATTGCGACGGCTTTGCGGCCTGCTTTGGCTTTGACAAAACGTTTTGATGTGGCCGCACGGTGCGCACCGAGTTCAAGGATGCACGAGACGTCTTCTAGAGCGATCAGTTCATGAAAGACGCGCACAAGTTCCTGATTTGAGAACTGTTGGAAGTCACGCCCGTGTTGATTGACCATCGGGCCCTGAAATTCAATTTGTTCTGCTTCAAATACTTGGTAATCCATGCAATCTTCGTTCCCTGTCTTTACGTCGCGCCCTGTCGTGGCATAGTCCAAATTGAAAATCTATCTAAAATAATGCGAAATCACCTCGATGCAGTATGTTCAACCAAAGGGAATTTACGATGGCCGCTCTAAAACTTTCTTCTGCTGATATGGTTCAAGCGGCACGCGCGCGGATCAAAGAAATCGAAACCCCCGATCTGATTGCAATGCTTGATGATCCTGACGTTGTTGTTGTTGATCTGCGCGACATTCGTGAACGCCAGCGCAGCGGTTATATCCCCGGCAGTTTTCATGCGCCGCGTGGGATGCTTGAATTTTGGGTCGACCCTGACAGCCCATATTTCAAAGAGATATTTGGCGAAGACAAGACATTCGTCTTTCACTGCGCTTCGGGGTGGCGATCGGCGATTACAACGGCGACACTACAAGATATGGGGTTCGAGGCCGCGCATCTGCGCGAAGGATTTTCGACATGGGAAAAACAAGGTGGTCCGGTCGAATTCCCTGAAAAGAAAGACTAAACAACGCCAAGGCCCGGCGTTGGGTCCGTTTCAATTGAAAAAGGCAACCGCATGACTTCGATCCTGATCCTGAATGGTCCCAACCTCAACTTGCTCGGCACCCGCCAGCCAGAGGTGTATGGATCGACGACCTTGGCCGATGTCGAGGCGATGTGCCGCGCGCATGCGACTGCGTTTGATCTAAGTTTTGAGCAGTCCAACCATGAGGGTGTGTTGATTGATCATATCCACGCGGCCAAGGGCGTTCATGGCGGAATTATCCTGAACGCCGGGGCCTATACCCATACATCGATCGCTTTGATGGATGCGATTGCGTCGGTGGAATTGCCGGTGATCGAGGTTCACCTAAGCAATATTCACGCGCGCGAAACGTTCCGGCACAAGTCCTATATCGCACCGGTCGCTGTCGGCCAAATCTGTGGCTTTGGCGCGCAAAGCTATCTTTTGGCAATTGATGCGCTCAAGGGGCACTTATCCAAGTAAATTCAGACATTTAACCGACATTCCTAATGAAGAAAAAACAAAAAGGGCGAGGATGTATCAGCACCCTCGCCCGTTTTTTCAACATTAGATAAAGACTTAGCCTTTGGCTGCTTTTGCAACTTCGGCTGCGAAGTCTTCTTTGACAACTTCGATGCCTTCGCCAACTTCCAAACGTACGAAACCTGTGATGGTTGCGCCGGCTTCTTTTGCTGCGGCACCAACGGTCAGATCAGGGTTCACAACGAAGGCTTGGTTCAGCAATGTCACTTCGGACATGTACTTTTGCATACGGCCAACGATCATCTTTTCGATCACGGCGTCAGGCTTGCCGGATTCGCGCGCGATATCCATCTGAACCTGCTTTTCCTTCTCGACCACGGCCGGGTCCAGATCAGCTTCGGACAAGGCGGCAGGGTTTACAGCTGCGATGTGCATCGCGATCTGCTTGCCAAGCGCTTCGTCGCCGCCGGTCATGGCGACCAGAACGCCGATTTTGCCCATGCCGGGTGCAGCTGCGTTGTGCACGTAGGACACAACCAGATCACCGTCGATGGATTGCATGCGGCGCACGGACATGTTTTCGCCGATTGTCGCGATTGCGTCGGTGATGACGGTCGAAACGGGCTTGCCGCCCATGTCAGCGGCGTTCAGCGCGTCAACATCGGATACAGTCACGGCCACATCGGCGATGCCGGATACCATTTTCTGGAAGTCAGAGTTCTTGCCGACAAAATCGGTTTCGGAGTTAACTTCGACTGCAACGCCGTGGCCGCCGTCAACCTTGACCGCGACCAGACCTTCTGCTGCGGTACGGCCGGATTTCTTGGCCGCTTTGGCCAGACCTTTGGTCCGCAGCCAGTCAACGGCGGCTTCCATGTCGCCGTCTGTTTCAGTCAACGCCTTCTTGGCGTCCATCATGCCTGCGCCGGTGGAATCGCGCAGTTCTTTGACCATGGATGCTGTGATTGCCATCGCTTTGGTTCTCCTTGAATTGGGATGACGCAAGGCGCAGTTACCTGCCCTTATGTCTCTGGAATGTATGGGGTTATGGCGGGCCGGGGCGATCCCCCTGCCCGCCAAAAAGCGGTATCGCTTAGGACTTTGCCGCGTCGACAGTTTCCTGCTTGGATTCGATATCCAGCGGGGCATCTGCGCTCATTGCGTCGTTGGAAACAGTCTCGGTCGAGGCTGCGCCGACTTCAACGCCACCGTCGATCAGGGCTTCTTCTTCGGGGGCTTCTTCCATTGCACCGATGTCAACACCGGCAGCACCCAGCTGGGCGGACATACCGTCAAGTGCGGCGCGCGCGGCCAGATCGCAATACAGGCTGATTGCGCGTGCAGCGTCGTCGTTGCCTGGGATGATATAGTCGATGCCATCTGGTGGGCAGTTGGTGTCAACGACCGCAACAACCGGAATACCCAGTTTGTTGGCTTCGGCGACGGCCAGCGCTTCTTTTTTGACGTCGATGACAAAGATCAGATCAGGGCGACCGCCCATTTCACGGATACCGCCCAGCGATGCTTCCAGTTTGAACTGGTCACGCTCCATGCCAAGACGCTCTTTCTTGGTCAGGCCGGCAAAGCCGCGCTCGGACTGTTCGTCGATGGATTTCAGACGCTGGATCGACTTGGAAACAGTCTGCCAGTTGGTCAATGTGCCACCCAACCAGCGGTGGTTCATGTAATACTGTGCGCATTTTTCTGCGGCATCGGCGATTGGCTGTGCAGCCTGACGCTTGGTACCAACGAAAAGAATGCTGCCGCCCTTGGCAACGGTGTCACGGATGACTTGCAGGGCCTGGTCCAGCATTGGAACAGTCTGTGTCAAATCCATGATGTGGATGCCGTTACGCGCGCCGTAGATGTACGGACCCATACGTGGGTTCCAACGCTGCGTCTGGTGGCCGAAGTGTACGCCTGCTTCAAGCAGTTGGCGCATGGAGAACTCTGGAAGAGCCATGTCTTTATACCTTTCCGGTTTTGCCTCGTCGGGGGTCTCGATCCCGTGTTGGGACCAACCGGCGGACATTCAGGGATTTCTCCCCCAAAAGCCCAACCCCGACTGCGGGTTTAAGTAGCGCGCGTATAGGACAGAAGGGCCTTGCGTGCAAGTAACAACTACATATCCGACAGCCCGGTGCAGTAAAAATAGAAATCACACCTAAATCGCTTGTATTTCTCCCTTATAAGTAGAGAGTTCGACTGTAATTTTTCGTCTTGTTCATAAACGTTAACGAATTATTCACCAATAAAATGCGAAAGATTGTTCTATGCAAAGCACCGTATTATTGAAATTCCCGCCAATGACAAACTCCACTCCGGCTCAGCAGGCCCGACCTTTGGGCTGGCAAGATGATGCCATTTTGCACTTTTCACAGCTTGTACAAAAGCTTGTGGCGTTGCCAGGTTTGCGCATCGAAGACAGGTTTGCAGCGATCACTGCTGCAGCCTGCAATGTGTTCGAAATGGACTACGGCTATATTACGTTGATCCGGAAGCAAACGATCGAGGTCGCCGCTTCTTCGGGGCTGTGCCTCTTGCCGAAAACGGTGCAGCGAACACACCTGAACAATGCGTTCAGCCAAAGCCTGATTTCCGATAAGCAACCGCTTTTGCTGGCGGATACAACGCGGTCTGCCCAAGATGGCATGGTGGATTTGACGGGGAACGCCGCGGCACGTTTCTTGGGGGTACCGCTTTTGTTTGACGGGACTGTATATGGGACGTTCGAACTGTCGGGACACGCGCAGGCGCGCGCCTTTGATGCCAACGACCTTGCCGCCACATATTTTCTCTCTGCAATCATCGCGGCGCCGCTGGCGCTGTTGGGCGGTTACTGACCCGAAATCATTGGCCCGACATGTCGGTCTGATGGCCATCTCTGATTTGATTCTCGCAGGCCAAGGCCAGATCTTTGCGGTTCTGGAAATCACTCACTTTGATTGGCGGGTGATAGCATGTTGTCACATGGCCTTGACGCCAGACTGATAGTGTTTCCACCAGATGGCCGCCAAAGGTCATATCACCCCACCACCCGTAAAAGCGCGCATCGGCACCCTTGGGGGCCCTGTAAGAGACGCTGACCGGCTGAATCCAGATAGCATCATGCAGTTGTGGCGCGAAAAACGCCTGAAACAAAGTGGTCTTAAACGACAGGACCTGCAAGCCGTCTGTGCTGGTGCCCTCGGGAAAAAACAGCAAGCGGTGATTGTGCAGCAATCGCTGTTGAAACACCTGCGTTTGTTCGCGCGCCCGTTTTGGATTCCGCTCGATAAAGACGGTTCCGGTGGCGCGGGCCAACCAGCCGATACCGGGCCAACCAGCAACTTCGGATTTCGAAACAAAGTAAATCCGCTGCGCCGCATTCAAGGTGAAAATATCCAGCCAGCTGGTGTGGTTGGCCACCACGGCCCCGCGATGTAGCATGGGTTTCCCAATCGTACGGCGGCGTATCCCCATGATAAAAAAAGACGTTTTGCAAACGAACTGCGTGATATGGGGCGTGACCGGTCTGCCCTGGCCGAACAAAGGCCGCTCGAACAGGCGCAAGGTCAGCAAGACGGCCAAACCGCCGAACACCAAAATGACCAACAGGACAGCCCGCATCACGACCAACCCCCATCCCAATGGATGAATGTCCATCTGGCCTTGCGGTACGTCGCTGTCCCAGCGGCTGTTCATGGTTGACCCGCCCCATAAATCTTGGCCTGCCGGTCGCTCAGTTGCGTCGTGTCCATCATCAGGCAGACATCGGTCGTGTTAAAGGCGTGGTCGATAAACGCCCCCTCGCCCACACAGCCGCCCAGCCGCAGATACGCTTTGATCAGGCTGGGCATCTGGACCATGGCACGGCGCCGGTCAAGATCGGCCTCGGGGATCAGATCCATGCTTTGAAAGGCCGTTTTCACGGCGCGGACCCGCAGATCGGCCGGTGCCAGATAGGCGTGATGTAACAAGGACAACGGCTGCGCCAATGCCGCAAAATCCGTACCGTGAAAACTTGCCACGCCAAATAAAATTTCAATCCGGTGTGTAGCCACATAGCGCGCAAGCCCTGCCCAAAGGTGATGCATCGCCACGCCGCCGCGATATTCGGGGTGCAGGCAGGACCGGCCAAGTTCAAGAATTTCGCGGCCCGACTGTTTAAGCGAGGTCAGGTCATATTCGTTTTCTGAATAGAACCCGCCTGCCGCGTCCGCCATCTCGCGGCGTAATAGGCGATAAACACCAATGATTTGCGCGGTTTTCTTATCGACAAGGATCAGGTGATCGACAAAATCATCAAAATGATCCATCTCAAGCCGCTGGTCATGGTCAACCCGGGCCCCGCCGCCGCCGAGTTCCGAAACGAAAACATCATACCGTAGGCGTTGCGCTGCGCGCAGCTCGTCTTGCGTGCGCGCCAGACGGACCTCAAAATCTGCCGATTTTCCGATGGTCATTGGCGGTTTGGATCCTTGGTCGCGTTATAATCTGAAATAGGGGCTTGCCGCCCCAAGCGCAATACTTGGACAAAATACACGAAGTCAGCGTCAGGATTAACCTTTTGCTAAGGAAGACCCTTCATCAAAAACAGGGGTCAATCCGACCCGAAAGCTGTCTATGACCATTTTGCCTTCACTTCGAAAGTTCACAGTGACCTTGCCGCCAATGTTGCTTTGCACCTGGCCCACCCCCCAGTCGGGGAAATCAGGGTGGCGCACAAGCATTCCGGGTGTCAGAATGGCGTTAAGGTCATCCATTATTTACGATCCTTTTCAAGAGAGGCACCCCTATGCCTAGGTCAGATCTAGAATTTGCGAACCTGATTGGCAGCCGCATTTGCCATGACCTGATATCGCCCATCGGTGCGATCAACAATGGGCTTGAGCTGTTGTCAATGTCGGGTACCGCATCGGGCCCCGAAATGGACCTTATCGGCGATAGTGTCGGCAGTGCCAGCGCGCGCATCCGCTTTTTCCGGATCGCATTCGGCGCGGCGGGTGAACAGATGGTGGGCGGTGGCGAAATCAGTTCGATCCTGCGCGACCTTTATCTTGACTCACGGGCTTCCGCCACGTGGGGGATCAGCGAACCGCAGCGGCGCAGCGACGTGCGATTGGCTTTTCTTGCGCTGATGTGTCTGGAAACGGGGATGCCTTATGGCGGCAACGTTTTGGTCGAACGCGACGGCGAAAAATGGGTTATCCGGGGCACAGCCGACAAGCTGATCATCGACCCTGATATTTGGGCTCTGCTGGCGACGCAGGACCCAAAACTGAAACTCAAACCCGCCCATGTCCAGTTTGGTCTTTTGCCCGCCATCGCCAGCGATAACGGGCTGCAGATTACATCAAAAGCGACGGAAACCGAAATCGTGATTTCGTTCTAAACCACCCTAGCTGCGTACCGCACCATTTCCGCGCACCAGATATTTAAAGCTGGTCAACTGCTCGGCCCCGACAGGCCCACGCGCATGCATCTTGCCGGTGGCAATGCCGATTTCCGCGCCCATGCCAAATTCGCCGCCATCGGCAAACTGGGTCGATGCGTTGTGCATCAGGATTGCGGAATCAAGCCGCGTCATGAATTTTGTCGCGGCTGCATCATCTTCGGTGATGATACAGTCGGTGTGGTTGGATCCGTACTGCCGGATATGGGCAATCGCGCCGTCGATGTCGGGCACAGTTTTGGCCGCGATGATCATATCAAGGAACTCATGCCCCCAATCGTCCTGCGTTGCTGGAACCGTTCCTTCGATCTCTGACAGGGTTTCGTCCGCGCGCACTTCGACACCGGCATCGATCAACGCCTTGATCACGCCCTTGCCAATGGTACGGGCCACGTCTTGGTGGATCAGCAAACATTCGGCAGACCCACAAATCCCAGTGCGACGGGTTTTCGCATTCAGTACGACCTTGAGGACCTTTTCAGGGTCCGCATCGGCGTCGATATAGATGTGCACGATTCCTTCGAGATGGGCGAAAACCGGCACGCGGGCTTCGCGCTGCACAAGTCCAACCAACCCCTTGCCACCGCGCGGCACAATCACGTCGATGGTATCGGTCATGGTTAACATCTCGCTGACTGCGGCGCGGTCGCGGGTTGGCACCAGTTGGATGGCGTCCATCGGCAAGCCCGCAGCCGTAAGCCCCGCCTGCAAGGCCGCATGGATCGCACGGGACGAATGAAAGCTTTCGGAGCCGCCGCGCAAGATCACCGCATTGCCTGCCTTGAGGCACAAGGCCCCCGCATCGGCGGTCACATTGGGCCGCGATTCATAGATCACGCCTATCACGCCAAGCGGCGTGCGGACGCGCTGGATATGGATGCCGGAAGGCTGATCCCATTCGGTCATAACCCGCCCCACAGGATCAGGCTGGGCGGCGATGCTGCGCAGCCCGTCCATCATGGCGCGAATGCGGTCCTCATCCAGCATCAAACGGTCCATCATTGCGTCTGACAGACCTTTGTCGCGGCCATAGGCAAGGTCTTTTGCATTGGCATCCAGAATGTCCTGACGTGTCTCCCAAAGCGCGTCTGCAGCATGTTCCAAGGCTGCTTGCTTTTGATCGCTGCTGGCAAAACCCAAAGTCGCGGCAGCGGCTTTGGCGCGGTTGCCGATATCTGCCATCAGGGCGGGAATGTCGTCGGTCTGTGTGGTGTCCAAGGTCATACCTAAACTCTTCCTGTGTTTTTTGCTAACTTAGTCTGCCTAAAGCCTTCGGCGAGGATTTAGAACCATTTGGAAATCAAGACAGTGCAAGATCGTCCCGATGGATCAGCGCCGCCCGGCCTGGAAAACCCAAAATCGTTTCAATTTCAGAGCTTTGGCGACCTTTGATCCGGTCCGCCTCTTTTGATCCGTACCGTGTCAGGCCATAGCCGATCGGGTGTCCTTGGGGGGTGAGGATGGCAATGCTGTCGCCGCGTTCAAACGGTCCATGCACCATGGTCACGCCTGCGGGCAGCAGGGATTTGCCATGTGCCATCGCCGCGACCGCACCGGCATCAAGGGTAACGCTGCCACGCGGTTTCATCGCCGTGATCCACAGCTTGCGGGCCGTCTGCGGATCGGATTGGGCGGTGAACCAAGTCGCATTCGCGCCGTTTTCCAGCGCGCTAAGCGGGCGAAGGGGCGAGCCTTCGGAAATTGCCATGGCGCAGCCTGCCGCGGTTGCGGTTTTGGCGGCCATCAATTTGGTTTTCATGCCGCCTTTGGACAGCCCCGACCCTGCATCGCCTGCTTGGGCTTCGATTTCGGGGGTGATGGTGGTGATAGTTTCATAACGGATCGCCGTGGGGTCATCATTGGGGTTGGCGGAATAAAATCCATCGACATCCGATAGCAAGATCAGGCGGTCGGCCCCCACGGTCACTGCGATTTGCGCGGCAAGCCGGTCGTTGTCGCCAAAGCGGATTTCATCCGTGGCGACCGTATCGTTTTCATTGACGATGGGCACCGCGCCAAGCGACAGTAATTGCTCCATCGTGGCGCGGCTGTTCAGATAGCGGCGGCGATCGGCGCTGTCTTCGAGCGTGACAAGCACCTGCGCCGTGGTGATACCATGGGGTTCAAGGGCCTCTTCGTAAGCGCGGGCAAGGCGAATCTGGCCAACGGCAGCCGCCGCCTGGGATTGCTCAAGCGCCAGCGTGGTTGCGGGCAGGCCCAGAACACCGCGCCCCAACGCTATGGAGCCCGACGACACAAGTACGACGTCCTTGCCCTGCCCCTTGAGCCACGCCACATCTTGCGCCAACGACCGCAGCCAATCGCCGCGCAGCTTGCCAGTTGCGCGGTCCACCAACAGGGCCGAGCCGATTTTTACAACGATACGTTTGCCGTCGCTTAGGGTTGCCAAGGTGCTTCTTCCTCAGCGGGGCGGAACCGCAGGCGGTCGTCGTCGATCTGGCCGCGCAGGGCGCGCAGCACGTCAGTCACGCCTTCGCGGGCGACGCCGGACATCATCATGACCTCGCCACCGCAGGCTTCTTCCAATTCGGAACGGGCGGCTTCGCGTTCGTCTTCATCCAGAGCGTCGATTTTGTTCAATACGGTCACGCGGGGTTTATCCGCCAGATCGCCACCGTATTTTTCCAGCTCTGTAATGATTGTCTGATAGTCTTCGGCAATTGTCGCTGATGTCCCGTCAACCAGATGCAGCAACACGGCGCAGCGTTCGACGTGGCCCAGGAACAGGTCGCCAAGGCCGCGCCCTTCGGAGGCCCCTTCGATGAGGCCGGGGATATCGGCGACAACAAATTCAGTATTGTCCACGCCCACAACGCCCAGATTCGGGTGCAAGGTGGTAAAGGGATAATCGGCAATCTTCGGCCGCGCGTTTGACGTGGCAGCAAGAAACGTCGACTTGCCAGCGTTTGGCAGCCCCAGCAGACCGACATCCGCGATCAATTTCAGGCGCAGCCAAAGCGTGCGCTCGACGCCCTCTTGGCCGGGGTTGGCGCGACGGGGGGCCTGGTTGGTGGCAGATTTGAAATGCAGGTTGCCCCAGCCGCCATTGCCGCCGCGGGCCAGTTCAACGCGCTGGCCAAGTTCGGTCATGTCGGCGATTACGGTTTCCTGATCCTCGTCCAGCAATTCGGTACCAACGGGCACGCGCAAAACGATATCGTCACCATCCTTGCCGGTCCGCTGCTTGCCCATGCCGGGCTGGCCATTGCGGGCGAAAAAGTGCTGCTGATAGCGGAAATCGATCAACGTGTTCAAACCATCCACCGCTTCGGCCCAGACCGAACCGCCGCCGCCGCCGTCACCGCCATCGGGACCACCATATTCGATGTATTTCTCGCGCCGGAACGACACACAGCCGCCGCCGCCTGCGCCAGAGCGGATATAGACTTTGCACAGGTCGAGGAACTTCATGACAGGGGCCTTTCCGGGGCGCGTGTTGTGGCTACAGCTTGATGCTATAGGTCCAGGTAGGTACGCAGGTCTCGCGTGCCAGACAATAGGTTTCGGCGTTGCCAAGATAGCGAAATCCCGCATTCGTTAGCACTTTGGCGGATGCGGGGTTGTCGCGAAAGACCGAGGCGAACATGTTTTGATTGGCCAAAGGGTTGGCCTGAACGATAGCGTGCACCGCTTCGGACGCAAGATGGGTATTCCAGAACGCAGGTGCAACCCAATAGCCGACTTCGGATTGGTCACGGTCCATTTTGACCAGTGAAATCACGCCCATCACTTCGGCACCGCCGGATTTGAGCCCGTCCATCACCCAAACGTCTTCGGTGCGCGGATCGACCGTGGCCCGTTTTACATAGGCCTCGATCACGCCGGGGGGCAGCGGATGGGGAATGGACACGGTGTTCATCGCGACCCGTGGGTCACTGGCGTAATATTCGATCAGACCCTGATCTGAAATGCGCACGGGGCGCAGGTCAAACCGTTCCATTTCGATCACGGCCTGCGGCGGTGTTGCCCGAATGGTCATCGTCATATTCCTCCTCCGAACAAAACGAACAGGACTGATGCCACCGTCAGGGCGGCCAAAGTCCACATCAGATATTTTTCCCAGATCGTGCCCGCCACGGTCTTGGCGATACCAGCGCCTGCCAGTGTCCACAACGGATGCAGCATGATTTGGCAACTTAGCAGCACGGCTGCGACCGTCGCAGTGGCAGTTAGCGTTGGCGTGCCCGGCACGACAAAGGCGGTGAAACTGCCCACGATCATGGCCCATGCCTTGGGGTTCAGCGGATGCACAATCAGGCCCGCCATAAAGCCCGGCGCGTTATCCGCCTGTTTGCCCTGCCCCAGCCGTAGATTTGCAACCTTCCAGGCCAGCCAGATAATATAGGCGGCAGAGGCGAATTTAAGCAGCGTAAACAGCAAAGGTGCCCGTTCGGCCAATTGCATCAGGCCAAAACCGATGGGCCAGATGATCAATTGTTTGCCAAGGGCGACGCCCGCCACAAACGGCAGTGCCGCACGAAAGCCGAACCGCGCGCCGGTTGCCATCAGCGCCATATTTGCAGGCCCCGGCGTGCCGATCTGGCTGGCCGCAAAAACGACGAAAGAGGTCAGGGCGATGCTCATGACAGAGCCTTTGACTTGGGCTTGGCAGCCCTGCGCTTCTTGGGCGCGGGATATACGGCAGGGGTATAGTCGGGCTGGATCAATCCCATCAGGATATTGTCATGCCAGTTGCCCGCCCGGAAACAAGACTGGCGTTCACGCCCCTCGTCGACAAAGCCGACCTTGCCAAAGCAAGCCACGGCGCGGGTGTTGAAATCAAGGACACGAACCGACAAACGGTGCAGGGCCAGCGTGCCAAAAGCATGGGCGGCGATCAGATGGGTCGCGCGCGTACCGAAACCCTTGCCCAAGGCTTTGGGGTCAAGAATCCCGATCGCAAAGCTGGCCCGCGCATCCCACGTGTTAACGCTGTGAATCCGCAAGGCACCGATCATGCGCCTTTTGTGCTCGATCACCCAAGCAAGGGGCTCAATCGCTTGCGCATCGTACCATTTCTGGGCGTGCGCCTTGGTGATTTCGGGCACATGTTTCGGATCAGCACCAAACATCTGGTGAATTTCAGGGGTATTACCCAGCTTGAACCGCGTGGCGGCATCACTGGGTTTGGGGGCGCGCAACCGCACGACACCATCCGTCAGGTCAGGGCGCATTGGCAATGTCATGATGGCCCTTCCTTTTTTCGGGTTGGATACGTCGTGTAAATCGAATTTTTGTAAACAGAATGTTGCGTAAATAGAAAAGGGACCGGCGTTTCCGCCGATCCCTGAAATTTTTAACCTCTTCGGGTGCGGCTTACTCTGCGGCTTCTGCCACTGGCAGAACCGAGATAAACGTGCGGTTTTTCAGACCCTTGTGGAACTGAACCTTGCCGTCAACCTTGGCGAAGATCGTGTGATCCTTGCCCATGCCAACGCCTTCAGCTGGCCAGAACTTTGTGCCGCGCTGACGCACCAGAATGTTGCCGGGAATAACAGCTTCGCCGCCATATTTTTTCACGCCAAGACGACGACCCGCAGAGTCGCGACCGTTACGGGATGAACCGCCTGCTTTTTTATGTGCCATTGGTGTCTCTCCTTAGCCTTTTGACAATTCTTTGGCCTGTGCGATCCAGTCTTCACGACCCACACGACCTTTGAACGACAGTTTCTCTTCGATAGCTTCTACGTCAGCTTCTGTCCATTCGGCGATTTGCGCGAATGTTGTGATGCCTTCAGCATGAAGCTTGCCCACGATAACCGGACCAACACCAGAGATCTTGCTCAGGTCGTCAGCGCCTTCAACGGCGGCTGCCTTTTTGGCGGGCTTTGCTTTGGCTGGCTTTGCAGCTGCGGTTGCAGCTTTTTCAGCCTTAGTTTTTTTAACAGGCTTGGCTGCGTCAACCTTGGCTGCTGCGTTGGATTCGATCGCTGCAACGGCTGCTGCGCTGACCGAACCTGTGCCGATGGCTGCTTTTGCGCCGGACTTGCCTGCGCCAGATGCCATGATCTCGCCGATTTTGACCAATGTCAGTTTTTGACGGTGGCCTTTGGTGCGCTTGGAAGAGTGCTTCCGGCGGCGCTTGACGAAGTGGATGACTTTCTCGCCCTTGATCTGGTCAACAACTTCGGCCTGAACGCCGGCATCGTCTACCATAGGGGAACCGACAACGGGGCTATCGCCACCGAGCATCAGAACTTCGTTGAACTGGACTGTTTCGCCCGCGTCAGCAGCCAAACGTTCTACCCGAAGCATATCGCCGGATTGAACTTTGTACTGCTTGCCGCCTGTCTTGATGACCGCAAACATGCGTCTTCCTTTACTGTTTTCGCATCCTGTGGTCCCCATCATGGGTGTTTTCGGGCCTTGGCCCACCTCGGACAGCGCACCCCGTTTCGGGATGATCATAAAATAACAAAGGCACCCGAAATGGGCACCCTTAGGGTTGAAGCTGCCAGATGCACCACAGCGGCCCCTATGTCAAGCGCCGACAGGTTTGACGCAAGTTAGATGCCGTTTAAAGGTCTTGCGCGACCATGTTCAACGCCACGGCGCGCCCAAGCGCATAGGATATATCCTCGTAAGCGGCACCAAACCCGTCAAAAAGCGCGCGGTTCAGGGCCATTCCCGCTTCGGTTTCGGCAAACTCCAGATAGAGATCTAGCGCGTCGTCCTCAAGAGGTGAATACGCCAGCAGCAAATACCCATAAAGCCAACCCGTCGTGTCTGCGGTGATCGCATCCAGTTGTGCGGCGGAATCGGCCAGAATTTCACTCTCGGTCATTTTGATCGCGCCGCCTTCGGCAAGGCCGCGCATGAATTGATAGTTGGAATTCATCGCCGCCGTGACATTGCGGTTGATCATATCACCGCTGTCGGCCAGCGCCTTTATCTGGGCCAACCGTGGGTCGTCGGTGCCCTCGATCTCGGCAAAGCGCAGACGGGCGGCGTTTTCGATGTCATCGTCGCCGATCGCCGCACGCGCTGCGTTTTCAAGCGATATGATCTCGGTCCCGATATCGGACGCGAAAAAAGCAATTACCTCTTCGCGCAAATCGCCTTGCAATTCTGCCTCAAGCCGCGTGCGCAGCATTTCGACGATGCGTTGGGGGCGGTAGATCGCGCCGACCTGCAACTGCCACCCTGCCCCGCCGTTGCCCCCCAGCATATCCTGGTTCAGCGTCTCGGCTGAGGCGATCCCTTCGGCCTGAAGGATCTGCGCCACCTCTTCAATCTTGAGCACATCCATCAGAACAGAAGTCCGCGCATCGGCCCATGAGGATGTTGCCATCAGCCAAAATAGGGGTACCAAGTAAAGGCAGCGGCGCATCACAGGTCCTGACTGGGCTGCATGCCGGCCAAGCGCTGTGCGACGGCCTCATAGCGGTTGGCCATGATTTCGAACTGCACCGCGTTCATCAGCGCATAAACTTCCTGCATGGTCGGGTGCTCCAGCGCCTCGGCATAGCTTTCAATCTCGGAATCTGAAAACGCCTGATAGGTATAGGCGGAACTGGCCAGCGCGTTGGCTTTGATCGCTTCGCGCATTTCGTCCTCACCGATGCGCAGCATCTCGCGCAGATCAGGTTCTTCCATCTGCAACTTGATCACACCGGCATTTGCGGCAGCCATCAAGAACCTGATCTGAACCTCTTGAATAGCCCGGATAGAGCTGTCTTCGACATCACTTGCCGCATTCAGCCGCGCCAGCAAGGCAACACGCGGCGACCCGATCCGGTTAAGCCCCTCGATGATCGCCTTGCCCGCCTCGGATTTCGCGTCATCGTCTTCTTTCATATGCGACGCATTTTCAGCTACAACCAGACGCTTGCCAAGATCACCGGCATAAAAACCCGCTGCATGTTCAAGGGCCTTGTCGCTTAGGGTGTTGGATAAAATCTCGCTGCCCATCGCCAGCATCAAATCGGTATCAAAAACCTCGCGTACAAGGCGGGACCATTCAGACCCGAAATCTTCGGCATCAATCCCCAACATCTGCGGCGCGGAATCGGCAGAAAGCCGGATGCTCTCAAGGGCAATATCAAAGCCGGTAACTTCGAGAAAATCATCGACCCGCGCCGGATCTGCTGCCCGCGCCGACCCTGCCAGCCCCGCAAACAGCAGGGCAAGAGTGAACGTAAAACTGACTATCCATCGGGCAAACGCGCGCATTGTGTAATATCCTTCCAAATATGGTCGCTGTAATCTTAGGCCAAATTCGCAAACCAGCAATGAAAATCCCCGTGACTTCGAAAACTGCAGTTGCCCCCCTTGTCAGCCTGATCAATCAATACTAAACGGGCGCACCACACCGATGCGGAGAGGTGCCGGAGTGGTCGAACGGGACGGTTTCGAAAACCGTTGAGCCTCTAAAGGGTTCCCAGGGTTCGAATCCCTGTCTCTCCGCCATTACCATTTGAAATCATTGTAAAAATTAGTGATTTATGGAATTTACCCCACATAATACCCCACATAGAAAAAACGCTTAAACCGTGTGCCTGCAGCAAAGGCTTGGTAGCGCTTCCAACAGCTTTTCCTCAAATTGGCGACGGATTGGGCCAAGGAGCAGCTATTCGTGTATTAGCACTAAGATCAGCCACCCATCTTGGAAACACTATCAACAGATTTCTGGGCAATCGGCCCGCATGTTTTGAAGTCGCCAATTATTGTTCCGTCAGAACCTCAAGCCTCTCCAGTTAATGAAAAATTCTTTTTCATTCTGTCAGAATAAATGACTGAGATCCCTTCGACCTCCTTGCCAATCTGCGATGCCAACTCAGTTATGTCTATTTCAGGATGCTTTTCTTTCCGCAAAAGCAAAGCTATGAGGCCCATCGCCTCAATGCTTAGCTGGGTTCTGAGAGTATCTTCTTCAAATAAGTTCACGCCGCCGTAGTAAAACATTCCTCTGAAGAGGCCCATGCAGCGCAAAATGTGGTATGCTGGTTCTCTGCGGGCTTCAGGAAGAGACAAGTATTCCGAAATCGGCTTAAGGTCTTGCGCGAACCCGCCTGTCGGAAGCAGCAGCAGCGCGACGGCTGAAGATTAAAAGAGCTTTCTCATGCAGTGGTTCCTTCAGTCGCAGTCCTGATAATCAGACGCCATACAAACGCGGGCGCGGCGCTGTGCTTCGTTGATATTGGCCGGAGTCATTCTTTCAGCTATTCGATCCCGATACTTCGCGGAATCCCCACCTTCGCTAGCCGAACTGATATTGTACCACATGTGTGCGGTTTCGTTGTCCTGTAACACGCCATGACCAACCTCATAAGACCAGCCAAGTTGAAGTTGCGCGCGCGCCAAACCCTGTTTAGCGGCAAGTCGGTATAACCTCGTTGCCTCAGTGTAATCCTGCGGAACTCCGTTACCCTTTTCATACCGTCCACCAAGAACAAGCTGAGCCAAAGGCAAGTCTTGGTTGGCTGCTCGCCTGAACCAATAAACTGCTTCCGCTTCATTCTGCTCAATTACCTCGCCCTTGCTGAAAATTAGGCCCAGCATAACTTGCGACAATGCATCGTCCTGCTCAGCGGCCAGCCTGAGCCAGCGTTCTGCCTCAACTTCGTCTCGCGCTACGCCTTGCCCCGCAATGTACATTTGGCCCAAGTAGAATTGTGCGCCGTCGAAGCCTTCTTCTGCAATTGGCCTCAGTTCTCGAAGTGCAGCTTCGTAATCTCCTGCGTCATATGCCCCCACACCTTTTTCAAAATCCTGAGCCAGTGCGCATGTCGGCAACAACATCAACCCAACCGCTACAGCCTGAAATAGCTCTCTCATGAAACCTCCTTGGAACAATCTAGGCATCGCAACCTTGTTATCGGCCGAATGTCCAGTATGACGGCAGATTTAGCCATAGCTATTGCAAGGCATCTGGGCGCGTCTCTGAAGCTCTGGATAGTATCTATGGCGTAGCCAATGCGTTTGCGGCATCCTTTGCCAGCTTTATCATTGCCATCAGGGCGCGCCTGTTTTGCTCTGTAGCTTGCGACCTTTCACCATGAACCCAAGCACCATTTGCTACGCCAATTGGTGCGCCGCCGCCCGCACCATGCATCCGGCATACCTTCCAGCCGCGCACCGCAGGGGATTTACACGGCAAGCTAGTGCGCTTTGATTTAGCAGTGCATCTGGGCGCTTCATGCATCTTCATTGATTGTCCGCATATTGGGCTAAGCGGGCTTCGATATGTTCTATTTTCTTTCTCCTTTTTTCGTCACGCCAATCGAACATGCTTCGAATCCAATACTTATTGAGGAAGTCAGATTCGCGAATTTCATTAAGTAAATCTTGGACGAGACCCCCGCGAGATTCAAAAAACACTGGATCGAAGCGCTTGGTTCCGCCATCACGTACATGGCGCAAGTCAAAATCGCGGTGCTCAGCCAGCCTAGCTGGGACTCTAGCGTCACTGTTGCAAACAACTTGTGCCATGACGAGCAGCGCCATTGAGCTAATTAGTCCTTCGATTCGAGCCTCTTGTTTCTTTAATTGCGTCTCCAAATTTAAGATGCGTTCATAGTCCGTCAGTGTATCAGTATCTTGCATGTTTCCCTCATCGGATTGGTAGCTGAGCACAAGTTGCGGAATCGTGCGATATTTGTCGAATGTCTTAAATATCAATGAAGATACTTTGCATGGGGTTGGAGTCACTTTCCATTGCTACTCCGCCCCCCATGTGTCACCGCGCCCACAATGGCTTGCCCGCCTTGGTTCACTGTCACATGCTCAACTGTAACCTTTTGTTGCCCGCCAGTGCGATAGCGTTTCAAGGCTTCCATCTGTGTGGTGTAGGTTCGGGCCAACTTGTTCAGCGCACGTTCAGCAGCGTCTTGCTGCGTGATGTTGTCCACGTGGTTAAGCCGCCGCGCCATCATCATTGTCGCTTGGTGGATTGCACCCATTTGCACCGCGAGCATGGCCTCCAATTCATCACGGGGTTGGACGCCTCGCACCACTGACAGCAGGAAGTTGCTAGCGCCTTCGTCAATCTTGCGACCATGCGCACCGATTGAGGCAACTTGGCCTTGTACCCCTGCCATGAAATCCGGGTCACAGGTGCCAAGGTCTGCCATCATCAGGATATGCGCTAGGTCAGGTTCGGCGTGGGTGAAACTGATTTGCAGCACACCATCCACGATTTTGAGTTTCATCGGCGGGCCATCTGCTCTCGCGGTTTGTTTTTTAGCCACCGCCTTGACGCGGTCCTGTTGCGCCTTGGGAATTGTTGACAGCGCCTTTTGTTTTTCGTGTTTGGTTGTCATGGCTTTTTTGCCTCCGTTGAATTTGTAGGTCTGAAATCGCGTGTCATAATTAATACTAGCCCCTTCCCCTTACTTCCCCTGCTACCGCGTCCGGGCGAGCCTTGGGCATGGATTGCACATTGACCGCGCCACCTATGCCTGGATGCGACCTTGTCAGGGCAAAGGTTTGGGGCACTGACCCCGCCCGATGCCGCCCCACCAGCCGCAATAGTCCAGCGCCTTCCAGCGTGCGGCGCGCGGCGCGTAGTCGGGGCTTTGATAGGTTCAGCAGCCCCGCCTTTCGCATGGCGTCAAAGTCCAAGGGAAAGCGTTTGCCGGGGTGGTGTCCGTGCTGGTCCTGCAACAGCACCAGCAGCGCGATAGCATCTGCGCCATTAGCTTGGCTGCGCAGGGCGTCTAAGGCGCGCCGTTGCACTGGAAAGGCGCTGTCACGGCCCCGATAGACGCGGTTTTCCAAGCGGCACTTCCAAGCCCATCCGGCAATACCTGCCAGTTCACTATCGGGCATGGTCGCCGGATCAACGCACCAATCGTCACGGATGCCCACAAGGTTGGCTTGCAGTTCATCGGCATCGTTCACCAGTTCCACCATGCGCATGGCCTCCTTCACCAGTTCAAGATGGCGATGCCCGGTCAGGATCGGGTCAGACACGCGGCCTGCAGGGACGCGCAGAGGCTTCAGGGCATCGTTCCCCAGCAAACCCTTCACTGGCTCATAGAAACCGCCATCAGGGCGCAGTGACAACGGCCCCACCACATAGCTGCGCGGCCCGGCCTTGATATCCACGGGCAAGCCCTCGCCGCGTAGGTTCGGCATCACGCCGCCCGCAAGATAATAGAGATGCCGCCCGCGTGGTGTTTTGACGTGGACAGGGCTTTGACCAAACCGCGCTTCTATCTCCGTAACGAGTGAGATGTCATCATCATCGCAGTCGATTACCGCCAAACCATCCAGCCGCACACCGTAGGCTGTCGAGCCTGCCCGATACATCGGGGCCAGAATCCTGCCCAAGGTCAGGCCGGGGCCATCCCATACGCGAAACAGCGGCGCTTTTCCATCCACACCACCACCCAACGGCAAGAGTTGGTGGCCCGCCCCTTTCAGGCGAGCCATTTCTGTGCGGATGGGGTCCGATAGTGTTGAAACCCGCAGCGCTGTCATTTCTGACCCTCCCCATAGGCAAGGGCTGCAATGGTTTTTGCCACCGACCGGGAAACCCCAAGCTGGCGACAAATGCGGGCAATGCGCAAGGCCATCATACTGCACCCCCAGTGCCACCAAGGCGCTCGACTTGGCAGTTCAGGAAATAGACCCCGAATTTGGCACGATCCGTTGCGGCATCGTTTTCGTACATCTTCTTTGTGATCGGCACGCGGTATTCATGGCGCAAAATGCAAACGCGGTCAGAAATGCGGACAGGGCTTGCGCAATAGACGGGCTGCTCGAGCAGGGCATCCAGAATTATGCGGTTGCCCTTGGCAAGCGTGATGACGCTAACACCGCCATCCTCTCTTGTGATCTTATAGCGCGCGGTTGCTCCGTCTTTCGGCAGGTCACGCCACGCTGCAACGCGCAGGGCGTTTGCCGGGGGGCGGGTGATTTCGGTGAAGTTAGTCTTGGACATATTTCGGCTTTCTGATTTGCAACCGAAACGGAATGAGGATATTCTTGCGCTTGTGAAAAATGCAACGAATAGAGCCGCGATCCGTTCAACGGGTTGCGGTTTTTCTCTATGCTGCGTTTGCTTTGGCTGCTTCCCAAGTCTCAATATCCGACAGTTTCCAGCGTGTGCAGCCGGGGGTCAGGCGGATAGGTTTGGGAAAGCTGGGGTCAGTTTTGAGCCAGCGGCGCGGGGTCAGATGGTGGACGTTGTAGCGCGTCGCAAGATGGCGGTCTGAAATATAGGTTTCGGGCATTTGCATCTCCATACAGTTGTATCGGATTGCAATGTGCTATCGCTCTATAGTGTTGCGCACGTCATTTTGAGCGCAACACTATCTTCTCTACAATTCAGGGTAGATATTCTTTAGTGCCTCTTCGGTGCTAGGGTCTTTAAAAAAGGAAATTGTGACGATCCACCGCTTGTTTAAACGCTGCGCGGCTCTCGAACATTCTCGAAATTGTTGAAGGCGCTACACCAAACAGTTTCGCTAACACCCTGTAAGACGGATAAGTCTTGTGTTTATGTTGGTATGCCCAAGCAATGAATGTAGAATTAAATCGTAAATTTTCGCTCCGTTCCAAGTCTTCAACCTCAGGCTTTCCAGGGAATAAAACTTGGGACAACAGAAAATAAAGCTCAGGGACAATTTCATCTACTTGATAGCGCTCCTTTGCATCAAGTGAAGCAAGGATAAACGCCTTGGTGGCAGCCGGGTTCAGCGTAAGGCCCCTGCTAGCAAGCTGAGTATAACCTTCCTTGGAAAGCGTTCTGGCTTCTGACAAAGAACTTAAGATTGCTCTACAAACAAACCGAATGGCTTCGCTGTCACCGTCTATACAACCTGCCAGAATATCGCCGGAGATGCCAATTTTCTTGAAATCGTCTTCGTAAGAAAAGACAAATTCGAGTCCACCGAATGTCCACAATGAGCGAAACGGAACACCTTCGTACTTTGAAGAAAATTCCAGAAAATCAGAAATTTCTGGGCGTTCTCCACCCAGCTCCCTGATTTGTTGATTACTTACGCCGCCATCGTAATACGACTCTAACATCGCTTTAAGATGCTCTTCATTCATTCTCGCGTCGCAATCTTAACAACATTTCCAAAGCGTTCCGCTCCGGTCAAATACTCCGCCCAATCACCCATCATTTTGCGCCTCTTTTCCACCATGTCACCGCGCCGATAGGATGCCTCCACCGCGTTGTTAATGCGATGGGCCAGTGCCACCTCTGCCATATCGCCGGGATAGGTGGTGCGCTCTGCCACCCAATCGCGAAAGGTGCTGCGCAGGCCATGCGGCACGGCGGGACGCTTCGACGTGCGATCCGCAAAGCCAGCGCCGCCCGCAGCGACCTCGGACGCGTGCATCCGCTTCATCGCCGCCGATAGTGTCATGTCCGACAGTTCACCGCCACACGCAGCCGGAAACACCAGCGGGTTGCCTTGCAGCCGTGGCAGGGCTTGCAACAAGGACACCGCCGCGCCCGATAGCGGGACGCGGTGTCCCCGGTCCATTTTCATGCGCGGGCCGGGGATAATCCACAGCGCCTTTTCCAAATCCATTTCATCCCATACCGCGCCGCGTATCTCCTGCGACCGGCTAGCAGTCAGGGCAAGAAATTCCAGCGCCCGCGCCCCAAAGCCATCACGGCCCCGCAACGCATCAAACCAACGCGGGGCATCATCAATCATCAGCGCGGGTTGGTTTCCTTCTTTTGCGACCTTGGAGGGTGCGGGCAACAGTTCTTTCAGGTTGCCAGCCCAGCGTGCCGGGTTGTCGCCCGTGCGATGCCCCGCCACCGTTGCCCAAGACAGCACCGCCTCTATACGGCCCCGAACGCGTGACGCGGTTTCGGTTTTATCGGTCCAGATGAGTTGCAGCACGCGCAGCACGTCTTGCACCGCGATATCCTGCACCATCATCTTGCCCAACTCGGGCTTTGCGTAGGTTTCCAGTGTGTTTTGCCATTGCTGGCGGTGTTTAGCGTTCTTGAACGCGTCCAGTTTGGCGGCAAGGTATTTGTCAGTAGCATCCGCAAAGGTCAGGCCACGGCGCTGGGCGGACGCAAGCTCGGCTTTGGCGGCTTTACGTTCCTCAATAGGATCAATCCCTTGGCTGATTTTGTCGCGTGCCTCACGGGCCTTTTCGCGGGCCTGTGACAACGTGACCGCTGGGAAACCACCCAATCCGATATCACGGCGCGCTTCCCCGACCTTTGCGCGCAGAACCCATGAGCGCCCGCGCTTTGGGGTCAACTGCATGTGAAGACCGGGAACGCCGCCTACCGAAATCAATACGTTTCGATTCCCGCCAGGATGGGCAAGACGCTTCACATCTAAGGCGGATAGCTCATCTGTAACTTTTGGCATTCATCTACCCAACAACTTACCCCACATAAACAGAGTAATTGACTGCATTTGATTACACAACATTGCATAGTGCGAATGTTGAAAGATGTTGAATGTCCGTTTAATTACATCACGTTAGGCTTCTGAATGCGCTCGATTGCATACTCATCATGGCGGGCTGTCTGTCCGCCACAAAACCTTTTAAATTATTGAGTAATTTACCCGCAGGGGATTTCTATTGCCGGTCTAGTGACATTTTTTGTGCGGTGGTTTTAGGGTTGCGCAAGGTATGCCCGTCAGCGACGCGAGCCACATGACAGGCCGGGAAGCCCCGCAGCGGGTCGGAAAACGCGGCCCCTGACAGCCTTGTGACGTGCTGCGCCCGTTCATCTAGCTTCGCTTCCCTCAACCACTGTGAAGATCGTTGCGGGCGCGTTATGGGCCGCCAGCAAGGGCAGACAGCCCAAGGCGGCCGCTTCCGACAAGGTTGGGCGCAGCATCATCAAGTGCGACAGTCACAAGCTGCCCATACCAGCCCAATGGTCACATCCGGCAACAAGCGCGGCGTGCAGATCAGTCGGGACAGGATTGATACAATGATCCGCACTGCGCTTCGGGACGAACGACGGGTCGCTGCGCGCCGATCTGGATCCGAAACTTGCCAGTCTGGTAAACCTGGGGGCGGTCAACTGGGTCGGAATCTGGTTTTGGGAAACCGGCGATCAAAAGCCCGCCGATATCGCCCGAGAAGTCGTGCGGGAATCCCTGAAAGGGTATCTTTCAACCGCTTGAAGAGCGCCGCCCTCATGGTTTTCGGCCCGAACCTATAGGCTGCTATTTTGGCGTTATTGTGTAAATCGAACCGTTGCCCACTGATATGAACCAGATCGCGCCATCTGGTGCCTCGATAATGTCACGCACCCGCGCGGTCTGATCGGTCTTGATCTGCGCTACTTCGCGCAGCGGCGATCCTTGGAGGCGGGAAATATAGTTGAATTTCAGAGCCCCCACAAAGATATCGCCACGCCATTCGGGGAACATCCTGCCAGAATAAACCAGCAGTCCGGAGGGCGCGATGGACGGGTCCCAATAGGCTTGGGGTTGTTCCATCCCCGGTTTGGACGTGCCTTCGCCGATCTTGAGGCCCGAATAATGCCGCCCATAGGAAATCACAGGCCACCCGAAGTTGGCACCTTTCTTGATCCGGTTCACCTCGTCCCCGCCGCGCGCGCCATGTTCCGAGACCCACAGATTGCCCTGCAAATCCAGCCCTGCGCCCTGCGGGTTGCGGTGACCATAAGACCAGATTTCAGGCAGAGCCCCGGCCTGACCAACAAAGGGGTTGTCCCGTGGCACAGACCCGTCGCGATTGACGCGGATAACTGACCCGTTGTGGAGACCCAAATTCTGGGCTGTCATGTCATCACCACGGTCGCCAATGGTCATAAACAACGTGCCGTCGGTCCCTTCGACCACACGGCTGCCGAAATGCCTGCCCACGCGCGACCCTTGGGACATGACGAATAAATCACGCAGGTTATCAAGGGTTTTGCCATCTTTGGACAGTTCTGCTGCGGCGAGCGCTGTGCCGGATCCGCCGCGCATTGGCTTGGCATAGGTGAAAAACAGCGTCCGGCTGGTCGCAAAATCACGCGCCGGTGTGATGTCCAAAAACCCACCCTGCCCGTTCTGGTCAACCTTTGGCGTGCCCGATACGGTCTGCGCGGTGCCGTTTGCAAAGCTTAACAACCGGCCGTCAATCTCGGTCACCAGAACCGTGGCATCGGGTAAAACTGCCAGCCCCCAAGGCGTGTCCAGACCGCTAATGCGTTGAGTAATCTCAATATCCTGCGCTGCGGCCTGAAAGGCGCAAATGCACAGGCCAAAGGCCAGAAAGGTTGATCTAAGCATTATCGCACTCCTGATTACGGTCCCGTTGATAGTTTAGGCTTTTTCCCAAGCAAATCACCCCCACATGACCAAACGTGATCATCCGATTGGACTTTTCTTTTTCAAAATCCCCGCATAGGCTTTGCGATGAACATAAAGTTCCAACACGGGAGACGACCATGAAAAAGATGCTTATGGCCACAACGGCTGCGGCACTGCTTGCGACGAACGCTTATGCGGACGCGCATTCCAAAGAAGTTAAACTGGGGATCGTATTCGGCTTTACCGGTCCGATTGAATCACTGACCGGCCCAATGGCGTCCGGTGCCGAGATGGCCATGAAAGAAGTCACCGACAGCGGCAAGCTGATGGGCGGCGCAAAAGTTACTTCGATCCGTGCGGATTCGGGCTGTATCGACAACGCGCTGGCGGTTGCCGGTGCTGAACGCCTGATCGCCGAAGGCATCAATGGTCTGATCGGCGCAGATTGCTCAGGCGTGACGGGTGCGGTTTTGCAAAACGTTGCTATTCCAAACGGTATGGCGATGATTTCCCCGTCTGCCACATCGCCCGGTCTGTCCACCATGGAGGACAACGGTCTGTTCTTCCGCACGTCCCCGTCGGATGCGCGCGAAGGTGAAGTCATGGCAGAAATCCTGCAAGAGCGTGGCGTGAAATCCATCGCGCTGACCTATACCAACAACGACTATGGCAAGGGTCTGGCCGACGCGATCGAAACATCCTTCAAAGCCATCGGTGGCGAAGTCACCATCGTTGCAGCACATGAAGACGGCAAAGCCGATTACTCTGCCGAAGTTGGCGCGCTGGCATCCGCTGGCGGTGATATTCTTGTTGTTGCGGGTTACCTTGACCAAGGCGGTCCGGGCATCATCAACGCAGCACTGGACACAGGTGCATTCGACACATTCGGCCTGCCCGGCGGGATGATCGGTGACACATTGCCCGGTCGCATCGGTGATGATCTGAACGGGTCTTACGGTCAAATCGCTGGTTCCGAAGGCCAAGGCATCGAAGTTTTCACCAAAATGGCCGAAGACGGTGGCTTTAACGGCACATCACCTTACACACCTGAATCCTATGACGCGGCAGCCCTGTTCCTGCTGGCGATGCAGGCCGCAGATTCGATGGATCCAGCAGTCTACGGGCCAAAGATCCTCGAAGTGGCAAACGCCCCCGGCGAGAAGATCTATCCCGGTGAACTGGCAAAAGCGCTTGAGCTGATCGCCGCTGGCACGGACGTCGACTATGTCGGCGCATCTGCGGTCGAACTGATTGGCGCGGGCGAATCTGCGGGTACCTACCGCATGATCGAAGTCAAAGACGGCGTTATCGAAACTATCGGTTTCAAATAAGTCCTGATAATGTAAATGCGCAGCAGTCCGGGCAACCGGGCTGCTGTTTTCAAACGATAACCGCGCATCTACGACGCGGGACACAGGGATAGTCATATGATCGTCGTTGACGATGTACACAAACACTTCGGTGGCTTTCATGCAGTCGATGGGGCCAGCCTTACCATTGGCAAGGGCACAATCACCGGGTTGATCGGCCCCAACGGTGCGGGAAAAACCACGCTTTTCAATGTAATCGCTGGTGTTCTTAAACCAACGTCTGGCCGTGTCACGATGGATGGCGAAGACATCACCGGCCTGCCGCCCCACGAATTATTCCACAAAGGATTGTTGCGGACCTTCCAGATCGCGCATGAATTTTCGTCGATGACCTGCCGCGAGAATCTGATGATGGTGCCGGGCGATCAGGCGGGTGAAACCTTGTGGAACACATGGTTTGGCCGCAAACGCATCGCCGATCAGGAACGCGCCCTGCGCGCCAAAGCCGACGAAGTGCTGGAATTTTTGACGGTAGAGCATCTGGCCGATCAAAAGGCCGGTCAAATCTCGGGCGGTCAGAAGAAACTTCTGGAACTTGGCCGCACCATGATGGTCGACGCAAAGATCGTGTTCTTGGACGAGGTCGGCGCAGGCGTGAACCGCACGCTGCTCAATACCATCGGCGACGCGATCATCCGGTTGAACGAGGAACGCGGCTATACCTTTGTGGTCATCGAACACGACATGGATTTCATCGGCCGTTTGTGTGATCCGGTGATCTGCATGGCCGAAGGCAAGGTATTGGCCCAAGGCACCCTGCCCGAGATCAAAGCCAACGAGCAGGTGATCGAAGCGTATCTGGGCACCGGCCTCAAGAACAAGACGGCATGAAGCAGCGCCTGGCCATCCTGACGCTAATCGCCGCGCTCGCGTTGCCGCAGGCCTCCGCAGCCTGCGCGCAACTGTCGGCGGAAGTATGGATGTGCGACCGCGGGACGCCGTGGGAATCTGCGAAATGGGACGTTATCGGCGACGGAAGCACGCGCTATCTGGGTGAAGTGATTTTGAACTTTACCCAAGAATGGCCCGGCCACGAGATCACCGATATGTCCGCCACTTTGGATGAACAATATACGACCTATGCCGAATGGATTGCTGCTGAAAGTGACGTCCCGCCAGAGGTGTTGCAGGTCGACAAGATCGTCACCCCTCAGGGGCTGACCCTGCGGCATTTGCAATATGACGAAATCGACGGTTCGCGCACGATGAGCGCGGTGATGTTGTCGCAAGTCGGCGCGTCGCGCATAATGCTGTACCTTGATACAGCCGATAGCATGCTGTTGGAAGAAATGGAAAAGATGTCCTTCGACGTGGCGATGATGCTGCGTGATACCTGCGCGGATGAAGTGTCCTGCGCCATAGATTACACACCGCCCACCAGCGGCTCCGACTGAAAGTGACTGATATGACTGACCCATACGGCGACCGGGGGAACAAAGACCTGTCGATCGGAAATCCCAAGGGCCAAGGCACAGCGCAGCCTGTAAAACAGGGTGGAAAAAGCCATGCGTCCCCCGGCGGGCCGTTCCTGATTGGCGACGCGATGACCGGCGGTTATGGCAAGGGGCCGGATATTCTGCACGACTGCACAATCGCCGTTGAAAAAGGCGAAATCGCCGTGATCGTCGGCCCCAATGGCGCGGGCAAATCCACAGCGATGAAGGCCGTTTTCGGGATGCTGGACGTGCGCCAGGGCCATGTCCGGCTTGACGGTGAAGACATCACTGCGCTGTCGCCCCAAGACCGCGTGGCCAAAGGCATGGGCTTTGTGCCGCAAACCTCGAATATCTTTACCTCGATGACAGTCGAGGAAAACCTTGAGATGGGTGCCTTTATCCGCCGCGATGATTTCCGCGATACCATGGCGCAGGTTTATGACCTGTTCCCGATCCTCAAGGAAAAGCGCTATCAGGCGGCGGGCGAATTGTCGGGCGGTCAGCGCCAGCAAGTCGCCGTTGGCCGTGCGTTGATGACCCAGCCCAAGGTTTTGATGCTGGATGAACCCACAGCTGGCGTCAGCCCGATCGTGATGGACGAACTGTTTGACCGGATCATCGAAGTTGCCCGCACTGGCATCCCGATCCTGATGGTGGAACAGAACGCCCGACAAGCACTTGAAATTGCCGACAAAGGCTATGTTTTGGTGCAGGGCGCAAATGCGTTCACCGGCACAGGAAAAGAACTGCTGAACGATCCCGAAGTCCGCAAATCGTTTCTGGGGGGCTGATGATGCGGCTGATCCTTCCCATCGCGCTTGTCGCGTTTTCACCCGCCTTTGCGCAAGTGACCCCGCCCGCCGATGATCACACCGACGGTCACACTGACGGTGCGGCGTCAGAAAACCTGACACTTGAAACTGCGCCGTTCCGGCAGGAAATCGCAATCGCCTGTGATTTCAAAACCGAATGCGTCGAAGACGAACCCTGCACCGAAACAGAATTCACGCCCCAGATCACAGGGATCGCCGGCGGGCTGACGCCGGATGATCTGGTGGTGCAATCGACCATGGTCACCGATGCAGAGACGGTGGAATTACTGGGCGTGAAATCGGGCATGGCGCTGTCATTGTCGGGGGGCACATTTGCCGCGCGCCATTTGCTAAGCATCACTGAAACCGGTGCCGCCCGCTATACTGTGCACTACGCTGATGGGCCTTTCGTCATCAGCTATTTAGGGACTTGTAACTGATGGATTTTTTGAACGCTTTCGTTGCATTGGCGAATTACGTGTTGGTCCCGGGCATCGCCTATGGCTCGCAACTCGCCCTTGGGGCGCTTGGAGTGACGCTGGTTTACGGCATCTTGCGGTTCTCGAATTTTGCCCATGGCGACACCATGGCACTTGGGGCGATGTCGGCGGTGCTGATCACGTGGGGGTTTCAGGCGATCGGCCTGCATCTGTGGGTGCTGCCCACGGCACTGATCGCCCTGCCCTTTGCGATTATGGTTACCATCGGCTTGCTGCTTGGCACCGACAGGTTGGTCTATCGTTTCTACCGCGAGAAGAAAGCCAAGCCGGTGATTTTCGTGATCGTGTCCTTGGGGATCACGTTTATCTACAACGGGATCACGCGGTTTATCATCGGGTCTGACGACAAGAACTTTGCCGATGGTGAACGGTTCATCATTTCTGCACGGACCTTCAAAAAGATGACAGGTCTTGAGGAAGGTCTGGCGATCAAGACCACCCAAGGGCTGACGGTGATAACGGCGATCATCGTGGTCGTGGTGCTGTTCTGGTTCCTGAACAAGACACGGTCGGGGAAATCCATGCGCGCCTATTCAGATAACGAGGATCTGGCGCTGCTTTCCGGCATCAATCCCGAACGTGTTGTGATGATCACATGGATCATTGTCGCCTGCCTCGCGACCACTGCGGGTGTTTTATACGGTCTGGACAAGTCGTTCAAACCTTTCACCTATTTCCAACTGCTGCTGCCAATTTTTGCGTCGGCCATCGTTGGGGGGCTGGGCAATCCTGTCGGGGCCATCGCTGGCGGCTTCGTGATCGCCTTTTCAGAGGTCACCATTACCTATGCGTGGAAAAAAGTATTGGGCTACATGATGCCCGAGGGGCTTGAACCTGACGGTTTGGTGCAGCTGATGTCCACCGACTATAAATTCGCCGTCAGCTTTGTGATCTTGCTGATCGTGCTGTTGTTCAAGCCTACGGGTCTTTTCAAGGGGCAATCGGTATGAACGAGACGCTTAAAAACACCGGTCTTTTCGCAATCATTGCCGCATTGATCATTTTCACCGGCTTTCAGCAAAGCTGGAACGCAGCGCTGCTGATCATATCCATGGGATTGATTTCCAGCATCATGGCCTTGGGGGTGAACCTGCAATGGGGCTTTGCGGGTCTGTTTAACGTGGGCATCATGGGGTTTGTCGCCTTGGGCGGTCTTGCTGCGGTTTTGATCAGCATGCCCCCGACCGAAGGCGCATGGTCCGCGGGCGGCTGGGGTGTTGCAGGTGCGCTGATCATGGGGGCCGCAACGATTATTGCCGCGATTTTCACGATGAAGCGGATGGCCAAGGGCTGGCTGCGCACGCTGGTGATGCTGGCAATTCTGGTTGGCGGCTTCTTTTTGTTCCGCGCCGTTCTTGATCCGTCGGTTGCAGCCATCGAAGGCATCAACCCTGCGCAAACCGGTTATCTTGGCGGGCTTGGCCTGCCGGTGATCCTTGCCTGGCCTGTGGGCGGGTTGTTCGCTGCTGGCGCTGCCTGGCTGATCGGCAAGACGGCCCTTGGGTTGCGGTCTGATTATCTGGCAATTGCAACGCTGGGCATTGCCGAGATCATCATTGCGGTGCTCAAGAACGAGGACTGGCTGTCGCGCGGTGTGAAGAACGTGATCGGTATTCCGCGCCCTGTGCCCTATGAAATCGACCTGCAAAATAATGTGGGTTTCGTGGAACGTGCCGCCGGGTTTGGTTTGGACCCAGTCGAGGCGTCGACGCTTTGGGTCAAGGTCCTATATGTGGCGCTGTTTGCTGGCGTGCTGGTGCTTTTGCTATGGCTTAGCCAGCGGGCGCTGAATTCACCGTGGGGGCGGATGCTGCGCGCGATCCGCGACAACGAGGTCGCCGCCGAGGCCATGGGCAAAGACGTCACCGCACGGCACTTGCAGGTGTTCATTCTTGGATCGGCCATCTGCGGGATCGCAGGCGCGATGATGACCACGCTGGACAGCCAGTTGACGCCGGGATCCTACCAGCCGCTGCGCTTTACCTTTCTGATCTGGGTGATGGTGATCGTTGGCGGATCGGGCAACAACTTTGGCGCGGTGCTGGGTGGTTTCTTGATGTGGTATCTGTGGGTAATGGTTGAACCCATGGGGCTGTGGCTGATGAACATGATCACGGCCGGCATGTCGGACGGCTACTGGCTGAAGGATCATCTGATTGAATCGGCAGCCCACATGCGGTTGATGACCATGGGGGCGGTTTTGTTGCTGGTTTTGCGGTTTAGCCCGCGTGGATTGATCCCCGAAAAGTAGGTTTTCAGGTGAGATATAGAAAAGGCCTTATCCCAAGGGAGATAAGGCCAGCCTTCGGCGAGGATTTATTTCCATTTGGAATTAAGGGTTAGCGCCCTTTGAACAAGCCGCCCAAGATGCCACGAACGATGCGGCGCCCTGTGGTGCCTTTGAGCTCCTTGATCACAAGGTTCGCAATGGTGCCGCCGAAACCTTCTTCTGATTTTGTGGTGCGTTTCGATGTCGAGCGTGTCACCCCTTTACCCGCATAGCGACGGGCAGCGTTGAATTCTCGCAATGCCGGGGTGGCCTCGCTGGCTTCGGCCTCTTGTTCGGCTTGTTCGGCAGCCCTAGCCGCGTCCTCGGCACGTTTTGTCAGCATTTCAAAGGCGGATTCGCGGTCAAGACGGGTGTTATATTTCGCGGCCATCGGGCTTTGGGCCATCAGCGCCGCGCGCATGGCGGGCGCGATCGGGCCAAGTTGCGAGGACGGCGGGCGGATCAGGGTGCGTTCGACAACGCCGGGGACGCCCTTTTTTTGAAGCATCGACGTGACAGCTTCGCCGACGCCGACCTCGCGGATGGCTTCTTCGGTGTCGAAGCGCGGGTTCTCGCGGTAGGTTTGCGCGGCCATGCGCAGTTCCTTGCGGTCTTTGGCGGTAAAGGCGCGCAAGGCGTGCTGAATCCGGTTGCCAAGCTGGCCCAGAATGTCGTCGGGCACATCAGCAGGGTTTTGAGTGATGAAATAGACGCCAACCCCTTTGGAGCGGATCAGGCGCGCGACCTGTTCGACCTTGTCGATCAGCGCTTTGGGGGCGTCGTCGAACAGCAGGTGCGCTTCGTCAAAGAAGAACACCAGTTTGGGTTTGTCCGGGTCGCCCACCTCGGGGAGCTCTTCGAAGAGTTCAGACAGCAACCATAGCAAGAACGTCGCGTAGAGTTTGGGCGAATTCATCAACTGGTCCGCCGCGAGGATGTTGATGAAACCGCGCCCGTCTGTGTCGGTGCGCATCAGATCGCTAAGTTCCAAGGCGGGTTCGCCGAAAAGATCCGCCGCGCCCTGGTTTTCGAGAACAAGCAACCGGCGCTGGATCGTGCCGACTGACGCCGTGGATACGTTGCCGTAGCGCAGTGCCAGAGTTGACGCATTTTCGCCGACCCAGACCAGCAGCGATTGCAGATCCTTGAGATCGAGCAGTGGCAGCCCGTCTTCGTCCGCCACCCGGAATGCAATGTTGAGAATGCCTTCTTGTGCTTCGCTTAAGCCCAGCAACTGACCCAACAGCAGTGGGCCCATTTCGGAAATGGTCGTGCGCACGGGATGGCCCTGTTTGCCGAACATGTCCCAAAACGCGACGGGGAACGCGGCATAGCTGTAGTCGTGGAACCCGATCTTGGATGCACGCTCCATGAAGGGGCCATGCAACTTATGGGTATCGGACCCGGCATTGGCGAGCCCTGACAAATCGCCCTTTACGTCGGACAGAAACACCGGCACGCCCGCTGCCGAAAACCCTTCGGCGAGAATTTGAAGGGTCACCGTTTTGCCGGTGCCAGTGGCCCCTGCGATCAGGCCGTGGCGGTTGGCATAGCCGATGCTCAGGAATTGCTGCGTGGCGTAATCCTGGCCGCCGCCCCCGATAAAGATATCTTTAGTCACGTGGTCATTATCCTTTAAGGCCCCGCCGATGCGGGCAAAGTGCCGCCAGAGCATACAAACTTAACCTTTGGACGCCATAGTCAAATTGTTCCGGGCCTATTTGTCCTTTCGGCCCGTGAACACTTCCTCCCTGTCAGACTGGCCGTGCCTTCGGGTACGGCCCTTTTTTTGCCCAGGCTGGCAAAGGCTTCAGCTAATCTATCCATCTATATGCATATTTTCCTGTTGACCGTCGGCATCCGCTTTCGTAACGTCGCTTTAATAAGTCGGCCCAGTCCGACGGGGAGAAAAGAAGAAAAGGAAAAAGGGCGTTTTGCGCCCTTTTTTCTATTTAGGGATCAGGCGATGTCGTGATCAGCAAGAACTTGCCAGAAACTGTTGGATTTTGTTGGGATCTTGCCTGACAACGCTGATTTAACATGGTAATTAGCGATAAATTCAACGGATTTGGAACGAGCATGAACAAGTACCTTACGATCCTTCCGCTTTGCACGGCTTTGGTGATGCCAATGACGGGTTTTGCACAGACGGCGACCCCTTCGACAGCAGAAACACCCCCCGCGACAACACAAGCACCAGCTGCCTCGGGCGTTGAGGCGCAATTGAGCATGGGTGACGACGGCGAAGCGACGAGCGACATTGGCAAGCCCTATACCAAAGAAGTTGTAGGGGCCTGGGAAATCCGTTGCATCAAAACCGAAGAAGAGGCCGACCCTTGCCAGATGTACCAGCTTATGGATGACGGTCAGGGCGCGCCTGTTGCAGAATTTTCGCTGTTCCGCCTGCCCGATGGTGGCAAGGCACAGGCCGGTGCAACCGTTGTCGTGCCCCTTGAGACGTCATTGCCTTCGCAACTGAGCGTTGCCGTCGATGGCGGCAAAGAACGCCGCTATCCCTTCGCATTTTGTAACCCGGTTGGATGCTATGTCCGCATGGGTCTGACCGAAGCAGATGTGGCTGCATTCAAGCGCGGCAAAGAGGCGACGATCACTATCGTCCCTGCCTTGGCACCCGACCAGAAGGTTCAGCTGACGTTGTCGTTGGACGGATTTACGTCAGGCTTTGACAAATCATCCGTGATCGACCGCTAAATTTCGATTACCAGACTATCAAAGGGCCGCCTCTGACCGAGGCGGCCTTTTGTATTTCTGCCCATCCTTTAGATGTTGCCGTTAGAACTTGCGTAGGGCTATGACCGCATTCATGCCCCCAAAAGCAAAGGCGTTGGTCAGCGCCACGGTGACCTTGGCATCGCGGGCAGCATTGGGAACCACGTCAAGCGCACAGTCCGGATCGGGTTCCTGATAGCCGATGGTCGGGGCGATCACCCCGTCGCGCAACGCCATGATACAAGCAAGCAATTCAACGGCACCGGTGCCGCCGATCAGATGGCCATGCATGGACTTGGTCGAACTGATCATCACCCGGTCCGCATGGGGGCCAAACACATCGGCTACGGCGGCGCATTCGGTCCGGTCATTGGCGGCAGTGCCGGTTCCGTGGGCGTTGATATAGCCGACCTCCTGCGGGTTGATTTGCGCATCCTCCAAGGCACCTGCCATGGCCCGTGCAGCCCCTGCCTTGGATGGCATCACAATGTCGCTCGCATCCGAGGACATGGCGAAACCAGCGACTTCGCACAGGATTTCGGCCCCGCGTGCGCGGGCATGTTCGTATTCCTCGAAGACAAAGATGCCCGCCCCTTCGCCCTGCACCATGCCATTGCGGTTGGCGGAAAACGGGCGGCAGGCATCGCGGCTCATCACGCGCAGGCCTTCCCAGGCTTTGACGCCGCCGAAACACAGCATAGATTCAGAACCGCCTGTCACCATCGCAGGGGACATGCCCGACCGGATCATCGCAAAAGCCTGCGCCATTGCATGGTTGGACGACGCGCAGGCGGTCGATACGGTAAAGGACGGCCCCTTGAGGTTATATTCCATGCTGACATGGCTGGCGGCGGCATTGTTCATCAGCTTGGGCACGACAAAGGGATGGACGCGGTTCTTGCCCTCTTCATAGACGGCGCGGTAATTGTCGTCCCATGTGCTGACGCCACCCCCCGCCGTGCCCAGTACCACGCCTGATTTCGCAGCCAGTTCGCCCGAAAACACCAGCCCCGACTGGGCAATGGCTTGCGCTGCGGCGGCAAGGGTGAACTGCGTGAACCGGTCATAGAGCGAGATTTGCTGGCGGTTATAGCGCCCCTCGGCCTCGAACCCCTTGACCTGCCCGCCGATCCGGATCGACAGCCGTTCAACATCGCGAAAGGCAAGCGGGCCGATACCGCACACGCCTTCGCGCATGGCGGCCAGCGTGTCGGGCACATTCAGGCCAAGCGCGTTGATCGTGCCGGCCCCGGTAATGACCACACGTTTCATGGGTTATCCCTGCTCGGTCTTGAGCCGCCGGATGCCGGCGACAATGCTGGCCACGCTGGAGATATCAAAATCAGATGTATCGGGTTGATTGGCGTTGAATGGCACCGAAATATCAAAGGTTTCTTCGATGGCAAAGATGCTTTCCACAACGCCCATGCTGTCTATGCCCAAATCGCTCAGGGTGCTGTCCAGCGTGACATCGATCGGGTCAAGCATCGCCTGATCAGCAATGATTTCAATGACCTGAGTTTCAATATTCATCTAATACCTCGTCATTCCGGCCTTAGTCATCCACACTGGGAAATTGCTTTTTCAGCGCTGCGATATCGCGGATCAGGCGGGGCAACCGGCGCAATGCCTTATAGCTTTCGATCTGCTTGGCCATTTCGGTTGCGGGATACCCCAGCATAGACCGGCCCGCTGGCGCATTCGACATGATCTTGGTGCCGCCGCCTGCAATGACCCCGTCGCCGACAAAGATATTGTCGCTGACCCCGACCTGCCCGCCCAGCACGACGTTACTGCCGATGGTCGCCGACCCCGCGATGCCCACCTGACCACACAGCAAACAGTTCATCCCAACCACAACATTATGCCCCAAATGCACCTGATTATCGAGCTTGGTGCCATCGCCAATCACCGTGTCACGGATCGTACCGCTGTCAATTGTGCAGTTCATCCCGCATTCGACGTCATTGCCGATGGATACACTGCCCAGTGAATGGATACGCGTCCATTGTTGCGCTTTTGTGTCGCCACGATCACCAAGGGTCTTGCGGGTTTGTTCAACCGTGCTGGGTTCCGGCGTGACAAAGGAAAACCCGTCGCCGCCAATGCGTGCACCGGGCTGCGCGATAAAGCGGTCCCCGATCCGGACACGCGCGCCGATGCTGACGTGATCGCGCAGATAGGCGTTGGCCCCCAAGACGGCATCGGTGCCGATATGGCATTGTGGACCAATTACACTGCCCGCCCCGATCCGTGCGCCTGCCGCAATAATCGTCAGGGGCCCAACCGACACATCATCAGCCAGTATCGCGGTGGGATCAATGATCGCAGAGGGGTGAATACCCGTGCCAAACCCCTGCCCCGGATCCATCATTTGTGTCAGCCCCGACATCGCAAAGCGTGGCCTGTCGGGCAGGATCGCCGCCTTCAGGCCCAAACCTTGCCAGTCCGCATCTGTCCAGAGCATCGCCGCCTGTGCTGCCCCTTGCGCAAGGGCTGCGGCGTATTTCGGGTTCATCGCAAGCGCAAGATCATCCGCCCCGGCCTGAGCAGGTTCCGCAAGCTTGGTGATCATCAGCGATGTATCCCCAACGGCGGTCGCCCCCAAGGATGTCGCAATCTGTTGGATGGTATAGCGCATTGGCTGTCTCCCCTTGTCGGGGATGGATTACCCCTGAACGGCGCCCAATGCCACCCCTGCCTTGCTAAGCGCATTCCAGATCCGGGCGTCGCGGCCATAGATATCGGCACGATACTGCGTATGACCCCGAGGCGTCGTAAAGGCTGTGCGATAGATCAGATGCACGGGCAATTCGACGTCCAGATGGACAAATGTTTCCTTGCCTGTCGCCAGTTTGGATTTGAAAAACCCAACTGGATCAGAGGTTTGCGCAGCTAGCAAAGTATAGGCAAAGTCGAACGGATCAGCCAGACGCACACAGCCGTGGCTAAACGCGCGCATGTCGCGGGCGAACAGGCTTTTTGAGGGCGTGTCATGCAGGTAGATATTGTATTTGTTGGGAAAAATGAACTTTACCAATCCCAAAGCATTGGCCCTGCCGGGCCCTTGGCGCATCGAAAACGGGAATGTCCGTTCGGTGTAGCTGCTGAAATTCACCGATCCACGGGGCACGATACGGCCACTGCGATCAATCAGATCAATGTGGCCGGCAGCGTTTGGATTGCGCTTCATCGAGGGCAGATATTCTTTGGTCACGATAGACCGCGGCACATTCCATGTCGGGTTGATCACGATATATTCCATCGTGTCTGAAAATTCCGGGGTATAGCGACCGTCTTCGGTTGCCCCGACGACAGATCGGGTTTCGAATGTGACCCGACCATTGTCGATGATCGCGGCGGTAAATGCGGGGATATTTACCAGAACATGCCGTGCACCGCGTTCCTTGTTCAGCCAGCGTTCCCGCTCCATCGCGACGACGACCGATTTCAGGCGTGTTTCGACGCTTTTGTTCATTTCGGTGATCGTGCCGGGGCCGGCAACGCCATCCGTGTTCAGCCCGTGGTCTTGCTGAAACTCGCGCACAGCCGCCTCGATTGCGCTGTCATAGCTTATGCCATTGGACCGTCTGAGGTAGCCCATTCTGATCAGCCGGTTGCGCAGCGACACAACCGCAGGCCCCTGCGCGCCGGGCTTGAGAGCGGGTGCAGACACCGAAGGACCCCAGCCGCCAGTGGCCAAAAGCTTTTCCATCGCCAGCTTTTCACGCATCAGCGCGTTGTATTCCATGGTGCGGGGGCGCAGGTTGCGCAGGAACGGCATCGGGTCGGATTTAACAAAATCGGTCAAATAGCTTTGACGGTCACGGTACGGGACTTCGCGCACGATCGACGAATCCACCCGTGACGGGATCAGAATGCCAGTTTGCAGATCGCGGGCGTATTGCAGGAAGACGCGGGTCATTTCGACCTCGGCCAAGCCACGATCGCGGGGGGTGCGCGCATTGGCCAGCGTGTTCATCAACCCTTGGGGATCATAGCGTGCGACCGGCAGACCATGTAATTCGGCCGTCTTGATTGCCGCCATCAATGCAGCACGGCGGTCGCGTTGGGTATCATCGGCGTCGGTCCAGATCGGTGCATAGTTGCTGTCGCGGTAATGGGCTGCGATATCTTCGTCGCGCGCGGCGGCCTCGGCAACGGCTTGTTTAAAGGCTGTCACTTGGGCGAATGCCGGACTGGGGGCCGTGAAAAGCATCATCGCAGTGGCCGCAGCCCCCGCAATTAGGGAAAGTTTTATATGAATGCTGGGTATAGCATTGATCATCTTTTGCATCGAATCCCCCGAAACTGCGAATTGAATATGTCGACTAAGGCCAGATGCCACCAGATTTTGTCCAATAACATTCCGCGTGAGGTCACAACTAAGGCTTAGGTGATGCTTATCGGCATCGTGTGTGTTGCAAATATGTACGACTATCAAGCTTTGCGCAAATTTTCGCCTAAAATTATTGTCACTTGGAACCAAACCGATTCAGCGCTTGGTTAAGGAATCGGGCTATGCAATAAAACCGATGCATATGGGGATAGGCGAAGGCTTCCGTGTAACATCATGGAACAACAGGCAGAAACGGGAAATTAAACATATGACTGGTATAAGTTCTTCGGGCATGACCCGCCGCGCTTTGTTGGGTGCATTTGCTGCGACAACGGTCGCCGCCGCGCCAACGTTTGCAAGTGCAGCTGGTTTTTTGCGTGGCGCTGGCGATATTCGCCGGATCAAGATGTTTTCCGGGCGGACTGGCGAACGCATCGACATGATTTACTGGATCGAAGGCGATTATGTCGCCGACGCGGTCAAGGAAGTGAACCATTTCATGCGCGACTGGCGGACGGATGGCGTTAAATCCATGGACCTGCGTACTGTTGATATTATGGCCGCTGCGCATAACCTGATGGATGTGAATGAACCCTATATGCTGCTGTCCGGCTATCGCAGCCCCAAGACAAATGCGATGCTGCGGTCAAAATCGCGTGGTGTTGCGAAAAATTCACTGCATATGCGGGGACAAGCCGCTGACCTGCGCCTGGCATCGCGTTCGGTAAACCAGATGGCAAAAGCTGCTGTTGCCTGTCGTGGCGGTGGCGTTGGCCGATACTCGGGTTCAAACTTTGTCCACATGGATTGTGGTCAGGTCCGAAGCTGGGGCGGCTGAACACCGAAAATTGAGTGAGATCAAAGCGCCCTTGGGCGCTTTTCTCCTTTTTAGGGTATGCGACTTTTCCATTTCAACGCCCACTCCACACGCAATTATGCTGGCGGGAACCAAGCAAGCGTCAGCACTGCCAGCGCCAAATAGCGCAGGCCCTTGGCAATTGTGATGATTGCCATAAATGACCATAGCGGTTCGCGCAGCACACCGGCGATGACCGTCAACCCGTCCCCGATGATTGGCAGCCAGCTTGCCAGCAGCGACCAGCGCCCATAGCGGTGGTACCAACTTTCGGCGCGCGCCATCTGTGCGTCTGTGGCTGGGAACCAGCGTTTATGCTTGAAACGCAGGGCGACCCGCCCGAGCACCCAATTCACAACCGATCCCAAAACATTGCCCACAGTCGCGACAATCAAAAGGATCGTCAGGGAATGCTGGTTGTTCAACATCAAGGCAACCAGCATCGCTTCGGATTGCATGGGCAGAAAAGTCGCCGCGATAAAGGCCGCAGAGAACAGCCCAAGATAGCCAATCATGCGCGCGTTATCCGATTTGGGGCCAAGTCATTTTGCGTCAAACGCCACGCTCCTTGTTGGATTGGTTGCTGCTTTGCTCATCTTAACGCAGGGTCGTCCTGCAAAACAGTCTTCAAAGCGCCGCAGGTGCGACGGCAGTACCGTAAAAATCATGTGGCAGAAGCCGAATAACCTATTGAAAGTTAACATACGGTCTTGATCAGCAGCATAGATGATCTTGTCCGCATCCTTTACCGAACACCATCGAAAATACAGTCCGACAAAATAAAACCGCCGCAAAACACGGTGTTTTGCGGCGGTGAATGTGTCTGGGAGAAGACGCGTTTTAATGTTTAGCGCAGGGCTTTTGCCTGCGATGCGATGTGGCGGATTTCACCGCGCGCGACACCGATATCGGCCAGGTCGCGGTCGTTCATCGCGGATAATTCTTTATAAGTCTGGCGTACTGCACGCTGGTCGGCACGGTGCGTGGCATAAGCCTCGAACACGTTGCTCAGTTTTCCCATCAGGCCTGCGCCGCGGGGGGCGGTATATGTTGTCGTATAGCTCATTTTGATTTCTCTTTCTCGGTTTTGCGGTGGCATACCCACCGCAATCGGATTGTCTTACGTATTGATATTAGGGTGCTTTCGCGACCAAGCGCTTTGGCTTAGGCTGCTACCACATTGCGTGGCGTGCGCCGGAATGCCGTGGCAACTTTGCGTGTCAACGATGTTGCAAAGGCTGCGATATAGGCGCTGCGCAAGGCGGATGCTTGGCGCAGAATTCGGTCAACGTCGGCGGGTGTGGCTGTTTCGTTTTTCAGTGCGTAGTTCATTTTCAATTTTCCGTTTCTGGGCTTCATTGCCCGTGACCTCCATATGTGCCTGAATGCCTTATGGTGCAAACCATAGGCGGTATGCGCGCGGTGCATGGCTTTTGCGGTCGCGCTGAAATTTGATTTTTGTGTCTAATCAAAGAGGTAAAGCGTGGTGAAATCGAACCTAGTCCAGCGGGCACCTACTTTTCTCGGGCGACCTTGGCCGGATTGTCGGAAATCGCCGATCACATCCGCATCTCAAAGTGACAGCCGCCCGGCGCGTCGATAAGATGAGCACCATGACTGATCCTGTTTCTTCCATCCGAAATCTCGGACCTGCCTTTGAAAAATCATGCAGCAGCGTTGGTATCAACAGCGCACAACAGCTGCGCGATCTTGGTGCGGATGCCGCATACGAGATGCTTCTGAAATCCGGGCAACGCCCCCATTTTATCGGGTATTATGTGCTCGTCATGGCGCTACAAGGGCGTCCTTGGAATGATTGCAAAGGTGCCGAGAAGGCAGCACTACGGGTCAAATTCGACGGGTTGAAGGCCCGCGCGCATGATCCGAAACTGTCCGAATTTGAACGGATGATGGATATGATCGGGGTGCGCGGCATCAATACTTAGGAACGCAATGGCTCTGGCGGCGTTAGGGTATCAAACCCCAATAGATTAGGCGTAGAATGCTCAGACCCGACAACATCGACCGCGATCTTGACCAATTGCAAACGCTCGCGCGGCGTATGGATTACGCCTTTCGTATTCCACTGTTGGGCATCCGGCTGGGCTGGGATTCAATTCTTGGCGTGGTTCCGGGTGTTGGGGATGCGCTGGCGCTTGCCCCTGCCGGTTATATTGTAAAAGAGGCGCATCGTTTGGGGGCCAGCAAGTCCGTTCTTGCCCGCATGGGGGCAAATATCGGCATCGATCTTGTTATCGGTGCGATCCCGCTGGTCGGCGATCTTTTCGACATTGGCTGGAAATCGAACACGCGCAATGTTGCTTTGCTGAGGGATCACCTTGGCAGACCGCCCACCATAGCACTGGATGCAGAGGGAGATTTATCCTCGCACCACCCTACCCTGCGAGGGTGAGGCATAAAAAAGGCCGCAGTTTCCCGCGACCTTTTCTCGTCATAAAAGCGGTTGGCTTAGCCGACCAATTCAAGACCGGAAAAGAAATACGCGATTTCAATTGCCGCTGCTTCAGGTGCATCCGACCCGTGGACCGAGTTTTCGCCAACTGATTCAGCAAACTCAGCGCGGATTGTGCCGGCTGCTGCGTCGCTTGGGTTGGTTGCGCCCATCACTTCGCGGTTTTTCGCGATGGCGTTTTCGCCTTCCAGAACCTGAGCAACGATTGGCGCGGACGCCATAAATTCGCACAGTTCGTCATAGAAGGGACGCTCGGCGTGCACTTTGTAGAACTCACCGGCTTGTGCTTTTGTCAGGTGAATACGCTTGCTTGCAACGATACGCAGGCCTGCGTCTTCGAATTTCTTTACAATAGCGCCGGTCAGGTTGCGGCGTGTTGCGTCTGGTTTGATGATCGAGAATGTGCGCTCAAGGGCCATGATAGCTCTCCTATAGGGGGTTAATTTGGCCGCTCCCTAGCATGGTGATTGCCGCGTGAAAAGGCGCGATTGACGCGGGGCCAGACATGGTTCACACCGCGCCCATGTTACGCATTTCAGAAATCAACTATTCCGTCGAAGGCCGCCCCTTGTTTGAGGAGGCCAGCGCCGTCATTCCCGAAGGTCATAAAGTGGGCCTCGTCGGCCGCAATGGCGCGGGCAAAACCACATTGTTCCGCATCATTCGCGGGGAATTGGGGCTGGACGCGGGCGATATCTCCCTGCCGTCGCGCGCCAAAATTGGCGGTGTCGCCCAAGAGGTGCCGTCGTCGGACGTGTCTCTGATCGACACCGTGCTTGCGGCAGATGTCGAACGCGCGTCCCTCATGGCCGAAGCCGAAACCACCAAGGACCCTGCCCGCATCGCCGAGGTGCAAACCCGTCTTGCAGACATCGATGCATGGTCCGCCGAAGGGCGCGCAGCGGCGATCCTTAAGGGGCTAGGCTTTGATGATCACGACCAGCAACAGCCCTGTTCCGCCTATTCCGGCGGCTGGCGCATGCGTGTGGCGTTGGCCGGTGTCCTTTTTGCGCAGCCCGATCTGCTGCTGCTCGATGAACCGACCAACTATCTCGACCTTGAAGGCGCGTTGTGGCTTGAAAACTATCTGTCCAAATACCCGCACACCGTGATCATCATCAGCCACGACCGTGGCCTTTTGAACCGTGCCGTCGGTGGCATCTTGCACCTCGAAGACCGCAAACTGACCTATTACCAAGGCAACTACGACCAGTTCGCAAAAATGCGCGCTGAAAAACGGGCGCAGCTTTCGGCCGCCGCGAAAAAGCAGCAGGCGCACAAGGCGCACATGCAGGCCTTCGTGGACCGCTTTAAGGCCAAGGCGTCCAAGGCCAAGCAGGCACAATCGCGGATGAAGGCCATCGAAAAGATGGTAACTATTACGCCGCCCGAAGAAGCCGCGCGCAAGGTGTTCACCTTTCCGCAGCCCGATGAATTGTCGCCTCCGATCATCAGCATCGAAGGTGGATCGACGGGCTATACCGAAGGTCAGCCCGTGCTGTCGCGCCTTAACCTGCGTATCGATCAGGACGACCGGATCGCGCTGCTGGGCAGAAACGGTCAGGGCAAATCAACCCTGTCGAAACTGCTGTCCAATCGTCTGGTCCTGTTCGAAGGCAAGGCCGTCAACTCCAATAAACTGCGCATCGGTTTCTTCGCCCAGCATCAGGTCGACGAACTGATCATCAACGAAACCCCTTTACAGCACATGATCACTGCCCGCCCCGGCGTAATGCAGTCGAAACTGCGTGCGCAATTGGCGGGTTTCGGCCTTGGTCCCGACCAAGCTGATACCGAAGTCGGCCGCCTGTCGGGGGGGCAAAAGGCCCGCCTGTCGCTGCTGCTTGCGACGCTTGATGCGCCTCACTTGCTGATCCTCGATGAACCGACCAACCACCTCGACATCGAATCCCGCGAGGCGCTGGTCGAAGCGCTGACACGTTACAGCGGTGCTGTGATCCTTGTCAGCCATGACATGCACCTGCTGTCGATGGTGGCAGACCGTCTGTGGCTGGTATCCGATGGCACGGTGAAACCCTACGAGGATGACCTTGAAGCGTATCGCAAAATGCTGCTGACCGTCGAAAAGCCTGTTAGCCGCAATGCAAAATCTGTCAAAGAAGCGCCGAAACCCAAACGCGCCACCCGAGAAGACATCCTTGCCCTGCGCTCCGAAGTGCGCACCGCCGAAGCGCGCGTGACGAAAATCAACGACATGCGCGACAAGCTGGCCAAGAAACTTGCCGACCCGGCCCTTTACGAAAAGGACAAAGTCGGCGAACTTGAAGTATGGAACAAAAAATACGCCGAAGTCATGGCCGCCCTTGAACGCGCCGAATCTATCTGGATGGCTGCACTCGAAAAGCTTGAAACAGCGTCTGCCTAAGACTTCTTTGGCTCACAAATATCCCGGGAAATGGTATTTAGACACCATTTCTCTAGTGAAATGGACGGGGCTGGCCCCCGGTGACAGCATATGATGACACTCGACATCGCCTTTATGATCACGGCTTTTGCCACGATGATCGTCATCATTGACCCTTTTGCGATCGGGCCGATGTTTCTGGCCCTGACCCCGGGTATGACACCTGTTCAACGCCGCCGTATCGCGTGGCGTGGTGTGTTTATTGCAGGGTTGATCCTGCTGGTCTTTGCTGCCTTCGGCGAAGCCGTTCTGGGATTCATCGGCATCTCGATGCCCGCCTTCCGCGTGGCGGGTGGGATTTTGCTGTTTCTGACCGCGCTTGAAATGCTGTTTGACCGCCGGACCAAACGGCGTGAACAAAACACGACGGATCCGGATCATGATCCTGACGATCATGATGACCCTTCGGTCTTTCCGCTGGCCATTCCGCTGATCGCGGGCCCCGGTGCAATCGCCTCTGTGATCCTTTTGACCGGTGAAAAACCCGGTGTCGAAGGGTTCATTACCGTGATGGGCATCACCTTTGCAGTGCTTGTTCTGATGGGGCTGACGATGCAGGCCAGCGGCTATCTTGAACGGGCCTTGGGCAAGGTCGGGATCAATGTCATCACCCGCCTGCTTGGCATGCTGCTGGCTGCACTTTCGGTACAATTCGTGCTTGATGGGCTTAGCGCGTTTGGTTTTGGGCCGGGCGCGGGCTGACAAACCGCGCAACACTCCCCATATATGCACTGCGTCCAAGGGGAAAACACCATGCCAGAGATTGAAACAGGCCGTCTGATCTATCTGTTGCTGCTATTGTTGATGGTCGCAGGGTGGTTTTTCATGCAGTCCCGCGAAGGGTTGAACAAGACTCTGCAACAGGCGGCCGTCTGGGGCATGATTTTCGTCGGTGTTGCAGCAGGTTACGGGCTTTGGGGCGATATCAGCCGCAGTTCGGCACTGCCACAGCAACGCTTCGAGGCCGGCATCGGCAGCGTCACCATACCACGCGCTCGCGACGGACATTATTATCTGACGGCGCAGATCAACGGCGCGGCCATTCGCTTTGTGGTGGACACGGGGGCCACGGATATGGTGCTGACCCGTGACGACGCCCAGCGTGTCGGTCTTGCACCCGATGCACTGAATTATCTGGGGCGGGCCAATACTGCCAATGGCGAGGTCCGCACCGCCTTTGTGCGCCTGAACGAGGTCCAGCTGGGACAGGTCCGCGATTTTGATGTCCCCGCAGTGGTGAATGATGGCGAGATGCAGCAAAGCCTGCTTGGCATGGGATATCTGCAACGCTGGGGGCGGATTGAAATCGCGAATAACGAACTGGTCCTGACGCGTTAAGTTCGCGCCGTAACCTCTTTAGGTTTCGGCCTTTTTCTCCCAGCGACCGGATTCTTCAGACCAGTATTGCGCCGATGCACCTGCCGCTTTCAGCGCCTTCCACTGGCTGCGCGCCTTGTTCAGGGCAATCTCGTCTTCGCCGTCGAACATGATACACACGCGGTCCAGTGCTGCGACCTCGGCGGCTGAAACGTCGGCCCCGTGGATCGAAAAAACGCATGAGGCCCCGTTCGGTGTTTCAGCACTGGTGGTCAGCAAAATTGGTTGGTCTGCGTCATGTGGTCCGCCAGCCATGCCATGCGGCAAGAACCCGTCTTCGGGCCCTTGCCGCCACAACGCTGCATCCATTTGCGCCAAAGCCGCCGCATCCGTGCCCCGCACCGCGACACGCCAACCTGCCCCTTGGGCCTTGCCCAAAAGCATGGTTAACGTGTCGACCAAGGGACGCCGCGTGAGGTGATAGAAATAGGCGGCCCCCATGGGTTACTCGGCCTCGAAATTATCTGAAATCAGGCGGTTCAGCGATGCGACCCCCCAACCAGTCGCGCCAACCGGTGCCAATGCGGTCTCGGATTTGACCGAGGCGACGCCAGCGATATCCAGATGGATCCACGGTGTTTCATCCTTGACGAACCGTCCAAGGAACTGCGCCGCAGTGATAGAACCGCCCGGACGGCCGCCGATGTTTTTCATATCCGCGATGCGACTTTTTAGCAGTTTATCATAGCCTTTGCCCATGGGCATGCGCCATGCGCCTTCATTTTCGGCATCAGCGGCTTTCAAAAAGGCATTGCACAGCGCATCATTGTTCGAAAATACGCCAGCGTTCTCATGGCCCAAGCCGATGATGATCGCCCCCGTCAGCGTGGCCAGATCAATCATGCCAGCGGGCTTAAAGCGTTCTTGAGCATACCACATCACGTCGCACAGCACCAAACGGCCCTCGGCGTCGGTATTGATCACCTCGACCGTGTCGCCCTTCATGGATTTGATCACATCGCCGGGACGAATGGCATTGCCCGACGGCATGTTTTCCACGATGCCCACCAGCCCCACCACATTTGCCTTGGCCTTGCGCAGGGCAAGGCTGCGCATCACACCCGCCACAACGCCAGCGCCGCCCATGTCCATGGTCATATCTTCCATGCCCGCACCTGGCTTGAGGCTGATCCCGCCGGTGTCAAACACCACGCCCTTGCCGACCAGCGCGAGCGGTGCCGCGCCTTTTTCGCCGCCATTCCAATGCATGACTACGACATAGGACGGGCTGTCAGATCCCTGCCCGACCGACAGCAGCGTGCGCATGCCAAGCTCTTCCAGCTTGGCGTCGTCCAGCACTTCGACCTCAAGCCCGAGAGATTTCATTTCGGCCAATCGGTCGGCAAATTCGGTGGTGGTCAGGAAATTCGCAGGCTCATTGGTCAGATCGCGGGTCATAAAGGCACCATCGGCAATGGCCAGCAGCGGTGCGGCCGCGGCTTCGACCTCGTCCGGTTTGCTGGCCATGACGGTCACACTGCCCTTGCGCGGTTTGCCGTCGCTTTTGCGATCCTCAAAGGTATAGTCGCGCATGGCAAGGCCGAAACACAGCTCTGCGGCCTTGCGCAAGCCCCCCGAGAGCAGCAGTAAATCCGCATCACCACGCCTTTTGGCAAGGCTGGCACCTGCCTTGCGCAGGTCCGTGATGTCGGCATTATTTGCCAGCTGCACCACATCGACGGCTTCGGCGGCCATGCCGGTGGGGTATCCCATGCTAAGCACATCACCTGGTTTAAGGTCCTTGAAGGCGGTGCTTTGCACCAGACGCTCCAGCGCGCCTTTGGTCAGCTTGTTGATCCGCCGCGCGCTTGGGTTCATCTTGCCGGTCGCGTCCACGGTTACCGCCACGCGGCCATCATGTTCAGCGATCTTTTCAATATCGGTTTGCGCGAAGGTCATTGGCGTCAATGCAGTCATGGGGCACCCTTGTTATCTGATTTGCCCCCAAGACGTAACGCGCTGCGCCTCTTAAGGCCAGATAGCAGTTTTCGAGGCTGGAATTTTCCGTTAAGATTGCTGGTGTATACATCCTCCAAGACCTAAGGGACGCAGATTGGCCAAGTTCGACCGCTACATGTTGTCCCAATTTCTGACCCTGTTCAGCTTTTTTGCGCTGGTACTGGTGGCGATATTCTGGATCAACCGTGCCGTTATCCTGTTTGACAGGCTGATCGGTGATGGCCAGACCGCTTTGGTGTTTCTTGAATTCACTGTGCTTGGCCTGCCGCGTTTGATCACCACCGTCTTGCCCATCGCGACCTTTGCGGGGGCAGTTTATGTGGTCAACCGGATGACCAGCGAATCCGAGCTGACGGTGTTGCAGTCCACCGGCACAGGACCGTGGCGCTTGGCACGGCCGGTTCTTGCCTACGGGATATGTGTGGCGTTGATGATGTCCGCGCTGACCCATGTTCTGGTGCCGATGGCCAAGGCACAGTTGAACGAGCGCGAAGCCGAGATATCCCAAAACGTTACAGCCCGCCTGCTGACCGAAGGAACGTTCTTGCACCCGACATCAAAGGTGACATTCTACACCCGTCTGATCGGGACGGACGGCGTGCTGCGCGACGTGTTTCTATCGGACCGGCGCAACCCTGACGAAGGCGTGATCTATACCGCATCAGAGGCCTATCTGGTGCGCAACGGCGATGGCACCACGCTGATCATGGTGGACGGTCTGGCGCAACGTTTGCAGGTTGAGGGCAAGCAACTGGCGACCGCTAAGTTCAGGGATTTTTCCTTTGATATCTCTGCCTTGGTCAGCAGCAGCACTGACAAGAACCAATCCATCGACAGCATGGTGACATTTGATTTGCTGGGCAATTGGGACGCTTTGGCCAAACAGACAGGACAGAACCGCGGTGATATCGCCGAAGAGGTCAACGCGCGCTTTGCCGATCCGCTCTTTTGCATCATCGCGGCGATGATCGGCTATGGCGCGCTAATCATGGGAGGGTTCTCGCGCTTTGGCGTCTGGCGCGAAATCGTATTCGCCTTTGGTTTGCTGATTGCCATAGACGGGTTTGGCAATTCCCTAGTCGAGACTGTGCGCGCGGATGCCAGCCGCTGGCCGGTTTTGTATGTGCCCAGCCTTGTCGGGGCCGGTCTGGTGCTGGTGATGATCTGGCAAACGGCACATCCCGGCTGGACCAAGCGATTGCGCGCGCAAAAGGGGGCCTCATGATCCTGCATCTTTATTTTGCGCGGCGGTTCGTGACCGGATTTGTGCTGATCTCGGCCGTTTTATTCGCGCTGTTGATCCTTGTTGATATGGTGGAACAGGCGCGGAAATTTGCGAGCCATGATATTGGCTGGCAGGGACTGTTCGGGATGACCTTGCTGAACACCCCGCAAACGTTGAACCTGATTTTGCCGTTGATCATGATCCTGGCGACGGTGGTGCTGTTTTTGTCTTTGGCCCGGTCGTCGGAACTGGTGGTGACCCGTGCCTCGGGGCGTTCCGCGCTTAGCGCGTTGCAAGCACCCGTCTGGGTGGCATTCATCATCGGCATCATGGCGGTTGGCATGCTGAACCCGATCGTGGCGGCGACGGCGAAACGCTATATCGAACTGTCCGAAAGTATCCGCGCCGGGGGCGTTTCAGCCCTGTCAATCAGCGACGAAGGCTTGTGGTTGCGCCAAGGTGGCGATCAGGGTCAAACGGTCATTCGTGCGTGGCGGTCCAATGCGGACGCATCTGTGTTGTACGACGTTACGTTTCTTTCCTACGCCCCCCAAGGCGGCCCGATCCGGCGGATCGAGGCATCAAGTGCGGCGTTGGAAGACGAAGGCTGGGTGCTGTCGGATGTGAAATCCTGGCCGCTTGAACTGGGGGTGAATGCCGAAGGCAATGCGGAAGTTTTCGACACGCTCACCCTGCCCTCCACGCTGACACTGGACCGTATCCGCGAAAGCATCAGCGACCCCGGCGTCGTATCGATCTACGAACTGCCCGGGTTTATCCACCAGCTTGAACAAGCCGGATTTTCGCCGCGCCGCCACAAAGTGTGGTTGCAGACAGAACTGGCGCGGCCGTTCTTTCTGGTCGCGATGGTTCTTGTTGCGAGCGCTTTCACCATGCGCCATACGAGGTTCGGAGGCACAGGTGTTGCGGTGCTGGCGTCGGTTCTGTTGGGGTTCGGTTTGTATTTCATTCGCAGCTTTGCGCAGATTTTGGGTGAGAACGGGCAAATTCCGGTGGTTCTGGCCGCTTGGGCACCGCCTATTGCGTCGATCCTGCTGGCCCTTGGCCTTCTTTTGCATGCCGAGGATGGCTGATATGCGCCTGATTGCCCTTCTTTTCCTGATCCTCCTGCCGTTGCAGGCCGTCGCGCAGGACGCAGATACGCCAGCGGCGATGCTAGTGGCTGATGACTTGTTCATCACCCGCGACCGCGTTTTGGTGGCCCAAGGTAACGTCGAAGCATTTCAGGGCGATATTCGCATTCGCGCGGAAGCGATCCGCTATGACGGTCAGACAGGATCGCTGAGTATTGAAGGGCCCATTGTGCTGAACGACGGGGCTGGCACGGTGATTTTGGCTGATGCAGCGTCGCTGGACCAAGGCCTGCAAAACGGCTTGCTGCGCGGCGCGCGGATGATCCTGAACGAACAACTGCAGCTGGCTGCCGTTCAGATTGACCGCGTTGATGGTCGCTATAGCCAACTGTATAAAACTGCCGTCACGTCCTGCAAAGTCTGCACCGAAGGCGAAGTACCTTTGTGGCAAATTCGCGCGCGCCGAGTGATCCATGACGAGGTGGCGCAGCAGCTTTATTTCGACGATGCGACGTTTCACATCCGGTCCGTTCCGGTGTTCTATCTGCCGCGCCTGCGCTTGCCTGACCCGACACTGGACCGCGCAACGGGTTTTCTGGCCCCCAGTGTACGCACGACATCGCAACTGGCGACGGGCCTCAAGATTCCGTATTTCATAAAACTTGGCGACAGCCGTGATCTGACCCTGACGCCTTATATTTCGTCAGCCACACGGACGCTGGAATTGCGGTACCGGCAAGCGTTCTTAACGGGGCGCATTGAATTTAACGGGGCCTATTCGCGCGACGACCAGCACCCTGACGAAACCCGCGGCTATTTTTTCGGGACCGGTGCCTTCGACATGGGCGGTGACTATCTGCTAAGCTTTAACATCAAGACGGTCAGCGACGAGGCGTATTTCACCGAATACGGCTATTCCGATGAAGACCGGCTGCGCAGTGATGTAACGCTGTCGCGCACGCGGCATGACAGCTATTTCCGCACAAGTTTGTACAACTTTGAATCCCTGCGCCCCGGCGAGGTCAACGCGACCCTGCCGACATTGGTCGTCGATGGTGAATACGAGCAGCGGTTTTTCCCGAAATTCGTCGGTGGCGAAGTCCGGCTGGCCTTGCAGGCCCATAGCCACCGGCGCAGTTCTGACCTCGATACGGACGGGCCGGATGCGGATTTGATCCCCGACGGGCGCGATGTGGCGCGGATCAACGGCAAGATCGAATATCTACGGCGCGACACCTATGGATCGGGCATCGTCATGGACACGCGGACGGGTGCGACATTCAACTTCTTTGACATCAGTCAAGATCGCAGCTTTGCCCAGAACCACCATGACTTGGCTCCTTTTGCCGCGCTAAGCTTGAGTTATCCCATGGTGCGGCGCAGCACCGGAGATGTTTCGCAGGTCCTGACCCCGCTGGTGCAACTTGGCTGGACGGGTGGTGATCGGCTCGACATTCCCAATGACGAAAGCACCCGTGTTGAATTTGATCAGGGTAACCTTCTGACCCTGTCGCGGTTTCCGCGACCGGACCGTCGCGAGCGCGGTGCAGTGGCGGCTGTCGGCGTCAGCTGGTCGCGCATCGATCCGGCCGGTTGGGATGCGCATCTTGCGGTTGGTCAGGTGTTTCGGAATGTTTTTGACGCGGAGTTTTCGGATAGCTCGGGCCTGTCGGGCACCAGTTCTGATGTCTTGTTGGCGGGGCAAATAAGCAACCGGGCGGGGATGTCGTTGACTGGGCGTATGCTGGTCGATACCGACTTTGAGATTTCCAAGACCGAGTTGCGCGGCGCGTGGTCCTTTCGCAAAGCCAGCCTTGGCGGCACCTATGTCTGGCTTGAGGCCGACCTGGCCGAAGACCGTGCGATGGCCGTGTCCGAGATTTCCCTTGATGGGACCTATGACATCGGCAAGCATTGGACTGCCAGTGCCGACCTGCGTTATGACGTTGAAAACGATGATGCCGCTACGGCGGGGCTTGGGCTGACCTACAACAATGAATGTGTCAGCGTCGACCTTTCGGTCCGCAGGCGCTATACCTCCTCAACAAGTGTTGAGCCCTCGACTGATATCGGGTTTAACATCGGCCTGCGGGGCTTTTCGGCCTCCAGCGGAACAGAAAGATATGTGCGATCATGTGGGAAGTAACCAAGATGAACCTGAACCGTCTGACACGTAGCATCGGCCTGATTGGCCTTGCTTTGATGACTTCGACCCCGCTTGCTGCGCAAAATCTGTATGCGCCCGTCGCGCGGGTCAATGAAACAGTCGTGACAGAATTCGAAGTCCAGCAGCGCCAGCGGTTCTTGCAACTTCTCAACGCGCCCGGTGCCACCCGCGAGGGGGCATTGTCGTCGCTGATTGACGAACGCTTGCGCAACGAAGCCGTGGCAGAGGCTGGCATCGCCCTGACCGCTGAAGGAATTGATGAAAGCCTGACCGAATTTGCCGCGCGCGCTAACCTGAGCGCCGATGAATTTGTTTCGACACTTGAACGGTCGGGCGTCGCGAAAGAAACTTTTCGGGATTTTGTTGTAAATTCCGTTGGTTGGCGCGAATTGATCCGCGCGCGCTACAATGCGCGGGTGCAGATCACCGATGCCGAAATCAATCGCGCGCTTGGGGTGACCCGTGGCGGCGGCGTGCGCGTGCTGCTGTCCGAGATCATCATACCGGCCCCGCCCCAAGATGCAGCACGGGTGAATGCCTTGGCTGAACAGATATCCCAAAGCCGGTCTGCGGCTGAATTTTCGGGCTTTGCGAGCCGCTATTCCGCGACAGCGTCGCGCGGGCGTGGCGGGCGGCTGGACTGGCAGGACCTGGCGAACCTGCCCCCCAGCCTTCAACCGCTGATCCTCGCGCTAGCACCGGGTGAAGTGACGGCACCGCTGCCCATTCCGAACGCTGTTGCCCTGTTTCAACTGCGCGACATTCAGGAAACCGGGGCAACCACGCCGGTCTATTCCGCCATCGAATATGCGGCCTATTACATTGCCGGAGGCCGGAGCGAGGCCGCATTGGCCCAAGCCCAAACCCTGCGCGGCCGCGTGGATACCTGCAATGACCTTTATGGCGTTGCCAAGGGCCAACCCGCCGAGGTGCTGGACCGCGTGACCAAGGCCCCTGCCGAGATCCCGCAAGACATCGCCATCGAATTGTCCAAGCTGGACCCGGGCGAAGTATCGACCGCACTGACCCGCGCCAATGGTCAAACCTTGATGTTCTTAATGATGTGCGATCGCACCAGTGCCTCCAATCAGGATGTATCGCGTGTGGATGTGGCCAATGCTTTGCGCCAGGAACGTCTGTCGGGCTATGCCGATCAGCTTTTGGAACAGCTTCGGGCCGATGCGCGCATTGTGCGCAAATGACCTTGTCGGACAGTTTATCGGGCAAGCCGGTGGTGATCTCCTGCGGGGAACCCTCCGGCATCGGTCCCGAGGTCGCGGCACGCGCATGGGCCAAACTTGCTGGCGAAGTGCCCTTGGTTTGGCTGGGCGATCCGCGCCACCTGCCCCGTGACATCCCCCATGTCGTGATCGACAACATGCAAGACGCTTTACGCGCTGGCCAAGACGCGCTGCCGGTCATCGAACACCCCTTTATGGCTGACGCCATTCCCGGCCAGCCTGATCCTGCCAACGCCCAAGGTGTGATTGACGTGATTGCCCGCGGTGTTGCCATGGTACGCGCAGGTCAGGCTTGTGCGCTGACCACCGCGCCGATCCACAAAAAAGCGCTCAAGGACGGGGCCAATTTCGCCTATCCGGGGCATACGGAATATCTGGCCGCCCTTGCCGGTGTCGATGACGTGGTGATGATGCTTGCGTCCGATCAATTGCGCGTGGTGCCCGCCACCATCCACATCGCACTTGATCAGGTCCCGATCGTTTTGACGCCCGATCACCTGCGCCGGGTGATTGAAATCACTGCCACAGGTTTGCAACGGCAGTTCGGCATTCCAAAACCACGCCTTGCCATTGCGGGTCTGAATCCCCATGCGGGCGAAGGCGGTACCATGGGCCATCAGGAACGCGACTGGATGGAACCCCTGATCCAGCAAATGCAGGCCGAAGGCTATGACCTCATTGGTCCCCTACCGGCCGACACGATGTTTCACGCAGCTGCCCGCACCCGCTATGACGCCGCGATCGCGATGTATCATGATCAGGCGTTGATCCCGATCAAGACCCTCGATTTTGACCGCGGCGTCAACGTTACGCTTGGCCTGCCATTTATCCGTACCTCCCCCGACCACGGCACTGCATTCGACATCGCGGGTCAGAACATCGCCAACCCCACCAGCATGATCGAAGCCATTCGTCTTGCGCATAAGATGGCGCAGTCATGAGGCTTCTCTGGCTCTTAAATATCCTCGCCGAAGGCATAAATCACTTTTGGCGAACCATCTCTTCAAACGCATTGGGCACCACATGACCGCCATAGACAGCCTGCCGCCCCTACGCGATGTGATCAACACCCATGACCTCAAGGCGCGCAAATCTCTGGGGCAGAACTTTCTTCTCGACCTGAACCTGACGTCCAAGATCGCGCGTCAAGCGGGCGATCTGACCGCCTGCGATGTGCTTGAAATCGGCCCTGGTCCCGGTGGCCTGACCAGGGCGCTGCTGTCCGAGGGCGCCCGCCATGTGCTGGCGATTGAAAAAGACGCGCGGTGCCTGCCTGCGTTGGCTGAAATATCCGATGCCTATCCCGGTCGGCTGACTGTGATCGAAGGCGATGCACTTGATATTGACCCGCTGGCCCATCTGACGCCACCAATCCGGATTGCCGCGAACTTGCCCTATAATGTTGGCACAGAACTGTTGGTCCGCTGGCTTACGCCACCGCAATGGCCACCGTTTTGGGAAAGCCTGACATTGATGTTCCAACGCGAGGTCGCCGAACGTATTGTCGCCACGCCCGGATCAAAGGCCTATGGCCGCCTCGCGTTGCTTGCCCAGTGGCGTGCGGATGCGCGGATCGTGATGCATCTGCCCCCCGAGGCCTTTACCCCTGCGCCCAAGGTTTCGTCGGCTGTGGTGCATCTGACCGCTTTGGCTGAACCGCGCTTTCCTGCTGACCCAGCCGTTTTGTCCCGCATTGTTGCAATGGCCTTCAACCAGCGGCGCAAGATGCTGCGGTCCGCCCTGAAAGGGGCTGCATCAGACATCGAAGACCGCCTGATCGCGGCGGGCCTGAAACCCACAGACAGGGCCGAACAAATCCCGCTTGAGGGGTTTTGTGCCTTGGCCCGCGAAATCGCGAAGCCCTAGGGCGAAAGCGCAAGACCAGATCTACTCGAATGCAAAAAGGCCCCGACAAACGTCGGGGCCTTTTTACGACCATTCTGCGGAATTGCTCCCGGCTTATTCGGCGGCTTTGGGCTGTTCGCCAGTCGCTTTCTCTGCACTTGAACTGTCCGACCCCTTGCCGCCCTCTGCATTTGCATTTGCATCTGGCTGTGGCTTGCGGCGCGGGGCGCGACGGGGCTTGGGCTTGCTTTCTGGTGTGTCAACCAGATTGCTTTCCTCTGCACTCGCCTGATCTGCCTCAGAAGGTTGGGCAGCCTCTGCAGGCTTGTTGCGGCTGCGGCGGCGTTTGGGTTGCTCTGGCTTTTCAGGCGCGGCATCAGGCTGCGCATCGCTGGATTGGCTAGTGTTAGCTTGGCCTTTGTTAGAATTGTCGTCGGCAGTGTCGGACTGATCGGTTTGATCATGACCCTGATGGGGTTGGCCCCCATTTGCGGCCTCGCGTTCCTGACGTTCGGCACGCTCGCGATCACGTTCGGCTTGGCGCTCGCGGTTCTGGCGTTCTTGTTCTTCCTGACGCTCGCGCTGCTGGCGTTCCTGTTCCTCGCGGCGCTGGTCTATTTCACGCTGCGCTTCTGACAGCATGCGCAGATAGTGTTCGGCATGCTGCTGAAAGTTTTCAGCCGCAACGCGGTCATTGCTGAGCTGCGCATCGCGGGCCAGCTGGTTATATTTTTCAATGACTTGCTGCGGCGTGCCGCGCACTTTGCCTTCGGGGCCAGAACTGTCGAACACGCGGTTGACAACGTTGCCACCCTGCGGCTGGCGGTTGCGATTGTTCTTGGAACGGGACCGTGATCTGGAAGATTTCATGTAATCAGTTCAGCCTTGTTATGCTGTGCTTCGATAAAAAGCTGCCGGACACATCCGTATCCTACTTAAGCTAGCCTTACGCTTTGTTGGGCTTAACGCCGCGCGGGACCACCAAATTGGCATCCACCGCTGCAACATCTTTGAATAAACACGGCTGTCGTGTTGGAGCAAGCTTAAACTGCGCAAAATCCGACGGAAACGCGATTTTTTGCTGCATTCACGCCGGAGTGTCGGCCCAAAGAACACGGTCCCGCCCATCAAGGTCCGGTAAAATGCGTACGCGTCCCCAACCGGCAGCTTTGAAAATTTGCGCCACATCGGCCCCTTGCTGCCAACCGATTTCTGCCAGAACCCGGCCCGTTGCCGTCAGATAACCCTGCGCCTGGGATGCAATGACACGATATGCGCTAAGCCCGTCCAGCCCGTCGGTTAACGCCATTTCTGGTTCATGCAGTCGCAATTCAGGCGCGACACCTGCCATCTCGCTTTTCGCAAGATAGGGTGGATTCGCAACAATCAGATCAAAGCGTCCCTCGGCGGCACCAAACCAGTCCGATTGCCGGATATCAGCGCGTGCAGCGACGCCGTGCAACACCGCATTGGCGCTGGCTTGCAGACATGCCGCCTCGGACAGATCAAGGCCCAAACCCCGTGCGTCGGGGCGTTCAGCCAAAAGCGTCACCAGAATACAGCCCGATCCGGTGCCAAGGTCCAGCACGGTTTCAAACGGTTCGGACAAGGCCAGTTCGATCAGCGTTTCGGTTTCGGGGCGCGGATCCAGCACGTCGCGGCTGATCCTGAAATCGCGCCCGTAAAACGCGCGCTGTCCAACCAGATGCGAAACAGGCACTCGCACGGCACGCAATGCGATCAGATTTTCAAAGCGTTCGGCGATTTCGGGGGCAATTTCTTCGGGTGCAATCAAAGTGACCCGTGAGGCGTCCACGGACGCCGCATGGGCTAGCAATACCCGTGCATCGCGCGCAGGGTCCGGCACACCGGCAGCGCGCAACCGTGCCGCAGCGGCCGCCATGGCCTGTGCTGCGGTGGGCGCGCTCACTGTCCCATCTCCGCCATCATTTGCGCTTGCGCGTTTGCGGTCAGCGCATCGATAATTTCGTCCAGATCGCCCTGCAAGATCGCATCAAGACGGTAGAGCGTCAGGTTGATGCGATGATCGGTCATGCGCCCTTGGGGGAAATTATAGGTGCGAATACGTTCCGACCGGTCGCCGGACCCCACCTGAGCCGCGCGATCGGCAGACCGCGCGCTGTCCACACGCTGGCGTTCCGCATCATACAGCCGCGCCTTAAGAACCTGCATCGCGATCTCTCGGTTGCGGTGCTGGGATTTCTCGGACGACGTCACGACAATCCCGGTGGGAATATGGGTGATGCGCACGGCGGAATCTGTGGTGTTAACATGCTGGCCGCCTGCCCCCGAACTGCGCATCGTATCAATCCGCAGATCATTGGGGTCGATGTGAATATCGACATCCTCGGCTTCGGGCAGCACGGCGACTGTCGCCGCCGACGTATGGATCCGCCCGCCGCTTTCGGTCGACGGCACGCGTTGCACGCGGTGCACGCCGGATTCGTATTTCAGTCGGGCAAAGACATTCTGGCCCTTGATATGGGCGACGACCTCTTTGACACCGCCAAGTTCGGTCATTTGTTCCTCGATCAGATCGAATTTCCAGCCTTGGGCTTCGGCATAGCGCTGGTACATCCGCAGCAGATCTGCGGCAAACAACGCGGCCTCGTCGCCACCGGTACCCGGGCGTATCTCGAGCATGGCAGGTTTGGCATCAGCAGCATCTTTGGGCAATAGCGCAAGCTGCAAGCTGGCTTCGGCTTTCGGCAACTCTGCCTTCAGGCGGGGCAGCTCTTCCTCGGCCAGTTCTGCCATCTCGGGGTCTTTTAACATGGCACGCGCCTCGTCCATGTCTTGCAGTAACTGGCGATACCCTTCGATCTGTTCGACGACAGGGCGCAGGTCAGCGTATTCCTTGGCAAGCTTGGCAAAATCCGCGCCATCGGACCCGGCAGACATCGACGCTTCCAGAAACTGGAAACGCTGGGTAATCTGGGCAAGGCGGTCCATGGGGATCATCGGGTTTCTGTCGCTGATGATGACGCTTTGGTCAAGAGCCGCTTTGTGATAGAGTTACTTTCATGAAACAGATTGCAGCCCTTTTGTGCCTCTCTGCCCTGCCCGCGCTTGCCCAAGGGACCTATCCCAGCGGCAAGGCGATTGAATGCTACTGTACTGATAAAACGGGAAAACGCGTCGAACTGGGCCAAAGCATCTGCCTTGAAGTTGGCGGGCGCAGGTTTATCGCGCAGTGCCAGATGTCACTGAATGTGCCGATGTGGCGCGAGATCCAGCAGGGCTGCCATAGCTCGTCCTTACGAAATCTGCCCGATCCCGGCCAAAACCCGCTGCAACCGGTTTTTGTTGACGCCCATGTCTGATTTGCCAAAGCGCAAGCGGCCATAAATCACGACACGGGTCTGCGCGCCGGCATCTTCGCGCGCGATCGTTGTGAAATCGGGAAACCCCCAAAGCAGGGACCGCGTGACATAGACATCCTGCCCCCGCACCTGCCCCAGCTTTTGCGTTCTTGGCAATGACAACATGGCGTTGCCGAACGCATCCACCACGTCTGATCCATCACCGTCCACCAGCCGCACCACTTTGAAACCGCCCTCAGTCGGATAATCTCCCGGCTCTTGCGGGCTGTCCTTGATAGCCCAGTTTTCAACCTGCGTCGGGGCCAGCCGGACATAGGCCTGTAAGCCGACGAAACCTGCAACAACGATCCAAAAAAATGCCATCATGATCTTCACCTTCATTTTGCCTTGTAAACTCCCCGCGGAGCGTCGGGTCTGATCAACGGTACGCAACACCCGGTAGAACACACAAGATTTCAAACAGGATATTGGCCCCCGTCAGCGCGGTATTGCCTGAGGTGTCATAGGGCGGCGACACTTCTACCAGATCGGCACCGACGATGTTCAACCCCTTAAGCGCCCGAATAAGCTCCATCGCTTGCGGTGTTGTCAGCCCGCCAATTTCCGGCGTGCCCGTGCCCGGTGCAAAGGCCGGATCAAGGCTGTCGATATCATAGGTGATGTAAACCGGCGCATCGCCGATATCGCGTCGAATTTCCGCGCCCAAGGGCGACAGACTGCGATGCCAAAGACCATGGGCCGGGAATTGTTGAAAACCCCAACCGGCGGCTTCGGCAAAGTCATCGGCGCCGTAACCGGACCCCCGCAGACCGATCTGATAGGTCTTTTCGGGGATGATCAGCCCTTCTTCGTAGGCGCGGCGGAACACTGTCCCGTGGGTTTCGCGTTCGCCGAACATCTCGTCATTGACGTCGGCATGGGCATCCACATGTATCAACGCCACAGGGCCGTGGCGTTTCGCTATGGCGCGCAAAATCGGCAGGGTAATCGAATGGTCGCCGCCAATCGCCAAGGGCATGGCGTCATATTTCAGGATAGCGTCGTAGCTCTCTTTGATGATGGACAGACTGTCCGACAGCGAAAAGGTGTTGATCGCCAGATCACCGATATCCGCCACCTGCAATCCGTCAAAGGGGGCTGCCCCCGTGGCCAGATTATAGGGCCGCAGCATCGCGCTTTCTGATCGGACCTGTTTGGGGCCAAAGCGCGTACCAGACCGCCACGAGGTGCCGATATCCAGCGGAATTCCTAGAACAGCAACGTCTAACCCCTTGAGATCATTTGCTGATGGCAGCCGCATAAAGGTGCTTGGCCCCGAAAATCGTGCCAGATCGTTGCCGCTGATGGGTTGGTTCTTTCCGGTCATTGGTTGCGCATCCTCCATCCCAGCAGGCACAGAATTTCTGTCGCCACATGCGCGCCTGCAATCGCCGTGGTGCCGGTGGTGTCAAAGGGCGGAGAGACTTCTACAATGTCGCCGCCGACAATATTTATCCCCGCAAGATCGCGGAGCATGATCGCGCATTGCGCCGACGTTAGCCCGCCCCAAACCGGTGTGCCAGTCCCCGGCGCAAAGGCCGGATCAAGCGCGTCGATGTCAAATGTCAGATAGCAAGGTCGGTCGCCAAGCACTTGTTTTATCTTGGCAACTGCTGCTTGCGGCCCCTTTTCATGAACCTCGCGGGCATCAATGGTCGTGACCCCCAATGTGTCCGGGTTTGTCGTTCTGATCCCCACCTGAACCGACGTATGCGGGTCAACAATCCCGGATTTCACGGCCTTATAAAACATGGTGCCGTGGTCGATCCTGTCCATATCGTCATCAGGCCATGTGTCCGAATGCGCATCGAATTGCAGCAGGCTAATCGGCCCGTATTTTTCGGCATAGGCCTTGAGGATCGGAAAGCTAATGTAATGATCGCCGCCCAGCACGACACTTGCTGCACCTGCGTCCAGTATCCCCTTGATATGCTTGGTCAAAGCGGCTGGAAACTGGCTGGTGTGACCATAATCAAACGCCAGATCGCCATAATCTGCGATGGCAAATTCGCTGAGCACATCGAAATCCCAGCCATAAGGCGGATCATAGGGTTGCAAGGTCGACGCCTCGCGGATCGCGCGCGGTCCCAGACGGGTGCCGGTGCGGTTGGTCACGGCTTGGTCGAACGGCACGCCGGTCACAGCGATATCGACGCCGGTCAGGTCTTTGGTATAGCGACGGCGCAGGAATGATGTGGCACCGCCAAACGCATTCTCAAAGCTCGGCCCTTTCAGGTCGTCGCGGGTAAAGGCTTGATCGACCTGCGTTTTTGCATCCTCAAGCGCCATCAGTGACCTGCCGCCGGTTGCAATTGTTCGACCAGCTGGACAAAGAACGACGCGCCCACAGGGGCGACATCATCGTTGAAGTTGAATTTCGGATGGTGCAATCCGGCACCTTCGCCAGCGCCAAGGAAAAGATAAGCGCCGGGGCGTTCTTCCAGCATATAGGCGAAATCCTCGGCCCCTGCGACGCGCGCGAATTCCGCGTCGACATGTGCATCGCCCACGACCGAGCGCGCCACATCTGCAGCCAGCGCCGTCTGTTCGGGGGCGTTTTGCGTGCTGGGATAGCCTTCCTCGTAATCAAGCGTCGCGGTCACGCCATAGCTGGCCGCTTGGCCCTGCACGATCTCTGCCATCCGGTTGCGGATCAGCGTTTGCACATCCTTGTCAAAGGTCCGCACGGTGCCGTTGATCATCGCCGTATCCGGGATGATGTTGCTGGCCGACCCGGTGTGGATCTGCGTGACCGAGATCACGTGTTCCTGCGCCGACAAAACGTTACGGCTGGAAATTGTCTGGATCGCCTGAACGATGCCGCAGGCAGCGACGACCGGATCGGCGGTCTCGTGTGGCATGGCACCGTGGCCGCCACGGCCATTGATCTGGATGGTGAAGGAATCGACCGCCGCCATGATCGGACCCGGCGTGGTGAAAAACGCACCGAATTCAGCCCCCGGCATGTTGTGGATGCCGTAAACTTGCGCGATGTCGAAACGGTCCATCATGCCTTCGGCGCACATCACTTGCGCGCCGCCGCCGTCTTCTTCGGCGGGTTGGAAAATCAGCGCGACGCGGCCCGAGAAATTGCGCGTCTCGGCCAGATATTTCGCGGCCCCCAGCAGCATGGTGGTGTGGCCATCATGGCCGCAGGCGTGCATTTTTCCGGCATGGGTAGACGCATATTCAACGCCGGTTTCTTCCTCGATTGGCAGCGCGTCGAAATCCGCGCGCAGACCGATTGTTGGGCCATCACTGCTGCCCTTGATGATCGCCACAATACCTGTCTGCGCGATCCCCTCGTGAATTTCGTCAACGCCAATTTCTAGCAGCCGCTCCTTGATAAAGGCGGCCGTCTTGGGGCAATCAAAGCCCAACTCCGGGATCGTGTGCAGATGTCTGCGCCATTCGGTCATCAGAGGGGCAAAATCCGCGATACGGTTCACGACGGGCATTGGGTGGACTCCTGCATATATCTTGGTCAGGTTGCATCTGACACCAGACACAAGGGCGCTGCAATGGGCGAGACGACGAAAGATGCATTGATCCATGATCAAAGCGCAGGGATTGAGCGGTTGTTAGAGATCATGCGCCGTTTGCGGGACCCTAAAACCGGATGCCCGTGGGATATCGAACAGGATTTCGCCAGTATTGCCCCCTATACCATTGAAGAAGCTTACGAAGTTGCCGACGCGATTGAACGTGGCGACTGGCCCGAGCTTGAGGGAGAGCTGGGCGATCTGCTGCTGCAAACCGTTTATCACACGGCAATGGGCGAAGAAGACGGCCATTTCACCTTTCAGTCTGTGGTACGCAACATCAGCGACAAGATGGTCGCGCGGCATCCACATGTGTTCGGCGATGAATCGCGAGACAAATCGGCAGATCAACAAACTGCTGATTGGGAAAAGATCAAAGCGGTCGAGCGCGCAGGCAAGGCCCAAGGCGGCGCGCTGGACGGGGTTGCCGTTGGCCTGCCTGCCTTGCTGCGGGCTTACAAATTGCAAAAACGTGCCGCGCGTGTGGGGTTTGACTGGCCTGATACCGGCGACGTGGTGGCCAAAATCGCCGAAGAAGCCGCCGAACTGGTCGAGGCCCGCGATACCCTGACCCAGACGCAGGTCGAAGAGGAATTCGGCGACCTGATGTTCGTGATGGCCAATCTGGGTCGGCATTTAGGCCTTGATCCCGAAGCAGCCCTGCGCGCCGCCAACGCCAAATTCATTCGCCGTTTCGAAGGGGTCGAAGCGCGGTTGGCTGATATCGGCAAAACCCCCGCCGACAGTGATCTGGCCGAGATGGACGCGCTATGGGATGCCGTCAAACGGGCGGAACGCAGCTAGGCCAGACGCTGTCTGCTGGACAAGGCGCAACGCATGCGGCAAGGCTCTGGAAACGCACGACAGGAGATCAGACATGACACCGCGCAAGATTATCATCGACACCGATCCCGGTCAGGACGACGCGGTTGCGATCCTGTTGGCCTTGGCCAGCCCCGAAGATATCGACGTGCTGGGCATCACCTGCGTTGCAGGCAATGTGCCGCTGGATTTGACGACGCGCAATGCGCGGATCGTGTGTGAACTAGCTGGCAAAACGGATGTGAAGATCTTTGCCGGTTGTGACCGCCCGCTGGGCCGCGCATTGGTGACGGCGGAACATGTGCACGGCAAAACCGGCCTTGATGGCCCGGACCTGCCCGAACCCACCATGTCGCTGCAAGACGGTCACGCGGTTGATTTCATCATTGATACCTTGCGCGAACATGCGCCGGGGACGGTAACGCTTTGCCCACTTGGGCCACTGACGAATGTCGCGACAGCGCTGCAAAAGGCCCCCGATATCGCCAAGCGCATCGCCAAGATTGTGCTGATGGGCGGCGGCTATTTCGAGGGGGGCAACATCACCCCCGTGGCAGAATTCAACATCTACGTTGACCCGCAAGCTGCTGACATTATTTTTAAATCAGGAATTCCTATCGTTGTGATGCCTTTGGATGTCACCCACAAGGCGCTGGTCACGGCCCCCCGCAATGATGCGTTTCGCAATATCGGCAGCCCCGTGGGGATCGCCGTGGCGCAGATGACTGAATTCTTTGAACGCTTTGACAAAGAAAAATACGGATCGGACGGCGCGCCGCTGCATGACCCTTGTGTGACCGCCTATTTGATCCGGCCCGATCTGTTTACAGGCCGCCATGTCAATGTGGAAATCGAAACCCTATCCGAGCTGACAATGGGCATGACTGTCGCTGATTGGTGGGGCGTTACCGACCGCGAGCCGAATGCAACCTTTATGGGGGATATCGACGCTGAAGGTTTCTTTGACCTGCTGACCGAACGGCTGGCCCGGTTGTGAGCGCCGCCTTCACCCTTGCCAAACCAGAGCATCTGGACCGGTTGATCGGCCTTGTCGCGGCCTTTCATGCCGAGGCGGGGATCGAACAAACAGACGAAGCCCGCCGCACGGGGATTGCCCCGCTGCTGGATGGTATCCCGCACGGTGTCGCTTATCTGATCGGGCCGGCCCGCGCGCCGATCGGTTATGTGATCATCACCTTCGGCTGGTCCGTGGAATTTGGCGGGCTGGACGCGATTGTCGACGAGATTTACGTGCGCCCCGGCGTGCGCGGGCGTGGCATCGCGTCCGAGGCCCTGTTGGCCTTGCCCAACGCCCTGTCTGCCGGGGGCGTAAAAGCAGTCCATCTTGAGGTGGATAAAGACAATCAGATTGCCCAGAAACTCTATGCTCGCGCAGGGTTCAAACCCCGTGCAAACTATATGTTCATGTCACGCAAGCTATGATCAGGCTGGCGAAGCCGCCCGCAGGCCCCTATATCTGACCCATGACATTCAATGCCCCCTTCGATAACAGCTTTGCCGCCTTGCCGGATGGCTTTTATACCCGCATCACCCCGACGCCTGTGGCCGACCCCAAGCTGTTGGCCTTCAACGCGGATCTGGCCAAGACCCTTGGTCTGGCCGAGGCCGGCACCGACGATCTGGCCTTTACTTTTGGCGGCAATGAATTGCCCCAAGGCGCAGACCCGTTGGCGCAGCTTTACGCAGGCCACCAGTTTGGCAACTACAACCCACAGCTTGGCGATGGCCGCGCGATCCTGCTGGGCGAAGTCATCGACAGTACCGGTCAGCGTCGTGATATCCAGCTAAAGGGGTCCGGTCCTACGCCCTATTCGCGTGGCGGTGACGGACGGGCATGGCTGGGCCCTGTGCTGCGCGAATATGTGGTATCCGAGGCGATGCACGCCCTTGGTATTCCCACCACGCGTGCCTTGGCCGCCGTCGCCACGGGCGAGGATATCTACCGTGAAACAGCCCTGCCTGGTGCCGTTCTGACCCGGGTTGCGGCCAGCCACCTGCGCGTCGGCACGTTTCAGGTCTTTGCCCACCGCGGCGAGGTTGAAAACCTGCGCACCCTGACCGATTACGCCATCAAACGTCACTATCCGCAGGCCGACGGCCCGATGGGGCTGCTGCGCGCCGTCTGTGCAGCACAGGCCGATCTGATTGCAGCGTGGATGTCGGTGGGCTTTATCCACGGGGTCATGAATACCGATAACTGTTCTATTTCTGGCGAGACGATTGATTACGGCCCCTGCGCGTTCATGGATGCGTTCCACGCCAACCGCGTGTTCAGCTCGATCGACCGTCAGGGCCGCTATGCGTTCTCGAACCAGCCGCAAATCGCAGTCTGGAACATGGCGCAGCTGGCAACCGCATTGATCCAGCAAATGGACAACGCAGATGCCGCCGTGGCCGAGGCGACAGAGATCGTCCATGCCATGCCCGCACTGATCGAGGCCGCGTGGCTGAAACGTTTCGGGGCAAAGATCGGCATCGCCGATGCGCAGCCGGATGATACGGCTTTGATCGAGGACCTGCTAAGCTTGATGCAGCAAGACGGTGCCGATTTCACCAATGCGTTTCGCGCGCTATCGGGCGACGCGGCGCAGGACCAGTTCACCGACCGCGATGGCTTTGTTGCGTGGCAGGAAAAATGGCAGGCGCGCCTTGCGTCAGAACCGGATGCAAAAACGGTAATGCAGTCTGCCAACCCTGCGATCATCCCGCGTAATCACCGGATTGAGCAGATGATCCAAGCCGCCGTTGCAGGCGATATGGCCCCGTTTGAACGTTTGATGAATGCGCTCGCGACGCCGTACCAGACAACCGATGCAGACCTGCACCGCCCCCCGACGGAACAGGAAATTGTGCCCGCGACCTTCTGCGGAACATAGGCGCTAGGTCAGGCGGGGCTTTCGGTTGATTAGGTAAATGCCCGCCGCGACCAGCACCAACGCCGCCCAAACCGACCATGCCACATGTTCGGACAGCAACAGCCAGCCTAGGATCACCGAAAACACCGGCGACAGAAAACTGAACGATGCCACGCTTGACGCAGGATAAACCGACATCAGCCAGAACCACGCCAAAAACCCAAGGCTGGCCACAGCGATGATCTGGAATCCTAGCCCTGCAAGATGGATCATCTGAACATCGCGGATCAAAGGACCGAACAGCGGCGCAATCATAACCAGAATGGGCCCCGAGATCGCAACCTGGCACATCAGTTGCTGCGCAGGCGGCACATTGGCAAGCGGTGTCACCCGTACCAGCAGTGCAATGCCCGCCCAACAGAACGCCGACGTCAGCGCCAGCAGATCGCCTGTCCAGCTGACATGCCCGCCGCTTCGATCCGTCAAGGCAACGGCCACGCCGGACATCGCCAAAACAAGCCCGACGATCTTGAGCCGCGTCAGTCGTTCACCGGGGATCAAGAAATTCGCGGCGATCGTTAACCAAACCGGCATCGAATAGAATATAATCGATGCCCTGCTAACCGTAGTGCCGTCCAACGCCATGAAAAGGCAGGTAAATTCAAAGGTGAACAGCAATCCCGATACGATGGCCCAGCCTCTGGCGGCCCGCGGAAAGGCAAAGCTGACACCGCGCAGCTTCATCCAGATCACCAGTACCACAATCGCGCCAAGGGATCGCAGACCCGCTGAAAACACCGGATTAAAGCCGCCATTCGTGACCTTGATCACCACCTGATTAAAGGCAAGGTTCAAGGCGAAAGCGATCAGCGCAATGGCCCCGAAGGTGTCTATCGTCGTTTTACGTTCCATGCGATCACAGACGCGGGTTGGCGATGGCTTGTCAATCGGTTTGACGCAACTGTGCTGGTGACTTTGCGTCTATTCGGTTGTGTCGCAGCTGGAATTCCAACAGACTTCGCTCAGAATTTTAGACAAAGGGGAACGGGTAGTGAGCTTGATGAAAACATTGGCCAAGGTGGCCATCGGCGTTGCCGTCGCCAAAGGTGCCAGCGCGATGATGAAAAACAAAAGCGCCAGTTCGGGCGGGACCAGCAGTTCCGGCGGGCTTGGCGGGCTGCTGGGCGGCCTTATGGGCGGCGGCGCGGGCGCAAGTACCAGCGGCGGTCTGGGCGGATTGCTCAACCAGTTGGGTGGCAGCTCCGGCGCGTCCGGCGGTGGTCTGGGTGGTTTGCTGAACCAATTGGGCGGTGCCAGCGGGTCCGGTGCGTCTGGCGGGCTTGGTGGCCTTTTGGGGGGCTTGGCCGGCGCTGCGGGTGCGGGTGGTCTGCTGGCAGGGCTTGGCGGTGCCACCGGTGGCAAACCCGAACGCGAAGAAGCTGATTTCGGTGCCGTGCTGAATTCACAGTTCGACAGCAACGCCACCCCCGAGATTGTCCCCTCGCAAGAGCAAGAAGTCCTTGCCGCGCTGATGATCGCCGCGATGATCCAAGCCGCGAAATCCGATGGCACTTTTGATGCCGCGGAACGCGACAAGCTGCTGAACCACCTTGGTGATGTCGATGCCGAGGAAGCGGCGTTCGTGCAGGCGCGCATGGATGCGCCGATTGATATCGACGGGCTGGTTTCACAAACCCCCGAAGGCATGGGGCCGCAGATTTACGCGATGTCGCTGCTGGCGATTGATCTGGATACCCAGGAAGAAGCCCAATACCTGCACAAACTGGCCAAGGGCTACGGGATGGACCCTGCCGCAGTGAATGAAATTCACGCCCAGATGGGTGTGGCGTCCTTGTACACCTAAGGCAGGTCGAACAGGTCTGACCAACACCGAAAGCCTAAGCCCGCAATGGCTTAGGCTTTTGCTTTTTTCTTCTGTTTTTCTTTGGCGATGACATGTTCGGCCAGATCGCGGGCAATGGCAAAAGCCCCTTTGATCTTGTCCGTATCCGTCGCCCAATCGCGCTTTACTACAATCTTGTTGTCTTTGACCTTGGCCAGTCCACGCTGGTCTTGAATGAATGTCACCAACCCCTCGGGCGAGGCGAATTTATCGTTGTGGAACTGGATCGTCACGCCTTTCGGCCCGCCGTCCAGTTTCGCGATCCCTGCCCTTTTGCACATGGCCTTGATCCGTACGACCAGCATCAGCGTGTTAACCTCGCGGGGCAACTTGCCAAAGCGGTCGATCAGTTCGGCGGCAAAACCTTCAAGTTCAACCTTGGTGGTCAGGCTGGACAGGCGACGGTACAGGCCCAGACGAACGTCAAGATCAGGCACAAAGGTTTCGGGGATCAGCACTGGCACGCCCAGATTGATCTGCGGTGCCCATTGACCGTCATCGTCGATGACGCCTTCCATTTCGCCCGCCTTGATCTTGGCAATCGCGTCCTCCAGCATGGATTGATACAGTTCGAAGCCGACATCGCGCATCTGGCCGGATTGTTCTTCGCCCAACAGGTTACCCGCGCCGCGAATGTCCAAATCCTGTGACGCCAGCGTGAACCCTGCCCCCAATGTGTCCAGACTGCCCAGCACGCGCAGACGCTTTTCGGCGGTCGCGGTCAGTTTGGCGCGTGGTTTGGTGGTCAGGTACGCATAGGCACGGGTTTTTGAACGCCCCACACGGCCGCGTATTTGATACAATTGCGCAAGGCCGAACATATCGGCGCGGTGCACGATCATCGTATTGGCGGTCGGGATATCCAGACCGGATTCAACAATCGTGGTGGCCAGCAAGATGTCATATTTGCCATCGTAGAACGCATTCATCCGGTCATCCAGCTCTCCCGCGGCCATCTGGCCATGGGCCACCAGATAGGTCAGTTCGGGCAGCTGCGCCTTCAAAAACGCCTCGATCTCGGGCAGGTCCGAAATACGCGGGACCACGTAAAACGACTGCCCGCCGCGATAATGTTCGCGCAGCAGCGCCTCGCGCAGGGTGACGGTGTCGAATTCGGACACATAGGTGCGGATCGCCAGACGGTCCACAGGCGGCGTACCGATGATCGACAGATCCCGCACGCCCGTCAGGCTAAGTTGCAGGGTGCGCGGGATTGGTGTCGCGGTCAGGGTCAGCACATGGATATCGGTGCGCATCGCCTTAAGGCGTTCTTTGTGGCCGACGCCGAAATGCTGTTCTTCGTCGATGATCAGCAGGCCAAGGTTGTTGAACTTGATGTTCTTGGCCAGCAAAGCATGGGTGCCGATCACAACATCAACGGTGCCTTTCGCCATGCCTTCGCGGGTGGCATTGGCTTCTTTGGTAGTGACGAACCGCGACAACTGGCGGACTTCCAAAGGAAAACCGCGAAAGCGTTCGGCAAAGGATTTGTAATGCTGACGTGCCAGCAAGGTCGTGGGTGCAATAACGGCCACCTGAAGGCCCGACATCGCGGCAACGAATGCGCCACGCATGGCGACCTCGGTCTTGCCAAAGCCGACATCGCCGCAAATCAGACGGTCCATCGGATTGCCGGAGGTCAGATCGTCGATCACATCGTTGATCGCGGACATCTGGTCGTCCGTTTCGGTATAGGGGAAGCGCGCGGAAAATGCGTCCCACATCCCCGGAGGCGGGTCCATGATGGGCGCTTTGCGCAAGGCGCGCTCTGCTGCGATGCGGATCAGCTTGTCCGCCATCTCGCGGATGCGTTCCTTGAGCTTGGCCTTTTTCGACTGCCATGCACCGCCGCCTAGTTTGTCCAGCAGACCTTCGTCATGGCCGTATTTCGACAGCAGTTCGATGTTTTCAACTGGCAAATACAGCTTTGAATTATCGGCATATTCCAGCAGCAGACATTCGTGCGCAGCCCCTGCGGCGGTGATGACCTCCATCCCCAGATAGCGGCCAATACCGTGGTCCACATGCACGACCAGATCGCCTGGTGTCAGGGACTGAGTTTCTGTAAGGAAGTTTTCCGCGCGGCGTTTGCGTTTGGCCGACCGGATCAGCCGTTCACCAAGCACGTCCTGTTCGGACAGCACGGTGATGCGGGATTTGTTGCCCGCCGCGTCTCCGGTTAAGGTCCAAGGCGCTTCAAACCCGTGCTCTAGCGCCCAGACCGCCAGATGCAGACCGCGTTTGCCGATGCGCGTGCCGTTGGCGATCGGGATCACTTCGGACAGGCCTTCGTCTTCGATCAGTCCGGTCAGGCGTTCGCGCGCCCCTTCGGAATAGCTCGCGATGACGACAGGACCGTCTTCAAGTTTCGCTTTAATATGTGTCGCCAACGCCCCAAAAAGGCTGATAGATTCTTGCTGACGCTCAGGTGCGAAATTGCGTCCCATCCGCCCGCCTGCATCCAACACATTGGGGCCGGTGGGCTGCGGCAGCGGCTTGAACTGGATGACGCGTTTGCCGATCAACGCCTGTTCCCAAGCGGTATCGGTCAGGTACAGCCCCTCAGGCGGCGCGGGTTTGTACACGCTGTCCATTTTCGACCGGTTGGCCATGGCGATACGCCGCGTTTCATATTGATCGGCGATGCTGTCCCAGCGGGCCAAACGCTGCGGCGTCAGCTGATCGTCCAGCGTGACGGTGGCCTTGGGCAGATAGTCGAACAGCGTTTCCAAATCCGCATGGAAAAACGACATCCAATGTTCGGCCCCTTGGTGCTTGCGCCCTGCGCTGATCGCCTCGTAAAGCGGATCATCGGTACCCGCGGCCCCGAATTCGATGCGGTAGTTCTGGCGAAATCGTGTGATGGCACCCTCGTCCAGAATGACTTCGCTGACGGGGGCAAGTTCGACCAGATCAAGCTTTTCAGTGGTGCGTTGGGTTAGCGGATCAAACCGGCGCGCGCCATCCAGCGTGTCACCGAACAGATCCAGCCGGACCGGACCCATATCGCCGGGTGGATAGATGTCGATGATGCCGCCCCGGATCGCGTAATCGCCGGGTTCGGTCACTGTGGGGCTTTGGACAAAGCCCATGCGGACCAGAAAATTGCGCAACGCGCTTTCGTCAATGCGGTCCCCGACGCGGGCCGAAAACGCCGCATCGCGCAGGATCGCGCGGGCGGGCACCCGTTGGGTTGCCGCGTTCAATGTGGTCAGCAGGATGTATTTGTCCGGCATCCCGTGCACCAGACCAGCGAGCGTCGCCATACGCTGCGCCGATATATCGGCATTGGGCGATACGCGGTCATAGGGCAGACAATCCCACCCCGGAAAGGTGATAACCGGGACATCGGGGGCAAAAAACCGCAGCGCGGATTGCATCGCCGCCATGCGTTTGTCGTCGCGCGCCACATGCAGCACGGGCACGACATTTTTGCCAAGCTCGTCCAGCAACGCGCGCGCATCAAATCCTTCGGGCACGCCTGAAAGCGTGATATAAGAGGTGTTCGCCATGACCTTGTCACTTGATCCTTGGGTGGGGTTTGTCAACCGCCGAACGGACCGACATACAGGTTTTGGTACATGCCCCACATCGAGGTGATAAAGATCGACACCATGCCAATGATCTGGGTGTAGATGCGGTGCCGCGTCAGACGCTTGTAAAGCAGGTCGCCGGTGGCCGATTCTTCGCGGATCTGCTGGGCTGTCGACAGGCTAAGGACGGTGACAATGCTTAGGGGGGCTGCCAACAACAGTACCGCTTGGGCGAACTGGAAGCTGTAAAACACGGCCAATATCAGCAGCATGGTCAGGAAAAAGCAGCTGAACCCCAAGATCCACAAGCCAGATACCTGAGCGATATAAAGGATGCGGTTAACGTTGATGCGCACCATGTCCTCAAGATCGACCTGGGCCTGTTCCCCGTGACGACGGGCGCGCAGCACCATGTCATATGGAACGCCCAAGACCCAATGACTGGCCGTCGACCAGATCACAGCAAGGGCAATCCAAAACCAGAGATTTGAGAAGGATCGCATGTCGATCACTTCGAATATTGTCTGATACCAGTCCAATGGGCGCTCATCTTTGATTCAGGAACCGTCGCGTACGGACGTATCGCCCTGCAACTTTTGCCAGTCATAACGATGGATTGCGGCAATTCCTAGCCTTGAGCCGTGCAAAAATACGTGCCAAGCCTTGTGCATCCCTATCCAAGGACATTTTTCATGCGACCAACCCAAGCTTCTTTTCCTGCCAGCCGTCTACGCCGGACCCGTCAATCCGAGGGCGTGCGCGCCTTGGTGCGTGAAAACGCGCTGAATGTCGGTGATCTGATCTGGCCCGTTTTCGTGCGCTCCGGCGAGGGCATCGAAGAACCGATTCCCTCGATGCCGGGTGTGTTTCGCCGCAGTGTCGACAAGATCGTCGAGGCCGCTCGCGAGGCTGCTGATCTGGGAATTGGTGCGATGTGTATCTTTCCTTATACTGGCATCGAAGATCGCACCGAAGATTGCGCCGGTGCTTGGGACCCGCAGAACAATGCAAACCGCGCGATCCGTGCGATCCGCGACGCCGTGCCGCAGATGGTCGTTATGACCGACGTGGCGCTTGATACCTATAATATCAACGGTCACGACGGCTTTGTCGAAAACGGGATTATCGTCAATGACCGCACGGTCGAGGCATTGGTCAAGATGTCGCTGGCCCAAGCCGAGGCGGGTGCCAATATCATCGGGCCTTCCGACATGATGGATGGGCGCATCGCGGCGATCCGTAGCGGGCTTGAGGGGGCCGGCCATTCCGACGTGATGATCATGAGCTATGCAGCCAAATACGCCTCGGCGTTTTATGGTCCGTTCCGCGACGCTGTCGGTGCATCGGGCGCGCTGACGGGCGACAAGAAAACCTATCAGATGGATTACGCAAACAGCAACGAGGCCTTGCGCCTGATTGAACGCGATCTGCGCGAGGGGGCCGATATGGTCATGGTCAAGCCCGGCCTGCCCTATCTGGACATCTGCCAGCGCGTTAAATCCACCTTTGGCGCGCCGACTTTTGCCTATCAGGTGTCGGGCGAATACAGCATGATCAAGGCTGCGGCCCAGAACGGTTGGATCGACGAGGAACACATTATGATGGAAAGTTTGATGGGCTTCAAACGTGCGGGTTGTGACGGGGTTTTGACCTATTTCGCCCCCGCTGTGGCACGATTGATGAACGGTTAGGGCTGGGATTGGGTCAGAATTCGGCGCTCTGATGGCAAATCACCGCCGATTCCGGCCCTAAAACCGTGACACCGCTGAAGTTTCGGCATAAGGTCGCCGGTAAGTCGGGGAAAACCGGCACAGGTAATTACAGGCAAAATAACATGAGCAATTCTAGACTTTCGCGCCGCGCTTTTGCGTTGGGCGCACTGGCCAGCGCAGGCGGTGTGGCGGCCTGCGGGAACGGTGTCGGCAGCAGAGGCAGCGTGATGATTGACGCACGCGTCAACGCGACCCTACAAGAAATGTATCGCCAGTTCCCCAATACACGCCAGTTGGCGCAACGCTCCAGCGGGATGTTGGTGATGCCGCTGGTGACCGAAGCCGGGCTTGGCATTGGTGGTGCCTATGGACGGGGTGCCTTTCGCATCGATGATGTGACGGTGGATTATTATTCGGTTACCAAGGCAACGGGCGGCTTGCAGATCGGCGCACAGCAATATGCGCATGTGTTGTTCTTCATGACCCAAGACGCGGTAAGCAATTTCCGCCGTTCGCCCGGTTGGGTTGCGGGGGCGAACGTTGAATATGTGATCTCGGACCGGGGTGAAAGCGTCAATGCCGATACGACCACGGCGCTGTCACCCGTCTTGGCTGTGGTGTTTGGCCGCGCGGGCCTGCGGATTGGCGCAACCCTTGAGGGCAGCAAATATTCGCGCATTATACCTTAAGATTGATGCGTAAGTTACTGAATTAAAATAGTAACCGACCCGCCATCTGCGGGCCGGTTTCAACATTGGCGAAATTAGCTAAAGCGTTTGATCAGGCTTGATGTATCCCATCGCCCGCCGCCCATCTTTTGCACATCCTTATAGAACTGATCCACAAGCGCTGTGACCGGCAGGCTTGCTGCGATCTCGTCGGCGGTATCCAGACAAATCCCCAGATCCTTGCGCATCCAGTCAACGGCGAAGCCATGCTCGAACTTATCGTCCAGCATCGTCTCGTAGCGGTTGGCCATCTGCCAGCTTCCGGCTGCACCTTGGCTGATCACTTCGACAACGGCGCGGCCATCAAGACCGGCTTTCTGTGCGAAATGCAGCGCCTCGGACAGGCCTTGGACCAGCCCTGCAATCGCGATCTGGTTGCACATTTTGGTCATCTGACCAGCACCGCTATCGCCCAGACGGCGGCAAATCTTGGAATAGACTTCCATCACTGGCAAAGCACGGTCAAACGCGCCTTGATCACCACCACACATGATCGAAAGTTGGCCGTTTTCCGCCCCGGCCTGACCGCCTGAAATCGGCGCATCAATAAAGCTAAGCTGAGCCGTATCCGCCACCGCATAAAGTTCACGCGTGACCGCAGCGGATACTGTGGTGTGATCTACGAAAACAGCGCCGCTGGTCATGCCGGCAAAGGCACCGTCGTCGCCCAAGGTTACGGCCCGCAGATCATCGTCATTGCCAACGCAGGATATCACAAAATCCGCACCCTTTGCGGCCTCGCGCGGGGTTTGCGCCATGGCACCACCATGAGTTTCGGCCCATTGGCGGGCCTTTTCGGTCGTGCGGTTGTACACTGTTACATCATGACCTGCTTTTTGCAGATGTGCAGCCATCGGGCCGCCCATGACGCCCAGTCCCAAAAATGCGAGTTTTGCCATCGTCTTTTCCTTATCCATCAGTTGCGCTATTGGCTGGTACAACACCTATCACCCTGCTGGCTTTGGTCAATCGCACGCGGGTCTTAACAGGAGCGTCAAATGGCAGTGATATTCCGGTGGCTCATGCGTGTGGCCTCCCTTTTGATCGTCTTGGCGGTTCTGGCCTTGATCGGTGGCTATTGGCTCGCCTCGCGGTCCCTGCCCGATTACAATGATACGGTTCGAGTGCCAAACCTGCGCGCCGAGGTCGAAATTGTGCGCGATAATGCGAACGTGCCGCACATCTTTGCGCAGAACGATCTGGATGTGTTCTATGGCTTGGGTTTTGCCCATGCGCAGGACCGTTTATGGCAGATGATCACCATGCGCCGCACGGTTCAGGGCCGTCTGTCCGAAGTGTTCGGCAGCAGGACCGTGCGCCTTGACCGCTTGCTGCGCCGTTTCGATCTGGCCACGCTGGCGGTGCAATCAGTGTCGGCGCTTGATCCGAAAACCCGCGCGTCGCTGGATGCTTATGCCGCTGGTGTAAACGCACGACTGGACCAGATCAATTCCGAGGCGTTGGGCCGTGGTGCCCCGGAAATGCTGCTGTTTGATACGCCTGTCGCCCCTTGGCGGGCGGCTGATTCTGTTGCCTTGGTCAAGTTGTTGGCCCTGCAATTGTCTGGACATCTTGACGCCGAGGTGCTGCGCGCGCGCACGTCGCTGGCTTTGCCTGATCTGGACCGCCTGGCCGATATTTTGCCCGACGCGCCGGGCAGCGGTATTGCGGCGTTGCCAGAATATGCCGCCCTTGTGCCGGGGTTGTCGCAGTTTGCTGAAAATATCCCGATGGACACATCCCCGTTGTCGCCATTCAAACGCTTTGATCTGGCCGGTGCGTCGAATGCATGGGCGGCAGCCCGCGATCGGTCCGCATCGGGCGGGACACTTTTGGCGAATGATCCACATCTGGGCTTTACCGCACCAGCAATCTGGTACCTTGCCAGATTGGAACTGCAATCAGGCGGGGTGATCGGCGGCACAATCCCCGGCATTCCCGTGGTGCTGACCGGGCGCAGCGCAGCCCTTGGTTGGGGCCTGACCTCGTCTTATGCCGATGATCAGGACGTCTATATCGAGGAACTAAACCCCGACAATACCGAAGAATACCGCACGCCCGACGGGTTCAAAGAATTTGTCAAACGCGCCTCGATCATCACCGTCAAGGATGCCGACCCTATCACCCTGACCTTGCGCTGGACCGATAATGGCCCCGTATTGCCCGGTAGCCACTATAATCTGGCCGCCATCACGCCGCCTGGCCATGTAGCAACGGTGAACTGGACCGCCCTTAGCCCCAATGACACCTCAGTCGCCGCCGCCATGGCGATGATGGAGGCGAAATCCGTCCAAGACGGAATCGCGGCCAGCGAAGGCTATATTGCACCGTCGCAAAACGTGACCTTCGTCGACCGCGAGACGATCGCGATGAAAACCATAGGTGCGCTGCCGGCCCGCGACCCGGGCCACCAAAGCCAAGGCCGGATGCCCACCCCCGGCTGGATCGCGCAAAACCGCTGGCAAGGTATCCTGCCCTTCAGTTCCAATCCAGAATTTATTGCGCCCCAAGGTGGCATCTTGGGCAATACAAATAACAAAACCGTCGAACGTCCCTTTCCCAATCACGTCTCGTATAAATGGGGCGACACGCAACGCATCCAGCGGTGGCGCAACCTGATGCAACGCCGCCAAGTCCACACCCGCGACAGCTTTATCGAAGCGCAGCTTGATACGGTCAGCTTCACCGCACGTAGCTTGCTGCCCTTGATCGGGGCTGAACTGTGGTTCACCGGCGAAACCGCCCCCGAGGGCACAGCCGAACGTCAGCGGCAGCGGGCCTTGGTCCTGTTGGCAGGCTGGTCCGGTGAGATGAATGAACATATGCCCGAACCGCTGATCTATGCGGCGTGGCTGCGCGCGCTGCAATCGCGCCTGATTCAGGACGAACTTGGCCCGCTTGCGCTAGAATTCGACCACGTCGAACCCCTGTTCATCGAACGCGTCTTTCGCAACGTTGAGGGTGCTGGAATATGGTGCGACGTGCTGCAATCCGGACCGGTTGAAGCCTGCCCTGAAATGGCGCGACTGGCTTTAGATGACGCGCTGATCTGGATCAACGAGACATGGGGCGGCCAGCTTGAATCCCTGCGTTGGGGCGATGCGCATCAGGCGACACATGATCATCAGACCTTGGGCAACGTCCCCTTGCTGCGTTATTTTGTGAACATCCGCCAATCTACTTCTGGCGGCGATAACACCCTGCAGCGGGGCCGGACGGCAGGCAGCGGGCCTGACCCCTTCTTTAATGTGCATGGCGCAGGGTTCCGGGGGGTCTATGACTTTGCCGATCCCGATTCTTCGGTTTTTGTTACATCGACCGGCCAATCGGGCCACTTTCTGTCGCCGCACTATGATGATCTGGCACAGCTTTGGCGGCGTGGTGAATACATCCCGATGTCCTTGGACCAAGGGCTCGCGCGCGCGGCATCGGTCGGCATCACCAAATTACTGCCGGCAGCGCCATGAACCGCGTCATCTTGTTCAACAAACCCTTTGGAGTGCTGTCGCAATTTACCGACAAAGGCACCGAAGGGTCACCGCGCCCAACGCTCTCCGGCTTTATCGATGAAAAAGGGTTCTACCCCGCAGGCAGGTTGGACCGCGACAGCGAAGGCTTGATGGTGCTGACGGATAACGGCGCGCTTCAGGCCCGGATTTCCCACCCCAAATACAAACTGGCCAAAACATATTGGGTTCAGGTCGAAGGCGCGCCAGATGAAACAGCGCTGAAAGCCTTGCGCCAAGGTGTCACTTTGAAAGATGGCAAAACCGCCCCTGCCAAAGTCGCGCTCATCGAAGCTCCAGCGGGTTTATGGGAGCGAGATCCCCCCGTACGATTCCGCAAATCAGTGCCCGATGCCTGGTTGTCCATCACAATCACCGAAGGTCGCAACCGGCAGGTTCGCCGGATGACTGCCCATGTCGGCTTGCCAACATTGCGCCTTATCCGTGCTCAAATCGGTGACTGGCATCTTAACGCCGTGCAGCCTGGCGCATGGCGCTTTGCCTCTGAAACGGGCCCTTGATTCCAAATGGAAAAAAATCCCGGGGGACGGCCAAAGGTCGGGGGGCTGGCCCCCAACCCGGCGTTCCAATCAGGTAAAGACCCTAGTTAACCAGACACCAGCCGTGGCCGAAACGCCCGTCAAAATGACGCCCCAGCTAAAGTCTGTCGCCACCATCTGGGGCGTCCAATCCTTCAAGGTTGCAAGGTTGGTAAACTCGTACGTGCCATATCCCAAGGCGCCGATCAGCGCACCCTGCGCGAAGACCCACAAAAGGCTTTTGTCCTGCGCAAGACCCGGCACGGATACGAAATAAAGCAGCACGGCAATGTAGAACGCATAAAAAATAAAGGCGGGTAACAGTCTAAAACTGTCCAACAACAAAGGTCCGATATCGCGGGCAAAGACCGGCTTGATCAGAAAATTCAGGCCTAGAAAGTCCAGCCCAAGAAAAACGGCAAAAGTCGTGATGTAGAGAATGAGTATCGTCATAAGGCCCCCTGCCATTCTGTCTAAGATACATATGCAGCAGGGAGCGGAAAATTCGAATTTTCCGGGCAATTTTTTTAGAAAAAAATTATGCACGCAGTGACCGGTGGCTATAACCGCTGGAATTGTGCTTCTTGTTGGGCAGACCACCGCACGGTCAGAACAAAGCCAGTGTCGGTCTGTTCTTCATGCAGAACAACCTCTTGGGCAAAGAGCCAAGCGCGTTCTTTGCCTTGATCAAACCCCAGCTCAAGTTCAGTCTCGCGCACCACCCCTTGCAAGGCTTCGGCGACCACGGACTGCAACTGTTCAAGCCCCTCGCCCGTAACGGCCGAGATCGCCAGCACGTTCGGGTCACGCTCTGCGCGTGCGCGCACGGCATCGGCACGGTCCGGGGCCAGCAAGTCAACCTTGTTCCAGACTTCGAAACTGCGGGTTTCCTTGGGCACGCCCAAAGACGTCAGAATATCGCGGACGTTTTGCGCCTGCTCTTCCGTTTCCGCATGCGAGATATCACGCACGTGGCAGATGATATCTGCGGCCAGCACTTCTTCTAGGGTCGCGCGGAAGGCTGCGACCAGTTCCGTTGGCAAATCAGAAATGAAACCAACGGTATCGCTTAGAATGATTTCGGGCCCGTCGGGCAGTACAAGGCTGCGCATCGTCGGGTCCAGCGTCGCAAACAGCATGTCCTTGGCCATAACATCGGCACCGGTCAATCGGTTGAACAGCGTCGATTTTCCAGCGTTGGTATAACCGACCAGTGCCACAATCGGATACGGCACCTTGGCGCGGGCAGCACGGTGCAGCGCGCGGGTCTTTACGACTTTGTCCAGCTGGCGGCGCAAGCGGACAAGCTGTTCATCAATGGCGCGACGGTCCGATTCAATCTGGGTTTCGCCCGGACCACCGACAAAGCCAAGCCCGCCACGCTGACGTTCAAGGTGGGTCCATGCGCGCACAAGTCGGGTACGCTGATAGTTCAGCGCAGCCATTTCGACCTGTAAGACGCCTTCACGGGTCGCAGCACGGTCACTGAAAATCTCGAGAATCAGGCCGGTGCGGTCCAACAGTTTCACGCCCCAAGCTTTTTCAAGGTTGCGCTGCTGCACTGGCGTTACGGACCCGTCGACCAAAACCAGTTCGACTTCGGCGTCTTCGAATTTGCGTTTCAGCTCTTCGATCTTGCCAGAGCCGAACAACATCCCGGCGCTGACGGTGCGCAACGGCACAATATCAGCACCTTCAACCTCAAGCTGTGGCAAGGCTTCGGCCAAGGCGATTGCTTCGGCCAAGGCCGGCTCCGCCAATCGGCGGTCATTGTTGTTTTTGATGTCAGGGTGCAGCACCCAAGCCCGTGTAAACTTAGGCCCGTCGGTGTCGTCTATCTGAAAAGTTGGGCGGCTCAAGAAGCGTCTTCACCCTCGTAAAGCGAGATCGGCTGGCTTGGCATGATGGTTGATATCGCGTGTTTATACACAAGCTGCGACTGCCCATCCCTGCGTAAAAGCACGCAGAAATTGTCAAACCACGTGATCACGCCTTGCAGCTTGACCCCGTTGATCAGGAATATGGTGACTGGCACCTTTGTTTTGCGCACATGGTTCAGGAATGCATCCTGAAGGTTCTGTCTGTCAGACGCCATAATGGTCTCGCCCTTGTTCTTGCTGTTTTTCTTGCTGGTGTTCGCGGATCGAACCCCCTGTTGAATTAACTATGGCGGCCCGCGCGCAGAGATTCCACCCCCAATGTGAATCCGTCAGCTGCAACAGCTTGCCTATCGTGTCACGCGCGCCACAAATCCGGGGTCAATAGCGCAATAATGGCGAGGGTCTCGAGCCGCCCAAGCACCATTGCACCGCACAGGATCATTTTGGCCGTATCGCTTAGCTGGATCAGGGAAATCGGTGCGTCGGCTGCAAATTCGATCAGCGGACCAGTGGTGGTCAGCGCGGCCACGGACATCACCAAGGCTTCTTCGAACGGAGCACCTACGAAGGTCAGCAGTAATGTCACGCCAGCCAGCGACATGGCGAACAGCATGAAAAAGATCCATGCGATAAAGGCACCGTTGCTTTGAAGGCGCCGTCCTACGACCCCCGCACTGGAAACCGAATTTGGATAGACCAGCCGTTCAAGTTCACGCGCCCCGTTGCGATATAGCGCAAACACCCGCAGTAATTTGACGCCCCCGGCCGTGGTCGCAACGCCGCCGCCGATCAGGGCGAGCCCCATCAGGATCAGCCCCGGCGTGTCCAGCCCGGACCAGCTTTGTGCTTCTCCCCAGGATGCGCTCACAAATCCGGTCGTGGTCAGGAAAGAGGTCACGGTAAACATCGCCCCCCATAGGGCACCAAAGGTTTCTTGCCCTTCGGCACTGGCGGCAACGTCGAAAGCGCCCAGAAAATGTCGGGCAAACAAGATGACAGGGACGCCAATGATCAAGGCCAGCCCCATGCGGAATTCAGGGTCGGTGCGCAGCCCGCCTTGGGTGGCGGTGATGGTGTCTTTGGAAAAGGTCAGCCGCGACAGGGAAAACAGCATGAACATCATCATCACGATTTCCGCACCAAAACCGACACCTGTGTCATGGGTTCCGCCCAGAGGTGAAATGCCCGACGTGGCCATGACAGACATCGCATGGCACAGCGCCACCAGCGACCGGTCGCCATTGGCGAGCAACAAGAGCCACAGCAGCAGGGTCAGTGCAAGATAGGTGGGCGCAAGTGCAGCAGCCGTGCGCAGCAGCCGCAGGCGCGGGTTGATCGGGGCCGTTGTGTTGCGGCGGGCATCGGGGTTTCCCGGCTCGGCCTGCGAGGTCACTTCGAACCCGCCAAGATGCAGCGGTGCAAGGATCGCCGAAGCCGCGATCCACATCAAAAGACCGCCCATCCACCCCACCTGCGCGCGCCACAGATGCAAGGTATCACTCAGCCGTCCGGGGTCTTCGAACATGGACGCGCCTGTCGTTGTGATGGCGCTGACCATATCGAAATAAGCGTTGATAAAGCGGGTGGTGGGCAAGGCCTCGAGAAAGGGAATCGCCAATAGCGCGGGCAAAAGCAGGAAGCTTGAAAACAGCGACAAAAGCGGCCCCAAGGCCCCGTGACGGGTTTTGCGACCCGAATGGGCGATCCCGATAAGCATAAAGACAACCATGCCCAACAGGCAGGAATAGAAAAAGGCCCGTGATGCCAGATGATCACGGGTCACGACCGCAAAGAATGCAGGAATGATCATCGAGGCGCAGAAAATACCGAAAATCAGCAAAAACAGCGGCAATTCGACAAACCCGGCCCTGATCTGGCTTTTGCGTCTCATGCCGTGTCGCCCCGCATTTGGTCCTGTTCTTGCCCGTGTCCTTGCATCAGAAAAAGTCGATCGAGACCTGCATCAGCTGTTCGACCTGCGGCACATCTTTGGCCAGGCAGAAAACAGCGATCACATCGCCTTCTTCAATGCGGGTGTTGCCCAAGGGCCGGATAACTTGGTCGCCTTTGCGCACCATACCCATCAGCGCCCCTTCGGGGAAATCAATATCGGACACCCGTTTGCCTGCGATGGGCGATGTTGACAGTACCTCTGCCTCGATCACTTCGGCTTCGGCATCGCCGATGGAATAGACCGACCGGACGCGGCCATGGCGGATGTGGCGCAGGATCGAACTGACGGTGGTGGCGCGCGGGTTGATATAGGCGTCGATCCCCAGCGGTTCCATCAAGGGCACCAAGGTGGGGTCGTTGATCAGGGCGATCACATAGGGGCAGCCTTCGGCCTTGGCGCGCACGCAGGCCAGCATGTTGGTTTTGTCATCATCGGTGATGGCCATCATGGCGTCGGCGCGGCTGATCCCTGCTTCGGCCAAAAGCGACGCATCCAGACCGTCGCCGTTCAGCACAATCGTCCGTTCGAGCGCTTCGGCAGCATGTTCCGCGATGGCGCGGCTTTTTTCGATCATCTTGACGCGCACGCGCTTTTCGCGCTGCTCAAGGCTTTGGGCGACGGCAAGGCCGACGTTGCCGCCGCCGACCAACACGACACGTTCAAGTTTGCTGGTGGTTTTGCCAAAGATTTCCAACGTGCGCGGGATGTCATCGCGGTGGCTGAACACATAGCAGGCATCGCCGACAAACAGCTGGTCTTTGGATTCGGGCGCAAACAGCGTGCCATCGCGGCGCACACCGACGACCACGGCGCGCAGGGTGGAAAACAGATCGGTCAACTGACGCAGGGGCGTGTTCACGACGGGGCAATCTTCTTCGATCTGGATGCCGATCAGATGCGCCATACCGTCCATAAAGATTTCGGTATCAAAAGCGGCAGGCGCAGACAGGCGTTGCAGGGCTGCGGCTGCGACTTCCTTTTCGGGGCTGATGACCACATCGATGGGCATATGATCGCGGCGGTACAGGTCGGAATAGATCGCCGTTAGATAAGATTGGCTGCGCAGGCGCGCGATCTTGCGATTGATGCCAAAGACCGAATGGGCCACCTGACAGGTCACCATGTTGACCTCGTCCGAATGGGTGGCGGCAATGATCATTTCGGCGTCGCGGGCCCCGGCACGGTCCAGTACATCAGGATAGCTGGCAAAACCGGCAATACCCTGAACATCAAGCGTATCTGTCGCACGGCGCACCAGATCGGCGTTGCTGTCGACGATTGTGACGTCGTTGCGTTCCCCGGACAAATGACGTGCGATTTGCCAGCCAACCTGACCTGCACCACAGATAATCACTTTCATGAAAGGGTTCCTTTGGCTTTGTGCCCGGTGGCCCCTAGCCGGAGGCGTCACCGGATGGACCACATTTTTGAATGACAGATGGCTATGCAAGGGTCAATTCAAATGTCTAAATGGAAGCAGCCCATACGGTGGCAAGAGGTGGTGAAAATGAGAATTCGATTGATTTGCACAAGCGGCATGCTGGCACTGGCAGCCTGCGCACCATTGAATATCTACTACAAACCCGGTGCCAGCGTTGCCGTGGTCCAACGCCAAACCACTGCGTGTCAGGTCGAGGCGCTGGCCAAAGTTCCGGCCTCAACCCGGATCGTACGCGAACCGCCCTATTACGTCCCGCCGCGGGTTAACTGCAACAGCGAGGGGAAATGCGTGACCATACCGGGATATTTCGAGCCCGGAGAGATCTATACATATGACCCTAATGACGGTTTGCGCAAGCGCGTCGAGGTGCAATGTATGGCCGATGCAGGCTTTGCGCCTGCTTCCATCCCACCTTGCCCGCCGGGCGTCGCCAAAGCAGCACCGGTACGGGCGACAACCACTCTGCCCGCCTTGTCAGAAACATCCTGCGTGATCCGTAATAAGGATGGCAGTTTTCAGATCGTCAACCAAGGCTAGGAACCGTCAGGTCACGGCATCGGCGTCTTCGTCCACATGGGCGATGCGCGTGCCTGATTTGGCCGAGGTCACAACCCCGAGGCTTTTCAGCTTGCGGTGCAGTGCCGACCGTTCCATGCCGACGAAATTCGCAGTGCGGCTGATGTTGCCGCCAAACCGGTTGATCTGGGTCAGCAGGTACTCACGCTCGAACGCCTCGCGGGCTTCGCGCAGCGGCAAGGTCGCCAATGCACCCGACAGCACGACGCGACCGTCTTCGTCGGTGTTTTCATCCTCGCCGGGCAATTCACGTGCCTCGATCGGGCCTGACCCGTCGCCCAGAATCAAAACCCGTTCCACAAGGTTTTTCAACTGGCGCACGTTGCCGGGCCAAATCATCGTTTGCAGCAACGCCACTGCATCATCGGTAAAGGCGCGCAATGGCAGGCCTTGGGCTGCGTTAAAGTCGGTTACAAAATGCTCAGCCAGAACTGGAATGTCTTCGCGGCGTTCTTCCAGCGACGGGACCGAAATGGGCACAACATTCAAGCGGTGATACAATTCTTGCCGAAAGGTCTCAGCACGAATTGCGGCATCCAGGTCTTTGTTCGTGCTTGAAATCACCCGTAGGTCGACGCGAATTTTATCAGCACCGCCCACGCGGGTGAATTGTTGATCCACCAACACCCGCAAGATTTTCGATTGCGTCCCCAGCGGCAGATCAGCGACCTCGTCAAAGAAAATCACCCCGCCATGGGCCTGTTCCAACAGACCCGGTTCGACTCCACGCTCGGGCGTTTCGCGACCAAAAAGCAGGTCTTCCATACGCTCTGGCGCGATGCTGGCGCAGTTGATAGTGACAAAAGGTGCCGCGGCACGCGCAGAATTGGCATGAATATAGCGCGCCGCGATTTCCTTGCCTGCGCCCGCCGGGCCGCGCAGCATCACCCGCCCGTTGGATTTGGTGACCTTGTCCAATTGACCCATCAACGTCTTGAACGATGTCGACGTCCCGATCATTTCCGTACTGGTCACGTCGCGCCGCTTGAGGCTTTGGTTCTCGCGGCGCAAGCGCGAGGTTTCCATCGCGCGGCGGATTACCACCAGTAACTGGTCAATATTAAAGGGCTTTTCGATGAAATCATACGCCCCCTGTTTGATCGCGGCGACCGCAATTTCAATGTTCCCATGTCCCGAAATGATAACGACCGGCACATCCGGATTGTCGCGCTTGACGGATTTGAGGATGTCGATCCCGTCCATCCGGCTATCCTTGAGCCAGATATCAAGCACCATCAGCGCTGGCGCTTCGGCGTTGATGGCGCTCATCGCTTCGTCCGAATTGCCCGCCAGCCGCGTGGCATAGCCTTCGTCCTCAAGGATATCGGAAATCAATTCACGAATGTCGCGTTCGTCGTCCACGATTAGAATGTCACTCATCTTGGGTCTCCAATACGTTGGGCTGAGAGGTTGGGGCCAAGGGCAAGGTGATGATTGCCATGGCACCGAAATGGGTCTGGTTGGCGAAGACAGGCGCGTTTTCCAGCATCAAGGTGCCGCCGTGTTCTTCGATGATCTTTTTGACGATGGGCAGGCCAAGGCCGGTCCCTTCGCTGCTGGTGGTCACATAGGGTTCGAACAGGCGCGCGCGATCTTCGGGTAGGCCGATGCCGTTGTCTGCGATGGTTATTTCAACGGTCGTTTCCGTGGTGTGTAACGCGACCTGTATCTGCGGTTCAAAACCATCAGTATCACCTTTTTGTGTCAGGCTTGCAATGGCTTCGCCTGCGTTCTTAATCAGGTTCGTCAAGGCCTGCGACACCATCGTGGCGTCGACCTGCGCGATCACAGGTCCGTTGGGTTGATCTACGGTAATCTTGACACCGGGTTGGCCTGCCCGCTGCAACAAAACTGCATCGCGCACCAGCTGCGTTACATCCTGAAGCGAGGTTTCAGGTTCGGGCATCCGCGCGAATTTTGAAAACTCATCGACGATGCGGCGCAGGTCGCCGGTCTGGCGGATGATCACGCCGGTCATCTGTTCAAGGCTTGCGGCATCATCGGGCAGCTTGGGGCCGAACTTGCGCTGGATGCGTTCCGCGCTTAGCTGGATCGGCGTCAGGGGGTTCTTGATCTCGTGGGCGATGCGGCGGGCAACGTCGCCCCATGCGGCCATGCGCTGCGCACTGACCAGATCGGTCACATCATCAAAGGCGACCACATACCCTTCAAGCCGCCCATCATCCGTGCGCCGCGTCGCGACCCGCACCAGCAGGTTCTCCATCCGGCCTTGACGCGATACCTTGACCTCGGCTTGGGCGACTTCATTGCGGCCCGTCACGACCGTGTCGAACAAAGGTCCGAATTCTGGGATTGCGACTGAAATCGCCAGTGATTGCTGGTCTTCTTCCCAATCCAACAGCCGCATGGCCGAGCGGTTTACAAAGGCCACCCGCCCTTCGGGGTCCAGCCCGACAACGCCTGATGTGACCGAACTCAGCACTGAATCAAACAAGCGCCGGCGGCGTTCGATCTGGCGGGTGTTGTCCAGTAACGTGTCGCGCTGGCCCTTTAACTGCTTGGTCATCTGGTTGAAATAACGCCCCAGCATCGCAATTTCGTCATCGCCGTTCTCTTCGCGGACCTGCACCTCAAGATCGCCTGCCCCGACCTGCTGCGCGGCACCGGTCAGCCGCCCGACAGGGCCGGACAGGCGTTCGGCAAACCACAGGCCCAGCCAGATGGCGGCCAAGATCAGGATCAACGCAAAGCCCACATAAAGCAGACCGAATTCGAACAACAGCTTGCCACGTTCGTTTTCCAGCTGCTGGTAAAGCCGCACGGTTTCTTTGGTTTCGTCCAGCAAGGACAGTATTTTGCCATCCACATCACGGCTGATGTAGAGGTAGCGATCGACATATGATCCCAGCAGGATCAATGCGCGGAATTCGTTGTTGGGCCAGTCTTCGATTACCACGGGGGACCCGCCAGCCGATTGCGCCTGTGCGATCTGGTCTGCTGTAGGCGCGTCATAATCGAACAGATACGACCTGTCCCCACGCGCACGAATTTCTGCCGTGCCATCAATCAGATAAGCCTCGCGCAAGCCGCGCTGTATCTGGCGCTGGCCTTCGGCCAAAAGCTGGGTGTCGGGGATATTGACGCCTTGGGCGCGGGCGGCCTCGATTGCGCGGGCAAGGGTGATGGCATCGGTACGCAAGTCATCGCGTTGTTCGAATTCATACGCTTCCGCAGCCGCCAGCGAATTGCCAACCACGCTGCGCACCCGGTCGGAAAACCATCCCTCCAGCCCCACGTTGATCGTGAGGACCGCAAAAACCGCAACGCTGACCGTCGGGATTAACGCCATCAGCGCAAACACCCCCGTCAGTCGAAGATGCAAGCGCGACCCGGCAGATTTAGCCCGACGTGCGGCAACCAAGCGGGCCACTTGGCTAAAGACAAGAGCGGCAACCAGCAAAATATAGACAAGGTCAGTCAGCAGGATCAGCCGAAGACTGGGCGTGCTGGCCCCCTGCCCCATTGGCCCCAGCACCAGATAGGTGACAAGCGCCAAAATGGGCCCAAGGACCACAAGCCCGAAGGTCGCCAAATTGCGATAGCGCCGCACACGGCGCAAACGCTCTAGCCGCAAAAGATAATAGCTGCGTGACCGGGTTAGCACCCGCTATCCTCACCGATGATGTGATGCACGAATGCACCAACCGCCCATTTATGTGGTCCTGATCAGGGTCTGATACCTGATGGCCACGGTTATGTGGCTCTTTTACATCATTTTGCGACCGCGTGTCACCTCTATATCGAGGTCTGTGATCTTTTTTCTCAAGGTATTGCGGTTGATTCCCAGCAGATCAGCACATTTAGCCTGATTACCTGCGGTTGCAGAGAGCGCGATTTCGATCAATGGGGCCTCGATCTCGCGTAGAATACGGGCATAAAGCCCGGGAGGCGGCAACATAGAGCCGTGCTGATCGAAATACCGGCGCAAGTGTCGTTCAACTGACGCACCCAGTTTTTCGGTATTGGCCTGCGCGCGTAACGGTTCGGGATCGGGCTGCGCACCCAAGACCTGTTCGGCCTCGGTTTGGGTAATCTCGGGGGCGCGGCTGGTCAGCGCCAGCTGTCGCATCGCGTGTTCAAGCTGGCGCACGTTGCCCGGCCATTGGTAATTGGCGAAAACCTTGGCGGCCCCATCGGACAGCGCCCGCGGTGCAGTATTCCCGGTTTCTGAACGTTCAAGGAAATGCGCGGCAAGCAGGCCGATGTCTTCGACGCGGTCGCGCAAGGCCGGAACATGCAGCGTCGCCCCGGACAACCGGTAGTAAAGGTCGCGCCGCAGGCTCCCCGCCTTCATCGCGGCGGCCAGATCGGATTGGCTGGTGGCCAGAAACCGCGGCGCATGTTCGCCCGGCGTGTCCATCATGCGTGCAATACGCGCCTGAATTTCCTCGGAAAAATCACCGATTTCGTCGATCAGCAATGTACCGCCACGAACCCGCGCCAGAACCCGTGCAGGCCCTTCGATGTCCTGCAGTTCAGCCGAATTGACGGTGACGAACGGCAGATTGCGACGATCAGAAAAGTCGTGAATTGCCTTGCCGATCAGGGATTTACCGGTGCCGGATTCACCCCAGATCAAGACTGGTAAATCGGTGTTCATCACCCGCGCCACAACACGATATAGCGCCTGCATCACCGGCGTGCGCCCCACGAGGGGCAGATCATCGCGGTCACCTGTATCATTCGTCTCGACAACGCGGCGCGGCGCACCATTGCGCTCCAGCGCGCGGGCTGTGCGCTTCATAAGGTCGGGCAGATCGAACGGTTTGGGCAGATAATCATAGGCCTCGGCCTCGGCGGCCTTGATCGCGGTCATGATGGTATTTTGCGCAGAAATCACAATGACCGGCAGGCCGGGGCGATCCTGGGCAATCTTTGGCAGCATCTCAAGGCCGTTGCCGTCCGGCATCACCACGTCCGAGATGACGACATCGCCTTTGCCCTCGCCGACCCACCGCATCAGCGTGGTCAGGCTTGATGTGGCATGTACCTTGCACCCGGCCCGAGTCAGCGCCTGCGTCAGAACGGTGCGGATAGTGCGGTCGTCATCGGCGACCAGAACTGTACCATCCATTTTATATCTCCTGTTGGGGTGCAAGGGGGGCAATTTGCGCGGTGCCCGGTTGCGCAGTGTCAGCGCGGGGCAGCGAAATTCGGAAAACTGTTTTGCCGGGGACCGAATTGACCGAAATCCAACCGTCGTGATCGGAAATGATCTTGCTAACCAAGGCAAGGCCAAGACCGGTGCCGTTCTCGCGGCCCGACACAAACGGTTCGAAGATGTCAGCGCGGATGCCTTCGGGCAGACCGGGGCCATCATCAATCACCTCGATCTGCAAGGGCAACGACTGGCCGGTGCCATCAGAGCGGCGCATGCGAAACGAATGTTCGTAATAGCTGTGCAGACGGATTGTGCCGCCTTGATCGCCCGCCGCTTCTGATGCATTTTTCAATAGGTTCAAGATCACCTGCAACAACTGATCCTTGTCGCCCAAGGCATGGGGCAAGGACGGATCGTAATCTTCGATGATCCGCATGCGTGCCCCGAACCCCAGCAACGCAGAGCGGCGGGCGCGGTCCAAAACATCATGCAGGTTCATTGATGTGCGTTCGGGCGGCAACAGATTGCCGAACTGTTCAACCTGTTCGAGCAGTTTCACGATCCTGCGCGATTCCGCGACGATCAGATCGGTTAGCTCAAGGTCTTCCGCGTTCAAATTCATGCTGAGCAGTTGCGCCGCACCGGTGATGCCTGCCAGCGGGTTCTTGATCTCGTGGGCCAGCATCTCGGCCATGCCGATTGCCGATTTAGCCGCTGATTTCACCGAATTATTCTGGGTCATGCGCCCGGCAAGTTCGCGCGGGGTGATCATCATGATCATCTTGCCCTCGGTCCCCGCCAAGGCGGCCAAATGCAAGGCGCATTGCAACGGTGCGCGCTGGCCGCTGCCGACATCCACGTCATTGACGAACAACGGCGTCCCGTTCTCGCGCGCGCGGGCAAAGGCTTCCTCGAGCGGGGCATCAACGGCGACCATATCCCAGACCGGCATGCCCTTGGCGGATTTGGCCGATGCGTTCAGGAACCCCTCTGCTTCGGAGTTCATGTCCAGTATTTTGTCATCGGGCCCGATCAGGACCGCAGGGACCGGCAGTGAACTGAAGATCGTATCATTATCCATTATGCGGCCACCAAATCATGGCCGGGGTGCATGGCCGAAGGGATCAAGGTTTGAACGGTCTGCACATCAGCGGCCGTCAGGATTGACCGGCGCAAATCACGCGGCGTGGCGCAAAGGTCCATGTACCAGCCCAGATGTTTACGCGCGGCGCGCAGGCCGATTGTGACCCCGTAAAAGCGGATGATTTCATCGTAGTGATCGCCAACCATGCGCGCAAAATCAGCGCCTTGCGGCACGACCGGCGCAGGCGTGCCATACAGCTGATGGGCGATTTCCGCCAAGATCCAAGGTCGCCCTTGTGACCCGCGCCCGACCATCACCCCGTCGGCACCCGACTGCTTTAGCGCCAAGCGGGCGGTGTCACTGCTTATGATATCACCATTGGCAATAACCGGCACAGACACGGCATCCTTGACCTTGGCGATCGCAGCCCAGTCCGCCGAGCCTTTGTAGAACTGGCAGCGCGTGCGTCCGTGGATGGTGATCATCGTGATGCCAGCGGCCTCGGCCGCGGCGGCGATCTGGGGCGCATTCAGCATTGCGTCATCCCAGCCAAGGCGGGTTTTCAGTGTCACTGGTATTTTGACGGCATTCACCACCGCCTCGATCAGGGTTAGGGCATAATCGGGCGTGCGCATTAGCGCAGAGCCGGAATAGCCTTGGGTGACCTTCTTGGCCGGACAGCCCATGTTGATGTCGATAATGCGCGCGCCTTGGGCTTCGACCATGCGGGCGGCTTCGGCCAGGGGGGCGGCTTGGCGACCGGCAAGTTGCACGGCGGTCCCTTCGATGCCCAACCCCAGTTCTGCTTTTTCTAGGGTGCCGGGGCGCGCATTAATCATGTCTTCGCTGGCGACCATTTCAGACACCACCAGACCCGCCCCAAAGGACGCGACCAGGTTGCGGTAGGGTAAATCTGTGATCCCCGCCATGGGTGCCAGCAAAACAGGCGGGTTGAGAGTAAAAGGCAGATCAGGCAGGGCCAAAACGCTTAATCCTTGTGCAGTTGTCCTTGGTGTATCCCCCTGTTGGGGTGAACTCAACAAATCCAGCGCAGATTGCGAGGATTTTGCGCGCCCTGTGCTTAATTTTCAGGCAGTTATTGCAGGGCGTTGCGCCTGGCCACGTCAATGCGTAGAAATATCGTACAAAACAAGGGGGGCCACGCATGATAATACCGCCAAGAATTGCCGCTTTGATCGTTGCCGCCGGGAGCGGCACCCGCGCTGGCGGTCCCGTGGCAAAACAGTGGCAAGAGCTTTGCGGTAAACGGGTGATCGACCATAGTCTGGCAGCGTTTCAACGCCATCCGGCGATCAGCCAGATCATCATCGTCCTAAGCCCGTCTGATATGGCCCATGCGCCGGAATTTGCGGCACAGGGCTGTGTCATCGCGCAAGGCGGCGCAAACCGCGCAGAATCGGTGCGCAACGGTCTGGCTGTTATGGTGGCGGATCAGGTGTTGATCCATGATGCGGCCCGTCCGTGTGTTTCTGCCCACGTGATTGATGCGGTGATCGACGCCCTAGGGGATGGGCCTGCCGCAGCCCCCGGCCTGCCCGTCACCGACGCGCTTTGGCTGGGCGAAGATGGCGAAGTCGCAGGCACCCAAGACCGGACCGCGCTGTTTGCCGCCCAGACACCGCAGGGCTTTGATGCGGCTGCGATCCGGCTGGCCCATTCAACATTCGACGGCATTGCCGCCGATGACGTAGAAGTGGCGCGTGCGGCGGGAATGGCCGTTGCCATCACCCCCGGCAGCGCCGATAACCTGAAAATCACCGTGCCGGGCGATCTGACCCGCGCAGCCCGCATATTGGAGACCGCATTGGATATTCGCACAGGCAACGGCTTTGACGTGCACGCCTTTGGCCCCGGCGATCACGTGACCTTGTGCGGCGTGAAAATACCGCATGATCAGGGGCTTGTGGGGCACTCTGATGCTGATGTCGGGATGCATACGGTGACGGATGCGATTTACGGCGCGCTTGCGATGGGCGATATCGGCCAGCATTTTCCGCCCAGTGATCCACAGTGGAAAGGCGCTGAAAGCCACATTTTCCTAAGCCACGCAGCGGGTCTTGCCCGCAGCCAAGGGTTCACCCTGACCCATGTCGATTGCACGTTGATCTGCGAATACCCCAAGGTCGGCCCCCATGCGGCCGAAATGCGCCGCGTGATGGCGGGGTATCTGGGGCTTGAAATCGCGCGGGTGTCGGTCAAGGCCACCACATCGGAACGGCTTGGCTTTACCGGTCGCGGCGAAGGCATCGCCTGCATGGCCACAGCAACATTGGTGAAACTATGAAACTTGCGAAACTGATCGGCACTGTTCTGGGCGTTGGATATATCCGCCCTGCCCCCGGCACTTGGGGGTCGCTTGTCGCGCTGCCTTGGGGGTGGTTGCTCCATGTCATTGGCGGATTTCCGTTGCTGGTTGTCGGCATCATCGTCGCCTTTGCGGGAGGCTGGTGGGCGACGGCGCAGATGACCGCTGGTTCCGACGATCATGACCCCTCCGAAATCGTGATCGACGAGGTTGCAGGCCAGTGGATAGCACTTTTGCCGCTAAGCTATGCGGCGTGGTCAATGGGGTTGAACATCCTTGTGATGTGGCCGGGCTGGATTGCTGCGTTTGCCTTGTTTCGCTTGTTCGACATCTGGAAACCGCTGCTGGTGGGCTGGGCTGATCGGCGCGGCGATGCGTTGGGTGTGATGCTGGACGATGTGATTGCCGGAATCTTTGCGCTGATCTGCGTGATCGCATTGGCGGGTCTGTATCATGGCCTTCTCTGAGGCGGCGACATTGTTGGAACGGGCGATTGGGCGCGGCGTGATGTTTACCTGCGCAGAAAGCTGCACGGGCGGCATGGTTGCGGCGGCCTTGACCGACTTGCCCGGATCATCCGCGATGTTCGACCGGGGGTTTGTGACCTATACCAACGCCGCCAAGATCGACCTGCTGGGGGTTTCCCCCGCAACACTGGACCAATTCGGTGCCGTATCCGAAGACGTCGCCCGCGAAATGGCGCAAGGGGCCTTGGCACGATCAATGGCACAGGTTGCAGTATCTATCACTGGGATCGCGGGCCCCGGCGGGTCCGAACATAAACCCGAAGGGCGCGTTTGCTTTGGGCTGGCAACCCGCGACGGCGTGACGGTCGAAACATGCGACTTTGGCGCTGTGGGGCGCGATCTGGTTCGGATTTCAGCGCGGGATCATGCGCTGTCACTGCTTTTGCGGGCGGTTTCATAAACGCATAAGTTTGATGCAAAAGGCAGCGCAAAGCGCCTAAATAGCAGTCACATCGCAAACCGCCTCAAAAATAATCGCCTGCGCCCGAATTTTGTCTTTTATATACGGGCTGCATCCGCTTCACCCCCAGATACATAAAATACTTTGGGGGGACATCACATAATGAATGCTGCAGATACAGCCTGGATCATGACCGCAACGGCCTTGGTCTTGTTCATGACATTGCCGGGGCTTGCCCTGTTTTACGGCGGCCTCGTGCGCGGCCGCAACGTGCTGAGCGTGTTCATGCATTGCTATGCCATCGCCTGTCTGATGAGCGTGCTTTGGTTCCTGTTCGGTTATTCCATCGCTTTCGGCTCTGGGACCTCGGGGCTTTGGGGCGGTCTGGACAAGCTCGGCTTGAACGGCGTCACCATCGAAAGCCTGTCCGGTACCCTGCCCGAAATCCTGTTCTTTGCCTTCCAAATGACATTTGCCATCATCACGCCGGCGCTGATCGTCGGAGCCTATGTTGAACGGGTCGGATTTGGTTTTGTCATGTTGTTTTCTGGGCTGTGGATGCTGATCTGCTATGCGCCGGTTGTGCATTGGGTCTGGGGCGGCGGTTTTCTGGCCGATGGCGGTATCTTTGGCGACACGGGCGTGCGCGATTTCGCGGGCGGCATTGTGGTGCATGAAACCGCGGGTCTTGCGGCGTTGATCATCGCGTTCTTTTTGGGGCCACGCAAAAACAGCCACACACCACCGCATAACCCCGGTTTTGTCATGATCGGGGCGGCGATGCTGTGGGTCGGTTGGTTCGGCTTTAACGGCGGGTCGCAACTGGCGGCTGACGGTGGCGCGGCCATGGCGATCACGGTCACGCATATCTCGGCGGCGACGGCATCGCTGTCTTGGGCGCTGTGGGAACGGATCAAGTTTGGCAAATCGTCGATGGTCGGTATCGTGACGGGAACAATCGCCGGTTTGGCGTCGATCACCCCCGCGTCAGGTTTCGTCGGCCCCTGGGAGGCGCTGATCATCGGGGCCGTCGCAGGCGTCCTGTGCCAAGAAGCCGTCGTGCTGATCCGCAACAAGGCCAAGATCGACGATACGCTGGATGTCTTTGCCGTACACGGTGTCGGCGGTATTTTCGGCACGATCATGATCGCAGCTTTTGGCGCGGGCACCTGGGCTGCGCAGCTGGGATCGCTGGCGATTGTCGGTGTCTATACGACCGTCGTGACCGTCGCATTGGTGTTCATCTGCAAAGCGATCACGCCGCTGCGCGTGTCCGAGGAAGACGAGACAACCGGCCTTGATCTGGCTGTGCACGGCGAACGCGCCTACGAGCTGACCAGCTAAGCCAGCTGATCTTTAGAGACACGAGCAAAAAGCCCCTGCATAAATTTGCGGGGGCATTTTTTTATCGCTTTTCTGCGACTACTGACGGCGGGTCTTGTGACAAGGGACAATGCTGTCGTGTGCAAATTTCGATAAATTCATACCATTCGATATTGCCTATAGGCTGCCGCAATTTTTGCGAAAAATGCAATTCGAGTCAGTCCCTAAGGGAAGAAGATCAACAGTTATCTAAAAGGCATACAGCCACTAGACTTGTGTTTTTTAGGATTATGAAATTATATGTCTTTCAATCAAAAGCATCGCCAGTCCGCCGAAGTCACAAGGCCACCGTCCCTCATGCAAACCGAATTAGGCTACCGTTCAATCAGTTACTTTTTCGTCATGGACGGTGAGGGGTTTGAAGCGCCAGCAATTTTATTGGCACAATCCTTGCGCAACGCATTGGGCGATGACCCGAAGCTTATCGCCTACGTCCCCGAAGATAAGATTGAGACAATTCAGCGTGTGACACGGCGGATGCTAACCGTGCTGAATGTTGAGATTTGCGCCCTAAATACTGAAAATGTGCAATGGGACCCGGCGTATCCACATGGTAACAAAATATTGGCATCCTGCGCACGGCGATCAACCGATTTATCAGTGTTTTTGGACACTGATATTGTTTGTTTATCGAACATGAAGTTTGATAGCGTCACATCAAATACGTCAGTATTTGCCGTTCCCGAGGGCGTGCCGACATGGGGGCGTAAAGATGAAACTTGGCACCCTGTCTATGAGATGTTTGACTTGGACATCCCTGAAGAACGGGTGAAGCTTGTCAAAGGCCGACAACGCATCGTCTTGCCGTATTTTAATGCCGGTTTTGTTGGGTTTAGGGAACATGGCAACGAGAACGGGCAACGATTTCCAGACTTATGGTTAGAAACAGCCAAAGCCATTGATGCCAACCCAAAGATCGAAGGAAAGCGACCTTGGCTTGATCAGATCGCCTTGCCGGTTGCCGCAGCAAGGATGGGCGGCAAGATTGAAGTTCTGGAGAATACTTATAATTTCTCGCCCTACCGGTTGAAGGGCGACGAGGACATATCGGATGTTAAACTTATGCATTACCGAATGGGCGCACATTTCCGGAAATATGAGGCATGTCGTCGTGTTACTGAAATAGCGTTGGAACAATGCCCCGATCGGCTTCGCGCAAGGTTAAGGAACAAGCTTGAGCTTTTCCTGCGCGGCGTGGATCTTCCTGCACATTTAGCAAATTAGAAACTGCCTTTATCGAGGGACGACCAAAGCGTCCTGTCGCCTCAAACGGGGCAGTCTGACGAAAAACGGGCAAAACATGCATTCATGCCGCACTTCTGCTGTGTAAATCGCTTCTATCTGAAAAAATCGCGGCATGTCTCGGCACGCTGAATAGGTTGATAGATTTGCGGGGGCTTTTTTTAGGCCAACATCACCCAAGCAGTTTTACCAGCATACGGGTCGCCCTTTCGGATCGTTCTTGGCAAAAGGCATCATCCGGCGGGGGCAATACCCCGATCACCCGTCTGATTTGCAGGTCTCCGACCAACAGGTCCAGATACAGCGCAACGGCTTGATCGCTAAGCTCAAAGGAAAGCTGACCCGCCGCCTTGGCCCGCTCAAGGACCTGAACCAAAAGCGGTGCTACGGATTCCCGCCCGGCTTGCGACAACGCCTGCCCCAAGGCTCCAGTTGGGTCAGCCGCAGCAGCGCGGTTCAGCGCAATGGCGCGTGGTCCAAGCAGCAGCGAAAGCAAACGTGGGCCCAGTACCCCGAGAATACCAAGGGCGTCACGCTGTGCGTCAAGCTCCTCCTCCAACAGCGATTTTACATCAGCAGCATTGCGCGCGACCAGTGCTTTGAACAGGCCCTGCTTGTCGCCGTACCAGCTATACAATGTCTCGTTCGACGCTTTGGCCAGGCGCGCGATGCCTTGCATGGACGTTCCGGCAAAGCCCTTTTGTTCAAGCAATTTATATGCCGCGACTTCGATCTGTTCTTGGCGGTGGGTTCTGGTTTCGGCACGCATCACGACTTCCTGAGTTGTTGACAGGTACCGTAACTATAATTACGGATACAAGCAACCGTAATTGAAATTACGCCCAAAGGAGCCATCATGGAACCCCAGACCCATGCCACCAATTCCCCCATTCTGCTCACCAGCCTCGCCTTGATTTCGCTGCTGCTGTCTGGCGCGATATTCGGGTTTTTCTATGCCTGGATTTGTTCGACCATGTGGGGATTGGATGCCGCCGACCCCAAAGTCGCGATTGCGGCGATGCAAGCGATGAACGGGTCGGTCCGCAACGCAGTATTTGCACCGGCTTTTTTCGGGACGCCCTTCGTGCTGATTCTCACCGCGCTGATCGCAAAGCGCCACGGGCGGACCCGTGCCGCATCTGCGTTTCTGGCGGCCGGGGTGATCTATTTCTTTGGTGGATTGATTGCGACGATGATGGTCAACGTCCCCATGAACGAAGCTTTGGCGTTGGTGGCGAGCCCCGATGATCCTGCAACGGCGGCGCAAATCTGGGCCGACTATTCCCCGAAATGGCAGGTCTGGAACATCGCGCGCACTGTGGCGAGCGGGATCAGCCTCATGCTTACCGGATATGCCCTTTTGACCCTGAGAGAGGCGAAAATCTGATGGATTATTCGCTGCTGCCATCTGCATCAAAATGGCAGTCACGGCCTGCATTTACCAGATACGCTTGGCGCTTTGGCCTCAGCTTTTTGAACCGTAAAGTGTCGCCGCACGGTTTTCAAAGGCGCGCACGACGCGTTGCATGGCCTCGTTAAACACCACGCCGATGATCTTTTGCAGCACCATATTCTTGAATTCGAAATCGACAAAGAAATGCACTTTGCAGCTGCCTTCCCCTGCGTCTTCGAAATGCCAGTTGGATTTCATGAACTTGAACGGTCCGTCCAGATATTCGGTGTCGATCTTCTTGGTCTCGGGCCACAGCACCACGCGACTGGTGAACCGTTCGCGGAACACCTTGAAGCTGATCACCAGATCGGCGTCCATCACCTCGTGATCGCCTTTGTCTTCGCGGCTTTTGATGCGCGCGGCTGCGGTCCACGGCAAGAATTCGGGGTAAGACGCCACATCGGCCACCAGATCATACATCTGTTGGGCGGTGTAGGGCAGTTCGCGGGTCTCTGAATGGGTAGGCATTGATTTCCATCTGTCTAGAAGTTAGCCCTTATGAAATCTTAAACGCCCCTTTTTCAAGGTTAAACCCATGCCAACGCGTCCTTATGTCATCGATGAAATGATTTCGGCCAAGGCGATTGCCGCGCGGATCGAAGAACTGTGCCGCGAAATTCAAAAAGAATTCGACGGCACCAACAAGCTGACCGTCGTCGGGCTGCTGCGCGGATCGTTCGTTTTTATTGCTGATCTGGTGCGCGAACTGGACCTGCCGATCGAGGTCGATTTCCTTGAGGCGTCAAGCTATGGCGACGGCATGGAAAGCAGCAGAGAAGTGCGTATTCTCAAGGATTTGCGCGGCGCAATTGAGGGGCGCGATGTTCTGGTTGTCGAAGATATCGTCGATACCGGCCACACCCTGCACCACGTTCGCAACCTGTTGTTGTCGCGCGAACCGGCGCGGCTGAAAACCATCGCTTTGCTGGATAAACCCAGCCGCCGCGAAGTCGACATGAAGGCAGACTGGATTGGCTTTGAAATACCCGATGAATTTGTGGTGGGCTATGGCATCGACTTTGCGCAACGCAACCGCAACCTGCCCTTTATCGGCAAGGTCCGGTTCACATCATGAACATCGTCTGGTTAATGCGGATGAAACGCTGGGTGCAAAACCCGCCGTCGCCACGGCGGGTTAAATTCGTTTTCGGCATCGTTCTGATTGCGGCGATCATCTTTGGTATCGAATATTTCGGCTATTGGCCCGATTGGGCAACAGCCGAACGTATGGGCCGCAGGTTCTGATTTAGCGCGCCGCCAGCTTGGCCTGACGCGCTGCACGCAACCGCGCAAAATCATCACCTGCGTGATAGCTGGAACGGGTTAAAGGCGTGGCCGACACCATCAAGAACCCCTTGCCGAAAGCAGCCTTTTCATAGGATGCGAATTCGTCAGGATGCACGAAACGGTCAACACGGTGGTGTTTCGGCGTGGGCTGCAGATATTGGCCGATGGTCAGGAAATCGATGTCGGCGGCGCGCATGTCTTCCATGACCTGAATGACCGATTGGCGATCCTCGCCCAGCCCCACCATGATACCGGATTTGGTGAACATCGACGGATCGAGTTCCTTCACCCTCTGCAACAAACGCAAGCTGTGGAAATAACGCGCACCAGGGCGGACTTCGGGGTAGAGGCCCGGCACAGTTTCAAGGTTGTGGTTGAACACGTCTGGGCGCGCCTCGACCACGATCTCAAGCACCTTGGGATCACAGCGGATAAAGTCAGGGGTCAGAATCTCGATCGTGGTGTCGGGCGACCGTTTGCGGATGGCGCGGATGGTCTGGGCGAAATGCTCTGCCCCGCCGTCTTCGACATCGTCGCGATCTACGGACGTGATAACCACATGGTTCAGCCCCAGTTTGGCAACCGCATCGGCAACGCGGCCCGGTTCGAACACGTCCAGATCTTCGGGCGGCTTGCCGGTTGCGATGTTGCAGAAGGTGCAGGCGCGCGTACACACCTCGCCCATGATCATCATCGTGGCGTGGCCCTGCGACCAGCATTCGCCGACATTGGGGCAACCCGCTTCTTCGCAGACCGTCACAAGTTTATTGTCGCGCATGATCTTGGCTGTGTCAGCATAGCCCTGCCCGCCCGGAGCTTTCACGCGAATCCACGACGGCTTTTTGGGCTGTGGATTATCGGGGCGTTTGGCTTTCTCGGGGTGGCGCTGCTCGGGGATTTTCAGGTCGCGCATGATCAGGCTCCGTATGTCAATCTAACGTCTATGTAGTCGGTTCGGGTCCGGCTTGAAAGGGGGTGCTTGCGCATGGCAATATCCGCTATTAGCAACGTTTATGAACAGGCCGTTTAGAAAAACACCGAAACATACAAATATCGCGGCCATTCTTCTTCGCTTTTTACGAGTATCCCGTTAAGGTTGACGATACTGCAACGCCAATTCCAAAGGGAAGCTTTCATGAGTGCCATAGCCGTTAATAAAGACGTTTGTATTATTGGGTCCGGTCCTGCGGGTCTGCAAGCGGCCTATTATTTTGCCAAAAAGGGCATTTCGTTCAAAGTATTGGAAAGATCCGACAAAATCAGCGCTTTTTTGCGGCAGTTTCCCCGGCACCGTCAGTTCATTTCGATCAACAAGGTTCATACCGGCCTCAGCAACGCTGAAACCCGTCTGCGTCACGACTGGAATTCCCTGCTGAATGACGAAGGTATTTTGTTCAAAGACTGGAGCCGGAAGTATTTCCCCAGTGCTGATGATTTTATCGACTATGCAGAAACCTTTGCCAAACCGTTAGCCGACCATATCGTCTGTAATGCCGATGTCAGGAAGATTGAAAAATCAGGCGATATCTTTGTGATCACCTGCGCAGATGGCACAACGCACAGGGCTGCCAATGTTATCGTCGCCACCGGCGTTAGCCAAGCGTGGGATCCGGGCATCGAAGGGTTCGAGCTGGCCGCGAATTATACCGAATTCGATATCACCCCGGAGACATATGAAAACAAGCGCGTGCTGATCTTGGGCAAGGGAAACTCTGCCTTCGAGACCGCTGATTCGCTGCTGGAGCACGCCGCCTGCATCCATGTGATGAGCCCAAACCCGATTAAATTCGCGTGGCAGACCCATTTCGTAGGCAATCTACGGGCGGTGAATAATAATTTTCTCGATACCTATCAGTTAAAATCGCAAAATGCGGTGATTGACGCCAAAGCGCTCGAGATTACCAAACAGAATGGTGTCTATACCGTGCGTGCGCAGATGACAGCGGCCGAAGGGCACGAGATCGTTCTGACCTATGACTACGTCATCGCCTGCACCGGATTTCAATTCGACAATTCGATCTTTGACGCGCCGATCCAGCCCCGCCTGCGGCATTTCGATAAATTCCCGGCAATGACCGGCGAATGGGAAAGCGAAAATGTCGAAGGCTTGTTCTTTGCCGGCACGATCATGCAGTCGTGTGACTATAAGAAAACCATGTCGGGCTTTATCCACGGGTTCCGGCACAACGTTAAATGTCTGGCCGAGCTGATTGCCGCGCGCGTGCAGGGCGGATCCTATCCGTCAGTGACGACACCGCTGACGCAACCGCAACTGCGCGATTCGATCATTGAGCGGCTCAGCACCGCTTCCGGCATCTTTCTTCAGCCAGGCTTTATGGCTGATGTGATCGCGTTGGACGGGCCTGATGCGGGCAAAACCCGTCAGGATATTCCAGTATCCTGGGTGCAAAACGCGCCGTTGAACGCGGGAACATACCTTCAGGTCACGCTGGAGTATGGCGATTTCGGATCAGATTCGCTGCATGTGAAGCGCCAGAATAACGTCTTTGGTAAAGAACCCGATGCCTTTATTCATCCGGTTATCCGTTTGGTGACAGATGGCAAGGTGCTGGATGAGATGCATCTGGCGGATCATCTGGATGCCGATTGGCGCCCGCGGGACGCGCGCGGTGGCGATCAGGGTACTGTCTTGCAGATGACGTTCCAAGACGCGGGCGGTGTGGTGGATCCGGCTGATGTGGCCAGCCAGCAATTGGACGCGTTTTTGCGCCGCATTGGCATGGGTGATATCGCGCAATCAACGGCTGCTGAATAACCTGTCGACCAAGCGTATGATAAAACAATGGCGCGGCTTTGATCAGCCGCGCCATTCCCCTGTCAGATCGGTCTTTGTCCTAGCCGATCATTGCGCTGCCCGGACCAAGCGTTTCATCATAATGTTTCCGAAGTCGCATCAATGCGATGCGCAGCACAATCTTGCCCGACCGGGCCGACCAGCCCAGCCGTTTTTCCGTGGTTTCCAGCCCCTCAAGATAGCAGCAACAGCGCAAAACCACATCCGAAAGACCAGGTCCCAGCTCTGCCAAGGCAGACGCGACCCGTGCGCGCGCTGCCGACGGCGCGCTGCCCGCGAAAGAAGTAGGTGCCCCGTCACCGCCCGGCGTCAAAAACCGTTCCCAGTTCTGGGTGATCTTTTCGCCCATCTGGGACAGTTCAAAGTCTTCGCGCAACCGCTCTCCGGCCTGAACCAGATTGTCGGTCAGAAATTGTGTACCATCTTTATCGCGGCGCCGTGCGAGCGCCGCAAGGGGGCTTTCAGCCAGATTATAGCGCATCCGGCGTGTGCCGCGCGGTGTCGCTTCCTCGTCCTCATCATAGCTTTGCCCCTGAAACGAGGTTTGCGCCTCGGCAAATCCATCCGGCCCTCGCGGGCTCTCGATCTCGAGCAATTGCTCAAGTGCTGTGCGCCCGGCTGCGGTGATGTAATAGCGTGAAATGCGTCCGCTGCCATTGGTGGCGATCCATCCCTTCAAGGCCATAGCCTGTGCGATCGGACGGTCCACCACCGCTGTTCGCGTGCTTGCCCCGCCTGCCCCGTCGCGGACCACGACGGCCTTTTCCATTTCAGCCGCGATAGCCAGAACAGCCCCGGTTTCGCACAAACGTCGCAGGATACGCCGTCCCTCGCGGGTCAGCGTTTCGTCATCCGGCATCGACGGTTTTTCAGCCTGTGTCATGGGCATCTTGTCCTTGTTGATAATCATCTTGTTGCGGCTCACACGTCCCAACGTCTCCAGCGCATCATCGACAAGCGGATCGTCCCGGCGGGTTTCGATCTTTCTGATCTGGCGCAGAATGGTCGACGCATGGCAGTCCGCCGAACGTGCAAGTGCACGGATCGGGCGGCCCATCTCTA
>ERZ651776.90-NODE-90-length-125109-cov-5.810273_pt1 | contig 125109 bp, 112 predicted proteins | sample MGYA00514761_ERZ651776 | MGnify/ENA metagenome assembly ERZ651776 | reverse complement strand
ATTCCAACTAAAATAGTATCTATAACCACGTACACAAGATTATAATATGTTTAATAAAAATATAAAATTAGTATTAGCAATAGCAATTGTAGCACTTGCCGTATGGCAATTTACAGAAAACGAGATAGGCAATGGCATCATGTTCATTTTACTAGCTGCCATTTTTGTCCTTCTGTATTTTAAGAATGAAATTATCATTTTGGCTTTTTTAAGATTACGTAAGCAAGATTTTCCTGGTGCACAAAAATGGTTAGGTAAAATTAGTAATCCTGAAGCTGCACTTACTAAAAAACAACAAGGATATTATTATTACTTGAAAGGGTTAATGATCTCTCAGGAAAACATGACACAGGCTGAAAAGTTCTTCAAAAAGGCAATTGATTTAGGGTTGTCTATGAAAACGGATTTGGCAATGGCAAAATTGAACCTTGCAGGAATTGCGATGACAAAAAATCGCAAGCGTGAAGCTCAAATACTCCTTAAAGAAGCAAAAAGTCTAGACAAACATAATATGCTTGCAGAACAGATTAAAGGCATGGAGCAGAACATGAAAAGAGCTGGGCAACAACCTAAACAACAATTTGGAGCTAGAGCGGGTCGTGGCGGTCGAGGCGGCAGGAGATAATAAATCTGTTATTTTATATTATTAATACGCTTTCGCGAAATAAGTATTAGAGTCACCTAAAAACTCAACTAATCGTATTTATAATCCCAAAGGAAGCGTTGAGCTACTAAATCCCAATCACAAATTAGGACAAATTTTAGATTCAGCTGAAAAGCGAAATTAACTTGACTCGCTGTTTTAAATGTATAGCTTCCCAACGCTACAAAACAGCTTTTCACTGAGTAAACATTCTAGAAACACTTCATTTTACACCATAAAAAGACTACATCTTAAATCTATTTGGGTTGTTCACCCATACTTCTCTACTGCTTGACGAAAAAATTTTAACAGTTCATAAAGACCTCATACATTTACTTTTCCAAATCATAATTGTATGAAAAGATCATTACTCTTTTTAATGTTTCTCGTTACATCTATGCTTTCTGCTCAAGGGAATACCATATCTTTTTCCCAAGCCCTTAATATGCATCTTCCTAAATATATACAAGATGTAGAAAACGCTATCGTTCTTCAAGAAAAAGATACTATTACGCATCTATTTGATGCTCTTGTTAAAAACAAATTAATAGGCACCCATTTTGATGATTTTAACGGCTCAACACAAAAAGTTGTGGAGTAGCTAAAAATGAAAGAACTTTGCTTTAAAAGATTCTATGTCCTCAGACGCTCTATTTGCCGCAGCCCATTTATTACTCCCTGAAGTTCTTGTAACTTATTTTGAGATGACTAAACACGAGGTGAAAGGTGAAGAAATACACTTTTACTTCACAGAAAACAATAGTGTTCCAAAGGGTTTTGATACTGATACACTTCATTCCAAAGGTTTCTTCCCCCAAGCGACAGTCCAAGATTTTCCTATACGTGGTAAGAATGTTTACTTGCATATAACTAGACGTCGTTGGATTAACCAAACGACCAGTAAAGTGGTTACAAGAGATTGGGATTTAGTAGCAAAGGGAACTAGGATAACTAGTGAGTTTGCTACTTTTTTAAAAGAGGTCTATAAGTAATAACGCTTCCAGTACTGCTGTTGTTGCTAAATTCTACGGAGTCAATCCAAGAAGTATGCAAAGGCAGTACAAAGATTATTTAAGTGACTTCAAATCTTGGGATCAAAAACAACACGCAAAAGAGTGGTTACTCTTTGCTCAAAATCTAGGAAGTCATCTATCTCTGGATGAAACAGCTTTCTCTAATGGTGATTTGTATACGATACTAACCAATAAAAAAGCAAAAGGAAAGAAAGGAGCATTAATAGCTATGGTTAGGGGAACCAAAGCAGAAACAGTTATAAAAATACTTCACAAGATCGCTTTAAAACAAAGAAGCAAAGTAAAAGAGGTTACTTTAGATATGGCAGGTAATATGGGACTCATCGTTAAAAAATCATTCCCTAATGCTACACTAGTTATAGATCGCTTCCACGTTCAAAAATTAGCTCTAGATGCATTACAAGAAATAAGAATCAAACATAGATGGGATGCACTAGATACAGAAAATGATGCTATAGAATATGCTAGAAACAAGTCTTTAAAATATACTCCAGAACTACTACCCAATGGAGATACATTGAAACAATTACTAGCTAGAAGTAGATATCTACTCTACAAACCAAGTAGCAAGTGGACTGAAAATCAATCAAAAAGAGCAGAAGTCCTTTTTCAACAATACCCTGATTTAGAAAAAGCTTATAAACTATGTCAAAACTTATCTTGGATATTTAATAACACTAAAGAGAAAACATCAGCCTTAATAAGGCTTGCTAAGTGGGATGAGAAAGTTAGGCAAGCTGCTTTTAAAAGCTTCAATACAATTGCTAGAACAATGTCAATACATTACAAGAATATCCTAAATTACTTTGACAATCGAAGTACCAATGCTTCTGCAGAGTCCTTCAACGCTAAAATAAAAGCCTTTAGAGCACAGTTCAGAGGCGTTAGAAACGTAGAATTCTTCCTTTTTAGATTATCAAATATTTTTGCATAATCCCAAAATCCCACAAGTTTTAGACTTGATCCAGTTTTAGACTTGATCCGAGTTGTTTTTATTGTCTAGAAGTATAATCCAGAATTTAATACAAATAAAAAAGCCTAATCTATTAAAGATTAGGCTTTTGCTTAAATTGCTCCCCCTCTTGGGCTCGAACCAAGGACCCTCTGATTAACAGTCAGATGCTCTAACCAACTGAGCTAAGGAGGAGTGTTATTTCCTTTAAGCGGATGCAAATATACACTTTTTTATAACTCGCCAAAAAGAATTTTACACTTTTACCACACTTTTTTTAAAAGTATTTTTCTTTTACAAAAAAAGCCTCTCCTTATGACAGGAAAAGCTTCTCATCGGCTTCAACTACAAAGCCTTACTACGTGTGACGTAGCCAACACAACTTCTTATAAAAAAAGCCCTCGGACTGAGGGCTTTTGTAGCGGTCTGGACGGGACTCGAACCCGCGACCCCCTGCGTGACAGGCAGATATTCTAACCAGCTGAACTACCAGACCGTTGCGCTGTTGCGGGTGCAAATATACACTCTCTTTTTACATCTGCAAACAAAAAAATAAAAAAATTACACAAATTTTTGTCGCTCTACCAGAAACGTAGTCAAAATAGGACTAAACCCCTTCTCAATCACTGCTGGAATGTACTTAATTCGGTATTGTGCACATCGCAATTGTAAGTTTTTAAAATACGTCTCTACAGACGCCTTATAGATATCCCTAATAGAATCTGCATACAAATTGATATGTTCGCCCGTTTCAACATCTACAAAACGTTTAGGCGCATTAGAAAACTTAAAATTATATTCTTTTTCTGCACTGTACGTATGAAAAAGCACAACCTCGTGCTTATTGTACTTTAAATGCTGTAAGGCCTCAAAAAGCTGCTCCTGTTCCACATCACTCTGAAACATATCAGAAAATAAAAATACTAAGGAACGTCTCTTGAGCTTCTCGGCAATAAGATGTAAGTGAGCATACGTGGCTGTCTTTTTTTCTGCTTTCGCGAAAGCGGGATCCAGCATACCTCCTAATTGATCCAATAACATATGGTGATGGCGATCACTCCCTTTCTCAGACGTATAAAACTCATAACTTTCTCCATAAACACTCAAACCTACCGTATCCCGTTGTTTTTTCATAAGATGCATAATCGCAGCACTTGCGAGTGCTGAAAAGCTAATCTTATTCAGATTGTCTATTCCGTGTTGAGATACAGGCGGATAATGCATCGAGCTACTGTTGTCTACAATGAGATGGCAACGTAAGTTGGTTTCCTCTTCATAACGCTTTGTATACAGCCGATCTGTTTTTGCATACAGTTTCCAATCGATGTGTTTGGTACTTTCTCCGTTATTGTAGACTTTATGTTCCGCAAATTCTGCCGAAAATCCATGAAACGGACTCTTATGCATCCCAGAAATAAAACCCTCGACCACTTGCTTTGCAAGAAGCTCTAAGTTGCCAAAACCACTGGTTTTATGTAATTCTGATTTGATGTCCACAATAGGGAAGTTGAAATTAAAAAAACGAAATCAGAAACGAATCCGTCATAATATTGTAAAAGAAGTAATTCGTAAAGGTGGCTAAGTAATTTTTAGATCCTCTTTCTAAGAGGATCTAAAAATTATATCGAAGCCCCGATGTTATCCTTTGTAAACGCCATCTACAATACCGTAGGCAACAGACTCATCTGCGCCCATCCAATGGTCACGCTGAAAATCTTTCATAATTTTTTCAAACGTTTGTCCACAATTATCAGCTAGAATTTGAGCACTAAGCTCTTTTGTTTTAACAATTTCTTGTGCTGTAATCTGGATGTCACTTGCTTGTCCTTTTGCACCTCCAGAAGGTTGGTGTATCATTACACGTGCATGTGGCTGTATAAAACGGCGTCCTTTTTCTCCTACAGAAAGAAGAATTGATCCCATACTAGCTGCTAGTCCCGTACAAATGGTAGAGACAGGGCTCTTAATATGTTTAATAGTATCATACATTGCAAACCCAGAAGTTACATACCCTCCAGGGCTGTTTATAAACAACTGAATCTCATCATTGCTTATAGCATCTAGATATAGCAAACGATCAATCACGTGCTTTGCACTTTTATCATCTACCATTCCCCATAGGAATACTTTACGCTGTTCTAAAAGGGAGGTGTCTATTGCGTCTTGTACTTTTGTCTTTTTTTCCATGTGTATTGCCCGTAAAGCCGGGTATCTTTTCTCTCCGTGAACTTGCCTGTCGGCTAGGGACGGAGACCTCATAAATATTAACTTCATTTCAATAAAAAAGGAGTGTATGGAATTTAGCTTTCGCGAAAGCGTAAATACAAACAACCTTTTCCTTAACCTTAAAAGACCTCCCTACTCAGTGAGGTTAGCCCCATAATAAAACAATATCACCAAGGATGATCTGTTTTTTATCTCACTAAAATAAAAAAGGTTTGGCACTACACCAAACCTTTTGCATAATCTTACGATCTCTTAATTTAAAAGGTCATCAATCGCGTCTGTATATACTTTTTTAGGAGCAACACCAACTTGACGTCCTACAACTTCTCCGTTTTTAAACATCAATACTGTAGGGATGTTACGTACGCCGTATTTTGCTGCAAATTCCTGATTTGCATCTACGTCCAACTTTCCTACTACCGCTTTTCCTTCATACTCTCCAGCGATTTCTTCGATGACAGGTCCTACCATACGACAAGGCCCACACCAAGCAGCCCAAAAGTCTACCAATACAGGTTTGTCACTGTTTAATACTGCTTCTTCAAATGTTGCATCTGTGATTTCTAATGCCATAACTATATAGTTTTAAAGTTTTAATCCAATTTTACATGCAAACTTAGTCAAATATTTTGCCAAAGCTTACAACCCAAGTATCAACTTTGGTTATTACACCATTTGATTGCTTGATACCACAAGGTTTGTCAATTTGTCCTTTACGTTTTGACGTATCCTATTCTGGGCGTGACCTTTGCCTCTTCATTACATTCAGGGCTTCGGTCGGGCTATTCGTTTTTACTCCTCGTCATTACGTATCCTTCGGTACACCACGCTTGCAGCATGGCACTCAGCCTCCTTCATTCCTGTGGGGTAAACACTGCTATCCCTCACGCAAAAAGAAGTTGAAATTTACATTTCGATTTCACTTATTATTTACCGTCTATCTCCTAACACCTGCAATGCAAAATATACTAAAGTTGCCAATGATCCTATAGCCGCAACTACATACGTACGGGCTGCCCATTTTAAAGCATCTTTTGACCCTGCATATTCTTCTGGAGTCACCATGTTTTCTGCTTTCAGCCATGCCAATGCACGATTACTTGCATCATACTCCACGGGTAAAGTGATAAAACTAAAAAGCGTTTGTACGGCATATAATCCAAGGCCTATTAAGGCAATCATACTTCCTGCGCCAGCAAGTGAATTAATACTCATTAATACAAGACCTCCTATAATGACCCATTGAGACATACTAGATGAGATACTTACTAAGGGAACTAACTGTGATCTCATTTTTAGGAAACCATACGCTTTGGCGTGTTGTACAGCATGTCCACATTCATGTGCTGCCACAGCAGCAGCTGCAGCATTCCGCTGACTATATACCACTTCGCTTAAGTTAACAGTTTTGTTTCTTGGGTTATAATGATCTGTGAGTTGACCTCCTACAGAAATTACCTTTACATCTCGTATCCCATTATCAGCCAGCATTTTTTCGGCAATCTCAGCACCAGACATGCCATTTCGTAAACGTACTTTAGAATAGTGTTCAAATTTGCTTTTAAGTTTTCTGCTGACTAACATACTTATTAATCCGATGGCGCCTACAATAATGTAGTATCCCATATATCCTCCTAACATATTAATTTGATTTTATGAATTTAAAATTACAAAAACTATGGCAATAATAAGACCAATGTAATCAAGTGAAATTTTGTCAGTTATTCTTTAAGATTCTTGTGATTAAGTGTATTCAAAAATGAGATGTAATTTCTAGTAATACACTTGGGAGTAGATCAAACACCATTTTGTTTTCAAACCGTATGACTGTAAAACCTAAATTCTCTAGTTCTTCGGTTCGCTTTGCATCGTATTCTTGAGCTTCTTCATTAAAATGAACTTCTCCGTCTAGTTCTATAATTAGCTTTTCTGAAGGGCAATAAAAGTCTACGATATAATTGAGGATGCTATGCTGTCTTAAAAATCGTTTGCCATTTAGCTGCTTATTTTTAAGATGTTTCCATAAAAAGCGTTCAGCAGCTGTTGCGTTATTGCGAAGTGATTTTCTATAGGTCTCTAAATGTTTTCTAGAGTGGATGATCATGGTTTAAAGATAAAGGTTTTCTGGCTAGCTTGCAGCTTCGCCAATCCCTCTGTCAAAAACCTTGTTTTTGACATCTCCCTTTTCCAAAAGGGAGAAGCCTTGCTTACGGTTGTGTGGGCTTCAAATAAAAGCCTCTTTACTATTCTGTAAAAATGTAAGTTGTTTAAAATTGAAGTTTTACGGTTTTTGATTTGTCCTCTTCTATATGAGAAGCTAGTTAATGATAACGGTATGTTGTGTCAAAACGACAAACAAGCCTTTCTTACGGTTATGTAAGTTTCAAATAGAGGCTTCTTTTTTTAAATAAATAGATGATAAAGTACAACAATTTGTCATTATAAAAACGAGAACAAAAGCCTCTCCCTTCTAGAAGGGAGATGTCTGCGCAGCAGACAGAGGGATTGATGAATCACCTATTCCTATACCTCAACTTAAAAATAATCAACAAAAACACAGAAACAATCGTAATCGCATTCGCGAGTATGATAGAAAGACTATTTATATAGGTGCCATAGATAAGCCACAGCGTAACGCCAGTAAAAAATATAGTAAGCATAGGCAAAGAAAGCCCAGACACATTCTTGGTCTTCCATGTTTGATAAACCTGAGGTAAAAAAGCGGCGGTTGTACACGTAGCCGCAATAAGCCCAATAATCTCTACGGAATTAATCTCTGTCATAGGATACTATAGTATTTGGTTCTCGACGGCACTCGCGGAACAACTTAAAACTCCCCTCCTTCGGAGGGGTTAGGCGAGGATTACCCCACAATATTGACAATCTTTCCAGGTACAATAATTACCTTTTTAGGTGTACGTCCGTCCAGATACATTTTTGTTTTTTCATGAGCCATGACCACTTCTTCGATCTGATCTTTGCTATAGTCTAATGGAAGCTCTAACGTAAACTTCATTTTTCCATTAAACGAGATCGGGTAGTTCTTAGTACTTTCTACCAAATGACTTGCGTCAAAAATTGGGAAGGATGCTTCAGAAATACTTTCGGTATGTCCTAATTTACTCCATAATTCTTCTGCGATATGTGGTGCATACGGCGAAAGTAAAATCAAAAGCGGTTCAAGAATTTCTCTTGAAGTACATTTTTGTGCTGCCAACTCATTCCCTGCAATCATAAACGTAGATACTGACGTATTAAAACTAAAGTTCTCAATATCTTCCTCTACTTTCTTAATGGTTTTGTGCAATGTTTTTAAACTTTCCTTAGAAGTAGGTTCATCACTTACATAAAAAGCATTTTCTCCGTCAACATTGGCGGTTCCCCCTTTGGGGGCGGAGGGGGATGAATGATACAACTTCCATAATTTCTTTAAGAAGTTATGCACCCCTGTAATCCCAGCCGTATTCCATGGTTTTGCTTGCTCTAGCGGACCTAAAAACATCTCATACATACGTAAGGTATCTGCACCATACTGCTCACAAATCTGATCTGGATTGACGACGTTGTATTTAGACTTGGACATTTTTTCAACTTCGCGGCCGACTTTATAAACCCCGTCTTCAAGTATGAACTCTGCATCCTTAAATTCGGGTCTCCATTTTTTGAAGGCTTCTATATCTAATTCATCAGATGCATTTATTAAAGAGACATCAGCATGTATATTCGAAAAAACATACCCCACAATTTTCGATATCTCTTTTTCATCAATGCCGTTATCTTTCATTGATTTTTTTGAAAGGTCTATATATTTTTTATTATTAAAGTCTTTTTCTTTAGTAATTCTGTCAAATTCTGATTTAGTAACAAATATGTTCGTAGCATGGATAAAATCCTTATTACTAATACTTACTGCTGATAATCTATATACAAAAGCACTCGTCCCCAAAATCATCCCCTGATTAATCATTTTTTGGAAGGGCTCATCAACCCCTACAAAACCACGGTCGTATAGGAATTTTACCCAGAATCTACTGTACAACAAGTGACCTGTTCCATGCTCGGAACCTCCAATGTATAAATCGACATTTCCCCAATAGTCTAAGGCTTCTTTAGAAGCAAAAACCCTATCGCGTTGTGCTTTTTCCATATATCGAAAGAAGTACCAACTACTTCCTGCCCAACCTGGCATGGTGTTTAATTCAAGAGGATAGACTCCGTTATGTTCTTGCCCTTCGACAGGCTCAGGGTGACAAAGATCGTTAGAGACAACGGTGTTGGTTTTTGTATCCCATGACCAAACATCGGCGCGACCTAAAGGCGGTTCGCCGTCTTCGGTAGGAAGGTATTTTTCGATTTCTGGAAGTTCTATGGGTAGATGTTTTGTGTCAATCATCTGCGGCATTCCGTCGACATAATAGACAGGGAAAGGCTCTCCCCAATAGCGCTGACGGCTAAACACAGCATCACGTAAACGATAATTGGTTTTACCTGTTCCTGCACCTATTTTTTCTAATTCGTAGATCGCCAGTTTTACCGCTTTCTTATACTTTAATCCGTTTAAGAAATCACTGTTTGCAATCACCGTAGTCGCTTTATCTGAAAAGGCTTCTTCCGAAATATCAACGCCTTCAAATACATTTGGAATCGGAATGTCAAACTTTTTTGCAAAATCATAATCTCGCTGATCGCCACAGGGTACTGCCATTACCGCACCTGTTCCGTAGCCTGCTAATACATAATCACCAATCCAAATTGGAATCGGTTCTTTGGTAAACGGATGCTCCGCATACGCTCCTGTAAAGACTCCAGAAATGGTTTTTACATCTGCCATCCGCTCACGTTCTGAACGTTTGGAGGTGGATTCGATATAGGCTTCTACTGCTTCTTTTTGTTCAGGTGTGGTGATCTCGTGTACCAAATCTAACTCTGGTGCAAGTGTCATAAAACTCACACCAAAAATAGTATCTGGGCGTGTCGTAAAAACATCTATAACAGGCGAGGTCTCGACTGCGCTCGACGTGACATCAGGTTTTACTTTGAAACTGACGGAGGCGCCGACACTCTTTCCGATCCAGTTACGTTGGGTTTCTTTGATGGATTCGCTCCAGTCAATGCCTTCTAATCCTTGGATTAAGCGTTCTGCATACGCAGAAATTCGCATCGACCATTGGGTCATTTTTTTACGCACTACCGTATGTCCGCCACGTTCGGAAACACCGTTTACAATCTCGTCATTTGCTAATACGGTTCCCAAAGCTGGACACCAGTTGACTTCGGTTTCAGCTAAGTACGTCAGTCTATATTTTAATAAAATTTCTTGTTGTTCTTTGTCGCTATACCCATTCCATTCATCTGCGGTAAAAGTAGGCGTATCATCGTCGCATACAGCGTTTGTGGAGGTATTCCCCGCTTTCGCGAAAGCGGACACCAACGTATCAATGCTTTCAGCTTTATCTGTGTCTTTATTATACCAAGAGTTAAAAAGCTCCGTAAAGATCCACTGCGTCCACTTGTAATAGTTAGGATCTGAGGTACGTACTTCACGACTCCAATCAAATGAAAAACCGATTTTATCGAGTTGATTGCGGTAGCCAGCAATCACATTGCCTTGATTGTCAACACCGCCTTCGATGTTTACTTTGGTGGTGGTGGCAGGGTGTTGTCCGGTCTGTATGGCATACTGCTCAGCAGGCAATCCAAAAGAATCATATCCCTGAGGATGCAATACATTGAACCCTTTCAAACGTTTGTAACGCGCATAAACATCACTGGCAATATAGCCTAGCGGGTGTCCAACGTGTAGCCCAGCTCCCGATGGATAGGGAAACATATCGAGCACATAATATTTGGGTTTGTCACTGTCATTACTTGCGTGAAAGGTGCCTTTTTCTGCCCAATATTTTTGCCACTTGGCTTCTATGTCGTTAAAATGGTATTTCATAATACGTTATTTTTTCGCTGTTGCGAAAATGACTCATGACTAAAAAGAATCAAGAGTCAAGACTTTTATATATAATTACAGCATGATGCTGTTTTAAGCCGACAAATTTACGATTATTTCCCTGTAATGAAAGGATCAAGAATAGAGAGTCTTTATAAATATAGAACGCTTAGAAATAGAGTAACACTCTATTTTTGGAAAGCTTCCGAACTCTTGAAGGGAGAATAATTTGTTACGTAATTGTAAAAGTAGGTGACTGAGTGATTCCGAGAAACGAGGAATTGTATCGAAGTTACTGGTTTGGAAGTACAACAGTGGCAGCTCCCTTCCGTCTGTATTTCGTGCCTCAATACAGCCACCTTCCCTCGCTGAGGGAAGGAGCAGGTTATTAGTTGTAGATTACGAATAAGATAAACTAGAACAATCCCCCTTCGGGGGTTAGGGGGTTTTTGCCATATTTTCCTGTGGGAGCAATAACTCATAGATGAGTTTATTAACAGGGGTTGGGACGCCTAGTTTTTTACCTTCTTTGACGATATAGCCATTAAAGTTTTCGAGTTCGCTAGGTTTGCCTTCCATGAGGTCGCGTTGTGTGGAGGCAGTGGTGTCTGGAGCTTGACGGGCAATGGCGGCAAAGGCTTTATCGATGGTGTCATCGGGGAGTGGGATTTTTTTAGCCTTTGCAATGGCAGCTACTTCTTGAGCGGTTTTAAGCATCAAATCTTTGATGTATGGATTATCACGCATCACACCAATAGTCGCTCTTGTGAGTCCGCCGATGGCACTTACGGTGGTAATAAAGAGAAATTTTTGCCAGACGGCGACTTGAATGTTTTCTGGGATATTGGCGTTGAGACCTGCTTCTTTAAAAATATCCAAAAGTGTTTCTACACGTGACGTTCGGGAGTTGTCTTGTTCTCCAAAAAGAAAGGTGGGCGGAATGTCAGGATTTGAAATCACACCTGGGCTTTTGATAAAACTAATCATCCGACACAATCCTGAGAGTACTTGACTCTTTGGAAGTACGGTATTGAGCTTTTCTGTGTTATCTGCTCCGTTTTGTAATGGCAAGAATAATGTATCATGATCTGTATATTGCAATATATCTTTTGCTGCTTCTTGTAATTGCCATGACTTCACAGCAAAAATCACAAGATCGGGAACGTCAATAGTGCTTAGATCGTCTGTTGCAAGATGTGGATGTGCTGTAAAATCGCCTGTAATACTTTGGACAGTGAGTCCGTTTTCTTGAATAGCTTTCAGATGCTCGCCACGAGCGATGAGGGTGACTTGATGTTGCGTCAGCGCTAATTTTCCGCCTATAAAACCACCGACACCTCCGGTACCGTAGATTAGAATTTTCATCTATTTTTTATTTATACTTTAAAGGTAGGGGTTTTTCGCTTTCGCGAAAGTGAAAAAAGAATATAGATAAGAGAATATAGAGTAAATACTCTTGATGAGTATATATAAAATCGACTAAAGAATAGATCATTAACTTAATAACCATCTTTCTCTTTTCTTTTATGCCCTGGCTCTTGGTTCTTTTTCGCGAAAGCGAAAAATACTATATAAATTTAGAATATAGGTTTATAACAATGTGGAAACTTTAGGCGTTGTGTATAGTGGTATGTGAAAATCATTGTATTTTTACAGGATCAATCTTATTTATATTTATGGCATCCTCATTTGAACGGTATCAAAAACGCCGATTGGTCTTCTCTTATGTCTCTGTGATCATTAGCATTACGTTGGTATTGTTTCTGTTGGGTGGTTTAGGGATTATTGTCATCAATACCAAAAAGGTAGCCGATCATGTAAAGGAAAAAGTGGTGCTGTCTGTATATCTAAAGGATAGTGCAAAAGATGTTGAGATCAAACAACTTCAAAAATCATTGGCTCTTGCAGAGTATACCAAGTCTTCTGTATTTGTATCCAAAGATGCTGCTGCCGAAGCGCATAGTGAAGAGATCGGTGAGAATTTTATGGACTTTTTAGGCTATAATCCGTTACAGAATAGTATTGATGTGTATTTAAAAGCAGATTTTGTGTCGCCTATAAAAACGAAAGAGATTTCTGATGCGATTGCTTCGAAGGATTTTGTAGATGAGGTAACGTATGATCAACCACTTATCGCATTGCTGACAGATAATATCAAGCGGATTAGTTTGTGGGTACTTATTGTAAGCGGTGTTTTTACTTTTATAGCGGTCTTGTTAATTAATAGTTCGATCCGTTTATCGGTATATGCCAAACGATTTATCATTAAAACCATGCAAATGGTTGGGGCAACCAAGCGTTTTATACGCCGTCCTTTTATATGGAAAAGTGTGCGATTAGGGATGTTAGGAGCAATCCTAGCGCTTATAGGGATGGCGGTTTTATTGTATTATTTGAATGATACATTTCCTGATTTAGCCTTACTAGATGATAAGTTGATGATAGGAGCTCTTTTCTTAGGCATTTTCTTATTAGGTATTTTTATCACATGGATCAGCACCTTTTTTGCTACACAACGTTTCCTAAATTTACGTACAGATGAGTTGTACTATTAGTGAGACTCACTGTTGTAAAGCCTGAAAGGCGCATACAAAAGTGTAAGCCGAACTAATCCCGCTGCAAGCGGGATCTTTTCATTGTTTTTGAGACTCAACGTTGCAAAGCCTAAAAGGCATGTGCAAGGTTGTAAGCTGAGGGAATTTCGTTGAAAGCGTGACTTAAATTAATATCTTCTATTAGACGTTTATAACTTTTATTTTGTTGATTTTATCAATCCTATTTGCTCTAACAATAAATTACCAAGTTCTGTAATTGTTGTATATGAGATTTCAAAATTTCCGGTAGTTCGATCAACTTCTGGTTGCAAAGTTTTTTTGTTGATTTTAGTATGGTTTCTTACTAAGCCTAACCTTTCAAGGTGAAGACTATAACTTTTTTGGAGAAAGGCTTTTTGACGAGTTTCATTTTCAGAATTCATATATACTTGTACTCTTGTTAAAACATTTTTGTGCTTTTCTTTAAATTCAATATCTCCGGTTAGTGAAGTTGTATAATATTTCAACCAAATTATTTCTATATCATTTAATTCCTGTAAAATTTTTAATAAATATTTTGAATCTTGTAATTCAATTGAGTTGTCGGTTATGCCATTTGCTACTATTGTGGCTATATATTCTCGTCTTTCAATTGTGAAAGCTCTTGATGCTTGGACAAAACTTTCTTCAATTAAATCAACAAAAAAATCACTTTTAATTAATTTATCAATTTTTTCAGATGGTATTTTTGAAATCTTCTTATCTAGTTCTTCTATATAATTAGATAATCGTTCAAGCCTTTGATTTGGAATAATATTTTCAACTAATTCAGAAAGTAAAGTTCCTGCAAATGGTACTGCTCCAACAACAGATTTGGCGAGTGAAATTAACTTGTCAGTCTTATTATTATTTAAGTCTGTTTTGTTATTCATATTTTAAGTTTCATTGAAAATATAATTTTTTTAGAATAAAAAGATGCTTTCATATCACAAAATATTTTAACCGCTCACTCGTTCCTTTATCAAAGCAATTTTTGTATGAAACGTATTTTTATCCTTTTGCTTTTTATTTCTTTAGTATCCACATCTTGCCTTATGAAGGCGCCTACAAAAGCGAATAGTGAAGTCAAAGCAATTACAGTAACAAAGGTATATGAAGGTGGTGTAAAAGATATTGTTTTTGCAGAAGCAGATGGAAGTATATACTATATCAACAGAGGGTTGGAGCGAGGGTATACATTAGAAGGATTTCGTGAGAAAGTTTTAAATAAAAATGGTATTTTGCATCTTGGAAGTACAATCACAGGATCTTTGACCAATCATAGTACTCAGGTAGCGATTGGAGACGAGATTTTATTTACAGAATTTAATTAAAGATACCCGCCTAATGCGGACAGGAACCATGGGAGAGAAAAAACGTAAAATAACATCATCAACGTCGACGAATCATCAAACCGAATTTATTTTTGGTAATAAAAACTTCCAATGGATGCTTATTGGACTTGGAGTGATTGCGCTTGGTTTTATATTGATGTCTGGTGGTGGTAGTGATGATCCTAATGTCTTTAATCCAGAGATCTACTCTTGGAGACGTATCCGTTTGGCACCTGCTATTGTCTTAATAGGTTTTGGGATTGAGGTGTATGCGATTCTTTTAAATTCAAATAAAGAGGAAAAGTAAGCTATTTCTACATTAATTTAAGAGTGTTTATTCTTTAGAAATTTGTTGGAATTTATCATAGTAGAAGTTTTAGGTGTTTGGGTTCGTTATTGTTTTTTTAAAGTTTTAGGAAAACCGAAGACACTTATAGAGCTTCGAGGTGGTGATTCTATATTTGAACTTTGGAGGGACTATAGTTTCTGGAATGTGCTAGTAGGAGCTACATTATTTCTAGTAATACTCTTCTCTTTATTATTTGTCATTTTGACTTAGTAAACGCATCTTTGCACCCATGAATAATCTAGATGCCCTTTTGCTTGGTATTATCCAAGGTCTAACCGAATTTTTACCTGTTTCTTCTAGTGGTCACTTGGAGATTGGAAAAGCCATTCTTGGTGATACGTCTGTCCCAGAAGAAAGTTTGATGTTTACCGTTGTCGTTCATTTTGCAACAGCATTGAGTACCATTGTTGTTTTTAGAAAAGATATTTGGGGGATTCTAAGCGGTTTGCTCAAATTCAAATGGAATGAAGAGACGCAGTTTTCTACAAAGATTATCGTGTCTATGCTCCCTGCGGTAATTGTTGGGTTGTTTTTTGAAGAAGAACTCGAAGCCTTGTTTGGCGGTAATATCCTTTTGGTAGGGTGTATGCTTATTATCACTGCCGTTTTATTATGGATGGCAGATAGGGCAAAAGACACACAGAAAAAAGTTTCTTTCTCAAATGCGTTTGTGATTGGTGTTTCGCAAGCAATTGCTATGATTCCTGGAATTTCGCGAAGCGGTGCTACGATATCAACATCTGTATTGTTAGGAAATGATAAAAGTAAGGCGGCTCGTTTTTCGTTTTTAATGGTGATTCCATTAATCTTAGGTAAGATTGCCAAAGATATTTTAGGAGGTGAGCTGACTACAGAAGCAAGTAATATGCCTGTACTTATTATAGGATTCCTTGCGGCATTTTTGGCAGGGCTTGTTGCCTGTACATGGATGATCAAACTGGTCAAGAAAAGTAAACTGTCTTGGTTTGCAATTTACTGTTTAATTGTAGGATTGATCGCCATTGGGTTCAGTTTGTATAATCGATAATTTGTTCTGAAAAATCTCAGTGTATGTCTGATATATCAAACCTCACCGACCAAGATTACAAAGACGGACAAATTTTACTGTTTGATAAACCGTTGGGATGGAGTTCGTTTCAGTTGGTGAATAAGGTACGTTGGCTGATTCGTAAGAATCTGAATATCAAAAAGATTAAAGTAGGGCACGCAGGCACTTTAGATCCGCTCGCTACAGGTTTGATGATTATTTGTACGGGGAAGTTTACCAAGCGAATCCATGAGTTTATGGGGCAAGAGAAGGAATATACAGGCACGGTTATGCTAGGCGGAACAACACCATCGTACGATCTAGAAACGGAGGTAGATCAAACCTTTGCTACAGATCATATTACGGAGGAGGCTGTATACGCTTTCGCGAAAGCGTACCAAGGAGCCATCCAACAAAGACCCCCTATATTTTCTGCTTTAAAAAAAGACGGAAAACGCTTGTATGAATTTGCAAGAGCTGGGGAAGAAGTCGCTATTCCAACCCGAGAAATCATGATTTACGATTTTGAAATCACCCGAATTGCCATGCCAGAAGTCGACTTTAAAGTGCGTTGTAGTAAAGGAACGTATATCCGATCACTGGCGTATGATATGGGAAAAGGATTGCAAAGTGGGGCACATCTTACTGTATTAAAAAGAACCAAAATAGGTGATTATTCCGTAGATCAAGCACAAGATCTTGTGACGTTTGAACATAGTTTTGAGTCACGGGATCATAGCAAAGACTGTTAATCTCCTGTGTAGTATAGGAGATTTTGATTATTTTAGACACCTTATGAAGTTGAGTCATCAAGATAAATCTATGCTTATTACGTTTTCGGGCGCAGGCTTTTTGGTGCTTGTCTTTTTCTTTTTAGGCGTAAAACCGTATCAGAATCCGAATCCAGAAGAAACATTCATAGAGATTCCTGTAATCCAAGAACCGCTTGTAGAGGAAGCGCAGGAAGAAGAGGAAATTAAAAAACAGCTATCTACAGTTAAAAGTCACCAAGCGTATAACTCAAGTGAATTACGCAATGAAAGCAAGGAATTGTTTTCTGAAGATGATCTCATACGTAAAGCAATTGAAGAACAACAGTTATCTAGTGTAGAAGATCTTGTTGCCGAAAATGAAAAAGCACTAGAAGAAAATAAAAAGTCTCGCGAACTAGCCATGGCTGAACGCAATGAGCGTGTCCAGGCTCAAATTGAAGCAAGAGAGAAAGAACGCAATACTAAAAAGGGAAATAGGCAAAGCACAGTCTCATATAATTTGAAAGATAGGAATGCTGTTAAGATTCCTAATCCAGTATATACTTGTGATGCGTTAGGAAAAATTGTACTGAACATAGAAGTGAACAGTACGGGGACAATTACTAAAAAAGAATACAATAAAAAAGCATCCACTTCTTCCAATGGATGCCTAATAGATCAAGCACTCTTATATGCTTCTGACGCTTTATTTAATAGTACGTCTACAATTTCTCAGAAAGGAACGATTACGTTTAACTTTCAGGGGTAGTTATTCTAGGAAAGCGACTAAATTTTCTATCGTATTTTGACCTTTATCTTTAGTATACCAAACTTGTAAATCTTGTTTAAATTCAGGTGTGAGTTTTCCGTGTGCTTCTTTGTAATCATTGACGAGTTGGGTTGCTTCAGAGGGACGAGGCCCCCAATCTCCTAGAATCTCTCCAGAGGTATTATCTATAGCGATAAGTTTAGGAATAGAACGACTTCCATTGTATAAAAAGGCATCCATTAATTCTAGGTTTTCATCACGTAAGATCACTTTCAAGTCAATACCCTCAGAAAGTTCGGCTATTTTTTGCATCACAGGCATGGTTTGCGCTGCATCTCCACACCAACTTTCTGTAATGACAAGCCAAGTCACATCTCCTTTAAAACTGTTAATTTTTGCGATGTCTATTTCCTGTAATTTAATCGTTTTATCTAAGCGTTTCATCCGACGCTGATTCAACATGGTATAATTAGAAAGTGCTTCTGTCTGTTGAGGACCTGTACTTGTTCCTTGTCTCGCATGATGATCCATTAACAGTCTGAAATCTTCATAAGAAATCGCATTTGGAAGCGCTTCTTGAACGATTTGTTTTTTTGATTTTTCTATCATTTTTTTTATAATCTGTAAGACGACAAAGAAAAGACAAACTTACATACCTATTATTGTCTAAATGACACTTTTTATAATCAAAAATGGAATAATATGTAGAGTTCTATTTCTTGTTTTGTTTGACTGTAAGGATGCCCATACAGGCTTTTAAAGAAATAAGATTTCCATATTCCTTATGTCTATTTATCCTCTACAGGAGATAGAGGACTCCATACTAAAGCTTTTAAATTATCTTTATAAATACTATTAATTATATCTACTATGACAAAACACAAATGTGGCTGGTGCCTAGGCGACGATCTATATGAGGCCTATCACGATAACGAGTGGGGCACACCCCTCAGAGATGAAGGTTTACTCTTTGAATTTTTAGTGCTAGAAACGTTTCAGGCGGGATTGAGTTGGATCACTATTTTGCGTAAGCGAGAGAATTTTAGAGTCGCCTTTGATCATTTTAACTACAAACGTATTGCGCAGTATGATGAGAATAAGATTCATAGCCTGTTGCAAGATGCAGGGATCATCCGTAATAAACTCAAAGTGCGTGGTACTGTGACCAACGCAAAGTTATATATGGAAATTCAAAAAGAATTTGGTAGCTTTTCTAAGTACTTGTGGTCGTATGTGGATAACACGCCCATTCAAAATAGTTGGAATCATTATAAAGATTGTCCAGCAAATACTCCTCTGAGTGATCAGATCAGTAAGGACTTAAAAAAGCGAGGCTTTAAATTTGTGGGTTCTACCGTGATTTATGCGTTTATGCAAGCTATAGGAATGGTGAATGATCATGAAATTGGTTGTCATCGGTATAAGCCCCTCTCCTAAGTCCTCTCCCAAAAGGGAGAGAGGATTTTATGAAGTTTCTTTTTTCTTATGGAAAGCTTTTAGGAATGGGAGCTAGATATTTTAAGAATCTCTCTCTAGGAATTTCGGTAGCACCTAGACTCGCGAGATGATCGGTATACATTTGGCAATCTATAAGATGGTAATTTTCTTTTGTTAGCTTTCGCGAAAGCGTAATAAACCCTACTTTACTAGCGTTGCTGACTGTTGAAAACATACTTTCACCGCAGAAAACACCTTTCTCTTTGAGGTCAATACCATAGAGTCCACCCACCAATAGATCTTCTTGCCAAACCTCGACAGAGATCGCATGTCCCATCTCATGTAGTTTAAGATAGGCGGCAACCATTGCGTTGGTAATCCAGGTATCGTTTTGACCTTCTCTTTTGATACGTTTACAATCGAGAATCACTTCCAAAAATCGTTGATTATAGGTGACTTTAAATGAGTTGTCGCGTAACACTTTACGCATTGATTTTGATACATATACTTCTTGTGGTTTGACTACCATACGGGGGTCAGGACTCCACCATAAAGCCATCTGCCCTTCATTAAACCAAGGAAAAATACCAGATCGATACGCAAGTAGTAAGCGTTCAGGTTGTAGATCTGCTCCAACGGCAAGTAGTCCATCTTCTTCTGCTAGAGAGGGGTGTGGAAAGGCTAGACTGTCTGTGAGTATGTGCATATTATAACAATAATAATCCTAAAATATAAACAGTGCTTCCTACCATCATCAAAACGAGAGTATAAGGTAAAATCTCTTTCGCTTTTAATTTTGTAATACCTAGTAGCGGCAATGCCCAGAAGGGTTGTAGCATATTGGTAACTTGATCTCCGTAGGCAAGCGCCATAATAGCTTTGGGTAAAGGAACGCCTAATGATAGTGCACTTTCTATCACAATAGGGCCTTGTATTGCCCACTGGCCACCACCACTTGGAACAAAAACATTGACGAGTCCGGCACTGAAAAAGGTAAAAATAGGTAAGGTGGTTTCTGTCGCCACCGTAATAAAAGCATCACTGATCATCGTGACCATACCCGTACTTTTCATGATGCCCATAATACCAAAGTATAACGGAAATTGAATTAAAATCCCGCTAGCGCCACCAATGGATTCTTCAACGGCTTTGAGAAAATTTTTAAAATTACCGTGTAAAATAATCCCGAGTCCTAGCATTAGGAAATTAAGCATATTAGGAGATAATGATTCTCCATAATACCTAGCAAAAAAAGCAGTGATGCCTATAAAACCAAATCCTATAGCAAGGATTTTTGAATGATCTAGTTTGTCATTTTTTTCTTGGTCTTCAATAGTTTCTTTCGTGATGCTAAAATTAGGCAATTCGGTTGTTTTTCCATTTCGCGCAAGCAAATAAAAAGTAAAGGGAATGACAATGAGTAGGATACCAAATATGAGGAGATTCCACCAACTAAAAATAGTTTGCTGACTGGTAATAATTTCTGGGATTGAAGCGAGTTTTTCTGGTGAGATAATCCCATCCATCATATTGGTGAGATGTCCTTTTTCGGCTACTTTTAAAGGTGCAGATCCGCTCATGCCTCCGTGCCAGATCATCAGCCCAATATATCCCGAAGCACCTACCAGAGGATAGTTGATTTTAAAGCCTTTTTGTAAAGCAGCTTCTCCTACTTTACGAGCCATGATAGCGCCAAAGATGAGTCCTAACCCCCAATTAAAAAAGGCAACAAGCATCGTGGTTACACTTATTAACAATACAGCACTTATGGTATCTTTTGCATAAACAGTAATTTTAGAAATCAACCAGTTCATGGGTTTGCTTAATACTAATACGTGTCCTAGTACAAGAATAAGCATCATTTGGTAGGCAAACACCAAGAGATCGTTATTCCAGATGCCTTCTTCCCAAAATTTTAAAATGGTAATGGCATGTGAAGTTTCAGAAGGATTTTCTGTAAACAGTAGCGCTAATCCCATAGTGAGTAGCGTTAATAAAATAGCAATCACAAAAGGAGAAGGGATGTACTTTTGAAAAAGTGTTTCTATGGTTTTTGTGATGGGCATATTGGATTGCTTAATGAGATGAGAAAGATACTAAAAATGGGTTTAGCTATTTGCAATGAGATTGCTTGGTAAGAGCTTTATCTATAACAGGTATACCATTTTATCGTAAATGGTATTACGCAATAATTATGGAATAAAAGGTATTAAACCATAGATTCCGCTGGAAAAGCGAAATTAGTTCAACCACCTATTTTTTAGGGGTCTTTGAGACTTTACAAAACAGTGTTTCGCTAATAAAAAAACCCGTAGCTAAGGGGATAACTACGGGCGAAGTTGGAACTTTTAGGGGTTCCAAGATGATTACCTAAAACGGTAAATCATCATGATCTTCAGTGTTCAGATTGTTTGCAGGCTCAAAGGCATCTGCTGGAGGCATAGCTGGCATATCTGGAGCTCCTTGTGAAGCTACATCTTGCAAGTTCTCTATACGCCATCCTTGTATGCTATTAAAATATTTTGTCTCACCTTGTGGATTTACCCACTCACGACCTCGTAAGTTGATGCTTATTTTTACATTTTGTCCTACTTGGTAATTGTTGAGTAAATCTGTTTTATCTTGAACAAATTCCACCATAATGTGCTGAGGATATTGCTCTTCTGTTGTAACAACGATTTCACGTTTTCTGAATCCATTACTGCCGAAGGTTTGTGTCTCTCCGATCATTTTTACTTTTCCTTGTACTTCCATCTCTCAAATAAGAATTTAAAGGTGTAAATGTAGCTAAAAATTAGGGCTTTGCAAGGAGAACTTTCCACGCGTTATTCACATTCTTTTCAACGAGATACTCTTGTGCTTTTTTATGCAACTTATTTTGATTTCCAGTTTGTATTATTTTTTGTATTTCTGGATGTTCAGCAATGAATTTTGAGATCTCTTTTGCTGTAGGAAGTTCTTCTATATTACCCAACATTCCAAGGTCATTTCCTGTAAGTATAGTACTTAATCTAATGGCTTCAGGAACCTGATCTACTCCTATGCCTAATTGTACAATAGGTTTAGGAACTTCAAATAATCCTTGGTTGGCGCGGCTATACCAATTACCACCCATTCGGGCTACTTGATCCATTTTTAACGGGTCAATGTCTCCATTAGTATCTAAAACTTCCTCTTTTATATGAATTTTAACAATTTCACAGATTACAAGATTCCCTGCGCCACCTTCTGTACCCAGAGGCTTTACTTCTATCACCTTACATTCAAACTGCACGGGAGATTCTGCAACACGAGGTGGTTGCACACTTTCTGAAGCAAGCTCCGTAAGTCCAGCTTTTGTAAACTCATTGACTCCTTTTGGGTATGCCGTACTAGCCAGACTCATTTGTTGTACCATAGCATAGTCTACCATGTTTATGGTTGTTTCTGGTACTTCAAGTACATTGTCTAAGGTGTTTTTTGTAGAGTTATCTCGACCACTTCTAGAAGGAGAAAACACCAAAATAGGAGGGTTTGCGCCAAAAATATTAAAAAAACTAAAAGGCGCAAGATTTACATTGCCTTGAGTATCTATAGTACTAGCAAAAGCAATAGGACGTGGCCCCACAGCTCCCGTTAAATGCCCAAATAGTTTTGGAACAGAAATTTCTTTCGGGTCTATTGTCTGCATATAAAAGGTTTTTTCAAAGGTAGGAAAAGAGGAAATGCTATGAGAAAACTTTATCCAATCATTTTGTCAAATCCCCCTTATAGCAATATATACGATGTACTTATTTATTCCGTTTGTTGTTGAGAAGCAAAGTTTTTCCTTTTTCAAAGCGTATTTTTACGACTTTAATTCTATATTTATTAAAAGTGTTCTTTCATGAATTTTAGCCCAAAACCTCAATATGCGAGGTGGTTTATTATTATTTCTTCTTTGGTGATTACCACACTTATTCTGTGGAATGTCCTTTTATTTTTTGATCAACTTAAAGAGTCAGAACGCAGTAAGATGCAGATGTTTGCAGCGGCTAAAAAAGCCCTTGCTGAAACATCAGATATTTTGCCTACAGAAAAAGAAGCTCGCCAACTAGACGAGTCGTTAAGTAATTTATATCTATTAATCCTTTCTGAAAATAATACCATTCCCACACTTACCTATAATCTGGAAGAAGAAACCTATGATTATGTAAACATACCCAATGGTGATGAATTAACACAAGAAGAGTTAGCACAACTTGCGCAAGAATATGCACTCACTAATCAGCCCATAGATATTGTATGGGACGGTGTAAAATCAAACACGTTGTATTATGGGAATTCTCCCATTATTGCTCAGCTTAAATATTTTCCTATTGCCCTTTTGATTATTGTGATTCTATTTATAGCGCTGATTTATTTTTATTATTTAACCTCTAAGTCTTCTGCGCAAAATTTGCTTTGGGCAGGAATGGCAAAAGAAACAGCACACCAAATAGGAACACCACTCTCTTCCTTGGTGGGATGGACAGAAATTTTAAAGACAGAAGATGTCAATCCAGACTATATCAAAGAAATGGTCAAGGATATTGATCGACTGGAAACTATTACTGATCGTTTTAGTAAAATAGGATCGGTGCCGGATTTAAAAGTGGTTGACATTATTAAGGAAACCAAAGAGACGTTTGAATACCTAGAAAACCGAAGCTCCAAACTCATTAAGTTTACTATAGACTTGCCAGAAGGCGAACTACCCGTGATGCTCAATAAACAGTTGTACGGCTGGACTATCGAAAATATGTTCAAGAACGCCATAGACGCTATGAAAGGCAAGGGAGACTTAACTCTTGTCATTACCCGTGATGCCAATTATGCCAAAGTATTAATCTCTGATACAGGAAAAGGAATCCCCAAGAGTAAATTTAATAGCATCTTTGAACCTGGATTTACAACAAAAAGACGTGGTTGGGGATTAGGATTATCATTGGCGCGAAGAATTATCGAAGAGTATCACGATGGTAAAATAGGTGTTCTTAAAAGCGAAATAGACAAAGGAACCACCATGCAAATTCAACTTAAACTCGTTCACGATGCCTGAGTATCTAAAAAACATCAAAAAAATACTGCTTTCAGATAATTGGGCAACCTTACATAAGGTAACGTTTGATTACCGAGATTCTAAAGGAAACTGGGAACCTCAAGTACGCGAAGTCTACGATAGAGGGAATGGGGCTGCGGTGTTATTGTATAACGAAACATCAAGGAGTGTAATCCTGACGGAGCAATTACGTATGCCTACCTATTTTAACGGAAATCCAAGTGGGATGCTTATCGAAGTGTGTGCAGGCTTACTAGATGATCATGATCCAGAAACGGCTATTAAAAAAGAAATAGAAGAAGAGACCGGATACCATCTTTCTAAAGTAGAAAAAGTGATGGATTTATATATGTCTCCAGGGTCTGTGACAGAAACCGTTCATTTATTTATTGCCAGCTATACGGCAAAAGATAAAGTGAGTGAAGGAGGTGGTGTGACGACAGAGCATGAAGATATTTTGGTGCATGAGTACGCTTTCGCGAAAGCGTATAAAATGATCCAAACTGGTGAGATCAAAGATGCAAAAACCGTGATATTGTTGCAGTATTTAAAATTGCAGGGAATCTTAGCTTAAATGTGCTTGAATCTCTTTGATAAGCTGTTTGAACTCTTCTGAAGTCATGGAGGTTTTCTTCATAAAACGAGCATCTTCCATCGTTTGAAGCGGAATTAAATGCACGTGTACGTGAGGCACTTCAAGCCCAATCACACTCACACCAATACGCTGACAAGGCACTGCTTTTTCTAACGCAATCGCTACTTTTCTGGAAAACGCCATCAAATCCAGATACGTCTCTTCAGAAAGATCAAAAATACGATCTACCTCTTCTTTAGGAATACATAACGTATGCCCTTTGGTATTAGGATTTATATCTAATATTGCAATATGACGATTATCTTCGTGAATGATGTGTCCTGGAATCTCTCGATTGATAATTTTTGTAAAGATACTTGCCATACTCTTATCCTCTTTTGATTTCTATAATATCAAATTTCATCACACCACTAGGTACTTGGATTTCGGCAACATCGCCTACTTTTTTCCCTAAAAGCCCTCTTCCTATAGGAGAATCTACAGAGATTTTACCCGTTTTGACATCAGCTTCATTTTGAGCAACAAGCTTATACGACATTTCCATGCCGTTAATCTGATTTTTAATTTTAACGGTAGAGTGTACCAGCACTTTACTAGTATCTAGTTGAGATTCATCTATAATACGCGCATTAGAAGCAAGTTCTTCTAGTTGTGAGATGCGCATTTCTAACATTCCTTGTGCTTCTTTTGCTGCATCATATTCTGCATTTTCACTCAAATCGCCTTTATCTCTAGCTTCAGCAATATCTTGAGATGCTCTAGGACGTTCTACATCTCGTAAATGATTGAGTTCATCTTTAAGTTTTTTTAAACCTTCGGCAGTGTAATAATTTACTTTACCCATATTCTGTATTTTTAAATGCCTTTTAGATAGGCTTCATTGTATTATATAAGAATTCCCGACGAGCCGGGAATAAAAAAATCCCACTTTCGGGATTTGCCTTACGAATATACAAAATATTTTACTTGCTTCGTCGTTTTGTAGTAAATTGCGACTTTAAAGAGGTGCGCTTTCGCGAAAGCAAACCCAGTCACATAAATAATTATAGATACCTAGATTAATGCGTACTACCCTACTTTTTTGTTTTGTTATATTGCTATTATTTGGATGTTCATCAGATGATGATAGACGTTCCAACAATCCTTTTGTTGTTGATATTGGTTTTAGTATTCAGTTGGGAAATATTGATGCATTAGATTTACAAATTCCTAGTAATCCAGTATATGTTCCCAATGGTGGTGTGAGAGGTGTGTTTGTCATCAATACAGGAAGTGGGTTAATGGCTTGGGAAGCAACAGATCCTAATCATAGCCCTAATGAATGCTCAACAATGGTGATAAATGGTATTGAAGTGGTCTGCCAGTGTGATGATGCACATACTTATAACCTTTTTACAGGACAAGCCGCAGGTGAAGTATTGGACTATACCATGGTTAATTATCGAGTAGAACAAAGTGGCGATGTGATTATCGTCTCTAACTAATCATTCGAAATAGTAATAAGAAAATAAAGCCCACTCAAACGAGTGGGCTTTTATATGTTTTAAAAGTAAGGTTTCTGACTTAGAATTTTAAAGTAGTCCCAACTAAGAAGTTAGTACCTGCTTGTGGATAAAAACCTGCGCCTTCAACGGTTGTAATTTCTCCAGGAACACTAAAATCATCATCGAACGTAAAGAAGTACCCATTTGAGATAAATCGCTCGTCAAATATATTATTCACCAATAGATTTAATGTAATTCCTTTAAAAAAGGCGACTTCTCCTAATTCGTAGGTTACATTAAAGTCATTTACAAAGTAACTATCTAATAGCGAGGTAGGGCTGTCTATATTTCCTAGGTATTGCTCTCCTACAAATTTGGATAGGAATTGAAGGGTAAGTCCTTTTACAGGGGTGTACTGAAGTGTATTCCCTACTACGATATCAGGAGAGAATGAGATATTGGTGTCTCCAAGATTTTGTAATACCCCATCTCTTTGAAATAAGAAATCTCTATTCTTATTTGCACTCAGCGCAAGATTAGGATAGACACTTAATTTTGGAGTTAGTTGTACCGCAGCTTCTATCTCTACACCTGCTCTATAACTCTGACCACTATTTGTACGTATGGGGGCGCCTACATTGTCAATACCAGAAACAACTAACTGATCACGGAAACCCATATAATATCCGTTTATATTTAGTTTTACTTTAGCTGTATTGTATCTCCATCCTAATTCAAAGTCATTAAGACGTTCGGGTCTTGGGTCTCCATTTTCAAAATCAGTACGGTTAGGCTCACGATTGGCACGTGCATAGGAAGCATAAAATTGATTTTCATCATTTAGTTTATACGTAACCCCTGCTTTAGGATTGAAAAAACTATAGGATTCATCTACGATAAATTCTGCTACATCAGAGTTGATGCCGTCTGTCTCATAGTTGATAAATCTTCCTTGAAGATCTCCATACACGCTCCACTGATTGTTTACTTTGTAGGTTGCTTTCGCGAAAGCGGAAAACTCCCCCTTTTCACCTGTACCAAAATAATAGTTGTCACCTATTTCAGAATCGCTTGCAAAACGCGCCCAAATCACTTCACCAAAATGATCTCCATCATATTGGCTCCAAAATAAACCAGAGGTGAAATCCCATTGAGTGTCTTTGTAATTAACGTTCGCATTTACCACGTAAAAATCGTTGTCCAACCAACGACGGCGTATCAAATCTGTGGTTTCAATGGTCTCGCCACCAATTGTAATAGGAGTCAGTCCATAAAAACTAAAGTCGTCATCTTCTTCGTATTCTTCAAAGAATCCACGTCCATAGGTGTAATTGAAACTAAGATTGGTACTCCAATTGTTATTATATCTTTGATTCCAGTGTACTTGGTAGTGATCTTGTTTGTAATCATCTACTTGATTTTCATGAAATCTAATATTCCCATCTTCATCTGTAAATTGTCCCGCAGGGTTAAATGTTGGGTTATTTTCAGCTGTTTCTCTATCGACACCAAACCAAGATTGATACGTTACTTCAGATCCTGCAAAATTAATCACTTTAATTAGGGTATTATCGTCTTTATAAGCAGCTTGAAGAAAGTATGACTTTAGATCTGAGGAGGCACGATCTATAAATCCATCTGATTTGATTTGTGATAAACGTCCAGAGATTTCAATGTGATCATTTAAAAGACCTGTACTAAACTTTACATTATGGCGTCTGGTACCAAACGATCCAAAAGAGTGTGCTGTACTTGCAGAGGCTTCGTCAGACACTGCATCTGTTAGAATGTTTAAGCTTGCTCCAAAAGCACCTGGTCCGTTTGTGGAGGTTCCTACACCACGTTGTAACTGTAGATTTTCTATAGAAGAGGTAAAGTCCTGAAGGTTGACAAAAAAGCTGGTAGCACTCTCCGCATCATTATACGGAATTCCGTTGATGGTGACGTTGATTCCCTGATTCCCTGTCCCTCGCACTCTAAACCCTGTATATCCAATACCTGCTCCTGCATCTGAGGTGGTCACGACATTGGGGAGGAATTTGATTTGAGTGGCAATATCTTGTCCTAAATTACGCTCTGCTAGTTGTTCTTTACTGAGGTTGGAGTGGGTAATAGGAGAGTCGGCATTGACACGTACGGCGCGAACTAAGACCTCATCTAATGATTCTATTTTATCATCAAGTTGAATATCCAATACAGAATCTTTTGTAACTCTAATACTATATTCAATTTCTTGACCTATCGTACTAAAAACAAGTATATGAGAACCCCTTGTTAATTCAATAGTATACTTACCACTAAAATCTGTGGTTACTTCATTTGTTGCTCCTTTTTTGGTCACACTTACTCCCGAAAGAGGACCATTTAAGTCACTTACAGTTCCAGAAACCGTGTAGGTTTGACCGAACGTAATTGTTGCACATAGTACAAAAATAATAGTGAGGATTTTTTTCATCCGTAGTGTTGGTTTGTTAAGAATAAAAAGGGTAATTATCCTGATTTTTAAATAGAAAATACCCATACAAACGCACGGAATTGAAGAGTGGTTTCTCTTGCGAAAAACATCTCGCCGGCACAAAGAATTCAAAAAGCCAGCACGTCTGCTCGCTCCTCTTTAAAATGTCTATTGGACATGTTAACTCGGCCGTCCCTAAACAGCATTATCTGTTCTAGGTTCAATGGGTATAATCTCAGCCAATCAAAGTTTAAATTTAGAAAAAAGAGCGACGAAGTTTTTCGTCATTCGGTGTTCTACATTTAGTATTTGAAATAGCACCCCTTTGAGATGATACAAAAGTACTATGTAAAAAAGAATAAAATGTAACTTATTGGAAAAAAATAACGAAGAATAAAAATCATTGACTATAAAGTATGAGGTATGCCTCCGAAAATAGTCTTAAATTTTGGGGCAAGCTTTGGGAATTAAACCCTTGGCTATCGCTCTGCGATTAAACTCGCATTATGCATTAGAAAATCTATTACAACTTGAATAAGCTTCAAAATATGCCATTACACTACCTTTTTGAGTTAACCATAGCGATGCTATGCTAAAACTCAGAAAACACCATATTTTATTGCTTCTTCAAGCTTCATCACGAAGTTCTAATGCATAATGCGGATTAAAAATTTGGTTTTTTTCGGTTGGATTTCTTTTCAGAATGCTGTTTTTTAGAGGCTAATCGTTTGACTTTTGAGGAATAGGAAGGTCTTGATTTCTTACGTCTTTTAGGTGGTGTAACGGCTTCTTCTAGAAGTTCAAAAAAGCGTTTGGTGACGTGTTCTTTGTTTTTAAGTTGACTTCTTGTTTGTCCAGAAGCAAGAATGAGTATTTGCTCTTTGGTAAGGCGATTGTGTAGTTTTTCGCGTAAGCGTACTTTTTGATTTTCAGAAAAAACCTGAGAATCTTCTAGTGACCAATAAAGCTCTACACGTGTACTTGTTTTATTGACGTGTTGTCCTCCTGGACCGCTACTTCTAGTGGCTTTAAAAGTAAGTTCAGTAAGAAGGAGTTCTTTGTTCACAGGTGTTTTTTATCATTTAGAGCGTATTCAGAACACACTTATAGGACAATTATTTTACCTGATGTGCAGGCTTCAATAAATCATTTACCGTCTTTACGGGGTTAAATGTAATAAGTGGAACCTCTACAAAAATAGTGTTCCAGAATGCCATAGCGCCGTTCCAAAGCCCTGGATGTTCTAATGCCTTTATGGGTTTTCCTGCGACTGTTTTGTGCGTAATAAAACCTGCTTTTGGATCTATAAAGTTGGTAAGATCATATTTCTCTCCTTTGTAATTTTTAATGCCACACACAATATCTACAGGGTTAAAATGGGTGGCTTTAGCAACAATGCTTTGTTGATGTTTGTTGTTAGGGTCTATCTGTACGCTCTCTACGATTTGTAGGCTGATACGACCACTTTCATGTTTTACCCAAAAAGGGCCCCCTCCAGGTTCACCTTCATTTTTCACCATCCCGCATACCCGTATGGGTTTATCAAGTTGCTCTCTTAGGTATTCGATTTGATATTTTTGGGAGAATTTCTCAAAATCTGTAGCGAGCTTTAAGCTAAATTCATTTTGTAAGAAATGGACAATATCTAAAATTTCAGATTCAGAGATCTCATGATCATCCATTTGTTGTAAGAAGTCGTATGCTTGTTGTTGCAGTTTTAAAAGTTTACCTGCTAGTACTTTTTTGTAGTAAGCAACTTCTTTCTCATACGTGTGAACGACGACATTATCTATATTTTTTATAAAAATAATATCGGCTTCTTGCTCATTCAGGTTTTGAATTAAAGATCCGTGACCGCCAGGTCTAAATAACAAACATCCGTTTTCTTCTCTAAAAGGGACATTTTTTTTTGTGACTGCAATCGTGTCTGTCGCAGGAGATTGAAAGGAATACGTAATATCAAATGTAGTATTTGTTTTCTGCTCAATACATTTTTGAGATTTGGAAAACTGAGCTTTAAATTTTTGATAATGTTCTTTTGAAATGGTAAAATGTAATCGAGCAGTGGCTTTTGTTTTTGTATACAATGCAGCTTCAAAAAGGTGTTCTTCAAAAGCAGAAGCATTATGAGACTTGTATTTGTGGAACGGGAAAAGACCTTTGGGTTTGTTTCCAAAATTAAGCCCCTCTTCTTCCAACATGGTTTTTACAAACCGAATACGATTGAGGTTAACATCCGCTTGGTCATTTTCATCATACGTTTTTTTGAGTTGTTCACGTACTTTTTTATAAAATGGAAAGCTATCTAAACCAACAAAAAATAAGCGTAATTCCTGAGCATTGTTTCTATTAATGTAGGCGTTTACTGTTTCTTGAGCAGGGTCATAATTTTCTATAAACTCAAATAAAAACTTAAACATACGAGTGGCTGCTCCAGATGCAGGAATAAATTTGAGCAGGTCTAAGGACTCTTTTTGTTTTTCAAAATGTGAGATAAATGCTTGCTCTTCTTCTTGGGTATAACTGTAGATACCGTGACCAATAATAGCAGGATCTCTTAAATCTATATAGGGTAAACCTTGCTTAAACAGCATGATTTGTTCGAATACTTGTTCTTGAGAGATTCCCTTTTTTAAGAGCGTGTCGGTATCTTTCTGCGTAAAATTCAAAATACGAATTGGTTTATAGTTTTAGTAGCGAGTTGCATGCGCTCTTCTACAGAACCTTTTAACAAAATATACGGTCTGTTATTGTGTTCTAATGCAATTTTAAAATGATCAAACATTTCTTGTCGTCGTTCAGGACGATCTCTTAAATCATCAGATTCCCATGGGGTGTCAATATAGGTTAAAAGATACAAATCATAGGTATTTTTTAAGGCATACTTGGTCAATAATTCTGGACACCAACTTTCATAATAGGCTTCGCTATATACCTTGGTGGTCAATAAATCGGTGTCGCATATTAGTAGGGGTGCTTGTGTGGTTGAGGCTTTATTTTCAAGTTGCATTTGTCCTGCAGCAATGGGAAGCAGATCTTTAGGTCTGCATATTTTTTGCTCTTCATCCCAAAGTTTTTGAAGATATTCTCGGGCATATTCAGGAACTAATGGTGCGTTGTAATGCTGAGATAGCTTTCGCGAAAGCGTACTCTTCCCACTACTCTCTGGACCAAAAATGCAGATTTTTATGCAGCTACTGGGTTGTTGTCTAAGTGTTTCTTCCATGCGAGATATCCTTGAATAGCAAGGATGGTAAAGATTAAATATTGTAGTGATAACATTCCTAAACCTCTATAGGCATAGAGTGGGACTGTGATGAGGTCTGCAAAAATCCAAAGGGTCCAGTTTTCTAGTTTCTTGTTTGCCATATACCACATAGCGGTAAAGAAAATACCTGAGGTAAAGGTGTCTATATAACTTGGAATATCCATGTCTCTTCCATCCCATAGATATACCATATAAGTGATACACATCGTGGCAACGAAAAGTCCAAAGCCTATCCATTTTTCTTTAGCATTTGTTCTAGAAATAGGAACGGCGAGTTTATTATTCTTTTTTCGAGACCAGTTCCACCAACCGTAAATACTCATGACAGAGTAGTAAAAATTCATCATCATATCACCAAGGTATCCTGCTTTCCATAGTAAATATACGGTAATGACTGTAGCAACTAGTCCTGTAGGATAGACGAGAATATTTGCTTTTTTGGCATATATTACACTGAGGATTCCAAATATAAAAGCGATCCCTTCTAAGATAATCATCCACGTAGGAGTTGCTTTATAGGCGTCTATAAAAAAATCAAAAATCTGCGACATAATCACTGCGATCTGTTTTGACAATCTTGATTTGGAATAAGCCAATCTCGATACTGGAAAAGCTATTCTTTATCTCTTTGGTAAGCATCTCCATGACAGCGTCGTACTCTCCATACACTTGAGTGGATAACGGATTTTCTAAAACCGTGAACCCCGAAGCTCTTAGTTGCTTAATAAACGCAGTAATAGCTGGTTCATAATTATCTTGGAGGGGAGTGAAGGTAAGTTCTACAGATATATTCATTTTTATTCCCGCGAAAGCGGGAATCTCATCCCGATCGCATTTAAGTTTTTAGTTAACTATTTTTTTTCTTCAAACACGTGAAAAGTAACTCCCATTCCATAATGACGAAATCCCGACTTGATAAGATTTGAGTTCTCATTGTACGTCTCATCAAATACTTGCCATTTCTTATTGTTTAAGAAAATGCGACGCACATACGTTTTTTGCAAAGGAAATTCATTAGTAAAAGGAAGTAATGGTCTAAAAGCAGTTGATATTTTTTGAATCCCTCGCTTTGTTTTTATTTCGCGGTATTTTTTGGATTGCATCAATTTTCCATTATCATCTGCATATCCTAGTACTTGTAACGAAGCAAAAATCCCTTCTTCTGGAATAAAAATTTGCTTGGACTGAATATCAAGTTCAAATATTTTTTGAGTGTCTTGATCAATAGCAAAGACTATTTTTTCATGAACTATAGCTTTACCGGGTAGACCATTATCATTTTTGTAAAACTGAATTCTAAAAATCGTAGCAAATTTCCCTTTTCCTTTGGATTTATATTGTGTTTCTGCATTAATAGGAAGTAAAATTTTGGCAATTCGAGTAGACTCGCCCTCGTATCTTTTAAACAAGACAGCGACTTCACTCTCTACGGTAGGTAACCAAGAGGTGTGTATATCTTCGTGAGTAACGGGCTTTTGCTTTTTGGTTTTATATTTCCCTCGTTTGGGAGCGGTGACAATCACTTCAGAAAGCTCACTTGCCTCTGGTTGTAACGCAATTGTCGTAGGAATTTCTTTGGTGCTAAATCCTTTTTCTGTATACCCAATAGCCGAAATATGTAAGGAGTCGATATCGGGATATTTTTCTTTAGGGAAATCAAAGACACCATCTTCTCCTGCAAAAGTCCCTCGCCCATCGCCAAAAGAAATTGTAGCAAAAGAGATTGGAACCTTAAGTACCTCATCAATCACCTGAAATTTTTGAGCCATTATTGGCAGTGAGATGAATAAGAATAAGAGGGTGATTTGTAGTTTCCTTTTCATGGTATAAAAATAAGGCTTTCTATGTGATTGGAGCTATGTCCAACGATCCTCTTCAAAAGCAGTGCCAACAACCACTAGGGTGGCTCCCGCTTGATAGGCATCTTCCATTGCTTGTTGTGATCGGATACCGCCTCCTACTATCAAAGGGATATCTATCGCTTCTCGTACCGATTTTATAATTTGAGAAGCCACTGGGTGCTGTGCGCCACTTCCTGCCTCTAGATAGATACATTTTTTACCCAAATATTGTCCCGCTAGTGCTGTGTGTACAATATGATCTAGATTCTTTTGGTCTATGGGTATCGTGTTGCTTACGCGTTGTACAGCGGTTTCTTTGCCTCCGTCTATCAGAATATACCCTGTTGGAATCACTTCAAGATGGCTTTTTTTAATATGAGGTGCTCCTTTTACTTGTTGTCCGATCAGGTATTCAGGATTACGTCCAGAGAGTAAGGATAAAAACAGAATTCCATCGGCTTTAGGAGTGATCTGAGTATAATCACCAGGGAAAAGGATGATGGGTAAAACTGTATGTTGTTTTAATAAGGCAACAACCGTTTCTATGGTTTTGGATGCATTGGTACTTCCACCTACAAATATATGTGTAGTTTGGGTTGGGATTTTTTCTATATACGCTTTCGCGAAAGCGGACTCCACCACAAACTTATCAGGATCGATAAGAATGGCAAGTAATCGCTTTCCTTGTGTCTGTGCTAAATGAATGTGTTGGTATAATCTCATGAAACACGAAAATACGGAATAAGCATCATACACGTTTGAGTTATTATCAAGGAACAAGAAGTTAGAAGAAAGCGATATTTAGTGCATTTTCATTCTTAAATCGTTAAATTCAATAGCCATATACACACGTAAATCCTTCGAACTCTAGGAAGAAAATATCATACTGAGAAGTTGTTGCATTGTAAGTGACGGTTGCAGTTGTTTTTTCGTCATCAAAATAAAAATCCTGTACATCAATATGATTCAAAAAACTCAATCCTTCTTGTGCATAGAGTTTATAAAGTGACTCTTTAGCACCCCATACGATGGTGAGTTTTCGGATCACGGCATCTGCATTGGCAAGCGTGCTATATTCTTCTAATGGTGTAAATTTATGTGCGATTCGTAATATTTTATCGCGTTGCATTTCGATATCAATACCTACTTTCTCATCGCTTACAATAATCCCAGAAAATGTATAGGAGTGTGTAATAGAAATATATTTATGATCGGTAAGATGCGGTTTGCCTTGGCTATCATAATACAAATCATGGTCTGTATACCCTGCTTCTGCGAGTAAGTGACGTACACTCATAAAGCCGCGTCTATGTAATTCAGACCTCATGTGATCAAGCCTGTTTAGACTATTTTGCGTGAGTTTTGAAGTCTGCTCCTTTACATCATTCAGTGTTGCTAGTAGGGTATTAAAGTCCTCTTCGATCTTCCAAATATAGACGGTTGTGTGCGGGTTTATTGTTATAGTTTTGTAAAGAGGCATGAGAACTGTAAGATATTACGTAATTTTGCACGCAATTTGCTATAATCAAAGATACTAATAATGAGTACAAAAACAGCACCGTACGTACCGTACAAAGTAAAAGATATTTCATTGGCAGCTTGGGGTCGTAAAGAAATCGAACTCGCAGAAGCAGAAATGCCAGGATTAATGTCTCTTCGTGAAGAATACAAAGATGAGCAACCTCTTAAAGGAGCCCGTATTGCAGGATGTCTCCACATGACCATTCAGACAGCCGTATTAATTGAGACCCTAAAAGCACTTGGAGCTGAAGTAACTTGGAGTTCTTGTAATATTTTCTCTACACAAGATCAAGCAGCAGCAGCGATTGCAGATGCTGGAATTCCAGTGTATGCTTGGAAAGGAATGAATGAAGAAGAATTTGATTGGTGTATTGAGCAAACCCTTTTCTTTGGAGAAGATCGCAAGCCATTAAATATGATTCTTGATGACGGAGGAGATTTAACAAATATGGTTTTAGATCGTTACCCAGAACTTGCTGGAGACATCAAAGGACTTTCTGAAGAAACAACAACAGGTGTTCACAGACTTTACGAGCGTGTTAAGAAAGGAACATTACCTATGCCTGCTATAAACGTAAACGATTCTGTTACAAAATCAAAGTTTGATAATAAATACGGATGTCGCGAGAGTGCAGTAGATGCGATCCGTCGTGCTACAGATACCATGCTTGCTGGAAAGCGCGTTGTGGTTTGTGGATATGGAGATGTAGGTAAAGGAACAGCCGCTTCTTTTAAAGGAGCAGGTTCTATCATAACCGTTACAGAAATCGATCCTATTTGTGCGTTACAAGCTGCGATGGACGGTTTTGAAGTTAAGAAATTAAATACTGTGATTGGTAATGCAGATATTGTAATTACTACCACAGGAAACAAAGACATCATACGTCCTGAGCATTTTGAGGCGATGAAAGATAAAGTGATTGTTTGTAACATTGGTCATTTCGATAATGAAATCGATATGGGTTGGTTAAATAAAACACACGGAGCAACAAAAGACGAAATCAAACCACAGGTTGATAAGTATACGATTGATGGGAAGGACATTATCGTTCTTGCAGAAGGTCGTTTAGTCAACTTAGGATGTGCAACAGGACATCCTAGTTTTGTAATGAGTAACTCATTCACAAACCAAACACTGGCTCAAATCGAACTTTGGAAAAACAGTGATAATTACAAGAACGAAGTATATATGCTTCCTAAACATCTAGATGAGAAGGTAGCAGCATTACACCTTTCACGTCTTGGTGTAGAGCTTGAAACACTTTCTACTGAGCAAGCAGAATATATTGGTGTGACTGTAGAAGGACCATTTAAGCCTGAGTACTACAGATATTAATCACTTAAGAAGGCGACTGAGTGTTTTTTTTGAAGCGTAGTGAAAAAAAATCTATCGAAGTCCCGCTTTCGCGAAATTCTATAAAAACACCCATACTTTAATACGTGTGGGTTTTTTAACTAAACATTTTAACTAGATTCAAATGAAAAAGACATTTTTAAAAATTAGTATTTTATTTTTTGCATTGGTATTTGTTACCTCGTGTAGTAGTGATGATGATGGACCTACAGAAGCGGCGACAGTTAAATTTAGAGCCACTGTAGGCGGACAAAATTTACGCACAGACAATGTAAGTGGTGTGCTTTCTAACAATGGAGGTAGACTCACTGTGGCGGCTGTAACAGATTTCGGATCTATTACCATTAGTGTAGGTTCAGGAGATGTAGACGCTCCAGCGGTTACAAATCAAACGTATGTAATTAATAATACAGGAACAGCTGGAATAACCCTTAACTCTGGTGGTGCTATCTATACGTCAAACGCAGATCTTGGTGGCGAAATCATTATTACGAATATTGATCTTACTGAAAATACCGTTTTTGGTTCTTTCAATACGACTTTGGTAAATACATTAGATAGTGAGGATACACTTACGGTGACAAACTCATCATTATTTAACGTAGGTTTCACAGTAGATTAAAAAGCTATCATACTATTTTACAGTAAAAGCCCTCTTTTTGGAGGGCTTTTTTTATGATGCATGAGTTCGCTTTCGCAAACCTACCTCCGATAAGCAGGAGTGTATTAAACCCATTACAATATGGATTTTAATTTTATAATAATTCAAACGACTTTTTTTCTCAATAGATACTATTGGTTAACAAGCGTAAGCACAGCACTTTCATTTGTATCCAGACTTGTACGTGTGGTAATGAGGTTAGTGCCGTCTAGAATCTCTACTTTCACAGTATTAGGCGCAGAATCTCCAACATTTAAAGCGGTGACTTTTATAGTCGTAAATTCTTTTGTGATGGTAATAGGGATTTCCTTTTTCTCTCTTAAAATCGAATAATTTTCTAAGATGAGTTTTCCATCTACATAGAGGTTGATACGATCATCGTCTACTTTTCCTGCATCATAAATAGAAATAATGACATTCTTTGTCTTCGTAAAAACGTTAAGATTTTCATTTTTCTTTATAACACTCATCGTAAGTGTGTCTAAGGTTCGACGCATACTCACTTTGTCTTTTACCTCTTGAGAAATCTTTTTAGATTTCTGTACTTTAGTATCAAACTTTGCAATCCGTTCCTCTACTTTACGGGCATTAGATACGATAATAAGTCCATCACGACAAGGTTTTCCATCTGGATACAATCCTTTGAAATTTCCGCTAAATGCTTTATTTTTTTTGAGATTTCGTAATTTACCCTCAAAATTAATCAGGCACATATCAAACTCAGTAATAGGCGACTTGGTATATACAATATTATACTCCTGAAAAATTAGTACATTTTCATCTTTATTATACGTCCCTTTTATATTAGATTTAGTTTCATGTTTACCTCCTATATCACTCAAAGAGTAGCCATCTATCTTACCGTCAACCTCTTCAAATGCTAACCTGTAAGAAATAAAAGAAGTGTCGTTAAGCTTTATGACACCTAGATATTCGTAGGCAGGAGATTGTGAAAATACACTTGTAGAAAAGCAAAGGAGTACTAAAAATTTAAATAAGAGTAGGTTGCGCATAAATTTTTAACTAAATTTAAAATGTCTAATTTAATCAATTTAAAATATGAAACTTAAAATTATTCTTTCTTTTATGTTATTGCTTTTTGCTGTAACAAACACGTATGCAGGTTTTCCTGTAACTAGAGTAGCAACTCCTGTTACTGCTGAAGTCACTGATGAAAATACTGCCACTGCTGATGAGTTGGTTTCACCAGCTGCAGTTGCAGCAGATCGTCAACTTATAGCTATTTTATTATGGTTATTCTTAGGAGGATTTGCAGCACACCGTTGGTATTTAGGAAGTCCTATTGGATGGAATATTCTATTCATCTTAACAGCAGGATTCTTTGTTGTAGGATGGGTGATTGATGGTATTGATATTCTCACAGGAAATTATCCTGGACTATAAGTCAATATTTCAGTACAAAAAAGTCCTTTGAGTATTCTCAAAGGACTTTTTCTTTGGATTATTTTTAACAATCAATTATATCTTAATCTGTCTGTCTATCTGTTGATCTAGTGAAATAAACGTTTCTGTTCTAGAAACCCCGTCAATCGCTTGAATTTTTTTATTGAGTAAGTTCATAAGGTCTTCATTGTTCTTACATAAGATTTTAATTAAGATAGACCAGTTTCCTGTTGTATAATGACATTCTATGACTTCAGGAATATCTTCTAGTTGGCGTACAGTGCGTGCATTATTTGCTGCTCTATCTAAAAAAACACCTATAAAAGCCATCGTACGATAGCCTAATACTTTAGGATCAATAACAAATTTTGATCCAGCAAGAAGCCCCGATTTTTCAAGCTTACGTAATCGCTGATGGATTGCAGCTCCAGAAATCCCTACTTTACGGGCAATCTCAAGAATAGGTTTACGTGCATCTGTCATAAGTTGACGTAAAATAATCTTATCTATCCCGTCGATGATGAGTTCGTCGTTTTTTATTTTCACAAGGTTGTTTTTAAATGATCTCTATATACTTACAAAGGAATATTTCCGTGTTTCTTTTTAGGGCGTTTTACCTTTTTATTTTCTAACATACTAAAGGCTTTTATTAATTTACGTCGTGTATGCTCTGGAAGGATCACTTCATCTATAAATCCGCGTTGTGCGGCACGGTATGGATTTGCAAATTTTTCGGCATATTCATGTTCTTTTTCGAGTAGTTTCTGAGTAGGGTCACTAGCTTCTTTAATTTCTTTTCTAAAGATAATTTCACTGGCGCCTTTAGCTCCCATGACGGCAATTTCTGCACTTGGCCACGCATAATTCAAATCGGCACCGATGTGTTTGGAGTTCATCACGTCATACGCACCTCCATACGCTTTTCTTGTAATCACAGTCACTCTAGGTACGGTTGCTTCACTTAATGCATACAGTAGCTTTGCTCCGTGGACAATGATTCCATTCCATTCTTGATCTGTACCTGGAAGAAAACCTGGTACGTCTACCAGCACTAATAATGGAATATTGAAACAATCACAAAAACGGGTAAAACGTGCTGCTTTTTTTGAGCTATTTACATCCAATACCCCAGCCAGATACATCGGCTGATTTGCAATGATTCCAATACTACGACCTCCTAATCGAGCAAAGCCTACAATAATATTTTCTGCATAGTCTTTATGAATTTCATAGAATGATTCTTCATCTATAATCCCTGTGATTACCTCATGCATATCATACGGCTTATTCGCACTGTCTGGTATGACCGAGGCTAATTGTTCACGGACTTCATCTTGTAATTGGAAAGGAAATTTTTTTGGTGTTTCTTTATTGTTTTGAGGTAAATAACTTAATAGGGATTTAAGATCTTCCAAACACTGTGCATCATTAGCAGACGTAATATGTGCCACTCCTGATTTTACCGAATGTGTGCTTGCACCTCCTAACTCTTCGGATGTGACTTCTTCATTGGTCACTGTTTTTACCACATTAGGTCCAGTAACAAACATATAACTCGTATCCTGAACCATCATGGTGAAATCGGTCATGGCAGGTGAGTATACAGCACCTCCAGCACAAGGCCCCATAATCGCAGATATTTGCGGAATCACACCTGAGGCTTGTACATTTCTATAAAAGATATCGGCATAACCTCCTAGTGAGCGAACACCTTCTTGTATACGCGCTCCTCCAGAGTCGTTAAGTCCAATTAATGGCGCACCGACTTTCATCGCAAGATCCATAATTTTGCATATTTTTTCGGCATGAGTTTCCGAAAGAGCTCCTCCAAAAACGGTAAAATCCTGTGCAAAAAGATAGATCAATCGACCGTTTACGGTACCGTATCCTGTAACTACGCCATCTCCGTAATAGATTTCGTCTTGCATTCCAAAATCAGTCGTACGATGCGTAACTAGAATACCTATTTCTTCAAAAGAACCATCATCTAATAAGTAATGAATCCGCTCTCTTGCAGTTAGTTTTTTCTTTTCGTGTTGTCGCTCAATACGTTTTTCGCCACCGCCTAAATGGGCAAGGGTAATTTTTTCATTGAGTGCTTTTATTTTTGAATCCATAGTTATGAGGTTGGTAGGCGTAAAATATGTTGCTCTTGAATGTGTTGCTTTACGGCAATGAGTGCTGCAATTTTAGCTTCTTCTTCATATTGCTTTTTTAGTGCTTCTGGCGAGTAATATTTTTTTACAAAATGAGTGTCAAAGTTTCCAGATCGAAATGCCTCGTGTTCACACACAAATTTTCCGAAAGCTAAGGTCGTCTGAGCGCCCACTACTTTATAATCATCTAACGCACTTGAGAGTAATTCTATCGCTTCTTCTCTAGTGTCTCCATACACAATCAGTTTTGATAGCATTGGGTCATAGTAAATAGGAATATCCATACCTTGTTCAAAACCGTTATCTACACGAATGCCTTTTCCTTCTGGCAGCACGTACGTAGATAGATTACCTACACTGGGTAAGAAATCATTTAAAGGGTCTTCTGCATAGACACGCAGTTCTAATGCGTGTCCTTTTATCGTTAAGTCTTCTTGCTTTATAGGTAATACTTCGCCTCGTGCCACACGTATTTGTAGTTCTACAAGATCTACACCCGTGATCAATTCTGTTACAGGATGCTCTACTTGTAATCGCGTATTCATTTCTAGAAAGTAGAAATTATGTTGGTCATCAAGTAAAAACTCAACAGTTCCTGCTCCTCGATAGTCACATGCTTTGGCTACTTGCACAGCTGCAGTTCCCATCGCTTCTCTTAAGGCTGGGGTAAGTACAGAAGAAGGCGCTTCTTCTACTACCTTCTGGTGACGGCGCTGGATACTACATTCTCTTTCAAAAAGGTGTACTGTATTGCCATAATTATCTGCCATTACTTGGATCTCGATATGTCTGGGTGAAGACACGTATTTTTCTATAAAAACGGATCCATCACCAAACGCAGCAGTGGCTTCGCTGATGGCTAGTTTCATTTGTGATGCTAGCTCAGCATCTTTATTGACAATCCGCATTCCTTTTCCTCCGCCACCAGCAGCGGCTTTGATGAGGATAGGAAATCCTATGTCATTAGCAATGATTTTTGCTTTTTCTACATCGGTGATGGCTTCGTCTATACCAGGAACCATCGGAATATCGTATGCTTTGACGGCATCTTTGGCAGCCAGCTTATTTCCCATAATTTCTATGGCGGTAGGCTCTGGTCCTATAAAAATGATGTTGCTGTCTGTGACCGCTTTCGCGAAAGCGGCATTTTCACTTAAAAATCCATAACCTGGATGGATGGCGTCTACGTGGAGCTCCTTGGCAACAGCGATGATTTTATCTCCTAATAAATAGGATTTATTGGATGGGGCTTCACCTACGCAAACCGCCTCGTCTGCAAAACGGACATGAGGTGCATTACGATCTATGGTAGAATAAATCGCAACGGTTTTAATACCCATTTTTTTTGCTGTAGTCATCACTCTAATGGCGATCTCTCCACGGTTGGCGACTAATATTTTTTTAATTTTCATATTCTTTCCTGCCTATGATGTCTCTTTCTAGGGGAGATATCAGAAGGCTATTTTTTAATTATTTTCTTCTTCAAATTCGACGAGGAGTTGTCCTTTATCTACGGCATCATCTTTGGTCACGTGTACCGCTTTTATGATACCATCTATGTGAGAAACAAAGCTGTTTTCCATTTTCATAGCGCTCAAAACAACAAGGGTATCTCCTTCTTTTACTTTTTGTCCTGCGGTCACTTGTACATCAAGAATAAGCCCTGGCATAGGCGCTATAAGCGAATTTGATAATTTTGAAGCTCCTACAGAAAAGCCCATATCTTTAATAAGAATATCAATAGCATCTGCAATGACCACCTCATAAGGTCTGTTATTGACGAGGACTTGGTACGTTTTCTTAGAAAAATCTGATGTGACAACGTCCGCTTTAAAAGAAGTGTTGTTGTATAGGATGTGATATCCTGTAGCTGTTGTTTTAACCGCATCTAGTTTTGAGAGGTGTTCTTGCGAAATATCAAACTCAAATTCTTGATTTACGGTGGTTTTATAGTTCTTGCTCATTCGTATATGTATAACGATATAAATATAAGTATCCCTATGGCAAAAGGCTATTTTTTTTGTCTTTTTAAGAGGATTCTATAGAGCAGAAAAGAGAATCTTTGTATTTCTATGAAAATTACACATACGATTTTTGATTGTGTATATAGGAGGTATTAAAGAGCAATCGTAAATACGTACCGCTCTAAACCAAGTTGGCGATGATAAACAGAATACTTGTAAAGACACTTATGGCAAGGATATTGAATTGAATCTTCCCTTTTTACTTTGCTAAGACAGCTCCACTGAATCCTATACAAAGAATCGTCACTAGAAAAAGTTTAATCATTTGGAGACTTCTTGGGAGGTCATTATTTATTAAAATAAACATAGTGGTTGCAGACCCAACATAACTTTGTCCAATAATACCTATGGTTGCATATCCTATAATTGCTGAGTTATATTCTTTTAGTAGATTCCTATAAAGTTTCATACTTGATATGTTTTAAGGCAATACATTTATGTATTTATTGTATACTTCAATAAGCTTTTGTATTATAAACCTCTTGAGAGCGACTCTAATTCTTTATGAGTTTGCTGCTTGTTGTACTCTTGAAACACTGTCTTTTAAGGAGAGAGATAAGCGTATAATGCTATCTTCTAAAGCTGTGAGATCATGAGCAACACCTCCATCCAGCGCGATCATACTTCCAGCGACTAGATGTTGCTTTGTATTGTTTACACCAAAATCGATAGCACCTTTAAAAACCTGAACGATAATTGGAAACGGCGTTTTATGCTCCTTCATGTGTTGTCCTTTTTTAAATATAATACGTATTTCCTTAGATGTCTGTGTTTCTAATAAAACCTGTATAGACGGTTTTTTATCATTGTAAACAAGGTCTTGGGTAAGTGATGCAATTTTCATACTTGATTTTTTATAGGTTGTTATTGCTTAGTTTGTGCATGAATATTTGAGTCATTTTTGAAGCTCTCCATTTTGCTTCTTTTGCTATTTTTCCTGAGAAATTTTTATCCATAGAAGTATTAAAATGGTACAACCATCTGTCAAAATGATGTTCTTCTATCGGGAGTTTACGATGAGGTGCAAAAGGACTGCCTTTGTACGTAAACTCATGCAAAAGCACTGTTTGCCAAAACCGATACATCGTATCTAGATGTGTTGTCCAGTTATCCTGAATAATCCCATTAAAAATGGGACCTAAAATAGTGTCCTGTCGTACAGAGGTGTAGAAGGTATTTACCATGAGTTCAATATCTTTTCTATCGGTGATGTCTTTCATTATAGATTCATTTTTATCTAAATAATTTGTAAAAGATATTAATACCTTTTTATCCTTTATTATTTTAATTTTTTTATCGTTTTAATACTGTAAGTCCTAAATTGAGATTAATAGCCACCTCTAGTAAGTTTGAAGATGCCAATGTTTCACTTAGTTGCTCTCTGATACTTACAAAATTATCATGCATAGGGCAAGGTGCTTTCTCATTACATTCATAGAGTCCTAGAGCACAACCATTAAAAAGAGAATCTCCATCAATGGCTTTTACTACTTGTTTTATTGTAATTTTTGGTAACAAGACTTTATCTATTTCAAAACCCCCTTTGGGTCCTTTTCTAGAACTTATGATATTTTCTTTTGCAAGTAATTGTAAAATTTTAGCTGTAAAAGCAACTGGAGAATCTATTGCCGAGGCAATCTCTTTTAAACTCACACGCTCATCAAATTGTGATTTCTGAGCAATAAAAAGGGTTGCTTTAATACCGTATTTACACGTTTTAGAAAACATAGTTTGTTATAAATAAGATACAAATATAAAAAACTTATTATATTTCGGATAATTTTATCCGATATTAAAATTTGTAAAATGATTATCTTATAAATAAGAGAGCTTCTATTTATGAAAACCTTATCAGGTTTTAACCTTTTCTTTCAATTTTAGTATGAAGATATCTTCTATATTTAATCTTCTAACTAACTCAGCGTATCATTGTATAAACTACTCGTTTGTTTTTTTGTGTTTTTTACATCACTAGGTGCTGTTGCGCAAACCATGACAGGAACGATATATGATGATAAGGAAGCTATAGAAGGTGTTTTGGTCAAAAACCAAACCACCAAAATGTCAACCCTTACCAATACTAAGGGTCGTTTTGAGATAGCTGCTAGTGTCCAAGATTCTATTTCTTTTTACGTCTTTACCCATGAAGAGAAAACTATGATTTTAAAAGAAGGAGTACTATATACAGATGTTGTTATTGAGCTTACGCGAAAAGTGAATCAGCTAGACGAAGTGATTGTACAAAAAGAAGTAATGCCTGTTTTTAAAAAAGCAGTATTTGCCGATACCTTTGAAAGCCAACTTCAAAAACACATTGAATTATATCCAGAACAATATGAATTTAACTCTAATCCTAATAACAATCTCAATTTTGTAAATATTGGGAAACGTCTCTGGAAATTGATCAAAAAAGACAAACCTAAACCTACTCCTTTTGTTCCCATTACATTAGAACAGTACATTGGTCTTTTTAAAGAAGATCCTATTATTAGCAACAGATTTCTGACAGAAACGGTTAAGATCCCTATGGAGTTTAAACCGCTATTTATAGATTTTTGTATTTCAAAAAATATAGATTCAGAATTACTAAAAGAAAAAAATAAATTTTTGCTTATCGAGGAGTTTATTAATCTAGGAAAGGAGTTTTTGGAGCTATTAGAATCGGATGTGGAGGATTAATATCCTTTCTCTGACAATTCCAACGTTATGTCTACCGACTATGTATTTTGATGCTTTTTTTGAGGTTAATTCTGGTTTCGCGAATCTGCCTGACGGCGTACAAGAGTGGTCATAGAAAGAATCGAATATATAGTTTATAGTTTAAATTCAAATATAAAAGTGGAAATCCATTTATGCTGCATACCCATTTTTCAGGGCATATACTGCCAATCCAACTCTTGTTTTGAGTTCTAACTTTTCAAATAAACTATCTCTATAATTCTCAATAGTTCTAGGACTACAAAACATTTTTTCTGAAATTTCTCTGTAGTTCATTTCGGTTACGGTATACTTTAAAAATTCTTTTTCACGATCAGATAAATTTAGTTTGGAACTTACGTCAATCGTATCTTCTCGGATGCTGGTAAATACTTTACTCGCTGCCCATTCTGGGAAAAACTGACCATTTTTTACAAGACTATCCAAGGCATTTTCTAATTCTAGCGGATGGACGTTTTTAAGCATATATCCTTTAGATCCGTTCTTAATCATTTTAATGAGACTTTGTTCATCTTCCTGCATACTCAATGTCATAATTAGAATATCTGGGTGGGTATCTCTGATCCATTTGGCGGTTTCAAATCCATCCATAATGGGCATACTAATATCTAATAATACAACATCTGGAACTTTTTTTGTTTTGAGCTTTTCTTGAAAATCTAACCCATTTTCACAGGTATATAATACTTCAAATTGCAAGAAATTCGAAATAATACTCTGTAATGCTTGCGCAATTAAGATATGATCATCGATGATAACAATAGTATGTTTCATTTACATTGGAATTTCAATGGTTACGGTGGTGCCTACTTGGAGCGGACTTTCTAAGGTAAACTTCCCGCCGATGAGCTCAGTTCTTTTTTGCATATTCTTTAGGCCAATTCCTTTAGAAGTTACTTTATCGAACTCAAAACCTTTACCATCATCTTTTAATATCAGCACAATTATTTCTTGATTTTGATTTAATGAAACATGTATGTTCTTACACTGAGCATGTTTAATACTGTTTTGTAGAAACTCTTGTGTAATCCTAAATAAGATGCTTTTCAGCTTATAAGAGATGAGATCTTTTTTTAAATCATGATTAAAATGAACGTTACATTTTTTTAGCGCATGTATGCGTTTGCATTCGGTTTCTATTAATTGAGCGATAGAAAAATGTTCTATGGTATCGTCCGTTAGTGATTTTGATAATTGGCGTAGTTCGGTTAAAGATTGATTAATGATCTCACCTATAGTTTCAATATTCTTATGAATCTGAGGCGCCTTATTTTCAAAAGCTAATTGCTGGGTGTACAAACTAGCGAGCGTTAGCTTCTGTCCAATATTGTCATGAATCTCTCTGCCAATATACTTCATGGTTTGCGTTTGAATTTCCATTTCGGTTTCTAAAAGTTCTTTTTTATGCACCTCATCAATATCATGGATTTCTAACAAGTGTGCCTTTTTCTTGATCCGATATTGTCTCACAAAAATGACGATCGCACTTATAAAGGCAATGAAAATGATACTAAATAGAATTAACGATACTATGATTGTGTTTTCCCCCATATAAATGATGCTGCAAATAATAAGTACATGATACAATTAGACATCAGAAAATATAGGTGATAAATCTCCCATAATTTTAAATGATTGGTATGTAACGCTTCACCAAACACATGATATGGATAGTTACCTATATAAAAAATCACTAATCCTAAATTTAAATAAAACATTTTGTTTTCTTTAAATTTAAGAATATCATCAGTTTTAATTTGTTTAATAAATTCTAAAGTCAATAGACACAAAAGCATAATAGTACCAATATTCATACTTAAAGAATACACTTCACTTATCTTTTTATAAATAAGCGAGAGTCCTATAGTTGCTATATAAACTAAAATAGATAAAAAGAATAATTTCTTATTTCTAAGAGATTTAAGAGCATATAGCCAATATAAAAATATAAACTCAAGTGGCACTCCAAAAAACATATAGTAAGCGATTTTATATTTTCTATCTATTGAAGTATTGTTAATTCCAAAATATTCTTGAATGAAGATAATTATTAAATAAATCGAGAACCATTTCCAATAACTATTCTTTAGTTTGAAAAAGTAGATTGCACCAATTAGTACTGCTAGAAATTGAGTTCCTAGCAGTAAGTAATTTTTTAAAATATAATGAATTTCTTCCATTATTAATTAAAACTCAATTCATTATCAGAATATGGCGGATATAAACCTCCATGATTTCTAGCCACTACATCATTAGTAGAAGAAGGTGTTATTGCCATTATTTTTGTGTTGCCCTGAGCAGTGGTATCTACAGCAGTGATAACTCCTCCATTTTCATCTTCAAGAGGTTTAACATAATGAGGCAAACCAAGACTGTAAGTACTATAATCAAAAGGATTAAAATCTACGACTTCTTTTGAAGAATTTATTCTAGTAGGAACCATTACCAGCGTATGTCTTTTTTCATATTGTCTGGTAGTACTATTTTCCAATAAATCTCCTAATTCTTCATAACCTGCTTTTCCCCAAGTGTCAATGGAGGGATAAGCTGCATAATATATTCGCAATCCCAATTTTTCATCTGAAGGGAATTCGGTGTTTTGTTCTACCCCTCTTTTTATATCATAAATAAATTTTTGGATAGTGTCTAAATCAAAGGTGATAGCTCGTGCATCAGGTGCGCTTCTCCCTGAATCAATTATGGATAGTTGATTAATCTTATAAGTAGAAACCATATCTCCTACTAAGTTCGTTTTTAATGTACTATAGCTTTGATCTTCATAGCTAATACATATAGCTTCGTCGTTTTCAAAACCTAAATAATTTAAAGATACCGATACACCCAGCAAAACAAGTAATGCTAAAATAATACTCTTTAATGTCCTTGTTGAATTCATAATTTTAAATTTAGTTAATTAAACATGTTTTATTGATAACAAATTAACAACGAACTATTTATATCTCTTAAAGTTACGAAACCTAAAGTTATAGGGTGAAACCACCTAATTATATCTCACTATCATACGTGTGATTTCAGATTAGCACTTAATTAATTGATAAAGAATACTTTATATCGTGACGATGATTTATATGCTTTCGCGAAAGCGTATAAAAAGGAATGACCAAGCAACTCTATTTTTTCCTTCTACGTATAGAATTTATTGTGAAAATCCCTGTTCTAACGGGAGTTTTGCGTTTTATCCTACTTCACAATCATGGCAGAAGGTTAAACCACCTAAGTAAATTCCGCTAATCCTACCTCTACTTTTACGTGAATACGCCATTTGTTGATAATGAGTGTATTATGATATTTGTGTACATAAAACAGGGGAGCTGAAAACTGTAAGATAGAGTAGGTATTATTAAAACGTTAGAACGTATGAAAACCAATGAAAAACTTAAAAAGGCATCAACGCGATGCAAAGAACCCATTCCATTTTATTCAACGATTTGGTGTGATGACTTTACAGATGTCTGGATAGGAAACTGTAAAAAACTAAACACGGAAAAACCTATTAAAAAACAAAATCATCCTGAATCTGAGTCATTTGAAGCGGTAGGGAAATGTTGTGATTACATCTATTTTGTGTGTTGGAGTAATGATGGAGGATTTAATGGCTTTATTGGTGACATTACTTATGGAACTACTAAGGTACTCACTGGGGATAATTCAAACTGGGAGGTCTTTGCAACTGGAATTGATTTTGATAATTCATCTAGCAGACCTGATAAAGTGCTGGTTGAAAGTCAGATGAAAATAGCCAATTGTGATGGTTGGACTAGACCATTTGTTGGAAATACAAATGGCAGAGAAAAAGGCCTACCTCGGGTACCACCAATAGGGAGTCGTGCTCGATATATGTGGTTTGATTCAGGATTAGATACCTCTACTTCCACTACGGCAAGAGTTCCGTTTAAGGGGTTTAATCATAATGAATTTTTAATATTCAGACTTCCGCTGAGGGATGTATTTGGAGATATATGTCATGATTGTCCTTGCTCCAAATGTGACTGTGATTGTAATGATTGTGACGGCTGTAATAAGCAGGCAGACGAACAAAACCTAGCCCTTAGATACAAAGCGTTAGATAAACAATTTACAGAACCTTCGGTCGATAATAAGAACTGCGGAGAAAAACCAAATGATCACAACTGCGATCTTCAAATAGCAAATCCAAATATAAAAGATCTAAGTCCTTGTTTCTACTTTGAATGGGGAGATGGCGCTTCAGATTCTATTGAAGAACACGATACAGAGGTGGTGTATATAACGGTTTGTAATCCATTTAATGATATTAGATATAAAGGGTTAAAGATTACTAAACTGAGTATTACACCTAATCAAGGCGATCAGGTTAAAATAGTACCAGATAGCTTTATTTGTATAGACTGTCTTGAGCCGTGTAGTTGTGTGTCTAGAGAGTTTGCGCTTATTACTAGAAACTGTAAAGACCTTTCTGGAGAATTCACCTTGGAAGTCGACTATTGCTTTGAAAGCATCGAGCTCACAACTACTGTCGAAAAACATGGTAAAGCACATTTTAAGTTTACTATTACAGATGATTAATCTAAAAGCTTAAATGATGATAGTAGATTATTGAGTATCATAGAAGATACTTGAAAATAGAACAAGGCTGCCCAAAAAGGCAGCCTTGCTTGTTAGATTACTTATTCCCTAACAGTAATAACTCATTTACTACTACCTCGGTGACATATCGTTTAACACCTTCCTTGTCCTCATAACTTCTTGACGTTAATTTTCCTTCAATAGCAATTTCTTTTCCTTTGGTAACGTATTGCTCTATGATGTCTGCAGTCTTGTTCCAGGCGATGAGGTTGTGCCACTGTGTATCGGTTACTTTTTCGCCTTGAGCGTTTTTATACGTTTCATTAGTAGCGATGGAGAATTTGGCTAATTTTTTTCCAGAATCTAATGTGATGATTTCTGGATCATTCCCTAAATTTCCGATTAACTGTACTTTGTTTCTTAAGTTCATAATGTGTGTGTTTTCTTCTTGAGATATGCCCAAGAAATTAGTTATTGGTCTACATCTCCAGACTCGTTCTGAAGAGCTCATTGTTCGTATCAAATACTATTATTGATTTTGAACAGGGCAAACATACAATGGGTTGCAAATGATAATCGGTTACTAAATAATTACTTTCGTTTACAAACGTTTGTAGTCGTTTGAAAACTAATAAATAAATGAATGTCAAATATTTATAATTAGTATTCAAATAATTTTATTTTTCATTTTTCCCGTATACTGGGGGAACTATATATAAGTTTACACCAGAAAGTAAAGTTTAATTTCGCGCTTAAGAAATAAAGAAACATTTAAAATGAACATCTAAAATAGATAGAACGAACTCATTTTAATTTTAATCAATCTTTAAAATTGAAAATAAAAAAGCGAACCGAAGTTCGCTAAATTTAACAACAGTTTCCTGTGGGTGTGTAAGGAGGTGTACCTTGACAGTCTGGTGGGCAAAGACTCCCTAGTATTGCTTTTTGTTGTTCCTCATTTAAAGGGGTAACCCCTTCTAATTTTAAAAATTTGTCTAACATAATAATGTGGTTTAAAATTAAAAATTACATTAAGTTAATTATAATAATTTGAAAAACAGGCGTTTATATGTTAAAATAAATGAAGACCTAATAAGTTCTAAAAAAAATCACATATCCAGTCATATAAAAAAGCCGTTTCTTAGACTAATAAACAACGATGGATAAAAGGCAGCTAACAGACTTATTACAAAAGCACCATACCGATGCATTTTTGTGGGCAAGTCATTGTTGTCATTATAATCAGGAAGAAGGAAAAGAAGTATTACAACGAGCCTATTTAAAAATTCTGGAAAAGAAAGCGGTGTATAAAGAAAAAGCAACCTTTAAAACCTGGCTGTTTTCTGTTATTCGGTTTACAGCGATAGATTATTTAAAAAAGAAAAAGTCCTATGAGCCATTAGAACTTGTAAAAATAGGGATAGAAGATCCTCCTTATGAGATTACTACAATTGACTATAAAGAACTTTTAAAAAAATTACCAGAACGACAACACCAAGTGTTATTATTAGCATTTTATCACGAAATGACTTTAGCAGAAATAGCCACCATTACAGGTTTGCATATTGGAACTATTCGCACCCATTATGAACGAGGAAAACAAACAATGCGAACCTTATTATTAAAAGAAAACGTATGAACACAGAAGACCATGATATCAAATCCTTTTTCGCAGAAATGCGTAAAAAAGATAGGCAACAACCTATCCCTGAATTTGAAGAAATACTCCCTAAAAAGAAGTCATCAATAATACGATACATCATATCCTTTAGTATCGCGGCTTCTCTGATTGTAGGATTTGGAATTTGGGCTAACATCTCAAAAAATATCCCACAAGAAGAAACCATAGTGATTACAATAGAAAGCGAAGAAACCCATACAGAAAGCTTGCTCACAGATAATATGTCCATTTTCTCTTGGGAATCTCAGACAGACGCATTAATAAACGATTTTAACGATTAAATATACATACCATGAAAAAAATAATATTCCTTTTGCTATGTATCGCAGGATACGGAAATAGCATTGCGCAAGACACCTTCCAAAGTGAATTGTTTGCAGCCGAAACGGTATTAAAATTTCGTGCTGATTTAGAACTCTCAGACGATCAAGTACGTATCATTAAAAAGATTTATAACGATAACATTACCGCGTTCAATACCACAAAATGGGATTTAGATGCGCTACAAGTGGGGCTTAATAAACTGATTGCAGAAAGTAAAGTAGATGAAAAAGCAGCACTCGCAAAAATGGAGGAAATCTCAATGCTTGAACAAAAGCTAAAAAGTCAGCGCCTTAAGATGCTTGTGAAAATTAAAAACGAACTGACCGAGTCACAACAATCCATGCTCAAAGAACTCCGAAAAGATGAAGACCTCTCTGTCTTTAAATTAACAACACCTATCAGTGAAGATCCTCGTATTGTTATACGTGGGAGTGCCACAAAAGACGGAAAAAGCCCTATGTATATTATCATTGATAAAAATAAAGAAACAAAATACACAGATGGTAATATGTTTAAAAAATCAATGAAGAGTATTTCGCCTGATAGAATAGAAAACGTTAATGTGATAAAAGGAAAAGCTGCCATTACCCAATATGGAAAAGAAGGAGAAAACGGTGTGATTATCATAAAGCTTAAAGACTAGTCGTATTTTAGTAGAGATGAAGCTATTTTTTCACATAATTTGTTTTCTTTTTTGTGGCAGTTTGTACGCACAAACTGTAAGCGGTACCGTATACGATAGTGTCACCAAAGAACCTTTGCTTGGTGCTTCAGTATATTTTGAAGGCACCACCATAGGAGGCATCACCAATGAGCAAGGGAAGTTTAGCCTGTACTCAGAAATAAACAGTACTTCCCAACTCGTCGTGACCTATCTTGGATATACAGATGCCGTTTTTACCCTTTCGGGAAATAAGCCCCTGACCATTTACCTAACCCCAAAAGAAGAATCGCTCGATGAGGTCGTCGTGACTGCCACGTCATTGTTTACCAGAGAGGAATTGTTAGCCGCATTCCGAACGCAATTTTTAGGAACGACCAAAGCGGGTCAGTCCTGTGAAATTCTGAATGAAGATGCACTCAGATTATATTACAACGCCTCCAAAAAACAATTAACAGTAAAAGCCAATGAGGTATTGCGTATAAAGAATCCCTACTTAGGTTATGAGATTCGTTTCCGATTGTACGATTGTAAAATTTCTTATTTCTCAACATCTATTAAGTCGTATGATGTACAACAATCCTATTATGCAGGCACCAGTTTCTTTGTCGATGAGAAAAAAGACGTCAGAAAATATAAGAAGAGAAGAGAGGAAGTATATGAAGGCTCTTCTTTACATTTTATGCGTACCGTTGCAACAGAACAATGGGATGAAGAAGATTTTGTGATTTATAAAAAGGGATTGCCCGTATATCCCAAAACACACTTTGTAGTAAGCGATACACTGGGGATTAAGAAAGTGCAATTAACAAACCCTGTCACTGTTTTGTATGATAAGAAAAAGCGATCTGAAGTACGTCCTAAATACACCCACTACACTATTGATGGATTTGGAAATTTCTATCCACCAGATGCGCTTATTTTTAGCGGATTGATGGGACAACAACGCCTCGGTGATGCTCTTCCATTAGATTATGGATTGTAAAATTCTTATCCCGCTTTCGCGAAAATAAATACAGGGGGTCTCCGATAACTTTTGTAGCTTTATACGACAAAAGAAAAAGCTATAAAAGAAACCAAAAATTTAAAAAAATGAGCACAATCAAATTAGGAGACATCGCACCAGACTTTACCGCACCCACTACCGAAGGAGAGATCAATTTTCATGAATGGCTTGGAGACAGTTGGGGAATCTTATTCTCACATCCCGCAGACTATACGCCCGTATGTACCACCGAGTTAGGCACCGTAGCAAAATATACAGACGAATTTAATAAACGCAATGTCAAAGTAGCCGCTTTAAGTGTTGATGGAGTAGCCTCACATCACGGATGGATTAAAGATATCAATGAGACACAAAATACTACAGTGAATTTCCCCATCATAGGAGATGAAGACAGAAAAGTGGCTAATCTGTACGATATGATTCATCCAAATGCAGACAGCACGCTCACCGTACGTTCTGTGTTTTTAATCGGTCCAGATAAAAAAGTAAAACTCACTCTTACATACCCAGCAGCCACAGGAAGAAATTTTGATGAGTTACTTCGTGTGATAGACTCTTTACAATTAACCGCTTATCATAAAGTAGCTACTCCAGCCAATTGGAAACAAGGCGATGACTGTGTGATTGTCCCTTCGGTAACCAATGAAGAAATTCCAGCACTATTTCCAAAAGGCCACACAGAAGTAAAACCGTATCTAAGACTTACCCCACAACCTAATATTGAGTAGGGAATCAAGACTTTTCATTCCCGCGAACCTGCTTGTCGGCAGACAGGGGCGGGAATCTTACTCTTTTTTTGATAATTAAAATGCACAACGGGTTTAGATAATAGGTATTAGATAAGATCTAAATATTATGAGCACATACCAACCAAACCCATCCTACGCACAACTGCGTTTACCCTCAGAAGACCTGACAGCCGATATGGATTTTTTCATCCAACTCGGCTTTCGATTGGATAAGATCTTTCCAGCAGATCATCCTGCGGTGGCTATGCTTTCGGGATTTGGAATGCATATTGTATTAGACAAACGGGAGGAAAGTCCGCCAGCAGTTATCAATATTATTACAGACACTCCAGAAACAATTGCACAAGGGAAAAAAGAACTAACTGCTCCCAACGGTACGGTGATTCATATCCTTCCGAGAACCCAAACGCTGGTCACACCAAGTACACAACATCACTTTGAAGTTTGTAAACTAAGTGAAGCATCCTCATGGGTGATTGGTCGTGCAGGGATGTTATATCGTGACCTGATTCCTGACAGATTAGGAGGAAGTATCATTGCTTCACATATCAGCATTCCCAAAGGAGGTCCCGTTCCTGATATGGTACATTATCATACTATTGGTTTTCAATTGATTTTTTGCAAACGTGGTTGGGTAAAACTCGTATACGAAGATCAAGGGCCACCTTTTATTTTACGCGCTGGCGATTGTGTGACGCAGCCGCCTGAGATCCGCCATCGTGTGCTTGAATCATCAGACCATTTGGAAGTGATTGAAATTGGCGTTCCTGCCGAGCACATGACCACTATAGATCATGAGCTAGAACTTCCTACAAAAACATATAGCCCCGACCGACTTTTTCAAGGACAGCGTTTCTGTCACCATCAGTTAGAAGATGCAGTTTGGAAAGATTGGCGTATAGAAGGTTTCCGCTTTCGCGAAAGCGGAATTCACAGCGCAACCCAAGGCGATGCTTCTGTTCATGTAGCCAAGCCTATCCAAGCAATGCAAAAAACGCCTATCCTAAGCCACACAACAGATATTCTGTTCAACTTTATCTTGGCAGGAATTATGCAACTAGACGCCGAAGGTCAGGAAACACAATACCTTACTGAAGGGGATGCGTTTGTTATTCCTCCCAATATGAAGTATCAGTTTACCCACATATCGAAAGACGTAGAACTACTCGAAGTAGCTTTGCCAGGAAGTTTTGAGACGATTATGCATTAATCATACAGTCATTATATATTTTAAGGTATTTGTCCTTAGGAGCTTTTTAGTTTCTTTATCTTTAAATTCGAGTTCAACTAAGCCATCGTATAAAATTATATTATGAAATCAAGCCTACTTCTCTTTTTAATGCTAGTCTCTTATGCGCTATGTTCACAAAACCTTGTCATTACAAATGCTACGATTGTAGACGTATATACAGGTGCATTGTTAGGAAAACAAAATCTATTGGTAGAAGAAGGACTTATTGTTAAAATAAGTGCGAAAGCCATCAGAAATAAAAAAGGCTATCAAGTCATAGATGCTACAGGAAATTATTTAATGCCAGGCATGATTGATACACATATTCACTTTTTTCAAACAGGAAGTCTGTATACACGACCCGATGCAATGAATCTGACGGACGTAGTTCCTTATGAAGAAGAATTAGCATTTGCAGAAGAACTCGCCAAAGATAGCTTTAATCGCTATCTGCGTTTAGGGATTACAACCGTTATGGATGTAGGAGGACCACTCTCTAATTTTAAAGTTCGTGATACGATTGCAAAAGCACAAATCTCTCCTAATGTGTATGTGACAGGACCTTTGTTTTCTCCTTATCAACCAGAAGCCCTTTCTAAATTAGACGATGTACCTATTGAAAAAATTACATCTATCGAAGAAGCCACTGAGTTCTTTAATAAAATGTTGCTATATAAGCCTGATTTTATTAAGATATGGTACATCGCAAGCCCATCGATACCCGCAGAAGAAACATATCCTATCGTTAAGCACATTGCCAAACTAACCCATGATCAAAATCTTAAACTAGCTGTCCATGCCACTCAATTTAAAACGGCAAAACTTGCAGTTGAAGCGGGTGCAGATATTTTAGTGCATAGTGTAGATGACCAAGAACTTACAGAGGAGTTTGCGCAATTACTGAAACAAAATCAGGTGACTTATATCCCTACGTTGATTGTTTCAAAAAATTATTATACCGCATTTGCAGGAACTCCAGAAGATCACCTACAAGACCTGAAGTTTGCAAACCCAAGAGTATATAGTACGCTAAAGGATGTAAAGCAGTATACAAAAACAACCATGCCTGCTCCTTTAAAGCGTTTTCAAAATAATCCAGCTGGATTTTTAGGGTATTACGCAAAAAATAGTGAGTTAATGGAGAAGAATCTCAAATTCCTTCAAGAACGGGGAGTTAATATTGCCACAGGAACTGATGCAGGTAATATAGGAACCATGCATGCGTCCTCCTATCTTCAAGAGGTCGAAGCCATGAAAAAAGGTGGACTTACAAATGCCCAGTTATTAAAAGCAGCGACTGTAAATGCTGCCAAAGGGTTTGGCTTAGAGAGTCAGTTAGGAAGTATCACAGAAGGGAAAATAGCAGATATGATTTTACTAAAAAAAAATCCGCTAGAAGATATTCAGCATCTTACCACTATAACATCCGTGATTAAAGATGGGGTCTTTTTAAAAGCTTCAGAGATCATCAAAGAAACACCTGAACAACTAGTACAGCGTCAGGTAAATGCATATAATGCGAGAAATATAGAAGCATTTTTAGATACGTATGCAGAAACCATTGAAATATTTAATTTTCCTAATGAATCTATGCTAAAAGGGAAAGAACAGCTAAAAGACAGCTTTTCAAAAATGTTTGAAAATACTCCTAATCTTTATTGTGAGATTAAAAATCGTATGATTCTCGGTAATAAAGTCATTGATAAAGAATACGTTCGTTTTGGCAATAGTTATTCTAATGTGATTGCCATTTATGAAATAAAAGAGGGAAAAATTGCAAAAGTGACTTTTGTGAGGGAATAGTATGCACTTATTTTCTCTTTTAAATGTCAAATATATAAGAGTGAAACAGCCATTGTTTTGATTCCAATTAAATTTACTAATTTACGGAGTCTAATTACCCTAAGTATTCTTATGAAACCATCACACCATACCGCACAATCGTACTGGAAGAAGAATTTACGATACCTATTAATACTCTTAGTGATCTGGTTTGCGGTTTCCTATGGAGCGGGAATTCTTTTTAAAGATACGCTAGATACCATTCAACTAGGAGGTTTTCCACTTGGATTTTGGTTTGCCCAACAGGGATCTATTTATGTATTTGTCATCCTCATTTTTGTATATGTACACTTAATGAATCGGCTGGACAAAAAGTATGGCTATGACACCTAAACCCAATTACTATCGTATAGAGAACTTTCTCTCCCTCAGGGAGAGATGCCCGTAGGGCAGAGAGGGCTTTTCGCGAAAGCATAACTACAACACACGAATTCTAAATTCTTAAAATCAAACCCCTTTTTTATGACCGTACAAACCTGGACATATATACTCGTCGGAGTCACATTTGCGCTCTATATTGGGATTGCGATTTGGTCACGCGCTGGCTCAACCAAAGAATTTTATGTCGCAGGCGGAGGAGTTTCTCCTTGGGCAAATGGTATGGCAACCGCTGCCGATTGGATGAGTGCCGCCTCCTTTATCTCTATGGCAGGAATTATTTCCTTTAGTGGATATGACGGCTCTGTGTATTTGATGGGATGGACAGGTGGTTATGTACTTCTGGCATTATTGCTGGCACCTTATCTCCGGAAATTTGGTAAATTCACCGTACCCGATTTTATAGGTGATCGCTATTACTCAAAAACAGCAAGAATCGTTGCCGTACTTTGTGCGTTGCTGGTTTCTTTTACCTATGTGGCAGGACAGATGCGAGGTGTCGGGCTTGTATTCTCACGCTTTTTGGAAGTAGATATCAATACAGGCGTGATCATCGGGATGATCATTGTGCTGTTTTATGCCGTATTAGGTGGTATGAAGGGTATTACTTATACGCAAGTCGCACAATATTGTGTGTTGATTTTTGCCTTTATGGTACCCGCTATTTTTATATCTATTCAAATGACGGGAAACCCGATTCCGCAGTTAGGTATGGGAAGTACTGTAGAAGATGGTACCTATCTTTTAGACAAACTCAACGGACTCTCGAAAGACCTTGGTTTTGCAGATTATACCAATGGGTCAAAATCAAAGATAGACGTGTTTATGATTACACTAGCATTAATGGTAGGCACCGCAGGATTACCCCATGTCATCGTTCGGTTTTTTACAGTAAAACGTGTAAAAGATGCTCGTAAATCGGCAGGAATCGCGTTGTTGCTCATTGCTGTTTTGTACACCACTGCACCCGCAGTAGCTGTGTTTGCACGCACTAATATGATTACAACCGTGAATGATCAGCCGTATTCAGAAATGCCGGAATGGTTTACCAAATGGGAAACAACAGGCTTAATTGCTTTTGAAGACAAAAATGGGGACGGGAAGATTCAATATACCGCTTTCGCGAAAGCAGAAAATGGACATCTCGCAAACGAACTTACAGTAGATAATGATATCATGGTGTTGGCAAATCCAGAAATTGCCAATCTTCCCGCTTGGGTTATTGCGCTTGTTGCCGCTGGCGGACTTGCCGCAGCATTATCGACAGCAGCAGGATTATTACTCGTGATTTCATCATCAGTATCTCACGATCTTGTCAAAAAGACATTTAGACCTAACATTACCGATACGCAAGAGTTATGGATTGCGCGGGGTGCAGCTACTGTAGCAGTAGTCATTGCAGGCTATTTTGGCATTGATCCGCCAGGATTTGTAGCAGCTGTCGTGGCACTCGCTTTTGGACTGGCTGCGGCTTCTTTCTTTCCTGCGATCGTCTTAGGGATTTTCTATAAAAAAATGAACAAAGAAGGCGCTATCTCTGGAATGATTGTCGGGATCACACTTATGATCTTTTATATATTGAAGTTTAAGTTTGGTGTTTTTGACGGAGGTAAAGAAGCGATTGCAGGACTGCAAAGTGATTGGTGGTTTGGAATTTCTCCAGAAGGTTTCGGCAGTGTCGCAATGACGGTTAATTTTATAGTAGCACTTATTGTAAATCGTTTTACACCGGAGCCGCCAGCTACCGTTCAAGAGATTGTAGAGACTATTAGAATTCCAAGTGGTGTTGGAGACGCAAGTGGACATTAGGATGCTTTCGCGCTCCTATCTGCCAGCAGGCAGGAGCGTCTAAAAAAGATAATTTTTTCTAGTAGATATGCTTTACAAGCAGTTCTAATAACTGTTCTGTCCTGTAGGGTTTTACAATAGCATCATCAATCCCATAGGTACCAAAATCTTTTTCTGGATTAATCGTATTTATTGCAGTTAAGGCAATGATAGGGGTGTTTAATCCGATATTGCGAATCTCTCTACTGGAATCAAGACCATTCATGACAGGCATATTAACGTCCATCAAAATAGCATCAAAAGATTGCTCTTTTACTTTTTCTAAAGCATCCAATCCATTCTTTGCGACACCGTGCAACATCCCGTGTTGTTCCAATACTTTTTGAGTCACTAATTGATTGATTTTGTTATCGTCAACAATCAAGATTTTTTTATCCTGTAATTTTTTGATACATACATCTTCCTTTTCGGAATTATCTACCAGAGTCCCTATAGAAAAAGATAGGACACAGGAGAATGTTGTCCCTTTTCCATAAGTGCTTTCAAACATGAGTTTGCTTCCTAATATTGTTAAGATTCTATTGACAATAGGTAGTCCAAGTCCAGAGCCTTCATATTCGCTATAGGTTGTTCCTTGAATAAATTCTTCAAATATCCTTTCTTGCTGCTCTTCTGGAATCCCAATACCTGTATCCATGATAGAAAAAGATATGGATACTTTTTTATTGGTAGCATGTTGTTTTTTTACAATAATATCAATACGTCCATCTTGGGTAAACTTACTGGCATTACTTACTAAATTCATTAAGACCTGAGAGACTTTTGTTTGATCTCCAACAAGTATTTTGGGAATAGTAGGATCTAGATCAATGTAAACGGAATTATTGTTTTGTTGGTTAATAAATTCAAATGATTGCGTGATGTTATGAATCAGCGACTCTAATTTGAAATTACTATTTTGGATATGTTGTCCTGCTTGAGAATCTAGTTTGTTTATGTTTAAGACATCGTTGACCAATGCTAGTAAATAATCTGCCGAAAATTTAAGAGAGGTAAGGTCATCTATGTTGTTTTTGAGTTTAGGATCTTTGAGTAAGATAGAAGATAGTCCTATGATACCATATAGTGGGGTGCGGAGCTCGTGACTAATCGTTGAGAATAACTGTGTCTTAGCTTGCGTAAGTTTTTCAGATTTTTCTTTAGCTTCTAGGTATTGTGAGTTTTTTGCTTTTAGATCTTTGAGTAGTATAAAACGCTTACGACGTACATAGAGTAAGAGTGCAAGAATTAATAGTAAGATTCCTCCTAATGTTAAGGAGAAAATAGAGAGTAATTTACTCTCAGATGCTTTTTGTTGTGCCAGAAGTTTTTCAAGCTCAGAAGCTTTTAATTCTTGTTCGTATTGATCAAGGTTAAATTTAGAACGTGCAAGTTGTTGTTTTGAAATCTTATCAGATTCATAACGGATGTCTCTTAGAGAGTCATATCGCTTTCTGATGACATTTAATTTTTCATATTGTGCTGTCTGATCGTAAGCGTCTAATAAATACTTAAAGTTACCAAGTAAGGTTTCTTCTTGGTATTTGTCTTTTCCAAGCTCCATTGACTTTAAGAGATACGTTATAGCTTGATCAAACTTTTTTTCCAATAAATAAATCCCTCCTTGCACATGGTATACGGTAGCAACATATTCGTCTCTTAGGGTTTCATCTATTGCATCACTGTACAATGCCAAAGGGAGCGCCTTATCTACATAATACTGTGCCTTTTTTGGGTCTTTAATACCTACATACAGTTCTGAGAGGTTATTAAGGGCAATAAAAACGAATACATCATTTTTTAGTTGATTTCCTATTTCAAGTGTTTTTTCAAAATAGGTAATCGCTTGTTTAGGATCTTCTATTATAAATGTATTCCCTAGATTGATATATAGAGATACTAATGAAAGTGTGTCTTTAGCTTTTTTTGCTCTTACGAGTGCTTTATTAAAATATTCACTTGCCCCATCAGTATCATCTACTTGTATAAAAGCATTTCCTAAAACAGACATAATACGCCTTTCACCTTTCTTGTAATTGATGTCCTGTGCATTATTAACAATACTAGGTGCTATCTCTATCACTTTATCGTAGTCGGCTTTGTAAAAATAATCCTTTAAAACACCAAACATAGAGTCTATTTGTACGCTTGTGTATATGTACGGAATATCATCTAGATTTTCAGTCTGTTCCAAGTCTTGTGCTACTAAAGGATAGTAGAATATACAGAAGAAAATAAGCAAGATATTGACGGTCTTAGGCATCAGGCTAATTTGGGAGTAGAAATATAACTATTTTATCCCTAATTAGATACACTGGTTTTGTATTATTATATATAATATGTGGGGATACCGTAAATTTAACAGGAAAAAGACTATTTTTTAAGAAAAACATATCGTATTTCACACTATAAAAGCTGTTTTTTATGTTATTATAAAGCAACTATTTTATACCAAACCTAACAGTATTTCTACAAGAAAAGAAGATTGTTTTGATACGTATAAAGTGATAATTTTATAAATTACACACTCACTATTGATCTATGAACTTATATCACATTCAAAATCTCGAGCAGTATTTTCAAGTGTATCGTCATTCTGTAGACCATCCTGAACAGTTTTGGGAGCAGATAGCTAGAGAGAATTTTATCTGGCAAAAACCCTGGAATAGCATTTTACAGTGGAATCCAGATACAGCAGAAGTCAGTTGGTATGAAGGTGCAAAATTAAACATTACAGAAAATTGTATCGATAGGCATTTGGAAACGAGAGGACATAAAACGGCGATTCTTTTTGAACCCAATGATCCTAGCGATCCCACAGAATATATTACGTATAAAGAACTTCACAAACGTGTATGTCAATGTGCAAATGTGCTTAAAGCGAAAGGTGTAAAAAAAGGAGACCGCGTGTGTATTTATTTACCAATGATTCCAGAGTTGGCTATTTCTGTGCTTGCCTGTGCGCGTATTGGTGCGATTCATTCGGTGGTATTTGCAGGGTTTTCGGCGACGGCACTCTCGACGCGTATCAATGATGCCGCCTGCAAGATGGTGATTACAAGTGATGGCTCTTTTCGCGGAAGCAAAACCATAGACCTCAAAGGTATTGTAGATGAAGCCCTGGAACTTACCCCTACAATAGAAAACGTATTGGTCGTCAAAAGGATTAATTCTGACATCCAAATGAAAGTAGGACGTGATCATTGGTTGCAACCGTTACTTGATGAGGCATCTACAGAGTGCCCCGTTGAGGTCATGGACGCCGAGGATCCGTTATTTATTCTATACACCTCAGGATCAACAGGAAAACCGAAAGGCATGGTTCATACCACCGCGGGGTATATGGTGTACAGTGCGTACACGTTTAAGAATGTATTTCAGTATCAAGAAGACGATGTGTATTGGTGTACTGCCGATATTGGGTGGATTACAGGACACAGTTATATTGTGTACGGACCGCTGGCAAATGGTGCTACGACAGTGATGTATGAAGGCGTACCTAACTATCCTGATTGGGGACGTTTCTGGCAAATTGTAGAGAAACATAAAATCACACAATTTTATACCGCACCTACTGCTATCCGCGCACTTGCCAAAGAAAAATTAGACTTTGTAGAGCAGTATGACCTCACTTCTTTAAAAGTATTGGGAACCGTGGGTGAACCCATTAACGAAGAAGCGTGGCATTGGTACAATGACAATATTGGAAAGAAGCGTAGTCCGATTGTAGATACGTGGTGGCAGACAGAAACAGGAGGGATTATGATCAGCCCAATCCCATTTGCAACACCTACCATTCCTACATTTGCAACCTTGCCTTTACCCGGCATTCAACCCACATTGATGGATGAGTATGGAAAGGAGATAGAAGGCAATCAGGTCGACGGTCGTCTCTTTATCAAATTTCCATGGCCATCTATGGCGCGCACTATTTGGGGAAATCATGAGCGATATATGAACACCTATTTTTCTGGTGGAGTTGATGCTAAGCTTGGTCGAAATACTAAAAAGTACTTCACTGGCGATGGCGCTTATCGAGATGCCACAGGCTACTACCGAATCACAGGCCGCGTAGACGATGTAATTATTGTCTCTGGACACAATCTAGGAACCGCCCCCATCGAAGATGCCATTAACGAACATCCTGCTGTCGCCGAAAGTGCGATTGTAGGCTTCCCACACGACATTAAAGGAAATGCACTCTACGGTTATGTGATTTTAAAAGAAACGGGTGAAACCCGAAACCACGATAACCTCCGTAAAGAAATCAACCAAGTCATCACCGAAAAAATAGGCCCGATCGCCAAACTAGATAAAATCCAATTCACATCCGGACTTCCAAAAACCCGATCAGGTAAAATCATGCGTCGGATTCTTCGTAAAATCGCGTGTGGCGAGAGCGATCAACTGGGAGATATCAGTACGCTTTTGAATCCAGAAGTGGTGGAGGAAGTGATTAAAAACGTGTTGTAAATCCCTCATCCCAGCCTTCTCCCAGAGGGAGAAGGGGCTTTTTGTTTTGGGTGATTTCGCTTTCGCGAAAATGGGAATGAAGTTATCTGATGTTTATCTCTAAGTACTATTGTCACACTGAGCTTGTCGAAGTAGGGGATTAAGGGGTGTGTTCTCTATGGGCTTACCGAAATGACCGACTCGTTAGTTCCATCAAAATAGAGTAGTACTCTAAAATAGAGTGTTACTCTATTTTTTGTTTTCTTTAATTGGAGCTCTTTTCTACGAATCGGTCATTTCGGTACTATTTCCCATTTGCTTAATCGCAAATAGGAAATCACTCAATGCCCTTTGTTTCGTTTTAATAGTGGCCTCGGTACAATTTTGGCTTTCGCGAAAACCACTCAGCCGTCTTGCATGTAGGTTTAATTAAAAGATGATCATAGGACATTGAGTGATTTATAGAATGCTAGAAGCATTCTATAAATTGTACCGAAATGCCGGCTAGTTAGTTTCATCAAAAATAGAATACTACTCTAATTTAGAGTATTACTCTATATTGTTGATTTCTTTTTTACTCAAAAGATTAAAAGGAATTCCTACTCTAATTCGCGCTATAAAATTATCATTGATTTTTGTATTATAAATAGCATTATCCCAGCCAGCATCGATGCCAAAAGTGGTGCCTGCTGATGTTTTAATAAGAGGGCCTATTAAAGCTGTAAAATTAGAACTATACGCAGTATTTTCAGGACGTTTAGATAAAAACTCATGTTCTAAAGAAATATTAAAACCTATATTCTTGTTTTTGCCAAATAAGTGTGCCGTGTACAAGTGAAAATCACCTGTTTGAAAATCATCTTTAACAGAACTGAAGTTTCCTAGGAGGACATTGTTTTCATCACGTATATTAAAGATACCATCTACAGACTCGGTAATTTTTGGTGTTCCATTAATTAAGCTGTTGTCTAGAAAAGATCCTGTTTTAAAACGAAATCCTATCTGAAAATATCCTAAGTATTTCTTTCTTTCTGTACTTGCATTAAAGTTTAGAGCAAGTACAGAGTTGAGTTTGTTTTGACTTCTGTTATCAGGTAATCCTACTGTATTGATAGCCGTTACATTTTCATCAGTAAAAGTGTAGGTGTTGTTTCTTAGATTTGTATCTATACCTAGCCAGATCATATAATTATGCCCATAGGTTTCATTATTTGCTTCATCAAAAGCATATAATTGTTTTTTAACATAAGCGGTTATCTTTTTTGGATCAGATTTTAGGTTTCTAAATGCATCAATTGTTTTTTTCTCTTTTTCTAAAACAGTATAAGCCGTAACATAATCCTTGCTTTCTATCAGTTTTTTTATCTCTGGAAAAACAGCAATTACAGTCATGTAATTTTCAGTCTTTTTAATTTGAGAAATCTCTGTATTGTTTTCAATAGAAGCTTTTAAGCCTTTAAGGCGTTTTATAAATGTATCGTTAAATTTTTCAGGATGTAATAAAATATTAAAGGCATTTATTCTACTTAGTTTTTTATGACGATTTAACTTGCTTTTACTAGTGTCTATATATTTTGTAGCTCTAAAAATTTTTATTTTATACCCAACATTTAAACCAACAGCACTATTCCAGGCATCTTCAGAGTACAAACCAAAAACACTTCCCATACCATTAGCATTAACTCCTACACTTAAGTAAGATTGTTTTACACTTCTACTATCTTTAATTTTAAAATTATTACTCAAAGAAATAGTCGTATTATCGCCATTACGCGTAAATCCAAAAGCAGATGCATTTGAGATAAGATCGGTATTTGTAAAAATTAAAGAATTGAAAACCTCGTTTAAGTCTTTTGTTAATAGACTATCTTGGACGACTTGAGTATCTTTCTTATCTACAGTAATTTTATAAAGTTCTAACTGTAAGTTAAGCTCTGCTTTATAAGCTTGTATAGTCGCTTGAACAGAGGTGTTCTCTTGACTATATGATAGGCTAATTGAGCATATACAAGTAATTAGTAAAGTGAGTACTAGTTTTTTCATGATACATTGGTTTTTGATAAAAGTAATTTCAAACGGATACTGATTCCATACCCTCTACTAGGTATTTTACTCAATAAGTATTTCACAATAAATCTCTTGTCAATTTTCCAAACCTCCTTACGGAAACCCGTAACACCTTTCTTTAAAGAAAGATGTATCTTCACGCTTCAAGTTTTCACCCCTAAATAAAAATGAGATTGTACTGCAATACATAGCTGTGTTGTGGTATTTTTATATTTACGAATGTGAAGCCTGATAAGACGAAGCACTAAATAATTAGACGAATTTACCTAGATGAACACATCCCAAATAGAAAAAAACGTAACCGCTTTAGTTAAAAATTTCAATAAAGAGGAATTTGTATTCGACTTATTGAAAGCCTACGGTATCTCTAAAACATCTATAACACGTTTAAAGAAAGGGGATTTTAACCTATCTAAAGTGGATGGGGAAGTACTTTATAAAAGTAAAATGCTTTTTAAAGAAGTAGCATCTGGCACCTTACTAAATACGATTGATGAGTTAACAAAAGAGCCAGATGCTATAAAACACAATCCACGATTTGTCATTGTCACAGATTATAAAACTTTATTAGCAAAAGATATAAGAACAGGTTTAACATTAGATACGCCTATTCTCGAGATTCATAAACACTTTGGTTTCTTTTTACCTTGGGCAGGGCAAGAAAAATATGCTCAAAAAAACGAGAATTATGCCGATAGAAAAGCATCCTACGAAATGGCGAAGCTTTACGATATTTTGGTTACTGAAAACCCAAATATCTATGAGGATGGTGGTCATAATTTAAACATCTTTCTCTCTCGGTTACTCTTTTGCTTTTTTGCAGAAGACACCGACATCTTTCCCATTGAAGGAATGTTTACAGATACCTTAGCGCAATATACCGAAGAAGATGGTTCTGACGTTCATGTCTTTTTAGATCAACTTTTTGAAGTTCTAAATATAGAAGACACTAGTAAAGAAGCCTCCCATTTTAAGGAATTTCCGTATGTAAATGGCGGTTTATTTAGAGATCCCATTGTATCCCCCAAGTTTACCGCAGCAGCACGTAAAATAATTATTGCCTGTGGCGATTTAGATTGGAGCGAGATCAATCCAGATATTTTTGGTTCTATGATACAGGCGGTTGTAAACCCTAAGTATCGTAGTGGTTTGGGGATGCATTATACCTCTGTGCCTAATATTATGAAGGTCATTGAGCCTTTGTTTTTAAATGAACTACACGAAGAATTTGAAAAGCATTTTAATGATGTAAAAAAACTAACCAAACTCATCAATAGAATTGCAAAAATTAAAGTGTTTGACCCAGCTTGTGGGAGTGGTAATTTTTTAATTATTGCCTACAAACAATTGCGACGTTTGGAGATTAAGATTCTGTCAAGAATCTATGAAATTACTCATCAATTAAATTTAGGATTTCCAGATGTATATACTAAAATTAAACTCTCTCAATTTTATGGGATTGAGCTAGATGATTTTGCACATGAAATGGCCATATTATCTTTATGGCTGGCAGAACACCAAATGAACAAAGAGTTTGTGAGCGAGTTACAAGATTATGGTAAAGCAGAAGACATTTTACCTTTAAAAGAAGCAGGTAATATTACACAAGGCAATGCGACACGCCTAAATTGGGAAGATACTTGTCCTAAAAATGAAGATGATGAAATTTATATTTTAGGAAATCCGCCTTATTTGGGATATTCTTTACAAGAAAAATTACAAAAAGAAGATATCGCTTTAGTTTTCTGTGGAATAAAAAACTTCAAAAGCCTTGATTACATTTCATGTTGGTTTTATAAAGGCGCCAAATATATCTCTAATACGAAAAGTCAGATGGCGTTCGTTTCAACCAACTCGATTTGTCAAGGAGAACATGTTTCCCTTTTATGGCCACATTTATTCAATTGTGGAGTTGACATTAACTTTGCATATAATTCATTTAAGTGGAACAACAATGCAAAAGGGAACGCTGGTGTAATAATAGTAATTGTAGGTCTTAAACGTGCTGGATTAAAAAAAGGAAAGTATTTATTTGAGGAAAATCATAAAGTTGAGGTTAGTAATATCACACCTTATTTAGCACATGGCAATAATGTAATTGTCTATAAGCGACAAACTCCTTTGTCTGTATTACCAGAGATGACAAAAGGAAGTGGGCCTACTGATGGAGGAAATCTATTATTAAATAAAAGGGAAAAAGAAGATTTGCTAGGACAATTCCCTAAAGCAGAATTGTTATTAAAAAAATATTACGGAGCAAAAGAATACATTAGAGATGAAGAGAGGTTCTGTTTATGGATAAGTGAGGAAAATTTGTCTTTAGCCTTAGAGTCTAAATATATCTCATTAAGGGTTGAAAAAGTAAAACAAATGCGAATAGCTAGTTCAAAAATGGCTACTCGATCTCTTGCTGATAAACCATTCAAATTTGCTGAAATTAGGCATAGAGCAGGTAATTCTATCATATTACCAAGAGTTTCCTCAGAGAGAAGGGAATATATTCCAATTGGATTTTTGGACGATAGTTCGGTTATTTCCGATTCTGCACAAGCTATATATAATGGACAACCTTGGATTTTTGGTTTAGTTTCTTCAAGAATTCATATGGTTTGGGTTCGGGCGGTTGGTGGAAGATTAAAATCAGATTATAGATATTCTTCTCAATTGTGCTACAACACCTTCCCATTCCCTGAAATTTCGCGAAAGCAAAAAGAACAAATCAACTTACACGTTTTTGAAATATTAGAAGAAAGAGAAAAGCATTCTGGAAAAACGTTGGCACAATTATATGATCCAGATAAAATGCCTAAAGGATTGAAAGAAGCGCATCATCAATTAGACCTGGCAATAGAGCGTTGTTACAGGTTAAAACCTTTTGAGAGTGATACAGAGCGTTTAGAATATTTATTTAAGGAATATGAAAAGATGATTACAAAAAACACCTTGCTAGAAAAGCCAAAGAAGACACGTAAAACCAAAAAAGGATAACGTCACTGCGAGGCACGAAGCAGTCTCATGAAAAGAGTAACAAACCATAAACAGATTGCTTCGTACCTCGCAATGACAGTAAAAGGATGACGCCTCGCAATGACACACAACTATGAAACCAGGTTTTATATACATACTCACCAATAAAAACAATACCACATTATACATTGGTGTAACGGCATATTTAAAAGAGCGTATTATTCAGCATAAAGAAAAAGTAAACAAAAGATCATTTACAGCGCGTTACAATTTAAACAAACTAGTATATTATGAAGCCTACCAAATGATTGGTGATGCCATTGCCAGAGAAAAGCAATTAAAAGGGGGTAGCAGAGCTCAAAAAATAGCACTAATAGAAAGTATAAATCCACAATGGAATGATTTGTTTGAAAAATGCGTCAGGGAATTTGAATAATACCAATTTAGTTATAAAATATCCCACAGAAAACGAAGTTGCTTTTTTGTTTTATGCCGCTGTGATTCATTTGCATAGCTCCGCTACGGAAATTATGAACAAGAAAATAGAACGAGTTTGAATGCGTCATTTTATGGCTATATTGGTATAAGAGATGACAACATAAAAATATTTAAATGGGTTAAATCTAAATACAAAACGAAGAAAACAACGTTGTTACCTTTAATGCAGGAGATGGCATTATGCACATTGATGCACATTGATGTATATTTTAAAGACAAGACCTTTTGGGGTACTCAAAAAAGATTCGAGTTGTTCCAAAAAGATGCTCTACGATTACAGCGCATTTAAAAAACCTTTTGAGCGTAAAGAATTAGAGGAAGATTCAGTAGGTCGGAAATCCCGACATGAAAACGTAACAAGTTACATTAACAATTAAATAGAATGCCAGATATCGTACACGTCACCTACCAACAAACAGGAAAAAGCAAAAGTACCAATGCGTATGGTATGCGCGAAATGCAACAAAAAGCATTTGAGGCGCGTACGGCTCAATATCTGTTAATTAAAGCACCACCAGCGTCTGGTAAATCACGCGCCTTAATGTTTATTGGTTTAGATAAGTTAATAAACCAAGACATAAAAAAAGTAATTGTGGCTGTTCCAGAACGCTCTATTGGGAGTTCGTTTTCTAAAACAGAGCTCAAGAAGTTTGGTTTTTTTGCAGATTGGGAACCCAATCCAAGATATAATTTGTGTACCCCAGGTGTTGAAAAAAGCAAAGTAACTGCATTTTTAAACTTTTTAGAAAGTGATGAAAAAATACTCATCTGTACACACGCTACCTTACGTTTTGCTTTTGATGCTATAGATGAAAAACAACTCAATGAGTGTCTGTTAGCCATAGATGAGTTTCATCACGTATCTGTAGATGGTGATAATAAGTTAGGAATGGTTTTAAGTAGCGTCATGGAAAAATCTACGGCGCACGTAGTGGCGATGACAGGTTCTTTTTTTAGAGGAGATTCTGTGCCTATTTTATTGCCAGAAGACGAGGCTAAGTTCATCAAAGTGAAGTATGATTATTACCAACAATTAAATGGGTATGATTATTTAAAATCTTTAGGGATAGGCTATCATTTTTATCAAGGTAAATATACAGCGGCTATTCACGAGGTATTGGATGAGAATAAAAAAACGATCATTCATATCCCCAGCGTAAATTCAGGCGAATCTGAAAAAGATAAATATGAAGAAGTAGGTAGAATTATAGATGGTATAGGGAAGGAAAGTTATCAAGATCCTGATACTGGGGTGATATATGTAACGAGTACGCTTTCGCGAAAGCAAATAAAAATAGCAGACCTCGTGTATGATGATCCTAAATCACGTGATAAGATTCAGAATTATTTGCGGAACATTACCAGTGTAGATGATATAGATATTATCATCGCTTTAGGTATGGCAAAAGAAGGATTTGATTGGCCTTATTGTGAGCACGCTTTAACGGTTGGTTATAGAGGATCTTTAACAGAAATTATTCAAATTATAGGTAGAGCCACAAGAGATAGTGATAATAAATCGCATTCACAGTTTACCAATTTAATTGCACAACCCGATGCCGAAGATGATTTAGTAAAACTATCTGTAAACAATATGCTCAAGGCTATTACTGCCTCCTTATTAATGGAGCAAGTGTTGGCACCTAACTTTAAGTTTAAGCCTAAATACCCAGAAGAAGATGAGGTAGATGGTGTTGAAGAAGATGGAGCGGATTATATAACTGTAAGAGGTTTTAAATTGCCAAGCTCTCAAAGAGCAAAAGATATTATAGAAAGTGACATCAATGATTTGAAGGCAAAAATTATGCAAGATGACACGATGTTGAAGGCCATGCCAGGGAATGTAGACCCAGAAGTCATTAATAAAGTATTGATTCCTAAAATCATAAAAGAAACCTATCCAGACTTAACCGATGAAGAAGTAGAAGCGGTACGACAGCATATTGTGGTAGATTCAGTCGTGAAAAATGGTACTATTGAAGAGGTTGGAGATAAACGTTTTATACGGTATGCTGCTGGTTTTGTTAATATTGACGAATTGAACATCGATTTAATAGACACGATCAATCCATTTCAAAAAGCATTTGAGATCTTATCTAAATCAGTAACAGCATCAGTATTTAAAGCCATTCAGGAAACCATTGATGCTACAAGAATCACCATGACAGAAGAAGAAGCAATTATATTGTGGCCTAAAATAAAAAACTGGATCACAAAAACAGGAGAGCAGCCAAGTATTCAAGCTTTTGATCCGCAAGAAAGACGTTTAGCAGAAGCGATCATATTTTTAAAAGAACAAAAGCGCAAAGCAGCAACTAATGAGTAAAAAGAAAACATTAGAAGATATATTTAATGATGATGAGTTTGGTATTTTAGATGCTAAACCCAAGAGCTCTACTATAAAAACAGAAGATGAACGCTTAATTGAATCGTTCCAAGAGATTAATGCCTTTTTTGAGAAAAATAATAGAGAACCAGAAGCAACTTCTGTTACTGAGTTTAAACTCCTGTCAAGACTAAAAGCACTCAGAAAAGATGCTAAAAAGATGGAGATACTAAAGCCCCACGACACTCATAATCTTTTACATACAAAAGAAGAAATAACCTCTGTCGCTGATATCTTAAATGACGATGATTTAAACATCTTAGATACTGAAGAAACCTTATCTATTTTTAAATTAAAGAACGTGCCAAGTTCATCAGAAAGGGCTGATACTGATTTTGTGGCGCAACGTAAAGCGATCAAGGATACGGAGTTTTTACCTTATGAAAAGATGTTTAAGAAAGTTCATAAAGAATTGAGAGAAGGGAAAAGGAATTTGTTCACCTATGAGAATGCAGATAAGAATTTAAAATCAGGGTCGTATTATATTTTAAATGGGGTTTTGTTGTTTTTAGAAGAAGCTAATCTTGAAACTGATAATGTGACACTTTCTTCTGGCAAAAGACTCCGTAAAGATGGGCGTACACGTATTATTTTTGAAAATGGAACGATGAGTAATATGTTGTATCGTTCATTAGACAAAGCGCTTCTAAATAAAGAGAATGATGGTAAAATTGTGTCACATACCGCAGCAGAAATTGAACAGGAATTATTTGATAACGTATATTCTCTTAATGAAGAAGATCAAGAAACAGGTTGGATTTATATACTAAAATCAAAATCTCTAAACCCTAAAATCTCGTCTATAGAAAACTTGTATAAAATTGGCTTTTCAACGGTTCCTGTTCAAGAACGGATAAAAAATGCTTCTAAGGAATCTACCTATTTAATGGCAGATGTTAAAATTGTAAATGGGTATAAATGCTACAATATGAATACCCAAAAATTTGAACACCTAATACATCGCTTTTTTGCAGAAGTCTGCTTAAATATTGATATAAATGATGAGAAGGGTAGAAGAATAACGCCCAGAGAATGGTTTGTGGTGCCTTTGCCTATCATTGAGAGCGTCATTTCTTTAATTCAGTCGGGTGAGATTGTAGAGTATAGCTATGATAGTGGTAATGTGTGTTTGATTAAGAAATAAAATGATTTTTAAGGAGATAGGGATGAATTTTGCTAATGTAAGTTTTTAATATGGGTAGGTTTAAGTTGTTGGGGATACGTCCTTTAAAGGGATGTGCGGATAGGTTTAGGAAGAATTTACAGGAGGGGGAGGTCTATAAATTTTATGGAGATTATATTTTTTTAGATGAGGAAGACAATGAGATATCACATTCAAATCAAAATATTAATGATCGCATTTTTAAGATAAAAAAACCTGAAAATGAAATTGATATTTTTTCTAGTAATGACGACCTGAAAATTCATATCTCGGCTATTGTAGGAAAGAACGGAAGCGGAAAAAGTACACTGATAGAATTATTTTTTCTAGCTATTTATTTATGGGATTATAAGAATATTATTCAACATAAAAAAAATGTAGAAGAACCTGGTATTGATATAGAGCCTAGTTACACTTTTAATACAATCTTAGAGAGAAATAAAGTGCACGCTGATGGTCGTATACAACGATTTTTTAGAGGTGTAAAACTATTTAATAAGGAAAGAGTACATTTAGAGATATTCTATAAAATAGATAAAAACATTTATAAATTTTTTATAGATACAAATCTCAAGGATGCTATAAACTGGTATCGGATAGAAAGGTTAAATGATGGTAAGTTCGAACCTTATGAATATCTAGGACGTACTCCTTTTTATACTATTGCTTTAAATTACTCCATACACTCATTAAATACTGTAGATATGGGAGTATGGCTTGAAAGTATTTTTCATAAAAATGATGGGTATCAAACTCCATTAGTAATCAATCCGAAAAGAGAAGAAGGATCTATTGATATTGATAATGAAAGAGGGCTGCAAAAGGCAAGGCTGTTAGTAAATACTATGGATATTATGAGTAACAGTACTGATGAAAACGATCCTTTATTTAATTATAAAAAAATAAAAAAAATTGTTTTTAAGTATAAATATGATAATTATAAGACCAGATTTAAAGGGTTACAGGATTTGCTTTTAGATATTACTTTAATAGATGCTGCGTACGATAATGTTAATGAAAGGCTTAAGTATGAAATCACTCAGCATCAAGAAATATTTAAATTAAAAGAATATGAATTGTGCTCTTGGATAGAGAAGGAAGTATATGGTTATCTATTATATAAGACTAGTCGTATAGTTAAAAATTATCCTAAAATTTTTAATGAAGATGATTATGAATTAAATCTAAAAAAAATAGAAAGCTATGATAGTCATGTTACTTATAAATTGAAACAAGTTATTCATTTTATTAATCATGATAATTTCATAAAAACTAAATGTGAAGAACATAAGCCAGAGCTAATTAAAGATGCATATGGAGAGGGAATGGATGGATATTCATTTAGAGAAGACCCTGACATTGTGATAAATATAATAAATGAGAAAGATAGCTTGAGAGATGGTGTATATTCTAATCAAGTAGAAGAGCCACTTGAGCAAATTAATTTTTTACCTCCTCCAGTTTTTGATTATGATTTTCATTTTTCTGAGAAACCAAACGATACATTTGAGAATTTAAGTTCGGGAGAAAAACAGCAGATATATTCTATACATACTATAATGTATCATCTTCGTAATGTTTCCTCAATTAAAAAGTCTACAATCTTAGGTAAGTATAATAATATTAATATTATGTTAGATGAGATTGAGTTATACTTTCATCCAGAAATGCAACGGCATTTTGTTAATAGATTACTTAAAGGTATTGATCAATTAAGGAAATATTTTAAAGGAAATATTAAGTCCATTAATGTGTTAATAGCGACCCATTCTCCTTTTATTCTATCAGATATCCCTTCTTCAAATATTTTAAGACTAAATAATGGAGCAGTTCAAACAATTACACAACAAACATTTGGAGCTAACATACATGACTTATTGGCAAATGATTTCTTTTTAGAAAATGGATTTATGGGTGAGTTTGCTAAAATTGAGATAAAGAGAGTAGTTGATTCATTACAATATGCAATCTTAACTAATGAAAAACTTGAAAAAGAAAAACTTTTAAAGAGCTCCACTAAAGATTCAGATAAAATAAAGTTAAAAGACCAGCTGAATGATATTACTTCAAAATTAAGAGATTTACATCCTCTTTACGAAAAGAATTATGACCAAGATTATTGTAAAAGTATTATTGAAACTATTGGAGAACCTTTATTATCAATGAGTTTAATGGAATTGTATGTTGAGGCATATAAGTCAAAAAAAGAAGAATTTATAAAAGAGCAAATAGGAAGACTTAAAAACTTAATAGAGAAATGATAGCTATTGATCAAAATAAAGTAAAAGCTATTCAAGTCATTTTCTCAGATGATATAAAAAAGCAAAGGGAGAAAGCTATTAAGAAATTGAAGACTTTAAATAATGAGATAGATGATGGAGATGATAAAGTATATTTAGAGAGTATTATATCTTTATTTAACGATAATACAGATATATTACTTTGGGACTCTACTAAATTGAATAATGAGAAAGATAAGATAGGAGAAGTTCCACTCATTGAAAAACTATATAAAGGCAGGCCAAAAAAAGTTAAAAGCTCAATAAAAAATGCAGTTTTAGATAAATTAGGTTATAAAGCTTTAAGAGATTCTTTTTATCCTGAATATTTTAAAGATATTGGTATAAAAGCCTGTGTGTATTGTAACTCTCAACTTACAATAACAGCTATAAAGTCTAAAGGAGAATATTCAGCTAAGTTTGATGTAGATCACTATCACTCTAAAGATGAATATCCTTTTTTAAGTATTTGTTTGTTTAATCTGTATCCTTCTTGTACTTCTTGTAACAGGGCAAAGAGTAATGAGGTTATCGAATTTAATCTATATACGGATGTAGTCTCTGAAACTCTTAAATCTGATTATGAGTTTAAACTAACACCATATTCAAAGGCAAATTACTTACTCACAAAAAAAGAGAGAGATATCAAGATAGCTTTTATAGAACCAGAATATAAGAATAAAGATGCAAAAACATTTAAAGATGTTTTTCACATTGAAGGATTGTATGAAACTCAAAAAGATGTAATTGAAGAGTTATTTGTTAAGGCTCAAATGTATAATAGATCTTATTTAAAAATATTGAAATCTAATTTTCAAGAACTATCATTAAATCCTGAATTATTTAAGAGAGCTTTAATAGGAAATTATATCGAAGAAAAAGATTTACATAAAAGACCTATGAGTAAATTAATGATGGATGTCGCTAAAGATTTGGATTTAATTTGAAAGAAATAATTCAAAAATATATAGACAATAATAATCAAGAATTTCAGCGTTATAACTCTTGGAATCATTGTTATGTAGCTTTTGGAAATACTAAGTTAAGTAAGGACATTTTGGCATTACACCTTGGGTTTTATCTTGCTAGTTGGGGTATGTATCGTGGCTCTAGTGGATTACTTCAGAAAGATTACAAAATCCATATTGAGACTGTTGAAATTATAGGCAAATATCCTGAGTTAAGGTGTTCGAAAAACAATGAAGTAGATGTTTCTTGTATTACAGAAATAGTGGAAATTATTAAACACCTTAAGGAATATTATGAGTCATTTCAATACATAACTTCAAAAAATAAATCAAGAAATATTACATCTACAGATACACTAATAAGCAAAATACTTTTAGGAACGTTAGGGTGTCTCCCAGCCTTTGACAGGCTTTTTATAAAAGGTGTAAAAAAAAGTGATCAAGAATTTAAAAACTTAAAAGAAAAAAGTATAAATTCACTATTTGATTATGTAGGTATTCATAATGAGGAACTTAAAGAGATACAAACACTATATCCTCAATATCCAATTATGAAATTAATAGATATGTATTTTTGGCAAGTGGGTTTTGATTTATAAAATGATTGTCGACACTTTATGATTCTTCTTCCAAACTAAACTATTATCCAAGTTCTACTCTAATCCCTATAATTAATACGCTCTCGAATACCGCCACTCGCACGATGGATAATCACATCAGCATTCCGTTTTTTGGCGATGCTTTTGGCTTTGGTAATGGCCGTACTTTGTTTGCGATGTTTAGACGTGATTCGTTTATTCCCTTCACGACGTACCGCCCAACCCTCTTCATAAGGCACGACATGTTGATGCCAAGTTCTTGATCTTGATGTTTTACCACGAGCACTTTCAAAGATCGCCTTTGCGAGATCTAAAATGAGTTGTTTCCAGGATTTATCTTTAGGCATGGTGTGTTAGTTATAGATGGTCAATATACTAATATATTAGAATTTTATTTTTTAGTAATCCGGCATTTCGGTACTATTTTAAAATCCTTTTTCAGGATTTTAAAATCACTCAATGTCCTATGTTTAGAATATAGTAAGGCGGCTGAGTGGTTTTTGCTTTCGCTGAAGCTCATAAATAAACGAGTCAAAGGCGGCTGAGTGATTTTATAATTGCCGAAAAGGCAATTATAAAATTGTATCGAAGCCCCGACTCAATAATCGTTATATTTAAATCATGATAAAAGGCTATATGTATATTCTTAAATGTAATGACAATACGTATTATACAGGTAGCACAAAATATATAGAGCGCAGATTTGAAGAACATCAACAAGGAAATGGAGCAATACATACCAAAAAGCGACTTCCCGTATCACTATTATATTATGAGGAATATGACCGTATTGACCATGCTTTTTATCGAGAAAAACAAGTACAAGGATGGAGTCGAAAGAAAAAAGAGGCATTGATGAATGGAGAAGTAGCACTTTTATCACATCTTGCTAAAAAAGTATTTAAGAAATAGTAATCCGGCATTTCGATACTATTTTAAAATCCTTTTTCAGGATTTTAAAATCACTCAATGTCCTATCCTTGTAACAATGTAAGGCGGCTGAGTGATCTCGATGAAATCGAGATTGTACCGAAGCCCCGATTTTGAAAGAAAACGCAAGGTGACTGAGTGATTTTGAGCTACGAGAAATTGTATCGAAGTTACCGTATCGAAGCATGAGAAATTGTGTCGAGTTCGGTCATTTCGATACAATCCTGCCTATGGCGCGATCACTCAATGACCTTTCTGTGTCACAATGTAAGGCGGCTGAGTGATCTCGATGAAATCGAGATTGTATCGAAGCCCCGCATTTAAAAACGAATCACAGGTGGCTGAGTAATTTTCGCGAAAGCGGAAATTGTACCGAAGCCACTTTTTATTCAGTCAATAACCTCGTTTTTCGTAAATTTATAGTAAACAAAAAAAATGAAATCCTCCTTCTCACAAATCATCAACTCAGAAACTCCCGTTTTAGTCGACTTTTTTGCTACTTGGTGTGGGCCGTGTAAAACCTTAGGACCTATCTTAGACCAAGTAAAAGAAGAACTAGGCGATGCTATCAAAATCGTCAAGATAGACGTAGATAAAAACCAACCATTAGCTGCCAAATACCAAGTAAAAGGGGTTCCTACCATGATCTTATATAAAGAAGGCAAGCAAGTCTGGCGACAGTCAGGGGTGGTGCAAAAAGAACAGTTGAAACAGATTATAACAACGAATACTTAACACCAAAACAGAAGTTGCCGGCCTCGAAAAGTTGTCGTAGAATGTGAAGTGACATTCCGTAGAATTTCATACTGTCTGAGCGTAGCGAGTTTAGGAAATTCAGGAATGGAGCAATACATTTAGACAAGGTTTCGCAAGCCTAGCCTTTTTTGTTTCTTTTTTTGGCAATGAAAAAAAGAAAAGAGAGAATCTTAGTAAGGATATAAAACCAATCCAATTTCTCATACGTAGATTAAAGTGTATTTTTACGTTACGATGAGATTCCCTTCTTCAAGGGAATGAAAAGAAACACTATGATCCTCCTCATATCACCAGAACAAACTAGCACTACCGAAATTCAAACCTTGCATAAACTCTTTGAAGCAGGCTTGGAGCATTTTCATTTTAGAAAACCAGAGGCAACGCTAGAGGCGCATTGTGCGTATTTAGATCAAGTAGATCCGCAGTATTATCAATACATCATGACGCATAATTTTCATCACGAACTCACCTCCGAGTTTCCCATCAAAGGAATTCATTTGGAAGAACGAAAATGGAGAGCACAAGGAGATGCGCTGGCAACTTATGTTCAATTCTTTACAGATAAAGAATTTGCTGTCAGCAGTTCCTATCACGAACCCGAAGATCTCGCCGCACAATCTGTAGATTTTGCTTATCATCTATTAAGTCCGGTGTTTGCGGCCATTTCTAAAAGTGATATGAAAGGCAGAGGTTTTGATGTGCGTCACATTCCAAAATTCATTGCAGGAATGGGCGGTATCAATGCACAGACGACTCCAGAAGCGATCAAATTAGGCTTTCAAGGAGTTGGTGCTCTAGGCGGTGTTTGGAGTGCTCCCGATCCAGTAAAGGCATTTACTGAAATGCAAACCGCTTTCGCGAAATCGAGTTTGCGAGATTCACGACCAGAGGGAGAGTGAAACGGTAAAGCGAATTCCTCATCCTAACCTTCTCACTAGGGGAGAAGGAATTTTAATAGTTTATGTACTTCATTTAATGCTTTCACGAAATTGAAGTCATAAGAATAATTTGTTTTCTCTCCCTTTGGGAGAGGATTAAGGTGAGGGAACTAATCTTTACTATCTTTGCTTCATGGCAAAAGCAGGAAGTCCTAAAAACACAAAAAATAAAGCCAAGCATTCTAAGCTGATGGCTCAAAAGAAAAAGAAGGAGCGCGAGAAAAAAGACGCTCACGAAGCTCGTATAAAAATCCTCAAGGAAAAAATCAAAGCGCAAAAAGAGCAGGAGTAAATCCCTCATCCTAGCCTTCTCCCTCTAGGAGAAGGAATCCAAATTCCTTTCTTGTAACAGCCACAGGTGGCTGAGTGATTTTCACGTAAGCGGAAATTGTACCGAAGCCCCGAATTTCAAAATTCTCAAGTAACATTCCTTATATAAAATCGTCATTAAAAAAGATGCAAGGCAACTATTTGTAAAAATCAAACGTCTAGTCTAATAAACAACCACACATGACCACACTTATAAAATACATCATTACCGTCCTTACAGGATTACTTGTATCAGGATTGACCGCTCAAACCGTATCGGCGAGACTTATTGATAGCAAAACACAAGAACCTATTCCGTTTGCGACGATTGAACTTTCAGAAAATCAAGGTGTCATTTCTAATGAAGACGGAATTTTCACCATTAACTTAGACCAACTTAAAAAAATTAAAGATTCTGTCTATATTTCATCAATGGGCTATGAACGTAAGGGGATCTGGATGTCATCCCTTACAGATAGCGTGGTAAGGCTTTCGCCAAAATCATTCGAATTAAAAGGTGTTTTCCTTTCTAGTAATCCGCTTTCGGCCGAGGAAGTAATTGAGAAGGTGAAAGAAAATATGGATAAAAATTACTACGTTCAGGAGTTATCTAAAAAGAAAATTTTCTTCAGACAATCGGATTTTAATACCATGAAAAAAGTAGATTTCGGATTTAAAAAATCCACGATAGAAGAGCTCAATAAAGAACTCATTGATAGTATTGCAACCCTCGTTCCTCGAGAGTCTTCCTATTATCGCGAAGTGGTAGGTGATTTTTATGGGAATTACAACAAGCATAAATTTCATGTAGATAAAGCCGCCGAGCTATATGACAAATCCAAGGATGTGTCTGTCGACGGACTCAGCGAACGTCTGGAAACGATTTTTAAAGAAAATGTAAAACCAGATTCGTATCTTAAAATCAAGTCCGGGCTTTTTGGGACCAAAGTACAATTAGATTCTATTACCGCTGCCAATGAAGATGCTAATAAAGTAAAGGTGGAGGTAGAAAATACAGATGATCAAAACTTCCAAGAACAGATTAAAAATCGAATTTCAGAACTGTACACACAACTCTTTTTTAATGAAGATTCTAAGATTGATATTCTCACAAAGTCCAATCGGTATGAGTTTGAAATCAGAGACTATACGTTTATCGATGAAGAGCCAGTATATATTATTGACTTTTCGCCGAAAGGCAAAAAAGACTTTAAAGGAACCGCTTTTGTCAACATCAGTGATTTTGCCATTGTACGATTAGAATTTGCAAATGTACGACCGTTATTTAAGTTTGGATTATTAGGTATCAAGTATGGGGAAGATGTCTACAGAGGAAAGATGTTATTTACAAAAAATACCAGCGGAAGTTATAGTCCGCGGTATTTGGAGTTAGAAAACGGAAACTATTTTGGTGTAGATCGCCCGTTAAAAGTGATCGAAAAAAATAAGCATGTCAAAGGGCGTCGTAAGCAAAATGAGCTTTCGCTTGCATTAGACGTGCAAGGAACATCACTTTCTAAATACGAGATGGTGGTCTTTAACTCAGAAGATATTTCAAGTACTGCCTATGAAGCTGCGCCAGAAAACAAAAATGTGAAAGCAACGTATTTATCCAAATATGACCCTGCTTTCTGGTCAGGTTATACTATTATGGAGCCTAATGCTGCGATTCAAGCGTTTGAGGTAGTGGAGTAATTTCCTGATCCCTCATCCTAGCCTTCTTCCAGAAGGAGAAGGGGTTTAGTTTTTTTTCGCTTTCGCGAAAGCGTACCCAGAAAAATATAGTAGAATATAAGCAATGAAGGTGGCTGAGTGATTTTTATAGTTGCTGTAAGGTATGATGGGAATTGTATCGAAGTTACCGTTTTCTTAAAAGTCTGTAAATCATATTTCCTCTCCCTCTAGGAGAGTATAAAGGTGAGGGATTTATCTTTTATACTTCAATTCCTCTTGTGAGATTCCATAATCCCATACTTTTTTGCCTTGTTGGTCATAAATAGTAAGAAGCAAGTTACGTGCTCCATATTTACCAGAAACAGCGACGACTCCAAAGTTACGCTCGTAGTAGATTTTGTCTTTTACTTGCAAAGTGTTTCCTTCATCACGTGCTTTGTGAATTCCCGCTGTGAGAGGTGAACATGTAATATCAATCAGCGGATACGCATTGGGGCGTTCTAAACGGGAGATTTCTGTATGATGACGATCACCACTCATAAAAACAACGCCTTCTATTTTTTCGGCAGCGATACGATCTAGTAAACGTTTACGTGCTTCTGGATAGGTTGCCATATTTTCATATACGGCTGCATTACTGATGGTTTGCCCTCCAATACACACTATTTTAAAAGACGCTTGACTTGCCGTTAAAGCATCTACAAGCCAGTTGAGTTGTGCTTCTCCAAGGTAGTCTTTGTTCATGTCAAGACTACGATTAGGAGCACGATGATAGCGATCATCCATCAGGAAAAACTCGACATCATTCCATACAAACTGCCCTGTAATCCCGCCTTCTCCAGTCGCATTCGTACTCGGATTCCCCCAATACTCGTTAAAAGCTTTTTCAGTTACTTTCTTGTGCACATAACTCCGATCTGAGTCATTTGGCCCAAAGTCATGATCATCCCAAATCGCATAGTGATGCACACTTCCTAATAAGGGCTGTAGTTCTGTAGTGGCTCGTGATTCCCGATGACGATAACGAACTCCACGTTCGGTTTGGAAATCGGGGGTACGCAAATAAATATTATCTCCTAGCCAGACCATGAAGTCAGGGTCTTTTTGAGCAATACTTTTAAAAATATCATATTCTCCTCCGTAGGGTGTTCCGGGACGGTCATCTCTAGGATCATTACGGTAAAAACAAGACCCAATAGCAAAACTAAATGGTGGCGGATCGGTACGATACTGCCATAAGGTTTGCGTCTGAAATTCTAAGGGATACGGACGTGCTACGTATTGATTATTGATATACAATTTATAGGTATAGATGGTTCCGTAATCGACCTCACTAGGAAATAATTTTGCGATATGATCTCTTGCGGTTGTGGTGGAAACGGTAGGTGTAAATCGTTCTTTTTCGCCTTGAGCGAAGTACCCAATTTTTACATCGGCAGGAGCGTTGGTTTGTACCCAGATCAGTACTTCTCTAAAATCAGAATATCCCACCATAGGTCCTGATTGCAATAAATTTGCTTGCGCGCCTGCCTGCTCGGGAGACAGGAAAACGGATACAGAAATAATAACACTAACTAAAAAGGAGAGGATCGTACGGTTCATAAGAATACTATTTTGTGCAAAGTTCCTAAAAAGAAAGGATACCCATGTTATGTGGGTATTAAAGGTAGCTAGGTTAAAAGTAAGAAATTAATATCGCTATAATAAGAAAAATTTAGAGTACGATAACGTGATGTTTTATGTAAAATGCAGTACTTTAGAGCTATAAACAATGGATTATGAAAAATTTTAGATGGTTTTTGGGTATACTGCCGTTTTTGATCTCTCAAAGCATCCTTGCACAAGACCCTCTTCTTTTTGAGGGAGAATGGGTATTATATTCTTTAGAAATAAATGGAGAACAATTTGTACCTGAATCAAATAATGAAGTAGAATTTATTAAGCTTCTTTTTGAAGAATCTACCAATGATAATCCAGATACACCTTATTCAATTTTAGGAACTGTGTGTGACTCTTTTTTTTCGAGTGTAATTTTTGAAGAATCAGATTTTAGTACATTTATGCTTGGAGATGATTATGTGACCACCCTTGCAAACTGTGACACATCAGAGAATCAAAATTTTCAAAATAGATATTTTTCGTTTTATGAGACTTCAATTTCAGATCCATTTGAGTATAGTATCGTATTTCTTGGTAATAATGCAACATTACATGTAATTGCTTCAAATGGGGATATTGCTGATTATGGTAATACGGTATTATCTACGAGTGATTTTGTAAAACCTTCTTTTTCTGTCTATCCAAATCCTGCTCAGGACCAACTTTTTATAGAAACCCATCAAATCTCAGAAGCATACACGATTACTGTATTTGATGTGAATGGCAAACAAAAAGTACAAACCTCAAAAAAGACGTTGGAAGCAAATCCTTTACAGATCCAACATTGGGCATCCGGAATCTATTTTGTGCAATTAAAGAGTCAGGATAGAATCGTGTCTACAAAACGATTTATTAAAAAGTAGATTTTTGTTAGTTTCCTGAACTTCCATTTTTAAAAAAGAGTATTTTTAGATCATAATTATCAGGTATGGCATCACAAAATACTCCGCTCACAATTCTTGATCAGGAAATCCCGTATTATGCTGTTATTTTCACAAGTACTCAAACCAGTGTCACCCGTGGCTATGCCATGGCAGCACAACACCTAGAAGAACTAGCGACAGAAATGCCAGGTTTTTTAGGCATAGATCATGCTCGGAGCGACATCGGTATTACTATTTCTTACTGGAAAACACTAGAAGATATTGCCCGTTGGAAAGCAGAAACCGATCATCAAGCTGCTCAAACCACAGGAAAAACTACTTGGTATGAATCCTACAGTGTACGCATCTGTAAAGTAGAACGCGAGTATTATTTTTCTAAACTTCACTAGAAAGAATAAAATCCATCTCCCTCTGGGAGAGGTTAGGGAGAGGCGGGAAAATGTTAAATCCATCCCAAATGTTAAAATGGATATACTACCTATTTTAACAAATGCGTTACCATTATAACCACTCGATTTTCTATACTTTTTTATAGGTTGATTTGACCCATCTTAACTTGTAAAAGCATCAAATTAATTTCATATTCATCTATTTAAAATCTGTTATCTTTAGTAGCATATTTTGAATTCCTTTTTATCTGTTTCGGCTCTTTTAGGGCAAGAGATAGAGAGGCTACCTAACACCATCATTATGCGTAAAATCCATCTTCTTCTCGCCGTCGTCTTACCTCTTTTCTTCATCACTTGTGATAAAAAAGGCAATGAACAACCGACTGATAATTTGTTTAAATACAAGGAGTATATCTCTTATGCGACAAGTGGCAGGCAGTCTATTGCAAATCCTATTACCGTGCAGGTGGCAAAGGCGTTAACGCAGTTTGAAGTAGATCAAGAAATCCCTTCTGATATCTTAAAAATTACTCCAAAAACTTCAGGAACGTTGACGGTCTCTGGACAACGTACCTTAAAATTTGTACCTGATGCGCTTCTTGAGGCAGACACCGAATATTCGGTGAAGGTGAGCTTAGATAAACTTTACGATGACTTGCCTAAAGAGATGCGCACTTTTGCCTTTAGTTTCAAAACCATTACCCCAGATTTTAAAGTGGACCTCCGCGCATTACAATCGTATGACAGGGAGTATCAATACCTAGAAGGTCAAATTGAGGGTGCCGATGTGATCGCTTTCGCGAAAGCAAAACAACTCTTGCACGCAACTCAAAATGGAAAACCACTTTCCATTACATGGCTTAGTGAAGAGACAACGGCTCGCTATCACGTGTTTAAAATAGATAGTATTCGTAGAGACATAGAGGATGCGAAGATTCAAGTTAGCTGGGATGGAGACGCCATTGGTGCCGAGGAAACGAAAGGCGAAAATGAGGTGCTTATTCCTGGACGAAATAATTTTAAAATTGTAAAAATCAATCAGACATTAGGTGCAAATGCTTCGCTAGCGATCAACTTCTCAGATCCCTTAGAAGAAAAACAAAATTTTAAGGGGTTAGTTACCATTCAGCGAGCAGGGAGTTTGCGTTTTGAAGTCGATGGAAATGTCCTGAACGTGTATCCAGAAAATAAGATTGTGGGGAAATCATTGGTGGAAGTTTTTCAAGGAATTAAAAGTACCGATGGCTATAAACTAAAAATGCCATTTGCTGAGACCGTTTCTTTTGAGCAGTTAAAACCAGGCATTCGTGCAATTACCAATGGTGTTATTCTCCCCAATTCTGGAACACAACCGTTCTATTTTGAAGCCGTTAATTTAAGTCATGTCGATGTACGAATTATCAAAATATATGAAAATAATGTTTTAGAATACTTACAAGAAAACAATCTAAATAGTAACAATAGCTACGGATTAAAACAAGTAGGAAGACGCATCACAAAGAAAACGATCAATCTACAAGATGGTAATTTCTCATCAGGAGATGTGGCCGATAGTCAGTGGCGTGTACATGGGATTGATCTTTCAAACATATTTCAAGCAGACCCAGGAGCTTTATATCGCGTAGAAATTAGTTACAAACAAAGCTATGTTGCTTATGAATGTGTAGACGATGGTACTGAAGTAGAAGAAGATACCTATGATGACTACTATGAAGAAGATTATTACGATGAAGATTTTACTGAGGTAGAAAGTACCAATGAAGACGAACGTGAAGAACAATATTGGGACAACAGAATATACCGCTGGCGAAATCAAGTGTATAATTGGCGACAAGAAGACAACCCTTGTCATCCCGCCTATTACCAAGAAGATCGGTTTATCCAGAGCAATATTCTAGGCTCGGATCTTGCCCTGATTGTCAAAAGAGGAAAAGATAATGGCTATCATTTTGCCGCCACCGATATCGTGACCACCACTCCAGAAGCCAATACAAAAATTACGCTGTACAATTATCAAAAACAATCCATTGGTACGGTGACTACAGATGCCACAGGACTTGCTACCATATCTCCTAAAGGATATGCAGTGTTCGCAGTTGCTCAAAAAGGCCCCAACTACGCCTATCTAAAAATAGAAGATGGGAATGCACTTTCTATGAGCAAGTTTGATATCTCTGGGAAACAGTTACAAAAAGGATTAAAAGGATATCTCTACACAGAGCGAGGCGTTCACCGTCCCGGCGATAGTATTCATCTTTCCTTTGTTCTGAATGATGCCAACAATCCGTTGCCCAAAGACCATCCTGTAAAGTTAGAAGTAAGTGACGCCAGAGGAAAACTTACCTATCGTAAGGTGCTCACGGCAAACACCGTATCAAAAACAGAAAAAGCACTTAATAACGTATATTATTTCCCCATTACCACGGCATCCACAGATCCTACTGGAAATTGGAATGCTACCATTAGTGTGGGGGGAGCTAGTTTTTCTAAAACACTCAAAGTAGAAACCATAAAACCCAATCGTTTAAAAGTCAACCTAGACTTTGAAGATGATATCATAGAGGCGAGTGGTACGTTGGAAGGCACCGCAAAAGTGACTTGGTTACACGGAGCACCCGCACGTAATCTCAAGATTAAATCGGATGTTACGATCCGAAGCTCTACTAGTGGTTTTAAAACCTTTCCAAACTATAACTTCTTTGATCCTATTCGCAGTTTTGATGATGTAGAATTGACCGTACTTGACGGACAATTAAATGAAGAAGGCAGTACAAAAATCAATCAAAAATTAGCGCTCAGTGAGCGGGCACCAGGCATGCTTAAAGGAACCTTTGTGACCAAAGCCTATGAAGGCGGTGGCGATTTCTCGCTAGATGTCGTAACCAAAGACATTGCCCCTTTTGATCATTTTGTAGGATTACAATCTCCCAAAGGACGTGCTTATGGTAGTTACTTTACCGATGACAATACGGAGTTTGACCTCGTGACCACTGATGCCAAAGGGAAAGCGACAGGCAATAGAACCTTGGAAGTCAAAGTATTTAAAATGAGCTGGCGCTGGTGGTGGAGTCGCGGTCGCGATAATTACTCTAATTATGAAGTAGGAACGGTACATACACCCGTAAAAGATTTTAAACTCACCACAGGCAGTAATGGAAGAACCAGTTTTACGGTCAATATTCCAGAAGATGAAAGTGGGCGTTATTTGATCAGGGTGATAGACCCAGAAAGCGGACATGCCACAGGACGTATTGCGTATTTTTATCGTAATTGGAGCGGACTTCAAAGCGATTCAGAAAGCGCTAAAATGTTGGTGTTCTCTTCTGATAAAGAAAAATATCAAGTAGGAGAAGTTGCTACGATTACCTTTCCGTCTGGCGATAGTTCGCGTGCGTTGGTCAGCCTAGAAAATGGCACTCAAGTTTTGGATAGTTGGTGGGTTGATGCACAAAATGGAGAGACACAATTTAAAATTCCGGTGACCTCAGAAATGGCACCCAATGTCTATGTTAATATCTCCTTATTACAAGCTCATGAGCAAGTTAAAAACGATCTACCTATTCGGTTGTATGGGGTGATTCCATTATTGGTAGAAGATCAAAATACCATACTCACGCCTAAAATCACCATGCCTGACGTACTCAAACCAGAGGAGTCTTATACCATCAAAGTAAGCGAAGCTAATAAAAAAGCTATGACGTATACCATTGCGGTGGTTGACGATGGTTTGCTAGACTTGACACGCTATAAAACCCCTGCGATTCACGATCATTTTTACAGTAGAGAAGCGCTTGGAGTGATGACTTTTGATATGTTTGATGATGTGATTGGCGCCTATTCAGGAAGTGTAGGAAATATCTACGCGATAGGTGGGGGTGATGCTGCGGCGGCTGCAAAAAACAGAAAAGCAGAGCGTTTTAAGCCTGTAGTGACGTATATAGGTCCTTTCGCTTTAAGCGAAAATGAAACTAAAACCCACACCTTACAGATGCCTAATTATGTCGGTTCTGTACGAGCGATGGTAGTGGCAGGTGATCACACGGCATCTGCTTATGGTGCTGCCGAAAAAACGGTGCCTGTACGTAAACCTTTAATGGTGCTGGGTTCGCTTCCGCGAAAGCTATCACCGGGGGAACACGTGACCTTACCCGTCACCGTCTTTGCGATGGAGTCTAAGATCAAACAAGCAAAAATTACCGTTAAAACATCGAAGGCATTTAAAGCAACGCAAGGCACTACGAAGACGATTAACTTTGCCTCTGTCGGCGAACAAATTGTTCCTTTTGAATTTGATGTGACCGCTGTTAATGATATTCAAACCATAGAAATCATCGCCGAAGGAAACGGAGAACGTGCGACCTACCAAGTAGAAATAGATGTTGAAAATCCAAACCCTATCACACAAAAAGTAACCGATTATGAGTTGCCAGCATCGGGCAGTTTAACTATCGATTATTCAACGTTTGGGGTGGCAAGTTCAAACGGATCAGCTATAGAGTTTTCTACCCTTCCTCCGATGGATTTCACAAAGCGAATGCAGTATTTGATACGCTATCCGCATGGCTGTGTAGAGCAAACCACATCGGGTGCTTTCCCACAATTATTTATGGATGATGTGTTTGATTTGACGTTTGAGCAAAAACGAAAAGCACAAGAAAACATCAAACGAGGCATAGAACGTTTAGGAGATTTTCAAAATGCAGATGGCGGACTAGGCTATTGGCAAGGAGAAACTGTTGCCGATGCTTGGGGCACTAACTACGCAGGACATTTTATGATCGAAGCTCAGAAAAAAGGGTATGCATTACCGCTTACGTTTATGAGTAATTGGTTACGTTTTCAAAAGAAAGCGGCACGTGAGTGGCGATCAGGACAACGTGCGTACAATACCACACTGACACAAGCTTATCGTTTATACACCTTGGCACTAGCAGGACAACCTGATCTTGCCGCTATGAACCGCTTGCGCGAAAGCAGAAACTTAAGCAACGACAGTAAATGGCGATTGGCTGCTGCCTATGCACTGGCAGGGCAAACTAAAGCCGCCCAAGAATTAATAGCTACCGCAAACATTGATTTTCAACCAGACAAAAGCAATTATCATACGTATGGATCTGTATTCCGTAATCGTGCGATGGCGTTAGAAACGATGGTTGCTATGGGAGATGCTAAACAAAAAGACCTAGCCATTTCTATCGCTAAAACCCTATCATCAGAGCGATGGTTGAGTACACAGGAAACGAGTTATGCATTATTAGCAATGGCTAAAATGGTCATTAAAAATGGAGGTAAATCGATTCAATTGGACTATACCAAAGATGGAAAAGCAATGACTATTGATACCCAACAAGCGATTGCATTGAGAGATTTGGAGACCAAAGAAGGAGCTAATACCATCATGCTTCAAAATAAGAAGGATAATGTTGTGTTTGTTCGTGTCGTACAAAGTGGAAAATTACCATTAGGCGAAGAGTTGTCAGGGAATAGTAAGCTCAAGGTGACCACTAGGTTTGTGGGTACAGACGGGAATCAAATTGACATTGCCAATCTGAGACAAGGCGAAGAATTTTTGGCTAAAATTAGTGTTAGTAATGACAGTCGTGATTTTGTAGACAATGTGGCACTTACGCAAATATTCCCAAGCGGATGGGAAATTGTAAATACCCGTTTTACAGAAGATGCTGGTGGTACAGAAGGAGCCGCCAGATATACAGATATACGCGATGATCGTGTCAATTTTTACTTTGATATGAGTAAGGGATCTACAAAAACCTTTACGGCACGTCTGAATGCATCATATCTAGGAAGGTATTATTTACCAGGTACACAAGTGGAAGCGATGTATGATAATACGTATTATGCGCGTACTAAAGGTGCTTGGGTTGAGATTGAGAAGTAGGTGTTAGTTGAGTTACTGGTTGGCCCACCTCGTCATTCGCTTGGGCGAATGCCACTCCTCCCTTTCAAGGAGGAGAGCTTCAAAAATAGAAGGATAGTTAGAAGTAAATAGCTTCTGAGTTTAGAATAAAATAATAAACCTAGGCGCTCCTTCCTCTGCGAGGGGAAGGTGGCTATTCTGAAACAAAGTGAAAGAATAGACGGAAGAGTTGCATACGAAAGAGATTAAAATATAACAGAAAACATAGCTTATAGTAAAAGTGAATATTAAAATACAACATATAATGACCAAGCTCAGAAAGCATAAAATCAAGCTTTCGGTTTTTGTGTTGGTGTTTTTGTACTGGTTATTTTGTTTGCCTTCTACTTTATTTAAAGACCCCACATCTACGGTGGTAGAGAGTAGTACTGGAGAGTTGTTAGGTGCTCGTATTGCTGATGATGGGCAATGGCGATTTCCAGCATTAGATAGTGTGCCGTATCGGTTTGAGCAGAGCCTTTTGTTATTTGAAGATGAGTATTTCTATACACATCCTGGATTTAATCCTGTGGCGATGGGGAAAGCAATCTACGGCAATATGACTACTGATAAACGACGAGGAGGAAGTACCCTAACACAGCAAGTAATCAGACTTTCAAGAAAAAATAGTAAACGAACTTACATTGAAAAACTTTTAGAACTTGTAAAGGCAACACGTCTGGAAACGCAATATTCAAAAGATGAAATTCTTGCTATGTACGCTACCTATGCCCCTTTTGGAGGAAATGTTGTAGGTCTAGAAACAGCCGCTTGGCGGTATTTCAGGCTTCCTGCGCATCAGCTGAGTTGGGGTCAAAGTGCGGCGCTTGCAGTACTTCCTAATAATCCGTCGATGGTGCGACCGGGGAAGAATGAGCGTACGCTTTCGCGAAAGCGGAATCAACTTTTAGAAAAGCTTTGGAAAAAAGGAATTATTGATGAAAGTACTTATCGGCTTGCTTTGTTAGAAGAACTCCCTGGAAAACCGTATCCATTACCACAAACAGCACCGCATCTCACTGAACGCATCCGAAAAGAACATAAAGGAAAACGAGTAAAAACCACTATTCAAAGTAATGTACAAAGAGAATTGAATAGATTAGCCCAAGAGCATCATTTACAATTGCAACAAAATGAGATTTATAATCTTGCTATCGTTGTGATGGATGTTACTACAAAAACGGTAATAGGATATGTGGGAAATGCACCAACAATAGCTATGCATCAAAAAGATGTAGATATTGTGATGCGTCCTAGAAGTACGGGAAGTATTTTGAAACCCTTGCTATATGCAGGAATGCTGGATGCGGGAGATATTTTACCAGAAAATTTGGTGATTGATATTCCTACATATATAAATGGCTATCAACCTCAAAATTTTAATAAAGAATTTCAAGGGGTCGTGCCAGTAAGTACTGCTTTGGCACGATCTCTTAATGTACCCGCTGTGCGTATGCTGCGTAGGTACGGATTAGATAAATTTTACAATAATTTACAAGAGATGGAAGTCGCACATATTGATAAGTCGGCGAGTTATTATGGGCTTTCTCTTATTTTAGGCGGGGCTGAGAGTAGTTTATGGGAGGTGACAAAAACGTATGCAGGACTTGCACATACCTTAAATACCTATACAACAACTTCTAGTGAATATACCAAAACCGCTTTTCAGGGATATTCCTATACGCCTCAAACCCCTAATGCTGACCCAGACCTTTTTGCTAATTCTCCTATTTTTGATGCAGGTGCTATTTACAATACGTTAGAAACTTTGCGGGAAGTAAATAGACCTTCGGGAGAAGAGAACTGGCAGTTTTATGAAGACGCACAACCCATTGCATGGAAAACTGGGACAAGTTATGGTTTTAAAGATGCTTGGGCTGTGGGAGTTACACCGCAATATGCCATCGGGGTTTGGGTAGGGAATGCAGATGGAGAAGGGAGACCAGGTGTGACAGGAATACAAGCAGCGGCTCCTTTGTTTTTTGATGTATTGCGCACGCTCCCTAATGAAGGAACTTGGTTTTCCAAACCGTATGATGCTCTTATAGAAGTTATTGTGTGTTCAAAAAGTGGTGCCTTAGCAAGTGTGTATTGTCCTCAAACGAAAACAATATTAACTCCAGATGCAGGGATTCACAATGCATCTTGTTCCTATCACAAACAGATATATGTAACTAATTCTGGGAGCTATCGTGTAAATTCAGACTGTTATGAGTTGGATCAAATGAAATCTGAAGTGCGGTTTGTACTACCTCCTGCTATTGCATATTACTATGCGAGCAAGCATCCTGATTATAGAGAATTACCACCAATGCATCCTGATTGTGATATTTTAGGAGAGCAACCGATGTCTTTTATATACCCAAAAAAGAACGAGGATATTATTTTGCCTAAAGATTTTGATGGAAAACGAAATGATCTTATTCTCAAACTAGCACATCGTAATCCTGACACCAAGGTATTTTGGTACCTGAATGATACCTTTATAGGAGATACGGAAACCTTTCATGAACTAGCTGTTTTGCCAGAAGAAGGAGACTATATAATTACTGTAGTAGACGCAGAAGGAAACCAATTGAAACAGCAAATTAAAATCTCAAAATCATAAATTTGTAAAAGTGTCGTTATATTTACGACAAAATATGTATATTTGTGTAAAATTATAAATGTCATGAACGATGATATGATATACAATACTCCTGGAAGCCTTGTTCAAAACTTAGTTTCGGGTAGTGATATTGATGTTTCAGGGGTTTCAGAACCCGCAATAGTAAGGCATGATGATCAATTGGATGATCGGTCTACCTTGCGATTAGTTCACGTATCAAGAGAAGGATTATCCTATCCAAAATTTTTACTTGCAGTAGAAGCTTTTGACTTTTCAAAACAAGAACTAGCGCAATTACTTCACATTTCCGAACGCACACTAGAGCGTATTCATAAAGATAAAAAACGATTATCTACACCTCAAACAGAACGCATTCTTGAGGTGTCTATCTTATTTGAAAAAGGGTGGGATTTTTTTGAAAGTAAAGAAAGTTTTAGAAAATGGTTGAGTATCCCAAATTATGCTTTTGAAAACCAAACGCCTTTGTCTATGCTAGATACAAAATATGGTATAGAGTCTGTAGAGATGTTATTAGACAGGATGGCTCATGGTATTGTCGTGTAGGTATGCGTGTTTATAGAATTACAAAAGGGAAATACGCACAAGATTTATCTGGAGAAGGAGCGCGTCTTTATGGAGGGAGATGGAATCGTAGAGGGACTTCAGTACTTTACACAGCGGGTAATAGCTCTCTGGCTATCCTCGAAAAACTAGTTCATATTCCACCCTATATATTCCCTAAAGATTTAAAAATTACAGTATTGGAATTTCCTGATACTATGACTATAGGGAGTGTTGCTTTAGATGATTTGCCAGAAGACTGGATGTATAGATCAGAACATCCCAAAGTATTGGATATAGGAGATCAGTTTGTCGCTCAGTCTGAATTTTTATGTCTAAAAGTACCCTCGGCTATTAACCCTATAGATGAGAATATTCTTGTAAACCCAAAACATCCTGATTTTTATATGGTTAAGATTATAGATGAGCTTCCTATTGAATTTGATAAACGGTTACTCAAAGAAGTATAAGGTTTATCGTAGGGGATATCCTTTCCCAGCCCACCAAGGTTTGATTTCCACAATAAGTCTTCCCGATTTCATCATAGGATCTAGATTGGCTAGACTATCTGCCATTTTGAGTGTAGGGACATTATACACCGTAATACCACGTAATTCTCCATCATCACCAAAAGGGCCTGAGATATCTGCATATCCTAATTCATACATACGACCTAGATGTGCTTGATGTGCTTCTTGAAGTTTTGTAGCTTCTTCTTCTGATTGATTTCGATTAGGACCACTTTTTAAGAAAGCCATAAAGTATTGTTGCATAATTACCGTATCTCCTGTTTTTTCATCTACGTAATCAAAAATCTGATAACCATCTGCTTTTAATTTTGCTATTTGAGAAGCCACTGAATTTTTTTTGTCTGCCGAAGATTTTTCAGTTTGTATTTCTTTTTGATTTTCAGTTTGTGCACAGGAAATGCATAACAGGATAAGTGAGACGTATGTGATGATTGCTTTCATGTGTTTATTATTTTATTTCCATGAAGTATATGGATGGTTACTAATATAAGAATTATAATATTTTTTATCTCCTGTAACTTCGTCTCCGATCCAAGAGGGTTTAGAAAAAGACTCATGTTCGTTACTAAGTTCTATTTCTGCAAGTAAAAGTCCAGCATTAGCTCCATAAAATTCATCAATTTCCCAGATGTGTTTTTTAATAGTGACTTCATATCGGGTTTTATCTATGATGCCAGGAAGGCAGAGTTTAAGGAGGATTTGCGCTTTCGCGAAAGCGATCTCTTCTTCCACTTCAACACGTGTTGTACCACTCTCATTTGATTTTCCTTTTATCGTGAGAAAACCTTTGTCTCCTTTTATGCGAACACGTACTGTGCGTTCGGGATCTGTACTGAGGTATCCTTGCGTGATTCGTGTGGAAGTCTGAGCTTCTTTTTTAAAAGCACCTGAAGTAATTAAAAATTTACGTTCTATTTCTAGAGGATTAATGTCATTCCCGTGAAGATGGGAATCTTCTGTAGTTTTAGCTGCTATTTCTGAGAAGGCAAAAGTCTTCTGCTCTTCAACTCCTATTCGCCACGGCGGATTCTTTCTATTATCTCCTGCGTAATATAAAATAAGCCGATTCCCATCGGGGTCTTTGAGTCGCGCTTCTCTCCATAACCAAGATTGATCTGTCGGTAATAGGTCAAAGATAGTTGTATCTCCATGAAGGTTGAGTTCTTGTAATGCTACTACTTTCTCATCTAGACTCTCTACTTCAAAATAGACGATGACACCCTCACCAGAAGGCAACTCTTCTACTTGATGAATAGAAAAGGTGCTGTCGCCATCTGGACATTCAAAACGAGCATATTTTTCATGGGTATGAACGATGAGGTGTAATCCTAACCGTTTGTAAAAACGGATGGATTGCGTAAGGTTTATAGAGGGAATGGTAATTTGATTAAGATTCATGGGTTTCGATTTGCCAAGGCGGGATATTTTTTGCCTGATTCCTTTGATATAAAATTACATAATTTCCGTCAGGATCTTTCAGGTGAAGCTCGTGACCTCCCCATGAAGAAGGAATTGTTGTTTTAATAAAATATACGCTTTCGCGAAAGCGGGCTTCCAACAACTCAAAATCAGTTACTTCAAAATAAATAACCACGTCATCCTCAGGTATTTTTGTATTATAATATACTGTAAATATGGTGTTGTGTGCTTTATTTTCAAAATGCGCATGGTGCTTGGGTTCTACTTCAATAAGCGTCATCCCTATGTTTGTGTAGAATACGATAGAGGCATCCAGATTTCTTGAAGGAGCTGTGATATGATCAAACGCTATAGGCATTACTTAGTTCTTTAATTTGAGCATTACCAATAGTAGAATCCTGATACCCGTGTATTCCTAGATACGCCATGGCTTTGGCTATTTGCATAGCTTGTGTAGAGTGATATTTTTTAAGAGGACCTACCATAAAGAAGTCCATAACTCGCATAAGGAGTTTAAGTGTTTTCTCCCCTTTTCTATCTTCATCTGGACGTCCATTTATAAAAGCAGGTTTCATGATGTAGGTGTGAGGAATTTCTATTTTTAAAAGATCACGTTCCATTTCTCCTTTGGTACGGACATAGAAAAACGGACTTTTAGCAGAAGTGCCAATAGAAGATATGACCATAAAAGTAGCTATGTTGTTTTCTTTTGCGAGTTGTGCGGCTGCTATCGGAATGCCATAATCAATCTTATGATAAAGATCTCGATCTGGAGTTTTAGCTTTTGTAGTGCCGATACAACAAAAAATAATATCTGCTGTAAAGTCTTCTTTGACGGCTTCCAGATGCAGTAAGTCACATAGTATTTCTTCAATCTTAGGACTGGAAAACTCTGTAGGTCTTCTAGTAAAAATCTTAATTTTTGAATACGTAGGATCTTTGATAAGAAGTTCGGTTAAGAGTCCTCCTGTAAGTCCTGTTGCTCCTAATATGATGGCTGTTTTTGACATATCTCAAATGTACAATATCTATTGAAAACTTCTAGGCGAATCCGTACCTTGCACGTAATGGAAACGTCCCTCCCTATCCGTAAGATTATTCATGTAGATATGGATGCATTTTATGCCTCTGTAGCGCAATTGGATGATCCTAGTTTGCAAGGGAAAGCCATTGCTGTAGGTGGTGGAGGCGATCGAGGCGTGGTGAGTGCCGCAAGTTATGAAGCACGTAAATTTGGTGTTCGTAGCGCCATGAGTGGGGTGCTGGCTCGGAAATTATGTCCAGAACTTATTTTTGTGCGCTCTGATTTTGCCAGATACCACGAGGTGTCCAAACAAATACGGGAGGTTTTTCATGAATTTACAGATCTTGTAGAACCGTTATCACTCGACGAAGCCTATCTGGATGTAACCGAAAATAAAGTAGGCATGCCCAGTGCTACGGTAATTGCTACGTGGATACGTCAAAAAATCAAAGAAAAGACAGGGCTCAATGCTTCGGCGGGGATAAGCATTAATAAGTTTGTTGCCAAAGTCGCTAGCGATATCAATAAACCCAACGGACAGAAAACGATTCCGCCAGAAGAAGTGGTTGCTTTTTTAGAAACATTAGACATTCGTAAGTTTTATGGTATTGGGAAAGTGACGGCTGAAAAAATGTATCAGAAGGGGATTTTTACAGGGCTGGACATGAAGAAGAAATCTAAAGAATATCTGGAGCAACATTTTGGTAAAAGTGGCGCCTACTATTATGATATTGTGAGAGGGATTCAATACAGTCAAGTAAAACCGAACCGGATTCGTAAATCACTTGCTGCGGAGCGTACCTTTTCTGAAAATATTACCTCAGAAATATTTATGATGGAACGTTTGGATCATATTGCAGAAGAGGTGGAGAAACGACTTTCAAAAAGTAAAGTAGCAGGAAAAACGGTAACGCTTAAGATTAAATATTCTGACTTTACACTTCAAACACGCAGTAAAACCTTGGATTATTATGTACGTACCAAAGATGTTATTCTAGAAACAGCCAAAGAACTTTTGTACCAAGAAAAGATGAAAGATAGTGTTCGGTTATTGGGAATCTCATTGTCTAATTTGAATACGGAGGACAAGAAGAAAGCTAAGACAGCACTTGAAGAAAAAGAAATTGACGTACAATTGCGATTTGAGTTTTAAGGTATGCTGGGAGTTAAGAGCGGGAAGTTTGAGGTATTTTTTGTTGTAGCTATTTTAAAAGAAAGTTTTCTCTCCCTCTGGGAGAGATGCCTGAAAGGCAGAGAGGGATTTCGCGAAAGCGTATACAACCACTTTTCAAGATGTATAAAAACCCGTATCTTTACCTCGATGTCAAATAAAAGTTGGACATATCTTCCTTTATTACTGAAATTTCTTATAAAGAGAAATCCAGAATAGTAGTTGATTGCCTGAATTTAAGTAACTTTAAAGCAATCTAAATCTTTACAACATCATGCCTTTTTATCATAAGTTAGGAGAGATTCCTCACAAACGTCATACGCAATTCCGTAAACCTGACGGATCGCTCTATTCAGAACAGTTATTTGGAACCATTGGTTTTGATGGGATGAGTACCAATAGTTATCACGTATACAGACCTACACAGGTCAAAGAGATTCGCAAACAATATTCTGTAGCACCCAAAATTGCTTTGGAAAACAGTATAAAATCGTATCGTTTTAGAGGTTTTCAGATCAAGCAAGAACAAGATTATCTGGAGAGTCGCAAACCTATTTTGACCAATAGTGATTGTACGATCATTCTGGCAGCACCTAAGCAAAGAACGCAAGACTATTTTTATAAAAACACTGATGCAGATGAGCTGATCTTTGTACATAAAGGTTCAGGAAAGCTACGCACGCATTTAGGAAACTTGGATTTTAAGTATGGCGATTATCTGTTAATTCCGCGAGGAGTGATTTATAAAATAGATTTTGATACCGAAGACAATCGTCTTTTTATTGTAGAGTCGCGCCGTCCTATTTACACACCTAAACGATACCGTAACTGGTTCGGACAATTATTAGAACATTCACCGTATTGTGAGCGTGATTTACGCCAGCCGTATGAGCTTGAAACTAATGATGAGAAAGGAGATTTCTTGATCAAAGTAAAAAAGCAAGACGATATTTTTGAAATGGTATATGCCTCACATCCGTTTGATGTGGTAGGCTATGATGGGTATAACTATCCGTATGCCTTTAGCATACATGACTTTGAGCCTATTACTGGTCGGATACATCAGCCGCCACCTGTGCATCAAACCTTTGAAACCGATGCTTTTGTGGTCTGTAGTTTTGTACCTCGTAAGTATGATTACCACCCACAAAGTATTCCTGCACCGTATAATCATAGTAATATAGATAGTGATGAGGTGTTGTATTATGTAGACGGTGATTTTATGAGTAGAGCAGATGTAGATGCGGGACATATTTCGTTGCATCCAGCTGGAATTCCTCATGGTCCGCACCCAGGGACGGTAGAAAAAAGTATAGGAAAAGAAGGCACTGAAGAGTTAGCGGTTATGGTAGACACTTTTAAACCTTTAAAAGTATGTGAAGCTGCGATGGAAATAGCTGATGAGAGTTATCACACATCTTGGTTGGATCATTAAATAATTTTAATCATTAATAGTACGCTTTCGCGAAAGCGAAGTTCATACGGAGCCAATCGAAGTAAGAAAGCATATAAAAAAGGATAGATGTCAGAAAATAAATTACCTGCAGATCCATTAGCATTAGTCTTGGGGATCATCGCCCTTGTATTAGGAATCGCAGGCTGTTGTTGTTATGGTATTACAGCATTAATACCATTGGTAATGTCTATTATAGGACTTGTCGTAGCCAATAAAAGTTTAAAAGCCTACCGAGAAAATCCAGAGGGATTTTCTGAGTTGAGTAGAAGTAATGTCTCCATGGCAAGAGTCATTAATATAATAGCGATTGTCTTTAATGGAATCATTGTTTTAGGATTTGTAATACTATTTATAGTATATGGGACTTTCCTCTCTTCCGAAATTATGGATTCTTATAGAAGTGGAGATTTTGATACCACCGATCCTTATGAGTGGGATACGGACACCCTATATGATGATGAAGAAGACTATGAATATGACAGAATAGAAGTAGATACCATAGTGACAGACTCCACCATCATATACGAGATAAAAGAAATAGAAACGATAGAAAACTAAATGTTATGAGTAAGGACATACAACCCGTAAACTACGGACTAGAAAAAATATTTGAAGGAGCACAAGATTTCTTACCCTTATTAGGAACCGATTACGTTGAATTTTATGTGGGGAATGCAAAGCAAGCAGCCCATTTTTATAAAACTGCTTTTGGATTTCAATCGTATGCCTACAAAGGATTAGAAACAGGATCTAGAGATGAGGTGAGTTATGTGTTAAAACAAGACAAAATCAGAATTGTTTTAACAACACCACTTAACAGTAAATCACCAATCAATGACCATATTGTCAAGCATGGCGATGGTGTAAAAGTGGTTGCGCTTTGGGTAGAAGATGCACGTAAATCCTATGAAGAAACCACCAAAAGAGGTGCAAAATCCTATATGGAACCTAAAGTCGAGACCGATGAGCATGGAGAAACTGTACGCGCAGGAATCTATACCTATGGAGAGACGGTACACATGTTTGTAGAGCGTAAAAACTATAAAGGTGCTTTTTTACCAGGTTTTAGGGAATGGAAGTCAGACTATAACCCTACACCAACGGGTCTTAAATATATAGACCACATGGTAGGTAATGTAGGTTGGGGACAAATGAATACGTGGGTAAAATGGTATGAAGACGTGATGGGCTTTGTTAATTTTCTATCATTTGATGATAAGCAAATTCATACAGAGTACTCTGCATTAATGAGTAAGGTAATGAGTAATGGCAATGGACGGATTAAATTCCCAATCAATGAGCCAGCAAAAGCACCCAAGAAATCTCAGATAGAAGAATATCTTGATTTTTATGAAGGCTCAGGAGTACAGCACCTAGCGATGGCTACAGACGATATTATCAAAACCGTAGCCCAATTAAAAGCACGTGGTATTGAATTTTTACCACCACCACCACAGACGTATTATGATGATATCCCACAACGACTAGGTGAGCACATGAAAGTGATGAAGGAAGATATTGAAAAGCTTCAAGAACTCTCTATCCTAGTAGATGCCGATGAAGATGGATATTTACTTCAAATTTTTACAAAACCTCTAGAAGATAGACCTACCTTATTTTTTGAAATCATACAACGTATGGGAGCTAAAGGATTTGGAGCTGGAAACTTTAAAGCACTTTTTGAATCTATTGAGAGAGAACAAGAACAAAGAGGTACTTTGTAATTTTATAACGTACTTAACACAATATTTATATAAAAACTTCGTCCTTTATAGGGCGAAGTTTTTTATTGTAGTATTTTTGGAATAACTATTGCAAATACTCTTCGTAAATAACCAATTGGTGCCAAACATGAGAACATCAGTACATCATATTACACAATTACTATTCATAGGAGTTTTTACACTAGTGACGACTTTAGGAAAGGCGCAAGAGATCAAACCCGCCTACCAAGAAGGAGAGTGGTTTAAATTTAGAGTTCATTACGGGCTCATCACTGCAGGATATGCCACACTTACGGTAGAAGATTCAAAGTATAAAGGAACTCCAGTATATCACGTAAAAGGATATGGAGAAACTGTAGGGCTTTCAAAATTCTTTTTTAAAGTAGAAGATCATTATGAAAGCTACATAGATAAAAAAACAGATTTACCTTATCAATTTGTTCGTAAAATTAATGAAGGGGGACACACCAAAGACAAAGTCATAGACTTTGATCAGAAAAATCACAAAGCACATATCTTTAATAGAAAGCATAATACCCGTGAAACAGTAGATGCCGCAGTAAATGTACAGGACATGGTATCGGCATTTTACTATTTGCGTAATCACTTAGACACGACAAATCTAAAAGAAGGAGACGAAACGAGTTTAACTATGTTTTTTGATAGTGAGAACTATCCCTTTAAACTTCGTTTTTTAGGACGCGAAGTAATGAATACTGAATTTGGTAAAATAAGATGTCTTAAATTTAGACCTTTAGTACAATCGGGACGTGTCTTTAAAGAACAAGAAAGCCTTACCGTTTGGGTGAGTGATGACGAAAATAAAGTGCCTATTCGCATTAAAGCCAGTCTTGCTGTAGGATCTCTCAAGGCAGATCTCGCAGCGTTTAAAGGACTTAAGCATTCATTTAAGATTGTAGTAGATAATTAATCAGATACTATGAAGAAAAAAATCGAACCAGATCTTGAACGTATCATAGATGCTCTTGATGATAAATATGAAAAAATAGATCAAGATCTTGACGATCATCTGGAAGGATTATTACAAAGTAAGCCCATTACCTATTGGGATTATATTCATACAGATGCCTTATTAAGCCTTCAGTCACCACGCACAAATTTTCCAGATGAAAATGTATTTATTATGTACCATCAAGTGACGGAACTTCTGTTCAAAATGGTCCTCTGGGAAATAGAACAAGTCGCACACCATAAAAATCTTACAGTTACTTTTTTTGCCTCACGTCTAGGTCGTATCAGTCGTTACTTTGATATGTTAACGTCCTCCTTTACGATTATGAAAGACGGGATGGATTTAGAACAATATATGAAGTTTAGAAAGACGCTAACTCCAGCTAGTGGATTCCAAAGTGCACAATATAGAAAGATAGAATTTGCAAGTACAGATTTAATTAATTTGATAGATGCTCGCTTTCGCGAAACTATAGATAGAAACACTCCCTATGAACATGCCTTAGAACATTTGTATTGGCAAGCCGCTGGAAAAAATTATCAAACTGGAAAAAAGAGCTATTTGCTCTATGCGTTTGAGGAAAAATATAAAAATGAGTTTATAGCATTTACAAAAGAATATAATACTATAAATTTGTACGCGAAGTTCAAATCCCTACCTGAGGCAGATCAAAACGATCCAGCGTTGCGACAAGCTATGAGACATTACGACTATACAGTAAATATAACATGGGTGATGTCACACTATCATACAGCAAACCATTATTTAAATAATGGAGAGCACGTGGTAGAAGCAACGGGAGGAAGTGAGTGGACAAAATATATGCACCCTAAATATCAGCGCAGAATATTTTTTCCAGATGTTTGGACTGCCGAAGAATTAGCAAACTGGGGACAAGATGTATAAAGGATAGATGATAAGACCTGTGAGATTAACAACCATATTTACCGCACTACTACTCGCTATTAGCCTTGTTGCTTGTGGCGAAAAAGAAGAAAAACCAACACCCGTTCAAGAAGTAAAACTCCCAGTAGAACCGCCTGCACAAGCGTATGGATATGTGCTTGACGACTATGTTGTAGAGCGTGACACCGTAAAATCGGGTGATAGCTTCGGAAAAATACTTTTTGAATCTCACGTTGGTTATGGAACGATACAACAAATTTCAGATACAATACAAGAAGTTTTTGACACCCGAAAAATACAAGTAGGTAAACCCTATGTATTATTAAAATCTAAAGACACTACAGAGACCGCACAAGTTTTTATTTATGAAAAAAATAAAGAAGACTACGTAGTGGTAGATTTTCAAGATGGTGTCGTAGCCGAAGAAAAATCACACCCAGTAACGATTGTAGAAAAAGAAATATCTGGAATAATTAGTAGCAATTTGTCTTCTACCTTTGATGAATTAGATACCAATGTGCTAGTTGCCTACAGGATGGCAGATATTTATGCTTGGACCATAGATTTCTTTAAACTTCAGGAAGGAGATCGATTTAAAGTAATTTATGAAGAACGCTTTGTGAACGATACAGTTCCTGCAGGAATAGGAAGAATCAAGGCAAGTGTTTTTGAGCATAAAGGAAAGTCTGTATACGCCTATTATTTTCAGAATGATTCCCTTCCAGGAGGCTCTGACTATTATGATGAAAATGGAGATAATTTACGACGTGCTTTCTTAAAAGGACCTCTAAAATTTAATAGAGTTTCCTCTAGATATAATTTAAAAAGACGTATAAAATATTACGGCTATAAAGTCCGTCCTCATAAAGGAACCGACTTTGCAGGTGCCATAGGCACCCCAATTCTTGCCACGGCAGATGGAACAGTTATTAAATCAGAACGTAGAGGAGGTAATGGTAACTATGTTAAAATACGCCACAATGGGACCTATGAGACGCAGTACTTGCACATGCAAAAGCGTATTGCAAGAGTAGGTGATTATGTAAGACAAGGAGAGGTAATAGGAACTATAGGAATGACAGGCAATACAGGTGGACCTCACGTATGTTATCGCTTTTGGAAAAATGGACGACAAGTAGATCCATTTAGAGAAGATCTCCCAGCTTCAGAGCCACTCGCCGACTATCTAAAGCCTATATATGATAGTGTTATGCAACCTCTACAAAGACAGTTAGACGCTATTCCTTTTGCAACAGAGTATAAAGAGATAGATGATTCTAGCACACTCCAAGAACAAGATTTATAATCTACAGTAAAGACTACTCAATGAAGAATATCAACCCAACAGAAACAAATGCTTGGAAGAAATTACAATTGCACTTTGAAACCATAAAAGACGTACATCTTAAGGAATTGTTCAAAGATCAAGGTAGAGTAGCAGCACTGACTATACAATGGCAAGATTTCCTTGTAGATTATAGTAAAAATAGAATTACAGAAGAAACCAAATCATTACTAGTTGACCTTGCAGAAGAAGTAGGCCTTTCAGAAGCGATTGCTAGTTATTACGGCGGAGAAGTTATAAATAAAACAGAAGATCGTGCGGTAATGCATACGGCATTAAGAGATTTTTCAGCAACAGCTTATCATAAACAAGAAGTCGCAGGCGTACGTGATGCTATAAAAACCTTTACAAAAAGTATTATAGAAGGCGCACATAAAGGTGTTACTGGAAAAGTCATTACAGATGTTGTTAATATTGGTATTGGCGGATCAGATTTAGGTCCCGTTATGGTGGTAGAGGCTTTGCAGTATTATAAAAATCATCTGACCACACATTTTATCTCAAATGTAGATGGAGATCACGTGATGGAAACGATTAAAGACCTTAATCCTGAGACAACACTCTTTGTGATTGTTTCTAAAACATTTACAACCCAAGAGACATTAAGCAATGCGACAACGGTACGCGCTTGGTTTGTAGATCAGTTAGGAGAAGAAGCTGTAGGGAATCATTTTGTGGCGGTATCTACCAATCTGGAAGCCGTCCAAAACTTTGGCATTACATCCCACAATATTTTTCCTATGTGGAAATGGGTGGGAGGTCGTTTTTCACTTTGGAGTTCTGTGGGGCTTTCTATTGCATTGGCAGTAGGATATGATCATTTTGAAGATTTATTAAAAGGAGCTCACGAGATGGACGTTCATTTTAAAGAACAGCCTTTCGGCGAAAATATACCTGTCATCACAGCCTTATTAAGTGTTTGGTACAATAACTTTTTTGGCGCCGAAAGTGAAGCAGTCATTCCATACACACAATACTTGCATAGGCTACCTGCCTATTTGCAACAAGCTATTATGGAGAGTAATGGGAAAAGTGTAGACCGTGATGGAAATCCTGTCACTTATGAAACAGGAAATATTATCTGGGGAGAGCCTGGAACCAACTCACAACATGCGTTTTTTCAGTTAATACATCAGGGAACAAAATTGATTCCTGCCGATTTTATTGGATTTAAGAAAAGCCTTTACGGTAATACAGATCATCATGATAAATTAATGGCTAATTTTTTTGCACAAACAGAAGCATTAATGAATGGTAAGACCAAAGATCAGGTGACAGAAGAATTTAAGGAGCGTACGCTTTCGCGAAAGCGTATAGAACAACTCACCCCTTTTAAAGTTTTTGAAGGAAATAAACCAACGACTACCTACCTCATAGACACACTTTCTCCAAGTACTTTGGGGGCATTAATCGCTATGTATGAGCATAAGATTTTTGTACAAGGAGTGATCTGGAATATTTATAGTTATGACCAATGGGGTGTAGAACTTGGGAAACAACTTGCAAAACAAGTGCTTAGCGACTTTAATGATGTTGAATCTTCAAATCACGATGCGTCTACAAAGCAATTATTGATTTCTTACAAAAATGCCTAAAAAAATATCAGATTATTAAGGAATAATTGTTTTTATCAATAAAAATTATAATTTATTAATAATTAAAGTGATATGTTTATAAAAAGAGTTATAATGTTAATTAATTAACGTTGTGATAATCTTAACAGATACATGAATTGGTTAATTTTGCTTTGCTTAATTCAATCAATTCATTATGAAGAAAATTACATTTTTATCCGTAATTGCTCTTTTCTTTATGACAGCTATGTCATTTGCACAAGGGGTAACTACGAGTTCGATTAACGGTCGAGTATTAGACAATAATGATGGTCCATTACCAGGGGCTAATATTATTGCTACTCACGTTCCAACAGGTTCTGTTTATGGAGCCGTTACAGATTTTGACGGTTTTTACCGTATTTCAAATATGAGGTCAGGAGGTCCTTATAATTTAACAATATCGTATGTAGGTTTTGAAGATTTCAATGAAGAAGGTTTTATGCTTTCTTTAGGGGAAACAAAGAACATCAGCACATCAATGGCTGAATCTTCAAACGCCCTTGACGAGATTGTGATTACTGCTGTAGCAAATGGCGGCGTTTTTGATGCAAATAAGACGGGATCAGAAACAACAATTAATCAACAGAAAATTGAGGCGTTACCTAATATTTCAAGATCTATTGCAGATTTTGCACGTCTTACGCCAGAGGCGCAACTACGAGGAGATAATCAATTATCTATAGGAGGACAGAACAATCGTTACAATGCTCTTTATGTTGATGGGGCTGTAAATAATGATGCTTTTGGTCTTTCTGGTTCAGGAACCAATGGAGGGCAAACAGGAGTAAATCCGATTTCAATTGATGCAATCGAATCATTCCAAGTAAACGTTGCTCCTTATGATGTCACTATTGGAGGTTTTGCAGGAGGTTCAATTAGTGCTGTAACAAAATCAGGAACTAATAAATTTCAAGGATCAGCTTATTATCTTTTGAGAAATGAATCCCTTGCAGGAAAAACTCCTGGAGATTTAGAGGATGACGAAAGAGAAAAATTAGCAGAGTTTTCTGCAAAAACTTTTGGAGTAACAGCTGGAGGTCCACTTATCAAGGACAAATTATTCTTTTTTATAAATTATGAAGGTCAGGATGATGAGACTCCACAACCATTTATGGGTAGTGACTATATTGGGGAATCAGGGATAGAAGGTGTTAATCAATTCAGACAATTCTTAATAGATGAGTATGGTTATAATCCTGGTACTTTTGATAACAACACAAGAACTTTAGAAAGTAATAAATTCCTATTAAAATTAGATTGGAACATTAATGAAAACCATAAGTTATCATTTCGTAACAATTTAGTACAGGCAGATTTCTTCGGAATTGGTCGTTCAAGTGCTAGAACAATTAACTTTACAGGTTCTGCTCAAAACTTTGAGTCTAATACAAACACTGCTTCTCTTGAACTTAATTCTACATTTGGAAACAAGTATTCAAATAGATTTATTTTTGGTTACACAAGAGTACGAGATGACAGAGGTATTAATGGAGATCCATTTCCTTTTATTGAAATAAATGATGGTGATGCAAGAATATTTGCAGGTTCTGAGCCTTTTTCTACAGCCAATTTATTAGAGCAAGATATTTTTACACTTACAAATAATTTCCAAATTTATTCTGGACGTCATACAGTAACGCTTGGTACTCACAACGAGTATAGTTCTGTAAAGAATGTATTCTTTGGACGTAATTTTGGAGAGTATACGTATAATACATTAGAAGATTTCTTTAATGATCAAGCTAATGAATTTCGTAGTAGTTATTCACTATTAGGAGGTACAGGTGATGAGTCTATAGGTGCTGCAGAATTTGATTTATTCCAATTAGGATTTTATGCTCAAGACGAAGTGCAAATTTCTAATAACTTCAGACTTACTGCAGGTTTAAGAGTTGATTTACCAGTATGGGATGATGGAAGAGGAAACGAAGATTTTAATACTAGAGCTATCGCTTTATTAGAAGATGCTGGAAAAGATCTTCAAGGAGCTAGAGTTGGACAAGGACCAAGAACTAAAGCTCATATCTCACCTAGAATAGGTTTTAACTGGGATGTAAAGGGAAATAAATCTACTCAAATTCGTGGAGGAGTTGGCTTCTTTACGTCTAGAATACCTTTAGTATGGCCAGGAGGTGCTTATAACAATACAGGTACGGTTGTGGCTAATACAAGAGTTTTTAGACCAAATCCAGATTCTGGACAAGAAAACTTAGTGCCAAGTTTTAATCCTGATGTAACTTCTCAATTTAGACAAGAAGGAGAATTTCAAGGAAATATTGATTTACTTGCAGATGATTTAATGTTACCACAAGTATTTAAAAAGAGTTTTGCAATAGATCAAAAACTTGGGAAAGGATTTATCTTTTCTGGAGAGATCTCTCACAGTAGTGTCATCACGGGTCTTAAATTAGAAAATCTTAATATTCAAGAACGTTTCACAACTACTGGAGCTGGACCAAGAGCCAATTTCGGAAATATTGGTTCTAGCAGACCTACGTTGATAGATGATACGTATGAAGGAATCTTCTTAATATCAAATACAAATGATGGAGAAGCTTACAATGTATCTGGTACCATTACAAAAAACTTTTATTCATCTAAAGTAGATATAAGATCAAGCGCTACGTATTCTTACGGAAGAGCTACGACTGTTTTTGAAGGAACGTCTTCTCAAAACATTTCTAACTGGGCTTTTAATGAAAGTGTAAATGGATCTAATAATCTTGGAACATCTATCTCTGATTTTAGTCAAGGACATAGAACATTAGCAAATGTTGTTATAGATGTTAAATGGACAGACAATGTAAAAACTACCATAGGATTATTTTACGAAGGAGCAGAAGGAACACCTTTCAGTTACGTTGTAGGTGGAGGTAGAAGTAATCGTTTAATCAATGATTCTGGAGAAGGATTTACTGCTTTACCATTTATCCCATCTAACTTCCAAGAGGCGCAGTTAATTGATGATGGTGATGTAAGTGCAGAAGAGCAATGGATTGCTCTTAACGCTTTTATTGAAGGAGATGACTACTTGAGAACTCGTAGAGGTCAGTTTGCAGAACGCAATAGAAGTAGAGCAAATTGGAGTCATGTCGTAGATTTAAAATTTGCACAAGACTTTTCATTAAAGTTTGGTGAGCAAAGACATGCTTTTCAAGTATCTGCAGATATATTCAACTTTACGAATTTTATCAATAAAGATTGGGGAAGAAGATTCTTTACAAGTGGATTTGATACAGCAACTCTTGTGAATTTTGAAGGCTTTGCAGCGGATGGAACAACTCCACAATATACTTTTAATAATAGAGTAGAAGGTGGTCTTAATCAAATTGATGATGCTGGCTTTAATTCATCTAGATGGCAAATGCAAGTAGGATTACGCTATATCTTTAACTAATTCATAGTATATCATATTTTCGCTTTCGCGAAAACTTTCAAAACCGACACTGCTTTTAGTGTCGGTTTTTTGATTTAATAACTTTAAATTAACAATAATTAATTAATAATCAGTTAGTTTAAGGAAACTTAAAAATTAAGTTATAATAATCAACTATTTTATTGCCTTTTTATTTTATGAAAAAATGTTATAAAAAGTGGGTAAGAAACTTTTAATAATAGAACATCTTCATGAATAACAATAAAATACAAAAACAACAACTATGAGATTAAACATTACAACGTTCAAAATTTTACAATTAATTTTCCTTATGGCATTCTTCTTTTCCTGCTCAACCGAAGAATCATTTGAGATTGATGAACAGCAGGATATTACAGAAGATTTTGTTCTTACCACTGATGCAAACGGAGATATTACTGTTACGAGAGGGACGTATTCCCAAAAATATCCTGTGGTTAATAGACTTACCACTCAAAGACAGTATCAAATTGATGATATGATACTTACTGCTGAGCAGTTTAAATCTTTTTTTAGAAATACTCGTGAAAACGAGAGAGGTGTAGCTACAAGTGATGAAGGTCGTAGATGGGATAGCTTAGATATATTCTATTACATTGAGCCAGGAGTTCCTAATAGTGGAATTATAGAAAATGCAATAGTGACAGCTCAAGCCCAATTACCTTGTTTTTCATTTATCGAAGTAGACTGTGCTACTAGTAATTGTAATCTTTTAGGAGGTTATATGAGATTTCGATCAGTTGCGGGTAACGTTAGTAGTTCACCAGTGGGGAAAAACTCTACAGTGAATATCATAAGCATAGGTACTGTAGTTTCAGAACGTGTAGTCATCCATGAAATCGGCCATTCTTTAGGTTTGTTTCATGAGCATACAAGAGCAGATAGAAATAATTTTGTTATTTACAATCAGAACTGTGTTCAGTCTGGTCGTGAAAATAACTTTAACATCAGTAGCAACCAAATTGCAGTTGGTCCCTTTGATTTCAATTCTCGTATGCTTTATAGTTCTACAACATTTAGTGATGGTTGTTCCCCTTTGACAGACTTAAATGGTAATGATTTTTTTAACTTTAGTAACGATTTTTCAATTGGCGATATTGAAACCATACAATTTATACACGATTTGATGGCAAATTGTACAGGACCTCTAGCTACGCTATCTAGTGTGCTAGTAGATGCAGAAGCTACACCAGAAGATCAAGTATTTACCTATGATTATTTTGTGAATCTTTCTGAGAATGGTGTGGCAGTAGCTGCTACTCAAAACTTAACGATTAACTATAAAGTAGTAGAGGAAGTAACGTATGAAGATGGTAATTTTACAGTAAATGAAACTACTAAAACAGCATCTATAAGTACAGGTCAACAGTCCACTTTTCTTGAGACTTTAGTTGCCCAAGAAGCACATTATGATTACGGTGATCAAGATGGTCCTGCGTATGAAAGGTATATTGTTATTTTACCAGGTAATGGTTATGAAGTTAATTAAGAGGTTTTCTATCTTATAATATTCTTAATAGAATTAGCATAATATATTTTCACTTTCGTGAAAACTTTAAAACCGACACTATTTTTAGTGTCGGTTTTTTGCTTTAAAATGCCCTATCTTTGAATAGTTATTTATTTAAACACAACCATTATGTATTCTACGATTCAATTTGTACACTCTATATGGGCATACCTAGTGCTTGCCGTATTAGTGATTACAACTATTAATTCTCTAGTGAATTTTTTTGGAGGAAAGGAGTATGGAGCTAAAGATATGCGTCTGGCGCTTTTTACATTAATTACCATGCATATTCAATTATTAATAGGATTGGTATTGTTTTTTGTGTCTCCTAACGGACTCAATGCTATTACCTCAAACGGTATGGGAGGGTTGTCTAGCTCAGCACGTAGACTTGCTGTAGAGCATCCAACATTAATGATTATCGCTGTTATACTCGTCACGATAGGATATTCTAAACATAAAAAGCAACGATTATCTACACCTAAATTTAAGAAACTAGCGATATTTTATACATTGGCATTGATTGCCGTATTAGCTATGATTCCTTGGAATCAATGGTTTTAATAGCTATCTAAACACCATATAAAAAGAGGGAAGATATGTACTATCTTCCCTCTTTTGTTTTTTGTAAGTACGCTACTTTAACAGGCTCAATATACCATTTCGCGAAAGCGTATAAAAAAGATTGACTATTCTGAAACTTCTTTAATAAGGATAATATATACGGGATAATGATCACTGTATCCTCCTGTGTATCCTCCATTGGCAAAACTACGATACGGATACCCTTTATAACGTCCTTTAGGATTACTTAAATAATTCTTATTGTAGATTCCTGCTTTGAAATATCGATACGAGCTGTAATCATCACGAAGCAATGGCTCGGTAATTAAGATTTGATCAAAAAGATTCCATCCATCTCTATAAGCGAGTGTGCCAATTCCTTTTTTAAACATAGGCTCCATAGGATTATAGATCATCTTATCTTTTACCTTGTCTTTATCTCCTTTTGCTTTTAATACCTTTTTAACACTTGGGCTGGTAGGGTCGTCATTAAGATCTCCCATAGTAATAATCTTTGCATACGGGTCATTACTTTGCAGGCTGTCTATAATCTTTTTATTAAGTGCTGCGGCTGCCATACGTTTTTTACGACTTCGGGATTCTCCACCAGAACGCGAAGGCCAATGGTTTACAATTACATGAATCATATCACCATCTAATAGTCCAGAAACTAAGAGTTGATCACGAGTATATCTACGCTTTTGAGAGTCTTCATTATCGTAAATAATAAGTTCATGTTTACTTATATTTATAGGTGTGAATAATGCTTTTTGATACATAAGAGCGACATCAATTCCTCTTCGGTCTGGAGAGTCAAAATGTGCAATCCCATACTCTTTGTCTAGTAATTGAGGATCATTGGCAAGTGCCTCTACCGTTTTTCTATTTTCTATTTCAGCAAGTCCGATAATGGCGGGAGCATTATTAGTGATATCTTGCCCTATTTCTGATATCACACGAGCCATTTTCTGTACTTTATCTGCATAAATAGCTTCCGTCCAATGATCTTTTCCATTTGGAGTACGGTCGTCATCAAATGTAATAGGATCGTTTTCTGTATCAAAAAGATTTTCTACGTTATAGAAAGCGATAGTATGTGGTTTGTAGGTTTTTTGATCTTGCGCTTTCGCGAAAGCGGTTACAAGTAAAACAACCGCTAGCAGGTAATTTTTAAAATTCATTTAGGCGAATATATTAAGTTTGTGTAAAGAGGTCTACATATCTCGTGCCAAAGGTAATGAATATGTCTAAAATCAGTATTTTTGCACCGCAAAATGTAACAGTTTCTTAATAAGGAAACTTGATGTTAACTAAACTAATTTATGAAGTACATTATTTTTAAACTTTTACTGGTTTTTGCAATGCTACCAGTCATTGCTCAAACTTCTGTAAAAGGAACAGTAATTGACAGAATTACCACAGAAAAACTTCCCAGTGTGACAGTTCTTCTTGAAGGTACAAATCTGACAATCGAAACAGATGGCAATGGAGCATTTGTTTTAACAGGAGTACCTCTTGGAGATCAAATTCTTTCGATCTCAAAAATTGGATTCACAACCAGACGCTTCCCTATCATTATTAATGAAGGACAAACACTAGATTTAGGAGAAGTTACTCTTGATGTAGATGTTAAAAACCAAGAAGAGTTAAACGGTCTTATCTCACTATCTGACAATGATCTTAACGGAGAAGACGATGATGTAGGAGGATTGAATGTTTCAGGATTACTTTCTGCGGGTCGTGATACGTATTTAAGCGCCGCCGCTTTTGACTGGAGTGCTACTTTTTTCAGACCTAGAGGTCTTGACAATGCCAATGGTAAATTATTAATCAATGGTATTGAAATGAATAAGCAATTTAACGGTCGTCCACAATGGGGAAATTGGGGAGGCTTGAACGATGCACAACGTAATCGTGAATTTACACAAGGACTAGCTGCCAATGAGTATACTTTTGGAGGACTCGCAGGAACGACCAATATAGATATGAGAGCTTCTCAATATCGTAAAGGAGGTCGTGTTTCGTATGCATCGGCAAATCGTTCATACCAAGGAAGAATGATGGCAAGTTATAGTTCTGGTCTGCAAGCAGACGGATGGGCATATACTATTTTAGCTTCAAGACGTTTTGGAAACGAAGGATATATAGATGGGACATTGTATGACGCAAATTCGTTTTTTGCATCTGTAGAGAAGAAAATTAATGACCAACATAGTCTTAACTTTACCTCTATCTATACACCTAATAGAAGAGGTCGAAGTACAGGACTTACACAAGAGATCTTTGATCTTAAAGGAAGACAGTACAATCCTTTTTGGGGATTTCAGAATGGCGAAATACGCAACACACGTATCAGAGAGATAGAAGAACCTATTCTGATGCTAAATCATACCTGGGATCTTTCTGAAAAAACAACCATCAATACAAATATTGGATACCAGACAGGAACCATAAAAAATAGCCGAATAGATAATAACGGAACCACCCTTGTGGAGTCCAACGGACAGCAATTTTTTGCAGGAGGAGCTCGTAATCCATCTCCTGATTATTATCAATTATTACCAAGTTTCTTTTTACAAGGTGAAAACCCAACAGCAAATGACTTTCAAAATGCGTTCTTAGCACAAGAGAAGTTTGTCAATGACGGACAGTTTGATTGGAATCTCTTATACCAAGGAAATGCTACTTTAAGAGAGCAGGGTAAAAATGCACTGTACGTTGTTCAAAATGATGTGATAGAAGACAATCAATTGAGTGCTAATATTATTGTGAATAGTGCGATTACAGATAATATTACAATCAATGGAAACGTGAGCTATCGCGCGTTGGATAGTGAAAATTATGCAGAAGTTTCAGATTTACTAGGTGCTACTGGATATTTGGACGTAGATAACTTTACCGAGGCTGAGTCTGGAGATTCATCAGGTATCATCTCAACAGATAGTGCACAGAGTGATGTGCGTAATCCAAATCGAATTGTTGGTGTAGGAGATCGTTATAAGTACAATTATGAAGTAGATGCTGATGTTGTATCCGCTTTCGCACAAGCGCAATTCAAATACAACAAAGTCGATTTTTATATAGGTGGTACAGTCACTCAAACGACATACCAACGTAATGGACTTTATGAAAACGGAAACTTCCGAAATGTAGAAGGGTCTGTTGGTTCTTTTGGAAATAGCGAGAAGTTAGATTTTTCTACTGGAGGTGTAAAAGGAGGATTTACCTATAAAATTACAGGGCGTCATATTATAGATGTTAACGGAGGATATTATACCAATGCGCCTACGATACGTAACTCTTTTGTAAATGCACGTCAAAATAATGAAGTGGTAGAAGGATTAGAGAGTGAGCAAATACAGTCTGTAGATGTAAGCTATATTTTTAGATCGCCACTTGTAAAAGCAAGATTAACGGGATACTATACAGGATTTGAGAATGGGACTGATATAGGATTTTATTTTACAGAAGACCTTGGAGGTTTAGGAGTCGATGGGGATGCTTTTGTACAGGAAGTCGTTACGAATATAGGGAGACGTAATATGGGTGTAGAATTAGGTATCGAAGCACAGGTGTTACCTACACTTAAATTAAAAGCAGCTGCTAGTGTTGGACAGTATACGTTTACAAACAATCCTAACTTATACTTACGAAGCGATGATTTTGATGGCGCATTACGTTTTGGGGATGGAACTACCAACCTAAAAGATCTGCACGTAGCTGGAGGTCCCGAAAGAGCTTTTCAGTTAGGATTTGAATACAGAGATCCTGATTTTTGGAATATTGGGCTAACGACCAATTATTTTTCTAATGCGTATATTGATGTAAGTAATCTAGCACGTTCTGCAAATTTTGTGACTGACGGTGATGGATTGCCAATTAATGATTTTGACGCGGGTGTTGCAAGAGGTTTATTACAGCAACAACAGTTTGATGATTATTTTTTAGTCAATATTACAGGAGGAAAATCATGGAGAGTAGATGATTACTTTCTAGGATTTTTTGCCACCATAAACAATGTATTAGATCAACAATATGTTACAGGAGGTTTTGAGCAATCTCGTAATGCGACTTTTAGAAATGTACGCGATGATCAAGCAAGAGAAAACGGACCTGTATTTGGACCAAGGTTTTTCTTCGGAAACGGAACTACATACTACATTAACTTTTACGTTCGCTTTTAATTAAAATATCAAGAAATTATAGAATTATATACGATTATGAAAACAATAAAATTAACACAATTATTCACAATGCTAGTTGCTTTAGTAGCCCTAGTATCTTGTGTTCAAGATGATGATTTCTCTGTGCCAGAATTAGATGCTGGAGTTGTAGAAATAGAAGGACAAAGCGTAAGTATTAGCAGTGTTGCAGGACAAGTAGCACAAGCTGCTGACAATGGAGATGAGATATTTACATTTGATGGCGTTGATACTTTTATAGAAGGATATGTAATCTCTAGTGATGAGGGCGGTAACTTTTTTGAAGAATTTATTATTCAAGATAGCCCAGAAAACCCAGTAGCTGGTGTCAGAATTTTAATAGATGTAAATCCTTTATTTACAACCTATGAAGTAGGAAGAAAAGTCTTTGTAAGATTAGATGGTCTTACGGCAGGTATTTCTAATGGAGTGCTTTCTATAGGAATTGCAGATGGAGGATCTTTAGGTAAAATCCCAGCGCCTATACAAAACGATGTCATTGTAAGAAGTAATGAAGTAGCACAAATTATTCCTTTACCACTTGCTTTTTCTGATTTTACAAATGATAAAACAAACTTATTTATTGCACTTCAAGATGTTCAATTTAGTGCAGATGAGGTTATTAACAATCAAAGAACATACGCTTCAGAACCACAAGATGAGTTTGATGGTGAGCGCGTATTAGAAGATTGTGCTACAGGAGGAAGAACGATATTGAGTACAAGTACCTTTTCAGACTTTAAAGCATTATCACTTCCAGCTGGAAGAGGAACGATAAATGGTATATTAACAAAAGATTTCTTTGGAGAAGTATTTAATATTGCTATTAATAGTCCTACAGATGTTGTATTTGCAGAGGGGAATCGTTGTGACTTATGTGGACTTGCAGATGAGAGAGGAAGCGGTGTTGTTTTTGCAGATAATCTATCAAGTGGATCATTAAGTCCTCTTTGGACTAATTTTGCACAAGAAGGTTCTGAGGTTTGGGGAACATTTAATGCAGGTGGTGGTTTTGGTACTGCTGCAAATATAGGATCTTTTATGTCTGGTGATGCTAGAACAGTTACTTGGTTAATCACACCAGAGATTGATTTTGATGCTCAAGAAATGGAGACGCTTAATTTTGAGACATCCAATAGTTTTTCTGATGGGAGTGAATTAACATTACTTTTTGCAGATGATTGGGATGGAGATACTGCCAATATTGACGATGCTAACTGGAGACCTATATTAGAAGGAACTATTGTTTCTGATGACACTTTTTTCCAAGATTGGGTAGCTTCTGGAAACATTGATTTATCCTGTATAGAAGGAACAGCTCATATCGCATTCAAATATGTAGGAAGTGGAGAAGAAGATTTTGACGGAACATTTGAGTTAGACAATTTTGCTATTAATAGTGCGGATGATGGAGGAAATAATGGAGGAGGTTCTGTAGATTGCGGTACGGCAAGTAGTGCAGGAGCGACTGTGTTATTTGAAGACTTTTTTGAAACACAAAGTAATAACCAGCCTATTTCTGGAAATGGATGGACCAACTTCCAAGAAGCAGGAACGCAAGAATGGTCAGCTTTTTCAAGCACAGGACAAAATCCTTCGTTAGGGATTTCTGCTAGAGTAGGTTCTTTTATGTCTGGAGATGCATCTACCATCTCATGGCTAGTAACCCCAGAGATTGATCTAGACGCTCAGGATGGAGAAACGCTTCAATTTATGACATCCAATAGCTTTGCTGATGGAAGTACGTTAGAATTGCTTTTTTCAAGTGATTGGGATGGGGTGCCAGCAAATATTCCTACAGCTACTTGGGAGGCAATTCCTGCAGGAATTATTGTAAGTGATTCAGATGATTTTGCAGCTTGGTTTGATTCTGGAATTGTAGATCTTTCTTGTATTGACGGAAGTGGTTATATCGCTTTTAAATATGTAGGAAGTGGTGATGCAAATTCTGATGGAACCTACGAGCTTGACGAAATTCAGATCAATGCACAATAAGTAAATAGAGATAGTATCTTTTAAAAATCCCGATGCTGTTTAGTATCGGGATTTTTTATTTCATGCTTTATCTTATATAGGGAGTGTTGCTTTTTACGCTTTCGCGAAAGCGGAATAAAGATATTTAAAACAGGAATTGTGTACTGATGTTACTATAAATGCTCACATATAAAATAGCTTACGGAAGCCATTGATTTGAGATATGATTTGTGTAATATATTATTCATTTTATAAAAGCAGTCATCTTATGATATAGAGGATACGATTCTCATGATTAATGACTAGATATTCTATGGGTAAATTACAGTTATATTGACAAAAATAAAAAGACTTCCTACAGGTAGAAAGCCTTTTTAATGAGTGAGTGTTTAATCTATGATTTGTTATTTTATGATCTTAAAGACACAGCGTCTATTTAATTGGTGCTCTTCTTTTGTGCAAGCAGACTCTTCACAAGTAATTGCAGGTTCTGTTTCTCCTTTTCCATCAGCGGTAATACGATTTGCATCAATTCCTTTACTGATTACATACGTACGCATAGACTCGGCTCTTTTTTGAGAAAGTATCTGGTTGTATGATTCTGGCCCACGAATGTCTGTATGACTTTCTGCAGAGATTTTCATCTCAGGATATTTTTTCATAACAGCGACAAGACGATCTAATTCTGCTGCTGCATCTGGGCGTATATTCCACTTATCAAAATCAAAATAAATAGGGTTTAATACGACTTCGTCTGGTGTAATGACAGGCTCTTTTTGAAGTGTAATTGTAATATTTATAGATTTTTTTGCGACAGATACAGTGCTTTCTCCAGGTAAATATCCATCTGCAGAAGCCATTACTTTATAATCTCTTTTACATGTAGAACTGAATAAGTATTTACCAGTAGTTGTTGCGGTATCAGAATCTGTTGTATTTTCTGTGATGTTCATAATCTCTACAAAAGCTTTAGAGATTCCGTTACCATCTACATCTTCTACTGTGATGGTTACATCTACATCACAAGGAGGTAATTTGCCTAATATGTAAATATCATCACCGCCTTTACCGCCTTTTCTATTTGAAGACATATAGCCTGTTCCTTTTTGAGCATCAATGTTTACTCCAAAATCATCATTACCACTATTTACGCCAGGACCTAGGTTTTCAGGGAAAGCATAAGTGCTCCCTTTTTTTTCTGCAAGGAAAACATCAAGACCTCCTAGTCCTAAGTGTCCGTTACTAGAAAAGTACAGAGATCCGTTGGTGTCAATAAATGGGAACGCCTCAGTAGCTATTGTATTGATTTGATTTCCTAAATTTTTTGGTTCTCCATAAGTGCCATCTGCTTTAAGTTCTACCATATAAATATCAGAGCCTCCTTGACCTCCAGGTTTGTCACTAGAGAAGTATAAAGTTTTTCCGTCTGGACTAATCGCAGGATGCCCTGTTGAATAGTTATCATCATTAAAAGACACAGGTTCGATATTTGTCCATTCGCCAGCTACTTTTTCTGCGGTATAAAGGTTGATTTGATTCACACCTTCTTCATCTTTTTCTAGATCTCCTTCAAAATAATTATTACGATCAAAGAACATACGCTTTCCATCTGGAGTGATGGCTACTGTACCTTCATGATATTTTGAATTTACATCTCCTTCTAGTAGCTCAACATTACTCATCGTAGATCCATCTGTAGTAGCAGTATAGATATCTAAGAAGGGCTCTCCATTAAGATTATGGTTTTTACGGTCTGTATTCCTAGAAGAAGAAAAATAGATTTTATTATCTTTTATAAAAGATCCGAAATCAGAATATTTGGTGTTGATTTTATCGGCATTAGTAATCGTATATAAAGGATCACGATCTTCTAGTTCTTCTAAGTAATCTTGATTTTTAAGATAGATAGCTGCTCTTGGATCATTTTCATTTGCACTTACAAATCGCTTCATCCATTTTTTATACTCACTAGACTTTCCGTTTGCTTTTAAGATTTCTGCATACGCAAATAATGTTTCAGGATTTGCTTTTTTATTTTTAACCACACGCTTATAAAAAGATTCTGCTTTTTTGGTGTCATTAAGGATGGTATATGTGCGAGCTAATTGCGTATAAACATACTCGTCAGCTTTTCCTTTTTCAATAAGGCTGGTATATTCTTCAATAGCTTCTGTATATGCGAACCTATTAAATAATTGATCTGCCTTTTTGGTGTCTTTGCTTTGTGCATTTGCAAAATTAATACTCGTAGCAACAAGTAGTATGTATATGTAAAACTTCTTCATCTTGTACAGTATTTTATTTTAGAAGTATCTTGGTGAGCGTAATGCACGCTTATTAAAGATGATATTATAGGTTAGTATTATTTCGTGTGACGATGGGGCAACATTATTAATTTCAGAGACCACCGCATCATACGCATATCCTATTCTTAATTCAGGAGTGGCTTGAAAACCTACAATCCCACTAAAAGAATCGTCGAGTCTGTAAGAAACTCCTAGTTCAAATTTTTCTAAGAATAATGCATTAAGATTGACATCAAAAGAAGTGGGAGCGTCAAAAGCTGATTTTACAAGCACAGATGGTTTTAATTTTATGTTCTCTGTTGTTTGGAAAACATAACCAGAGGTAACAAAATAGTGATTTGTCTCTGAACCAAATTGCAACCCATTCTCATCTAAGTGAAGAGAGTTTAAGATATTAGGTACAGAAGCTCCGACATAGAAGTTATCACTATATAAAAACACTCCAGCTCCTATATTTGGAGTTGTTTGATTTATATTTTGAGAAAAGAAAGGATCTCCTGGATCTTGCAATTCTAGGTTGGCGAGTCCAATATCATGAAAAGTAGCTCCAGCTTTTAATCCAAATGCTAATTGATAATTGTTGCTCACAGGAATTGTATAAGAGAAATCTATATAAGCATTAGTCTCTTTTACAGGACCTAGCTCATCTTTAATAATTGAGATTCCTAATCCTGTTCGTTCCCCAACGGGTGCATGTGCATTGAAAGTAAACGTTTCAGGAGCTCCATCAAGAGCAGACCATTGGTTTCTATACAATAAACCTAGAGAAAGCCCCTCTTGTAAACCAGCATATGCAGGGTTGACTACATTCTGATTATACATATACTGTGTATATTGAGGATCTTGCTGTGCTGTTGCAAAATCAACACACAAAATGCTTGTAATAAGGGTTAATAAAAATAGTTTTTTCATTTTTAAAAATTTATTTATTGCATAAATGATGCGTTATGCGCGATAATAAATATGATCTATTAGTCTCTTTGCTATCCTTTGTTTATTCTCCTCGGTTAATATAAACCCATCCAGTAGCCTGTCTTCCATATACGGGATCTTCTTCTTCAAGGTTGATCACATAGAAGTATGTCCCTGTTGGTAGATCATTTCCATTGTCTGCTTGACCTCTCCATTGGTTTACATAATCACTTTGCTCATACACTAGTGTACCGAGTCTATTATAGATTTGAAGAACATCAATTCCAGTTCTAGAAGCTAAAAACTCTAAGTCTAATGTGTCGTTAAATCCAGGAGTATCATCTGGAGAAATTCCTTGAGAAATTACGCAGTTTCCTATATCAAATAATGATACATCTACAGAATCCTCACCTGTACATCCAGCAGCTGTAGTTACAATAACAGTATATATCTGAGTTCCTACAGCAGTTTCTGGCACAGAGAATTCTAATGTACTAGATGTCTCTCCGGTAATGATATCTCCGTTAAGTAACCATTGATACGTAACATTAGCATCATCACTTACAGATGATAGCGTATTAGGAAATTCTCTACACGTGGTAAAGTCGTCTCCAAGAGATACATTGACAGGATCAGCAATAGTAATGGTAATACTATCTGTAATAGAACAAGGTCCTACAGTGACAGTAAGGTCATAAGTTCCAGATTGATCTACTATAATAGTACCTGTGGTTTCTCCTGTACTCCATAATAATGTTGCATCTGTCAGATTTCCACTTAGGTTTGGAATAATCTCAAAAGATTCATCATCGCATAATAAAACATCTATACCAAGGTCTACAACAGGCGCTTCAATAATGGTAAGGTCTATTGTGAATGTTTCTTGACTACAAGGCAATAACTCAACAACAACGGTATAGACACCAGCTACTGTAGGAGTAAACTGAGCATCTGTAGATACTGTTGTGTTAGATGCATCTGTCCAAATATACGTTACAGAAGTTAGATCTATTGTAGTATCTATAGGTGTCGCATCTAATACAGGTATTGCATCTATAGAACAGATATCAATAGTTGCAGGAAGATTATTTGCTAGAGAGAAAACCTCATTCAGTATTAAATCAAACTCAACAATACTGAAACAGCTTGCATCTGTAACTCGCTCAACACGGACATAGATGGTTTCTGGATCTGTAGTGTTTGGATATGCCCCAGGTGTTCCAATCGGACTTGCGTTTGCTTCTGCATCTAATTGTGTTGTATGGAATGAGATATTAAAATCTGCGGGATTCTCACCATCTAAAATAGTAGGTATTTGAGAAGTAAGATTAAAAATTTCTACCATATCTCCAAGATCATCACAAAGTTCTAAATCTGTAGGAGTTGCTAAAACTGGAGGAGTGCCACTAAATGAAAGTGAAATATCGTCAATAGCAAGATCATTTCCACAACCACCTATTGAGTTATTGACTAATACAATCTGAACCGAAGTATTCATAGCAGAATTAAAATCGATAGTAAATTGTTGCCAGTTTGGATCTGCTTCATTAGGTATATCACCTGTATCAATTTCAGCAAGGGTAGCTCCTGAAGCATCTTCAACTCTAAATGTTACGTTTGCAGGAATACCATTATTAGCACAGATATTGGTATCTGTATCATATACTGTTGTGATAAATGCATTGAATGTGTAGTTGGTGTCTGCTAAAAGATTGTCAACTGTTCTTCTATAAAATTCATCTGTATTGAAGTCAGCATTCACAAATAATGCACGTCCATTTACATCTCCAGGAGTATTATCCTCAAGATTGTCATGCCATCCGTTATTTAATTCAGCCGAAGTATTTATAATAGCATATTCACCGTCATTTACTTCTCCAGGTCCAGCATTAAATGTATACTGAGTGAAAGGAGTCGAGACACGTTCTGTACCTGTTCCAAAATCTTCTAAGAAATCTATAACAAGACAGTCAGAATCTATAGTACAAGGACTCTCTACAAAGGTGATGGTTACTTCATCCATCATCACACATCCATCTACGGTAACTTCAATAGTATAGGTTCCAGATGTTGTAACAGTAATGGTCTCTGTAGTTTCTGCAGTACTCCATAAAAATGTAGGGTTCGTTACATCGCCAGCAAGTTCAGGGATAATCTCATAAGAGGTTACATCACAGAAAACAAGATCGTCGCCTAAATCAACAGTATAGTCTATAACATTTGCAGTCACCGTGACATCATCAGAGATTGTAGATTCTGTTCCGTCAGGATTTGTAAATGTTATTGTTGCCGTATATGTAGTTGTTTCAGTTGGGCAAACATTAAACATAAGATCGTTACTCAATACTGTTCCATCTTCATCCGTCCACGTAAATAATACGTCATCATTTAATTCTCCGTTAGGAATGAATCTCCAGCTTTCATCAAAAGCCTCCCAGTCACCTGTGTTTCTTCCATCTGGAACAGCAAATTCAGTAATGTCATTACCCATAATTCCTAGGGTTGCTAGACCGTCATTCCAAGTTGCACATACAGGTTTGTTAATGATATTAACTTCTATCACATTTAAAGTTTCGTAAAGTACAATTTGTTGTGATGTCAATAAATCATTACAACTGAATTGCGGCACCATATCAAAGTTTAAAACAAACGTTCTAAAAGGTGCATCGCCGCTTACAAAGAAATTAATCGCATCAGGTTCAGAATTTACACCTGGGTCTATATCGTGGAAAGCTCCGTAAATTGTATTGAAAGGAAACGTAGCCTGATCATTATTAGGAATTGTTTGTCCAGGATCAATATTCCAGTCATTAAATCCATTTGCTAGTGAAGCATCAAATGAAATTTGACCATTTGCCCCTATAACAAGGTCTGTGTAATCATTTTGATAATACGTAAATGTAAATGGTAAATCTATAATGCCACTCCAGGTATCGTCCATTGTTAAATTAGTAGGATCTCCATCTGTTGCTGGATTAGGACATTCTATTTGTTCTATTCTGTAAGAAGATGTACCTGTGAATGGTAATGACACAATAGATGCATTTAAGTCTACACAAGGGTCTTCACAGTCAACCTCTACATCTGGTCCAGCATCAATATCAATAATCGTACAGTCTGACTCACAAGAACTCGTGTCTGATGTAACAATAACATCATCAGAAATAGTAGAAATAGACCCATCAGGATTTGTAAATGTTAACGTAGCCGTATAGGTGGTTGTCTCTGTTGGACACACATTAAATATTAAGTCATTACTTAATACATTTCCATCTTCATCCGTCCAAGCAAACTCGGCATCATCGCTTACAGCTCCATCAGGAACAAATCTCCAGCTTTCATCAAAAGCTTCCCAGTCGCCTGTATTTCTTCCATCAGGAACAGCAAATTCAGTAAGGTCATTACCCATAATTCCTAAAGTTGCAAGCCCATCATTCCAAGCGTCACAAACAGGTTTATTAATGATATTAACATCTATCACATTTAAAGATTCATAAAGAATGATTTGTTGCGTAGTTAATAAGTCAGTACAACTGAATTGTGGCACCATATTAAAGTTTAAAACAAACGTTCTGTAAGGTGCGTCGCCAGAAATAAAGAAGTTAATTCTGTCTGGTGAAGTAGGTGCAACTCCCGGGTTAATATCATGAAAAGCTCCATAAATGGTATTAAATGGAAACTCGGCACCTGCACCCTCAGCTGCTTCATCATTAAAAGGGAGAAGTTCTCCTGGTTCTGAGTTCCATCCGTTAGGTTGACCAGCAAGTGCAGTGTTGAATGATATTTGACCATTTGCGCCTACAACTAGACTTGTATAATCATTTTGAAAATATGTAAAAGTAAATGGTAAGTCTATAGCATCACTCCAAAGATCATCTGTCTCTAAATTAGTAGGATCTCCTTCTGTTGGAGGGTTAGGGCATTCTATTTGCTCTATTCTATAAGAAGATGTAGACGTAAGCGGTAATGTTAAGATAGAAGCATTTAAGTCTACACAAAGATTATCACAATCTACTTCTAAATCTGGGCCAGCACTTATTATTGTACAATCCGTTGGTTCAGGTTCTGTACATGCAGACCCGTCAGGATTTGCTTGTGTAACCGTAATGGTATCTGTATTAGAACAAATTCCAGATGATACGGTAACTTCATACGTTCCTGCCTCTGTTATGGTGAGCATCGAAGCCTCTTCTCCAGTGATCACATTGCCATTAAGA
>ERZ651776.84-NODE-84-length-128616-cov-17.563323_pt1 | contig 128616 bp, 132 predicted proteins | sample MGYA00514761_ERZ651776 | MGnify/ENA metagenome assembly ERZ651776 | reverse complement strand
GTTGCCTCCATTGCCCAATATTCCTCACTGCTGCCTCCCGTAGGAGTCTGGTCCGTGTCTCAGTACCAGTGTGGGGGATCACCCTCTCAGGCCCCCTACCCATCGTTGCCATGGTAAGCCGTTACCTTACCATCAAGCTAATGGGACGCATGCCCATCTCTTACCGTAACCTTTAATTATAAAACTCATGCGAGTATATAATATTATGGGGTGTTAATCCGAATTTCTTCGGGCTATCCCCCAGTAAGAGGTAGGTTGCATACGCGTTACGCACCCGTGCGCCGGTCGTCATCTAGAAAGCAAGCTCTCTTATGTTACCCCTCGACTTGCATGTGTTAAGCCTGCCGCTAGCGTTCATCCTGAGCCAGGATCAAACTCTCCGTTGTATAAAACTTTGAATTCTGTTGAGGCTCATTAGATTAATTTAAATTTTCTCGTTGTTTCCTTATTTCTCAATCTTTCAAAGAACTTTTATGAAATATCATATTAAACCAATAATACAACACTTTCAACTTATCTATAATCCTCAACTCGTTCGTTAAGGGAGCGCAAAGATAAATGCAATTTTAATATTAACAAGCTTTTATTAAAAACTTTTTAATCTTTTATATATCATTCAATTTAAACACCTAGCGTTATAAGCGGGGAGCAAAGGTAGACACTCTTTTCTTTATAACAATGACTTTTGATGAAAAAAATAAATAAACTTTTAACTAAACTCTAAAATACCTCTAAACAGAACGTTACAAACAAAAAAAATATTCTAAAGCTCTTAAATTTGATGACATTTCTAAATTCTGACAAGTCTTGGTGGGCGGTTAAAAATAATGAACTGCTTTTTTATGGAATTTAATAATTTCTCGCATCTTTATATAAATGTTACTAAATAGGAAAAAGACATATCGCTCATTGACTGACGAAGAACTCATTGTTGCTTATAAAAAAAACAAACGTTCTAACATTATCGGAGAACTATATAATCGTTACGGCCATTTAGTGATGGGTGCAGCAATGAAACACCTTAGAAATAGAGTGGAAGCAGAAGATATAACAATGGTCATTTTTGAAAAATTACCTAAACGTTTAATTAATTCTGATATAAAACTTTTTAAAGCATGGTTATATACAGTTACTCGTAATGAAGTATATATGTTCTTTCGAAAAAAAGGAATTGACAAAGTTGAATTAAAAGAAGAGCTAATTGTTCATGAGGAATTAGATTTAGACCTGGAGCTTGAATATAAACTTAAAATACTAATAAAAGAGGTTGAACTTCTAAAGGATCCACAAAAGATTTGTATTCTTCTATTTTATATAGAGCGCAAATCATATCAGGAGATCTCAACTTTATTAAACGTTGAAATAAAGAAAATTAAAAGTGCAATACAGAACGGAAAAAGGAATTTAAAAATTAAACTTGAAAATTGTGAAGAATTCAGATCGATATAAGGACATACTTAGCTCAAAAAGTGCATTGTCCAAATCGGACATTGAAAACTATCGTATAGCCTCTTCTGCAGATCAAAATAATATTGAACAGAAGTTGGAAGAAGATCCATTCGCTGCAGACGCAATGAAGGGTTGGTCAGACTTAAATTTTGACACATCACTCCTTAAATCATCCGGCGAGTTGTTTCCAAAACAAAGATTCCCTTGGTACATTGCTTCATGTGCACTAGTAGTTGGTATTTGTTCCGTCCTTCTTTTTCAATATCTTTCAAACGATAGGAATTTTAAACTTCTCGATATTTCAAACAATTCAACTAAGTCAATTGTCTTGAACACGATTAATATAGAAACATCTGATGTGGTTTTACCAGACTCAATTCAAAATTTGACAATAGTCAATCTTACTAAACAAATGAACATCCAAGAGATTAAAGATGACTTCTTGCATTTGGAATTACCTGAGATTGAATTTACTAAACTGTCACCAATTAAGCCAAATGAGAATAACATTGAAAAGGAGATTGTTTTATCCAAAATTATAGGGAATGAAATTTACTTCTTTGATTTAAAATTAATCGACTATGAAGAATATAGATCTAGTAGTGTAATTAAAACCGAACAATTAATTTTAACGGGGACACCGGCAAATAAAGAAAATAATCGTTCGGAAGAAATAGCATCTGATTGGAGAGAAGTAGACATTCCTTATCAAGATTATTTAAAAAAATCAATTCGCCAATTTGATCAGCTTAGTTATAAAAAAGCATTAACGAGATTTCAAACAATTTTAGCTATATATCCAAAAGACGTTAATGCTAATTTTTATGGAGGTTTGTGTCTGTTTAATTTTGGAGAGTATAATACAGCAATTGCTCACTTCGAACAATGCTTAAAATCAGGTTATGTAAACTTTGATGAAGAAGCCGAATGGATGATCGCAAATTCATATTTGAATATGGGGAATTCAATAGAAGGAGTGAAATTAATGAGGAATATTGTGAGGAAAAGTGGATACTATTCAATCCAGGCATCAGAAAAGATAAAATAATCCCTTCTAAAAATACTGATTTTCTCTTTTTTTACGTTCTTTAGAAAAGACATGCTGAAAAGACTATACCTCATATCATTATTATTAATTGTTTTCCTTGGGAGTTCGTCAAGAAAAGACGGAATTAGCAAGCAGCAAAAGGATCTTGAAGTTTTTAAAAAGGTAATCCTATCAAAAGAGAGTAGAATCGACATTCACGCTAACCTTGACTCTGTTCTTTATTATTTTAATGCACTTGACGCAACATTCTCAAAGAAGTTAACTCAACTTGAACAGTTTAAATATTATAGCCAAGTACTTACTAAAATTGAATCTGGACATACTCAAATTTACCCAACTAGGAATTTATTTAAAGATTGGTTAAGCGATCGAAACTCCCTACCAATTGATTATTACTTACTTGGAAAAAGGTTAATTATCAACAACATCGTACCCCTTGATCTAAAAATTTTAGCCCGAGAAAAGTCAAAGTATCAAAGTCGAAAAAAGATTTCATCGGGCTCTGAAATTTTATCAATAAATAATAAAACAGTGCCACAAATGATGTCTGAAATAGCTGTTTTGCTATCCTCAGATGAAAATTCTATTGATTTTAAATATTATCAAGCTGCTCAACTCTTTGAATTTTACCGTCATCTAAGTGACCCTTTCACTCAAGATTCGATATCGGTTAAGTATGTTTATCGAGGAGATACTAATTTAATCTATTTATTGCCTGGAACAGCGCCATTTCATACCATGAATGACCGATTAAGTAAAAGTGAATTGCGCTATCAGAAAAACCAAAAGAATTTAGGTGAGTTTGCTATTGTTAAAAAGTGTGGCTATTTTAGGTTTAAATCATTCTCAAATTCTTACGGCGTAAATTATGAAGCTTTTTTAAAACGCTCATTTTTGAAACTAAAAACAAAAAAAATTAATCGCCTTATTATTGATTTGAGAGGTAATACAGGGGGAGCAATGCAATACCAGCTAATGCGTTATTTTGTTGGAGAAAATATTTTTTTGGGTAAATACATTGTTGGAAAGCCTAAAAAGTTTTTTGAATCTCGTCATTTCAAAAAACTAAGCCCTGCCTTTACAAAGCATCGAAAAATTAGTCATGAACAAAAGAGATTGCAACGCAAAGGTAAATTTAATAATGGTACTGTTCTTTCTGAAGCTGTTGATGTCTCATTAATTTATGAAGGAGAGATTGTACTGATAACCGATGAAGGCACATTCTCCTCCGCAGCTATTCTTGCTTGCTATCTGAAATCAATGAAAAGCGCAAAGATAATTGGACAAAGAGCTGGGGGAAGTTTTTACCGCGGAAATGCGGGCACGATTACACTCAAATTACCGCATTCTAAACTTCAGATATTTGTTAATCCAAATACGTTTTATTCTCATTTAGATGAAAGTTCATCTCCTCTTGATATAAAGGAACCCGATGTTTATTTAAGTTCGGTTTTAACCGACATAAAAAAGCGTGATCGGTTTTATATAAAGGCAGCAATTAACGCTTTTAAATAAGAACATATGTACTTTTAGGTAAAAACCGCCAATCATGACAAAAGTCGTAATTCTACTTTTCATTAGCTTTCTTATCTTTTCTTGCCAGCAGTAAAATGAAACAAAAGGGGAGATTAAAGAAGTTACTGCGAATTCCGAAACCTTATCTATTGATGATATTAATTACGACACGTTAAAAGGACTTTATTCTGGAAGCTTCAATGGGAATCAACTAAAGAATTTCTCATTATTTAACACCATTCTTCGCATTAACGGACTTGGCCTATAACGATCTTCCCCATACTCATGAAACATACTATCAAGATTCTCTAAAACTGTTTCTAAACCAATTTCATCTGCCCATGCCAATAAGCCTTTTGGATAATTCACACCTTTGGTCATGGCCAAATCAATTGCTTTTTTACTCCCGATATTCAAGAAAACAGCGTCAACAGCTTCGTTTATCAACATCATCAGAATACGATCTTTTATTTTTTTACCTATAATTGGATCTTCAATTGGTTTTGGGTTGGTAGCTTCTTCTGCGTAATCAAAAAATCCTCTTCCTGATTTCCTGCCCAAATATCCTGCTTCAGCATGCCTTTTTTGTGTAAAAGAAGGCTTATACCTTGGGTCATAGTAAAACGACTTGAAAACTGTTTCTGTGACAGTATAATTCACATCATTCCCGATGTAATCCATCAAAGTGAAAGGTCCCATTCTGAATCCTCCAAGAGAAGTCATTGCCCAATCAATTGTCGCGAAATCAGCTATTCCCTCTTCATAAATGCGCAGAGCTTCTCCATAGAATGGGCGAGCAACTCTATTCACAATAAAGCCTGGAGTATCTTTGCAGACAACTGTCACTTTTCCCCAAGAATCAATGAGAGCTTTTGTTGTTTCCAAGGTCTTTTCTGAAGTTTGAACCGCTGGAATAATTTCAACCAATGGCATTAATGGTGCCGGATTAAAAAAGTGAACTCCAATTATTTTCTCTGGATTTTCTAGCGCAGCTCCTATAGATGCAATTGATAATGAGCTAGTATTTGACGCTAAGATGCACTCTTTAGGAGTAGCACTCTCCAATTGCTTGAATACTTTAGTTTTGATATCTATATTTTCTACGATTGCTTCAATTACTATCTCACAATTTTTAAAATCATTTATTTCTTGCGAATAAACAATATTAGATTGGGCTTCATTCGAATGTTCTTCGTTGATACGTTCTTTTTCTACTAATCGTGCCATGATTTTGGCTAATTTCACTTTCGAATTGTGAAGAACATCTTTATTCAAATCAACAAGAACTACTTTATGTCCATTTTGTGCCGCTACTTGAGCAATACCTGAACCCATTGTTCCACCTCCTAAAACTCCAATTTGCATCATAAATTATTTTTTATTCCTCTATTCTCCAATGAATTCTGGCCTTCTTTTTTCTAAGAACGCCGTGCAGCCCTCTTTAAAGTCATGTGTTCTTCCAGCCTCAGTTTGCAAGTTCTCTTCCACAGCTAATTGTTCTTCAAGTGAATTGTTTAAACTTTCGTTTATTGCTTTTTTTGTTAATCCAAGTCCTCGTGTAGGCATTCTTGCCATTTTCTTGGCAAAGGTTGCTATTTCTTCTTCGAATAAATCATCAGGAATTACTTTATAAATCATATTCATTGATTCAGCATCTTTAGCCGACACCTTTTCTCCAGTCATCATAAGAGCCGTTGCTTTTTGTATCCCAACTAGTCGAGGTAAGAAAAATGTCCCTCCCGAATCTGGTATTAAACCTATTTTTGAGAATGCCTGTATAAAACTTGCACTTTCTTTCGCAAAGACGATATCACATGCTAGTGCTATATTTGCTCCAGCACCAGCGGCAACTCCATTTACAGCAGCAATAACTGGCTTTTCTATTCTTCTAATTTTTAAAATAATGGGGTTGTAGTGATCTTTCACTATCGATTGCAAAACCGGACCATTTGGATCCGTTGCTTCTGCTAAATCTTGTCCAGCACAAAATGCTTTTCCTTCTCCAGTAATAACTATCGTACGAATATTTTTGTCGCTTTCAGCTTTATCTAGTGCCGATTGCAGTTCAAGTGCCATGTCTTTATTGAATGAATTGAACACTTCTGGTCGGTTTAGTTTCAATTCGCAAACTCCATCTATCACTTTTGTAATAATCCCCATTTATATATCTTTTCTGCTAAGATAATAGAAAAAAATATAGCTAGAGTTTAATAATAAGAGAGCTTAGCAAAGTATATACGATTTAAAAAAAATGAAAATTATCGATTCGCAATTTTTCTTCCTTTCCATTTTGGTTTATACCAAAACATTAACAGTAAAATTATCAGACCATAAAATGGGAATAAGAGTTCATAAAGTGGAATCAAAAGCCAAGTTTTAAGTCTTTTTATTCGATTAAAATATGGGAAGAACACAATCAAGTCGATCGTGATCTTAACGCCTACAAAAATAAATAAAGCAGGATAATTCGTCGAAATAATTAATCCAACAATGGATAGAATAAACACAATTGTAAAAAGCGATTGAACGACACCCAAACCCGTTGCAAGATTATCTTTTAAATCCAGCGTTTTTCCAAGCCACCGTAAACGCTGATTCAGAAACTCATTGAACGACTGAGGAGTTTCAGTCGAGACTGCTGTTTCTAAACTAGAAACGAGCCGCACATGTTTCCCATTCTCTCTAAAATCTTTAAGCAAATACATATCATCACCACTTGAGATGGTTTTGTGCTTTTCTATTGAATCTACTGAGTTGAACACCGATAAATCATACAATAAATTTGCGCCACTTGCCATTATCGGCCTCAATAAACCCGCTATTCCAACATTAACAGCATTCACTAGACCTAAATCAATTTCATAAAAGTATTCTTTGAAATTTCTAGCTTTCATTATTGCAGGCTGAAGATACATTTGACATTCCCCCAATTTCTCAAGCTCCAAAAAATAATTGGTCGAAAATAAAACATCTCCATCAATCGTTAATACATATTTCGTATTAATTAATTTAATTGCATAACGAAGTGCGCTTTTTTTTCCAGTAATACCTGATGGTAAGCTCAGTAATTCGAATGACTCACCCTTCATAGTTGATTCAATCTGATCAACAGTTTTGTCAGTCGAATGGTCATCAATAAAATAAACCTTAAATGGTTTTTTCTTTGATTCAAGCAAACTCTTGAGCACTCCTTCTATTCTGTTTTCTTCATTTCGGAAAGGTATCAAAACTGTTAATTCAGAAAGTTGTATGCCTTTTTTAGATACAAAGCTCCGTTCTTTTTTCGTTTGTATAAAAAACCCAATGAAAACAATGAGTCCAATCATTACTCCATAAAGAATAAGATATATGCCGAGTAATAATATCATTCTGGCTTAGTTTTTCTACAAATCAACAGTCCTAATGCTGCAGGCAACATTGAGTTGATAAGCCAAATGAACAATGACGTAAATAATATAGCAAATTCATTGATTCCAATAGTTCCAAGAATTAATAACGATAATGATTCCTTTATTCCAATTTTTCCTAAGAAAAGTGAAGGCATCATCATTGTAACTATATACACTTGCCAAATTGCTAATACAACCAGGAGATCAACATTTTCTCCAAATGCAATCAATAAAAATAAAAATTGGGTGGTAAAAATAATGAATCTTAGCCCACTAAGAAATAGTATTTTAATGCGATAAAACTTCTTTTGAGTAAGTATTCTTTTGAACTCTTTGGCATATGTTTTCTTCTTAAATCGCACTAGAAAGTTCTCAATAAAAAAGAACATTAAGTAAGCAAAGAGCCCTAGAATTCCGATAAAAATAATCACTCTATTTTCATTCTCGAAAAAGAGTAAGCCTCCCAAGGCAAGAATGGAAAACCAGCCAAAAGTAAGACTTGCTAAAAACTGAGAGAAATTAGATATTAGTGTGAAGAGAGTGATCTGAGCCCTATATTCTCGCTCAAAATAGTAGAATCTACCTATGAAATTGCCAATCATGTTAGGGGTCAGCATTCCTGTTACTAATCCTGCGAAGAATGATTGAATCCTTATTTTTTTAGTAGAGGGAATTGCTATCGTTGCTAGCGTGATTTTCCATTTTAAATATGCGAAATAATGATTCACAAAAACAAGGAGTACTGACACAACCAAAATTAATGGGTGTTCTAAATGGAAAGCGCCCCAATGACTACCCTCAATTCTGTTGATTTGTTGATAAAGGAGAAATAATACCCCTAAAAACAGAATCATCTTCACAAAAAGGAATATTTTCTTCCTATTTTTTTTAGTTTTAACCAACGAATTTCATTTTAATGGTTGAAGATAAAATAATTCTAGGAATTGACCCCGGAACTACGATAATGGGCTACGGATTAATTCACATTAAAGGAAAAAAAATAAGCCTAATCAATTTTGGCGTCATACATCTTCAAAAATTAGCAACCCATCCAGATAAGCTAAAACGAATATTTGACCGACTAGATGTAATCATTAAAGAATATAAACCCGACGAAATGGCTATCGAAGCCCCATTTTTCGGGAAGAATGTTCAATCGATGTTAAAGTTAGGGCGTGCTCAAGGAGTTGCAATAGCCGCATCTTTGTTGCATAATGTTCCATTTGAAGAATATACACCTAGAAGGATAAAACAAGCAATTACAGGTTCTGGCGCTGCATCAAAAGAGCAGGTAGCTCTGATGTTACAAAAATTATTCTTGCTCAAAGAAATTCCTAAACATCTAGATGCTACAGATGGCTTAGCAGTTGCATTATGTCATCACTACTCAAAGGGAATTGGGGAGCATAACAAATCAAAAAGTACTGATTGGAGTTCATTTATAAAAAACAATCCAGATAGAAAGTTGTAACTATTCTCTACTTAATTTTTCTCACTTTCCAATTTACCCAATTCTAAATTTAATTCATCAAGAACGTCTGAATAAATATCTTTCATTTCTTCCTGGCGAGAACCATAATATTCCATAGAAGCTTCAAAAGTTTCTTTGTCTAAATCGAAAGTCTGAAGCAAGGAATCCCCCGATCGAGTCATGACAATATTATAAACGGTAACTGTCTTATACGTGCTTTCAATGTGTGCTTCAAGTTTTGACAATTCAACAAGTACCTCTGTAAATTGTGCTCGAGGCATTAAGGTTTTTGGAGCTTCTAAACCTTCTGCATCTGAAGATAAATCACAAGAGTTTAAAGTTAGTAAACACAAATAAATAAAACCTATTATTACTCTCATCTATTAAAAATCAAACGTGAACCTCGTGAAGCGTCTATTATTTTATCTTCAGAATACACTAAGTTTCCATTGACATATGTCGAATGAATTGAGCTGCTGAATACTGTCCCCTCAAATGGAGACCAACCACATTTATAAAGCAATGATTCTTTAGTCACCTCATTTTTTCTCTTTGGATCAACTACAACAATATCTGCATAATAGCCTTCACGAATAAATCCTCTTTTCTCAATTTCAAAAAGAATTGCAGGTGCATGCGCCATTTTTTCAACAACTTTTTCTACGCTTATCTTTCCTTCTTCTACTTTAGTAAGCATTGCTAACAATCCATGCTGAACTAATGGACCGCCAGACGGAGCATTGAAATAGGTGTTCGATTTCTCTTCTATTGTATGGGGTGCATGATCAGTTGCGATAACATCAATTTTATTGTCTAAGACCGCTTGTAATATTGCATCTCTATCACTTACTTTTTTTACCGCTGGATTCCATTTTATCAATGTTCCCTTATTGATATAGTCCTCATCTGAAAACCATAAATGATGTATACAAGCCTCTGCCGTAATTTTTTTCTGTTCTAATGGAATTGAATTGTCAAATAAAGCAATCTCTTTTTCTGTGGAAATGTGTAAAACATGTAAGCGTGTTCCATGTTTTTTTGCTAAACGAACCGCCATAGATGATGACAAATAGCAGGCTTCTTCACTTCTAATTATAGAATGCTGAGACATCGGAACATTCTCGCCGTAAATCTCTTTAGCCTTTTTTAAGTTAGTAAGAATTGTTGTTTCATCTTCGCAATGAGTTGCAATTAATAGTGGAACTTTTGAGAATAAATTCTCTAACGTTGCTTCATTATCCACAAGCATATTACCTGTTGAAGAGCCCATAAATATTTTTACTCCGCAAACATCTTTTTCATTTGTTTTAAGTACTTCTTCAACATTTTCATTTGAAGCTCCCATAAAAAATGAATAATTCGCGATAGAATCTTTTGCTGCCCGAAGGTATTTATCCTCTAGTAAATCTTGAGTCAAAGCGTTAGGAACAGTATTTGGCATTTCCATAAAAGAAGTTATTCCTCCGGCTACAGCTGCTCTAGATTCCGTGAATAAATTTGCTTTATGCGTTAATCCAGGTTCTCTGAAGTGTACTTGATCATCAATACATCCAGGTAGAATTAATTTACCTGACAAATCAACAATTGTATGATTTTCATTCACCGTTATGTTTGAATCAATCTTAGCAATTATACCATCTTTGATTAAGATGTCAGCTTCAATTGATTTGCCTTCATTGACAATAGTTCCCGATTTTAATAAAATAGTTTCACTCATAACTTCATTCGACGCATTTTCCAAACACCAAAAAATGCTTCTTTAAAAATTCCAGTATTCATTTTCGAAGTTCCCAATTCTCTATCAATAAATGTAATCGGAATCTCTTTGATTTTAAATCCATGCCGTTTCGCTGCAAACTTCAAACATATTTGGAAAGCATAACCTTTAAAAACAACCCCATCAAGATTTATTTTTTCTAGAACTTCTCTTCTATAGCATTTGAATCCAGCTGTCGTATCCTTAATGTTAATCCACAAAATCATTCGAACATATACACTCGCAAAATATGACATTAGGATTCTTTTCATGGGCCAATTAGTAATTTTGCCACCTTTGACATAACGCGAGCCAATACTTAAATCTACTCCATTTATACACGATTCGTACAAGCGAATTAAGTCCTCAGGGTTATGAGAAAAATCACAGTCCATTTCAAAAATGTAATCGTATTTACGCTGAATCCCCCATTTAAATCCATGAATATAAGCAGTACCTAAACCCAACTTACCTTTTCTTACTTCCAAATGAATTCTTCCTACAAACTCTTTTTGCAATTCTCGGATAATATCGGCAGTGCCATCTGGTGATGAATCATCAACAAATAACAAGTCAAAGTGTTTGTCCAAAGACATTACTTTTCTTGCCATTTTCTCAACATTCTCTTTCTCATTGAAAGTGGGTACTATAACTATTGAATCGATCACCATTTAATTTAAGTCACGCTAAAATAAGCAAAAAACAGATTCCATAAAAATCAATCTTAATTCATTTCATTATTTTAACTTTACGTTAACAATTTTTAAACAATTTGAGACGATTTACTTCAATATTTTCAATTGGTCTATGCTTGAATCTACTCATTCCTGTAGTGGTTTTTGGACAAGATTATTATAACGTTGAACTATTAGATAATTGGCAGGACAGCTCTCTTGTTTCTAATTCTTCAGAAGCAAAATATAATGATTGCTGGGGTTACGAACAGAATGGGATTGAATATGCGCTTGTTGGATCAACGGAAGGTATTCATTTTTTAAAAATAAACGATGATGCAACACTTACCGAGGTCGATTTTGTTCGCGGTAAATTTAGTTCGATGTCTGTAGTTCATCGCGACATTAAAGTATTTAAGAATTACTTATATGCTGTTTGTGATGAAGGAGCAAGTAGCCTTCAGATAATTGACTTGTCTTATTTGCCAGACTCTGCGCATGTTGTCATGGAGAATGACTCCAGTTTTGCACGTGTACATAATCTTTTCTTTGACGAAGAAAATGAATTAATGTATGTATGTGCTGTTACACCAAATGTTAGTGGCATTCCACAAGCATTGATTTCAATGCAAGTATATTCTGTTACAAATCCTGTGCTTCCAGTTCTATTATTTACAGGTCCTAATGACATAAATGAAGTCCATGATGCATTTGTCCGAAACAACATCGCTTATCTAAATTGTGGATTTGATGGTTTGCGGGTCTATGATTTTAGCATTCCCAATAGCCCTGTTTTTCTTCAGAATCTAAATATCTATCAAGATCAAGGCTACAATCATCAAGGTTGGTTAAGTCCTGATGGCAACAATTATGTTTTCGCTGATGAAACAAATGGAAAACGACTTAAGCGATGTGAAGTATCTAGCGATAATACAGTATCCATTGAGAATAAATTTGGCACTGATTTTATCGATAATAGCATTCCTCACAATTTAATGGTAAGTGACAATTTTGTTTTTTGCGCCTATTATAATTTAGGCCTTCGAATATACAATCTAAATTCGCCAACATTAGAAGAAGTTGCTCATTACGATACTTATCCTGAAGAAGTTTCTTTTCAGGGAAATGGTGCTTGGGGAGTCTACTCAGAATTGCCTTCAGAAAGAATTATAGTCTCTGATCGTCATCATGGACTGTTTTTATTCGATTTCAATAGAGCTATACAACAAACGAATAATGATGCTAGCATTGGAGTCTATCCCAATCCAACTATCCCTGGCTCAGATATCACAATTAAACTTAAAGAAACTAACATACCTTTCTTTCAACTATCAGTTACTGATTTAAAAGGAAAAATAGTATTCTCTGATTTCTTTCAAAATCAAAACTTTGGAGTTGTCAAATTGAATTTAAGTCGTGGAGTTTATACTATTGAAGTTATTTATTTTAATAAGTTAGGCGATATCATACAAGAAAATAAAAGAATAGTCATCCAATAAAACATGACATTTTGAACACTTTGTTATAAGTAAAAGAAAGATTACAGTTATGGGGTCTTCCTAGAATATTATCGCACTAAGGGTTCAACTTAAGAACAGACGGCCTAAATTAATTAAATAATTGGTCTACGGTCTCTCGAATAATATCTATCTCATAGCCTTTTGAAGAAAGAAATCGATAAATTTTTACTTTTTTAGCATAGCTTTCTTTCTCTCTTGAAAGTGAATTAAATTTCTTTTCAGCTAAATCAGCTGCGTTTTTAATGTAAACCTCTTCACTAATTGATTCTAACCCTTTTTTGATGGAGTAATCCGAGATTCTCTTTTGTTTCAAGTGCTGGCGAATTTTTATTTTGCCCCAACGTTTAATGTTCACTTTACCCGATACGAAGGCAAGGGCAAAACGCTCTTCATTAAGAAAATTATTTGAAATTAAATCAGACAGAAGTCGACCTTGATCCTCCTTATCAATACCCCAATCATAGAGTTTTTTCTCAAGCTCGGAAGAGCATCTTTCCTGATAGGCACAATAGGCTTCAATTTTAGTTTTCGCCTCAAGAAAAGAGTATTTACACTCTGATGAATTCATCAGAGTGTAATCTCATTATTTTTCTTATCTACGAAAGAATATTCAAGTAAATGTTGTGACGATAATCCACGAACAGAGATCCATTTTTTATACTTTAGAAACCATTTCATTTGAATAGAAAAGACTCCCTTAGTAAAGAATGATGCTAAGTATGGATGCACAAGCAAAGAAATTTCCTTTTCCTTTCGATTAATTAAATAATCTAAGTTATTCTCTATTTCCTCTGCTACTAATATTGATGCCTGAACCTCACCTGTTCCTTTACAAGTTGGGCATGACTCAGCCGTTACAATGTTCGTTTGTGGACGTACTCTTTGACGTGTGATTTCAACAACACCAAACTTAGATGGAGGAAGTATATTGTGCTTGGCTCGATCAGTTTGCATGGCCGTTTTTATCGTCTGAAAAAGCGCCTTATTATTTGCCTTTTCATGCATATCAATAAAATCGATACAAACTATACCGCCCATATCTCTTAGCTGCATTACACGTGCAATTTCAACGGCTGCTTCTAAGTTTGTGGATAACGCATTGTTCTCTTGTCCTGTGGCTCCTTTACGATTTCCACTATTTACATCCACAACATGCATTGCTTCAGTATGTTCAATAATTAAATATCCCCCACTAGGCAAAGGAACTTTCTTACCAAACAAAGCTTTAATCTGACGGTTAATTCCAAATTTTTCAAAAATATCAAGCTTGCCATCATATTTCTTTACGATTTTTTCTCGTCCAGGAGCAATGTCAGCTACATACTTTTTTAGTGAAGCATGAGTATCTCCATCATTCACATGGATATTTGTGAAACTTGCATTTAGTAAATCACGAAGAATCGACGATGTCTTATTGATTTCGCCCAACACTCTTTTTGGCGGTTTTGCATTGATTAAATTATCATGGATTGTTTTCCATTTGTCCAAAAGGTTGTTGAGGTCTTGCTCCAACAATTCAAGTTTTTTACCAACAGCAACAGTACGTATGATTACTCCGAAATTTTTCGGTTTAACCTGACGCATTACGTCTTTTAGGCGATCTCTCTCTTTATTGTCCTTTATCTTTTGAGATATAGAAACTTTGTTTGAAAACGGAACTAAAACCAAAAATCTACCAGCTAGTGTAATCTCTGCGGTTAGACGAGGGCCTTTAGATGATATTGGTTCTTTGGCCACCTGAACTAATATAGGTGCCGATGCGGATATGGTATCACTAATTTTACCATCCTTCGGAATGTCTTTCTCCAATTTAAAATATTGAAGATCGGCAACATTTTGCTTGTCACGCAATGTTTCTCTAGAAAACTTATTAAGTGAAGTGTACTGAGGACCTAAATCTAAATAATGCAAAAATGCATCTTTTTCGTATCCTACATCTACAAATGAGGCATTTAGACTTGGTACGACTTTTCTAACTTTACCGAGATATACATCTCCTACGTTAAAATCACTGTCCCTTCCATCCTCCTGATGCAACTCAATAAGCTTTCCATCATCGAGTAAAGCAAGCCATGTACCTTTTTTTCTGGTATCGACTACTAATTCTAAACTCACGAAAGCTTGATTTAAATGTGAAACTAATATATAGAAAAACTTAGTAGAACAATTCTACTAAGTTTTTCCAATGAACTAACAAGATGAATTACTTCTTCTTCTTGTGACGGTTTTTTCTTAGTCTCTTTTTACGCTTGTGAGTAGACATCTTATGTCTCTTTCTTTTTTTACCACTTGGCATAATTCTATATATTTAATTTGTTAAAATTCTAATAATTATTTTTCCCTAATAAGAAAAAAATACTCTTACAAATACAAGTAAGATTGCAAAAGTAATAAAACGAATTGATATTAAATCAAATGCTTCATTTTAATTTACTTAACTTTCACATTCGACTTAACATCTTCAACGAATGTCTTAGCTGGTTTGAAAGATGGAATATTGTGTGCAGGTATGATAATCGCAGTATTTTTTGAGATATTTCGCCCTGTTTTTTCAGCTCTTTCTTTAACGATAAAGCTACCAAAACCTCTCAGGTAAACATTTGTTCCATCCGATAATGACGATTTAATAGTCGTCATAAAAGACTCCACAGCCTTTAATGCTTCAACTCTTTCCAACCCTGTTTCTTGAACTATATTTGAAATAATATCTGCTTTTGTCATATCTACTTGATTTTTTGATGTTTAAATTTATTCTTAACCATACTTGGGTACAAAAATATATTTCTATTTTGATATAATAAGTTACTTTTGAATAAAAAATTGACTTTTTCCCTAAATGAATGATTTTTCCCCATTAATACGCTCTTGGTATAGACTAAATAAAAGAGATTTACCTTGGAGGAACACAATTGACCCTTATCAAATTTGGTTATCCGAAATAATCATGCAACAAACGAGAGTTGAACAAGGGTTAAAATACTATTTGAAATTCATTCAGAACTACCCAACTATTCTGGATCTTGCGAATGCAAACGAACAGAGCATTCTTAACGATTGGCAAGGCTTAGGGTATTATAGTCGTGCTAGAAATCTACACCATTCTGCCAAAGTAATACGAGATGAATATGAAGGTGTATTCCCTAAAGACTTCAAAACACTAATTAAACTTAAAGGCGTAGGTGTTTATACTGCCTCTGCGATAAGCTCCTTTGCTAATAATGAGAATAAAGCAGTTGTAGATGGGAATGTTTACCGATTCCTTAGTCGCGTATTCGATATTGACACAGCAATTGATAGTACTGAGGGGATTAAATTATTTCAAGAACTTGCCAATGATTTGCTCGATACAAAAAAATCTGGAGAACATAATCAAGCAATAATGGAAATGGGAGCGTTAATTTGCACGCCTAAAAAACCGTCTTGTGACAAATGTCCTTTACAAGTGAAATGTTTAGCCTACTCAAATCAAACCATAACTTCTCGCCCACATAAGTCTAAGAAAACAAAAGTCAGAACTCGATACTTTCACTTTCAAATCTACAAAGAGGATAACACTATTCTACTTGAAAAACGCGAAAAGAAAGATATTTGGCAGAATCTGTTTCAATTCCCGATGATTGAGACAGATAATAGCAAGACACCTGCGACGAAGATCTCAATTCAATCAAGAGTTCACCAATCTGAAGTAATCAAACACATCTTGAGTCATCAGAAACTACTCGCAGTATTTCACTATTTTGATTCTTTTCCAACAATAATAGACTCTAAATTTGTGAAGGTTAACATTGCAGATATTCAAAATTACCCGCTCCCTCGACTTATCGATAAATATCTTGAAGATTCTTCTTACTTCTTCAAATAATTCGTACTTTTAATAAAAAGTAACCAAATTTTATGGCTGGAACAGTAAATAAAGTAATTTTAATCGGGAATCTTGGAAAAGACCCTGAAGTTAGACATTTAGAAAATGGTGCTATCGTCGCTAATTTTCCTATTGCAACTTCTGAGTCATATACCGATAAAAATACTGGACAAAAAGTAGTCAATACTGACTGGCATGACATTGTAGTTTGGAGAGGTTTAGCAGGTGTTGTCGAAAAATATGTTCGAAAAGGGCAAAAGGTTTACATTGAAGGAAAACTAAGAAAACGTTCTTGGCAAGACAAAGATGGCAACACAAGATACTCATCAGAAGTGGTTGCTGACGAACTTACAATACTATCTAAAAACGAAAATGCAGAATCATCAAGTCAGGCTCCATATAATTCAAGTGGAACACCTGATAAACCATCTAAAGTTGATGATATAATCAACAATGATGACGGTGTTTTACCATTTTAAAAACAATAAATGAACACAATAGAACCTCCGGGTATTACACCCTTTGAATGGGCGATTCATGCCGGTTTTGGAACAATTGAAATCGTTCTATTTATCACTCTTGCCTTTTTATTATTAAGTTCTGCATTGATCTCAGGGTCTGAGGCTTCATTTTTTTCGCTAAGTCCAAGTGACAAAGAAACTTTAAAAAATGAAGAGAGCAAAAAAGCAGACTTCGTCAACAAGTTACTAGACAAGCCCAAAGACTTACTTGCCACAATTCTAATTTTAAATAATTTTCTGAATGTTGGAATTGTCATATTATCAAGTGCTTTTTTAAGTAAATTATACAATGACTCATCGATTAATGAAGCATTGAAGTTTTTATTCGAAGTTATATTAATCACTCTAGTATTGTTGTTACTTGGAGAAGTAATCCCCAAAATATACGCCACAAAAAACGCTCTGAAATTCAGTAAAATGACAGGGCGGATATTATATTACTTAGATAAAATACCTCCCGTATCTTGGGTCAGAGCCACTCTAGTCTCTGGCTCTTCATTTATTCAAAGAAAGTTTAAAAAAAGTGTAATTGACATTTCTTCAGACGAATTAGAAGCCGCCCTCGCATTAACAAAGGAAGGAGTAGGTGATATTGCAAATCAAGAACATAAAATTCTAGAGGGAATTGTAAATTTTGGGAAAACAGAAGTTAGACAAATCATGAAACCACGAATTGATGTGCAAGCAATCGAAAAATCAACTCTATTTGATGATGTTATGTCCAAAATTTTGGCTTGTGGACATTCTAGAATTCCTGTATACCGAGATTCTTTTGATCATGTTATTGGCATTTTATTTATTAAAGATTTGTTGCCTTACCTAGGCAACAAAGAAAAAGTAGATTGGGTAAAACTCATTCGTGAGCCTTTTTTCGTCCCTGAAAACAAAAAAATAGATGATCTATTAAAAGAATTCCAAGAGAAGAAAGTACATATCGCTCTAGTTGTTGATGAGTATGGTGGAACAAATGGTATTGTTACACTTGAGGATATCTTGGAAGAAATTGTTGGAGACATTACCGATGAATTCGACCAAGACAAATTGAACTACTCAAAAATTGACAGTCACACCTTTCTTTTTGAAGGCAAAACAGCATTAATTGACTTTATCAAAGCAATGGACATCGACGAAGAAGAATTTGACAGCAAGCAAGCTGAAACTCTTGGTGGTTTTATAATTGAAGAAGCTGGAAGAATCCTAATGAATAATGAATTTATTGAAGTGGGTAATTTAAAATTAATAATTGAGTCAAGCGATAATAAGCGAATCAAAATGATCAAAGTAGAAATCCAAAAATGAAATATCTAATTCTTCTTTCAGTTCTCTTTAGTTTTTATTCTTGTGAAGAAATTATTACAATACCGAAACCTCCAACTTATTTGAGATTGGAATTGCCCGAGCACACTTATAGGAATTATCAAGATGACTGTCCATATAAATTGTCAATTGCTGAAATATTCTCCGTAAATAAAATTAAAAATGGAGAGGAGTCAACTTGTCATAAAGATATTGATCTAGGTCCACTTAATGCAAAATTGCATTTTTCATACATTCCAATGACTGAGCCTTTATCTTCTTACGTCAATTATTTAAATGATAAAATTGACGATCATAAAATAAAAGCAACTGCAATAGAAGATTACCGAATCATCAGATCTGATGATAAAGTATTCTGCACATTTTTTTACTTGCAAGGAGACGTTGCCTCTCCATTCCAATTTTACATGACAGATTCTGTCAATAAGTTTGCAAGCGGAGCTGTTTATTTTAATTCTACCCCAAATTTTGATTCTTTAAGACCATCTTTGGATTATTTAAAAATTGATTTAGACCATTTTATAGAGAATTTCAAATGGAAAAATTAAATACTGTTTATTTAAGTTTAGGCTCAGATCTTGGGGATCGAAAAAAAAATATTTCTGACGCAATTGAGCTAATTAAAAAAAAAGCAGGAAAAGTCCAAAAACAATCTTCTTTTTATGAATCAAAGCCACTTGGGTTTAAATCAGATACTTTATTTTACAACATTTGCATCGAAATTGAGACAACTTTAACTCCTATTGGATTATTAAAATTGCTTCAGAAAATAGAATTAAAACTAGGACGTATTAAAGATCCATCCGCAAAAATGTATGCCTCTAGAATAATAGATATTGATATCCTATACTACAATCAAGTTATATTTATGAAAGAAATATTAATGATCCCACATCCACATATTCGTAAGAGAAAATTCGTACTCATACCACTAAAGGAAATTGCACCTCTATTTACAGATCCAAAAAACCATCAAACAATTGAGGCTTTACTTGATAAGTGTACCGACAAATCGCAGCTTAATAGAGTTGATTAGTTACTCATTTACTCTCAACAAAACATTATTAATTTCAAAAACAAACAACACAAAACACAGACAACATAATAAACAAATGTTTCTAGTACAGAAAAAGTGTCAAATACTAGACTAATTCAATCAATCAAAACAAAATAAACTCAATCCAAATTTCACTTTTATTAACTTTTTTATGTATCATTGCACTTGAAAATTGAAAAAGAAATTATTAAAATCATTATGAAAAAGCAAACCGTAAAAGTTTTGTCACTTTTAGTTGTATCTGGAGCATTAGCTACAGGGTGTCAATTACTTAAGGATGTTGACTATGTTGCAACACCAAACCCGTTAGAAATGCACGGTGATTCTGTACGTGTATCTGTTGATATTACATTCCCAGAAAAAGGAATTCACAGAAAAGCTGCAGCTGAAATTGTTCCAATGTTAGGAACTCATGCACTTAAGACAGTTAGAGTACAAGGAGAAAAATCTACTGGAAACGGAGAAGTTATTCAATATAAAGCCGGTGGTAAAGTAACTTATACTGATATGTTTGCTTATTCTGCAGATATGGAGAATAGCGATTTATCTATTACAGGTAAAATTTACAAAGGAGAAAAGGAAAAAGGTGAGATTCCAGCAACAAAAATTGCGGATGCAACTATCATTACTTCATTATTAGTAAACAAAGATTTCAAAGTAATCGTTGCTAAAGACCAGTTCCACAGAGTAACAGAAGAAACTTTCATGTCGCAAATTAACTATGCGAAAGGAAAATCAGCTGTTTCTACTTCTGAAATGAGACAAGATGACATCGTGGCATTTGAAGCATTCTTAAACAATGCTCAGACAGATACTAAGGTTTCAATTAAGACAATTAACATCACTGGTTACGCTTCTCCAGAAGGTGAAGAAGATAAGAACAATACATTATCTACAGATAGAGCGAATGCTGGAAAAGAGTCTTCTATGAAGATTGGTAAGAAAGCAGAAAATGAAGCTGCAACTGGAGAAGATGTTTATTCTTTGAAAGGTAGTGGTGAAGATTATGATGGATTCAAAGTAGCATTAGAAAATGATTCTATAATGAACGAAGATGACAAGAACTTGGTTTTACGTGTTCTTTCAACTATCACTAACTCTACTGAGCGTGAACAAGCAATGAGAGATCTAGGGAAAACATTTACTTACTTAGATAAGAACATTTTTCCAGCTTTAAGACGTGCTGAAATGATTGCTGTTTATGACCAAACAGGATTCTCTGATGAAGAGTTAATTGCTTTATCTGCATCAAACCCTGACACACTTAACTTGGAAGAGTTATTGTTTACAGCTGCATTATCTACTGATTTGAATGAGCAATTAAGAGTTTACAAAATTGCTGAAGGAAGATATGCTGATGATTATAGAGCTATAAACAATGTTGGAGCTGTATTGTATATGCAAAACAAAGTATCAGAAGCTAAGTCACAATTCGAAAAAGCAAATGGTGTTGAAGATAACGTAATTTCAAAAAACAACTTGGCAGCGATTGCTGGATTAGCTGGTGAACGTGAAAAGTCAATGGAGTTATTAGGTCAAGCATCTGGTGCTGGATCAGAAGTAAGCTACAATAAAGGAATTTTAAACATCCAGGATGGTGACTACGCTGATGCAATTTCTAATTTTGGATCTGATGCTTCTTTCAATAAAGCTTTAGCTGAGGTGTTAAATGATAATGCTTCTAATGCTGTTACTACGTTAGATGCATCTGCTGACGCTGAAACTGCTCAAGGATACTACTTAAAAGCTGTTGCAGCTGCTAACCAAGATGACTTACAAGGAATTGTAAACAACTTGAAGAGCTGTTTCGCTAAAGATGGATCTTACAAAGCGAAAGCTGGAAAAGACAGAGAGTTTATGAAATATATGGAAAATACTTCTTTTACTGCACTGATGTAATAATATCTTATTTTCAAAAAAGCCTGGCCATTCGGTCAGGCTTTTTTTATACCATAAAATCCAATTGTTAATTACTAGATACATTTAATTAACAAATTTAGTTGATTCGATCTTAAGTTAAATACTGAGCACTATTTAGCATCTGTAAGTATCTAATATCGAATTGCAAGAGACAATATTCTCAAAGGTAATGTTGGCTAGTTGATAACACAAAAGTTAAAGGACTCTAACCTCGTTAGAAGCGTTAATTTATTAGGTCAAGAAATGAATGTAAATGGTTCGATTCAAAAATAGATCACAACTAGAGCAGTTTTTTACCATTAGAATGTACTTTATACAAGTACTCTTGCTCACGTTGCCCTTTAGTAGTATAAAGTTGATGTTCTGTTTTTAAATAATCTAAATCCATAATTGTAGAATACCCTGATTTAGAAACAATTTTCTTGGCCGCCATTATAACTTTATCTTGCTCACCCCAACTTTCTGAAATGTGAGTAAAATCCTGACTAATATTCATTTCTTTTGGTGCTACAACTATCGTATTCTCGTTATCAAGTTTCAATAAACATTGGTCAAGAAATTGCTGTGCATAAATTAAAGGACCGCTAGAAATCACAACAGTATGGCCAACTTTTAAACTGTCTTTATCATAGATGCTAAATCTTGAATATGGCCCAATGTAACTTAGACTAACACCTTTTCTAACTTTACTCAATTTTCCAGCTAGTCGGTTATTTGCATAATCCATCACCCAAACTTCATCGAACTTCTTCATTAACTTCAAATGAAGTTGATCGACCAAAAACTCAAGCTTTCGAACTGGTAAATTCAGTTGATGGGTAATGAAAATGGAATGCGTAGTATCTGAAAAAAAACCATATCGATGATCGGAAAGAATACAGTCAATACCAAATTTATTCACGTATGCTTCAACTTCTTGTTGTTCTAAATTCTTTCTTTTTTTCAACTCTCCACTTTGCTTCAATAAATTCAAAGAAAAATTCCCAGCATGACTAAATTTAAATGGATATCCCTCGTGTTTGATAAATTGAATTGTTGGAAAATATTCTTTGAAAACTCTTATCTGATCAGAACTCCCTGCTATAAACAAAGTGTTCTTCTGATTAGTCAATTCATTGATCAATCCAATACACCTAGAAACGTGCCCCATTCCCCAGTTGAGAACAGAAATCAGAATTCTTTTATTGTGTATTTCTTCAGGTAACATTTTCTCATGTAAAGTTAACAGACAATTTTAAGTATATTCATCACAATCTTCATAAATTTTCAACTAAAATAGATTGACTTTCCCAACTTTGCTTCTATCTTTAACGTTAAGTAAGAACTAAACGATAATTAATATGTTAGACGGTAACGAATTTAAAAAATACGCAACGAAGCACATGGGTATCAGTAGTATGCACATGGAGCATTACATAGAATCATCTTTGACTCCATATATTATTGAGGAACGTCAAATGAACATGACTCAAATGGATGTGTTTTCTCGATTAATGATGGATAGAATTATCTTTCTTGGAACAGGAATCAATGATCAAGTTGCAAATATTATTAATGCACAGTTATTGTTTTTAGAGTCTGTAGACGCTAAGAAGGATATTCAAATTTACTTAAACTCTCCAGGTGGTTCTGTTTATGCTGGCCTAGGAATTTATGATACGATGCAATACATCAAACCAGATGTTGCGACTATTTGTACAGGAATGGCAGCTTCAATGGGTGCCGTTTTGTTATGTGCTGGTGCTGAAGGGAAACGTTCAGCTTTAAAACATGCTAGAGTAATGATTCACCAACCAATGGGTGGAACGCAAGGTCAAGCATCAGACATTGAAATTACTGCGAGAGAAATACAGAAATTAAAAAAGGAGTTGTACGATATTATTTCACAACACTCTAAACAAGATTATGACAAAGTATGGGCAGATTCAGATAGAGACTATTGGATGACATCTGGTGAAGCAAAAGATTATGGAATGGTTGACGAAGTTTTGCTTCGTAATCGAAAATAGATTAACTTTGTAAGTATGAAATCGGCCCTTGTTCATTTTAATTAATGGAAAAGGGCTTTTTTATCTAAAATTATGGCAAATAAGGAGTCAGGTTGTTCATTTTGTGGACGTCCAAGAGAAGAAGTAGGAATGTTGATTGCTGGGGTCACTGGCCACATTTGTGAAAGCTGTGTTTCACAAGCGCATACTATAGTGAAAGAAGAGGACATTGAAACACCATCTGACGAAACAGATGCAATTACTGTATTAAAGCCTCAGGAAATTAAAACTGGCCTTGATGAATTTGTCATCGGTCAAGATGATGCTAAAAAAGTATTGTCTGTCGCAGTATACAATCATTACAAGCGTTTGAATCAAAAAGTCAGAAAAGACGATATTGAAATTGAAAAGTCGAATGTAATATTAGTTGGACGAACAGGTACAGGGAAAACTTTACTTGCAAAAACTATTGCTAAAATGTTAAATGTTCCTTTCTGCATTGCGGATGCAACAGTGTTGACTGAAGCTGGCTATGTTGGCGAGGACGTTGAAAGTATTCTTTCTCGTTTGCTACAAGCTGCTGATTACAACACTAATTCTGCTCAAAAAGGAATCGTTTTTATAGATGAAATAGATAAAATTGCACGGAAAAGTGACAACCCTTCAATCACTCGTGATGTCTCTGGTGAAGGTGTTCAACAGGCTTTACTAAAGTTATTAGAAGGTACAATTGTTAATGTTCCACCACAAGGAGGAAGGAAACATCCTGAACAAAAAATGATTCAAGTAGATACGAAGGATATTCTTTTTATCTGTGGAGGTGCTTTTGATGGAATTGAACGAATCATCGCAAACCGTGTGAGTCGTCAAACGATCGGTTTCTCTTCAGCCAGCGAGGTTTCGATTGACAAAGAGTCTCTTTTAAAATACATCAACCCAACGGACATTAAAACTTACGGATTAATCCCAGAATTAATCGGTCGTTTCCCTGTATTGACGTATTTAGAGCCTCTAAGTAAAGATGCATTAAGAAGGATATTAACTGAGCCTAAGAATGCATTGGTTAAGCAATATGTTCGACTCTTTGAAATGGATGATGTTGATTTAAAATTTGATGGAAAAGCTCTTGATTTTATCGTTGATAAAGCCATAGATTTTAAACTTGGAGCAAGAGGATTGCGTTCAATTTGTGAAGCAATATTGAATGACTCAATGTTTGAAATCCCTTCTTCTGAAGAAAAAACATTTAGAGTTACAAGAAATTATGCTGAGGCTAAATTTTCTAAATCTAAAATAGCGAAGTTGAGAGTGGCTTAAGAAGCGTTTTATTAACTCACTTTAAACTTACAGTACTTAATTACAGAGCCTTTTGCTGTAAACAATTTCTCATAGTGGGTTTTAATGTGAAAAATGTCGCGTGTCATTTTGTCAATTTTCTCCGGTAATTCACCATATAAATCCCAAGTCAATTCTAACAACTCATAATTCTGAAGTTTAATTTGCTCTTCTGTGTATTGAAACAAAAGATCACTATCTGTTTTCATATGAATAATTCCTCCAGGTTTTAATATTTTTCTATATCGATCAATAAAAATTGGAGAGGAGAGTCGTTTATTTACTTTTTTTGGTTGTGGGTCAGAAAAAGTAAGCCAAATTTCATCTACTTCATCAGCCGTAAAGCAATCCTGGATGAAATCAATTTTTGTTCTTAAGAATGCCACATTCTTTTGATTTGCATTCAATGCTTGCTCAGCACCAATAAACATTCGTGCCCCTTTAATATCTACTCCAATGAAATTCTTCTCTGGATAATGATTAGCCAATCCTACAGAATATTCTCCCTTACCACAACCGAGTTCTAATACAATTGGGTGATTATTTTTAAAATGTTCCTTGTGCCATTTACCCTTCAGGTAATATTGTTCTTTGATAACAGGTTCGTGAAAATTATCAAAATCTTTAACTGCGGCAAATCTTCTTATTTTATCTTTTCCCATTACAATTGAATCCGGATTGAATTTGCTCCCTGTACGAATAAATAAACTCCTGTTGAATGAACATTTTTTGAAATATAAAAAATCTCATTTTCCTTGTATTCTGCAACCATTGTACCCGCTACATCTGTTAATTTTGCAGTACTTTTGTATGCTGATTCTATTACAACTTGACCGTCTTGATATTTCACCAAAAACACTTTCGGATCATTTTCAAAAAGATTCAGACTTGGGTTCTCTAATAAAAAAGTCCTTTTTGAAACTATTTGATTCACATCCATCCCTCCTGCAATAATCCACCTTCTTTCTGCCAGTTTCGCAATTCCTCTTAAATCCATCAATGAATTGGTTTGAGGAATATCATCATTGTATTCATACGCTGTATTATTAAATTCTAAAATCCTTAAAGAAGGATTAACTCCACCTGAACCATCATAGGCTATCCCATTAAAATTGTATGAAGTTGGTGATCCACCAACCCAAAAAACAACATTTCCATCTCCACTGCATGCAGATCGATATCCTGCATTTCCTGGTGAACTATCTATTTCTGTCCAAACAATATCCGTCGGATTTAGCGGATTAATATAACCTCTTCTCATAAATCTTCTGGCTGAAAAATTACTTCCTGCCGCTCCACCATAATAATATATAGTATCTCCCAAAATATAACCAGATGCTCCAAATGTTTCGAATCTGAATGTACTTGGTGTACTTGTTCCTACTTGCCATGAATCAAAACTCGGGTCATAAATTTGAACATTTGGAACGTTACCGGTATTACTCCAGCCCGTAATTACATAAATTAAACTATCCTTATAAACGCATTGAACATGGTCATCAATTGCTAGCGGTATCGAAGCTCCATCAGCCTCATAAGTATCGGTCGTTGGGTTATAGACATGTACCTTATCGGATGATATTTCAGTGTTGTTTGAAAAAACATGATAACCACCCATAATATAAATTTTATCCTTTACAAAAGAAGCGCCAGCAGCAATCTTCCCTATAGTATCTGGCAGTGAATCAATCTCAACCCATGTATCTGAAGAAACAGTATATTTTGCCGCTCGTTGATGAATACCAGAATACAATTTCGTCGGGTCTATACCCCCAAACGAGTAGACAAACTCCTGACCACCAACAATTGCTTCACACAAAGCATTATTTGCAGATTCAAATGGCATATTTGATAATTCTGTCCATTGCCATTGAGCTAATGAAGAGTTGGCAAGAAACACAAAAAGGGACATTCTAATTAATTTCAACATAATAACTTGTGTGCTTTCTAATATTCAAAACTTCGTTATTTTCAAAAAATAAATATTGTCCCTTTATTCCTTTCAAAACACCTTCAATCACAGGCGTTTTATCAAATGAAAGGCTTTTAACCTTGGTCGGAAATTCCAATACTGGATAATTCAAGTTAACTATCTCGTCATTCTCCGAAAACAAATCCATAATGTCAGCAGGGAGATGCTCTTCTAACGCCCATTTCTCTTCTTCTAGGTCAATAGTGTTATCAACATCATTAGTCAACATTTTGCGCCAATTTGTTCTGTCCGTGAAAAATTCTTTTAACGCTACTTCAACCCTGCCAGCTTCATATCTGTTTTCAGTTTCCGCTAATCGAATCGCAGCAGTTGCTCCTTGATCAATCCATCGCGTTGGCACCTGATCTTCTCGAGTGATTCCAACTTTTACTGCACTTGATGCTGCCAAATAGACGATATGAGGTTTATTGTGGTGCTTTTCTTCCCACTCAGGATCACGACCTTCTCCCAAATGCGCCCTGCAAAGTTCTGGGCGAATAATACATTCAGCTGATTCGGGTGCATTCATAAAACAAGTGTAACAAAAACCTTGACCAAAAGACTTCTTGGTTACTTTTTTACAAGCTAAGCAATTAATAATACCGTTCCATTCCAATCGAATATGTTTTCCAATCCTGGCATTCATATCGACATCTGTAGATAGATTTAAAGTATACATAATAGGATCACCTATTTGCACACTCATTTTCCGTATGTTTCCTGAAGCAGACATTTAATCTTCTGGAAGAATATTCATTTTATCTGCAAAATGATGGCAATAATCTCTTAAATCTTCACAAATATTCTTTTCACCTGTTGCCTTTTCAAATGAATCAGACAAGGTTAAAAGTGTTTGATGAAAAAACTGCTTCATTTCTTCTACAGACATTTCTTTTGTCCATAAATCAATTTTCATCGTGTTATTACTTTTCGGATCCCAAAGCGATAATAACATAGCTTTTGCTTCAGCATCTACTACTCCTCCATCGTCCGCAGACCATTTCATTCGAATGGGTAAATTATTCTCATTCAACCCAACCTTAACTTCTATTGTTGAGGTTTTAATTATTTTTTCTTCCATTCTTGTTTTCTCTTTTTTTGTTAAGAATTAGTCAATATCATATTCTTGAAGAATTTCATTGTAAGAGGCGTCAACCATTTCTGACAGTGTCACTTCGTTTTTTTCCATATAACGATGAACCATTCTCCAACCAAGAAACTGACCTAAACGATCAGGTGCATCTTGATTTGGTAGTCCAGGAGTAAAAGGCCCCTCATTCATCATATTTCGTGTAGTTCTTTCATCAGACTTAAATAAGAGTTTTTCATCTACAAGATGTCGCCAAAAAAACAACTCATTATTAACCGCCCATTCATAATCTTCAGGTGTATAGCGTAAAATAATGTTCGATTCAAATTCAGGAAATGAAGCTTCAACAAGGTATAATATTTTCCCCCAACGAACCATATTTTCAGCAAGATTACCTTTTGAATCATTAACATAATGCGTTTCGACCCATGAGGTAAGGACATCTCTCTCGTAATACTCCATTTTCATCGCGTCCTTCATCCAGTCAAAGAAATATTGTGGGTTCAGCTGTTCAACGATACTACTTGTATCTCCCATATACCATTCAGCCCCTACTCCAATTTCTTTCTCTGCGCTATACATTGCCGTTCTAAATAAACCATTCAAGTATGCTATTGATTCCGGAATGTTTCCTTCCGGGAAATAATATCTAATGTGTCTGAATCCATCAATAACTCTATCTTCTTTTTCAATTAATAAAGGAATGATTCTAGAAAGGTCTTTTTCCAATGCCTGTATAGAAGTGTCAGCTCTAAAATCTTGGATACTATTATAAAAAGCTGTGTCAGATACTTTACCAATTTTTAATACTCTCCCTATTTCATAAGCTAAAATACTTTCATCGATATTTGAAAGTTCCTTATATTGTTTCATCAATTCAGAAGAGTCGCTATAATAAACAATCTCATTAATATTAGTGAAACTTATATTTACCTGAGTGCCAGACACATTAACAAGAAGGGGATTGTTTTCGCAGCCAATCAAAATGATGGAAACAAAAACAAAAATGAATGTATTCTTTAGAGTCATTAAAATTCTTTATTTTCGTAGTCAAAAGTACTGAAAAAGTACAAGTTTTAAAGTATAGAAAAATCATAAGTCATGAAAAAGATAGTATTAGGATTAGCATTTTTAGGATTCATTGGTGGAGTTCAAGCTCAGGAAGCCGCTGATAAGAAAGTTCAAGCCGGATTAATAGTAGGTGCAGGTATGAATTTCGCTAAAATGGCAACTAAGAAAATAGCTTCAGCAGGCGCCGGCGCTGATTGGACAATTGGTGCCAATTTAAATTATACGTTTAACGAAACGGTTGGTATAACTACAGGAGTTGAATTTGATTTTTCTACATTAAAATATGATGCGGTGGACAATGTATATTATAGATATAATGACAACACAATATTGACACAAGATGAAGCTACCGAGGCAGAAGGTACTTTTCTAATGACTTCTAGAAGTCAAAAACCTATTTATCTAACAATTCCGGTTATGGCTTTGTTTAGAACTAATTTTATCGGTTACTTCCGTTACTTCGGGAAATTCGGTTTGCGTTCTAGTTTTTTACTTGCAAACACTGTTACAGACGAAGGTACGGCCTATGTTAATGGATCTGGATTAGATGATCCATTCATAAACCCAAACGCTGGAGGGACTTCTACTACTAATGAAAACATGACTCATAGTAAAAATGATTTAGACTTTTTTAAATCTTCTGTAGGTATAGCTGGTGGTGCAGAATGGAATTTTACAGGATCTACATGTCTAGTAGCAGAACTTGGTTACTACTATGGGTTTACTGATATTCACAGGAGCAGAAAAGATGAAAATACTTCTTTAGCAACTTCTAACGCTGGTGGGGTTGATGATACCCCTTCATTCTTCAATAATGCTGTAAAACAATCGCAGTTGATGTTTAAAGTTTCAATTTTATTCTAGAAAAGTGCAAGCAAAAAAAGTAGCACAGTATATTGTATCTTGGTTAGATGACTATTGTGTTTCTGCAAAAGCTCAAGGATTTATCATTGGCATATCTGGAGGTGTTGATTCTGGATTGACTTCAGTTTTATGTGCAATGACAGGAAAGAAAGTTATTCTGTTGAGCATGCCAATTCGCCAAACGACTGCAGAATATTCTAGAGCAAAAAATCACTTAAGAGCTTTAACGGAGAGATTTGACAATGTTGAAGTATACGACATCAATTTAACAGATACTTTCTCGGAATTTGAAAAGAACATGCCTTTTGACTTAAAAGAACAACACCTCGCTATGGTAAATTCAAGGGCTCGATTAAGAATGATGACACTCTACGCTTTAGGTCAAGCTAACAGTGTTTTAGTCGTTGGAACAGGAAACAAAGTGGAAGATTTTGGAGTTGGTTTCTATACTAAATATGGTGACGGCGGTGTTGACTTAAGTCCTATTGCTGATTTAACTAAAACTCAAGTTTGGGATTTAGCGCGTGAAGTTAAAGTTATTGAAGAGATTATTGAAGCTCAACCAACTGATGGCCTTTGGGAGGACGGAAGAAGTGATGAAGATCAAATCGGAGCAAGTTATTCTGAGCTCGAATGGGCAATGAATTATAATGGCGATACAGACAATCTTTCTGACCGTAAAGCAGAAGTATTTGCCATCTATAAACACTTAAATGCAATCAATCAACATAAGATGATTCCCATTCCGGTTTGTTTAATTCCAAAAGAATTCAGCTGATTTATTCAGGCGCAAGACGAAGAACAATTCCATCTATCTCTTCAGAAATTTGGATTTGACAGCCTAATCGACTATTCTCTTCCACATGAAATGCTTGATCTAACATGTCTAATTCATCATCGCTTTGCTCTGGGAGAGTTATTTCAGATTCTAAATAGCATTGACATGTAGCGCACATTGCCATTCCTCCACATTCGCCAAGAACAGGTAGTTCGTATGCTTTACACAACTCCATGATATTCATATTCATGTCTGTTGGAGCAACTAAATTATGCTTCTCCCCTTCTCTATCTATTATTGTAACTTTTACGTCTTGCATTTAAAAATAATTGATGCGAAATTAACAATTCAATTGAATATTCTCAATGTTTCGTTACCATTCCATGACGTTTGATATTGACGAAGCCCATACTGTGAACCAGATATTGGAGAACCATCATAAAGTGAGAATAAAGCACTATTACAATCATCTAATAATTCTAAAAAATTATTCGCGCCTGGATACAAAGGAGTAGCACAACTGCCATCTTCGTCCGCCGGGGAATGACGGTCAAAAGCAATGAACTCATCAACACCTCTGCGGTATACAATAATGCCTTTAGAGCCTCCATTAACATAAGCCCAACCGCTTACTCCTATTAATGCAGAATAACTAGGTAGTGTTATATTTATTGCAATATCAAATTGAATACTTGGTACTGGATTTTGCGAATTCTTCTTGCATCCAGAAACTAAAAGTCCCACAAATATCAATAAAATAAAATGTATCTTCATTGCATAAATTTATACTAGAATCAGTAAAGTTATGAAGTTTAAAACGATTTTCAGCATCTTTTTATTGTTACTGGCTCTAAATTTTGTTAGTTGTGGTTCAACAAAACCGGGTAAAAATCCAGAAACTGTTGAGCAGACTGAAAAACAAAGGGCTAAGGCAGCGAAGAGATCAAAGAAAGTAGCCAAAAAAAGAACTAAAGAAGCGTACGCAAGATACTGGGATAATCAATCCAAAGCGGCACGGAAATCAATCAAGCAAAACAAAAAGCGAAATAAAAGAATTACAAAACATAAAAAGAAACATTAATTATTAAATCTTGTGTTAATTATAGAATTAAATAGATCTAGATTTCTTTACACAAACCATTTCATCTATTTATAAGCGTAGAAGTTTATATTTGTGAGTACAATTTATTTTTACATTAAACATTTGAATAAAACTGTTCTATATTTATCCTACGATGGAATGACAGACCCACTTGGTCAGTCACAAGTCCTGCCATATCTTAGAGGAATATCAAAGGCTGGTTATAATGTTCATCTTGTAAGTTATGAAAAACCGGATCAACTTAAAAAACACAGAAAAGTAATTGATCTATTTTGCAAAGAAGCGAGCATAAAGTGGCACTTTCAAGACTATAGCTCTCAAGGTGGATTAATAAGCACGTTGAAACAGATCAAGCGCATGAAAAAAATCACAATGTATCTTCACGAGAAGCATAATTTTGATATTGTACATTGCAGATCATACATCTCTGCCCTTGCAGGACTAATTCTAAAGCGTAAGAGCGGAGCCAAATTTGTATTTGATATGAGAGGCTTTTGGGCTGATGAGCGTGTAGATGGTAAACTATGGGATTTGAATAAACCGCTTTTCAAATTGATTTATCGATTTTTTAAAAAGAAAGAAATTCAATTTTTTAAAGAAGCTGATTACACAATTTCTCTAACCGAGAATGGGAAAAATGAAATTGAGTCTTGGACTGAATTTTCAGCTATAAAACCTCGAATTAAAATCATTCCATGTTGCGTAGATTTGAACTTGTTTGACCCATCAAACATTACAGAACAAGCAAAAAAGAATTTGAAAGATGAGCTAGAAATAAAGCCAGATGATTTTGTTTTAGGATATGTTGGCTCAATTGGAACATGGTATATGCTGGATGAAATGTTGGATTATTTTAAGGTGCTAAAATCTAAAAACAACAATGCTATTTTTCTTTTTATTACTGGAGAAAATGAACTCACGATTATGGAAAAAGCAATTCAAAAAGGAATTAATCCAGAGTCGGTAAAAATTAAATCAGTATTACACAAAGAGGTTCCTTTGCATATTTCTATTTTTGATAACTCCTTATTTTTTATACGCTCAACGTATTCTAAAAAAGCATCATCACCTACCAAACAAGGAGAAATAATGGCCATGGGAATACCACTTATTTGCAACGCTGGAATTGGTGACACTGATAGCATTGTAAAAAAATACAACGCTGGAGAAATTGTGACTGAATTCAGTGATGTGTCTTACCTGAATATTGTAAGTCATCAAATTAAATTCGACATAAACGAAACGATCAGAGGAGCTCATGAGTATTTTTCTTTAGACGAGGGTATAAGACGTTATTTAAGTATTTATTCTGAAATATATGAGTAAGAAAATATTATTTCTTGCTCCCTACCCACACGGTCAAGCGCCATCACAAAGGTTTCGATTTGAACAATATTTCAATTTATTGAAAAATCATGGCTTCGAAATAGAATTTCGCGCATTTTTAAATCCAAAAACATGGAAGGTATTATATGCTAAGAGTTCTATATTTTCTAAAATAGTAGGAATTCTTGGAAGTTTTTGGCGGCGATTCATATTATTGTTTTCTATGCACAAATATGACTATATTTTTATTCATAGAGAAACGGCCATGGTCGGACCACCTATTTTTGAGTGGATTATTGCCAAGGTTCTCCGGAAGAAATATATTTATGACTTTGATGATGCGATTTGGTTGCCAAATTACAGCGACTCTAATGCAAGCTTTCATCGATTAAAGGCCTATTGGAAAGTGAAAAATATCATTAAATGGGCCGACAAAGTGAGCGTTGGGAATGATTATTTAAAACAATTTGCATTAAAATTCAATCAAAATGTGACTGTAATTCCTACAACAATTGATCTTGAAAATTCACATTCTATCGAAACCATACAAACTGAACAGATAATTAACATAGGTTGGACAGGTACACATACAACGATGGAATACTTGGATGATTTGATCCCTGTAATTCAGAAACTAGAGCATCTATTTAATTTTAATTTCATCGTAATTTCAAATGAAGCTCCCAAGTATAAACTAAAATCTCTTCAATTTATTAAATGGAATAAATCTTCAGAAATTAAAGATTTAGCATCAATACACATTGGATTAATGCCTTTACCTAATGAAACTTGGGCACAAGGAAAGTGCGGATTTAAGGCTCTTCAATATATGGCGTTAAATATTCCTACGGTTGCTTCACCAGTTGGTGTCAATACCTCAATCATTAAAGATGGCGAAAATGGCTTTTTATGTGAATCACAAGATGAATGGTTCGATAAAATAAGTCTACTTTTGTCGAACATAGAAATCCGTCAGGAGATCGGAAAAAAAGGAAAAGAAACAATTATAAATAACTATTCTGTTGCTAAAATAGGAACAGATTACAATAATTTATTTTCATGATTAAACTCGTATTTGCAACAAGCAATCAAAACAAGGTAATCGAAATTGACAATTTATTGCCAGAAACGATTCAATTATCATCTCTAAAGGAGCTTGGTCATAAAAAGGAAATCCTTGAAACCTCAAAAACAATTGAGGGTAATGCCATACAAAAAGCCAACTTTATAACTGATAATTATACTGTAAATTGTTTTGCCGATGATACAGGGTTAGAGGTTAATGCACTAAAAGGTGAGCCAGGAGTCCGTTCTGCGCGATATGCAGGTGAAGAAAAAGACGACCTTGAAAACATCAAATTAGTTTTGAAAAAGCTTGAAACTGAAACAAAGCGAGGAGCTCAATTCAAAACAGTTATTGCACTTAACTTAGATGGAGAACAACATCTATTTTTTGGTGTTGTAAAAGGTACTATTCGTAATCAAAGAAATGGTAGCAACGGTTTTGGTTACGATCCTATTTTCGAACCTGAAAATTGCGGGAAAACTTTCGGAGAAATGACTTTAGATGAAAAGAATAAATACTCTCATCGAGCACGTGCATTCAATAAAATGATTCGTTTTCTTAATTCTAAAAAATAGAGAAAATAATACCTCAGAATTTATTGCCTTTCTTGTAGACAAAGCTTAAATTTGTTTTCGTAATTATTTCACAAATCCGTTGATGTTATTAATACAATTCCAACCAAAAAAAGAAGAGAATGTCAAAAATCATTTACACAATTACTGATGAAGCACCAGCTTTAGCAACGAAGTCTTTACTGCCAATAATCAAGGCATATACAAAAGCTGCAGGAATTGAAATTGAAACAAGCGACATTTCTTTATCGGGAAGGATATTGGCTAAGTTTAACGATTTTCTGAATGAAGATCAGCGTGTAGTTGACTCACTCGTAGAACTCGGAAAACTTGTGTTACAGCCTGATGCTAACATCATAAAACTTCCAAATATTAGCGCATCTATACCACAATTGAAAGCTGCAATTGAAGAGCTTCAAAACAAAGGTTTTGCAATACCTAACTATCCGGATTTACCATCAAATGATAGTGAAAATGATATTAAATCGCGTTACGATAAGATTAAAGGTAGCGCGGTTAACCCAGTTTTAAGAGAAGGGAATGCTGATCGTAGAGCTCCAAAACCAGTTAAAGAATATGCGCAAAAGAATCCGCATTCTATGGGGGCTTGGGTTAATGATTCAAAAACACACGTTTCTCACATGAAAAATGGTGATTTTGTTTCCAATGAGAAATCTTTAACTTTAGATAAAGCAAGTGTTGTAAAGATTGAATTGACCGACACCAACGGTAATATTTCAACTCTCAAAGATGGGATTCCTATATTAGCAGGCGAAATAATCGATGCAACTGTAATGGATAAAAATAAATTAGTTGCTTTTCTTGATGCACAGATGAATGATGCAAAAGACAAAGGTGTATTATTTTCTATTCACATGAAAGCAACAATGATGAAGGTCTCAGACCCAATTATTTTCGGACATGCGGTTAAGGTTTTTTTTAAAGATTTGTTTGCCAAGCACGAAGAAACTTTCAATCAAATTGGAGTCAACGTCAATAATGGCTTCACCAACTTATTGAATTCTATTGAGAAGCTGCCAGAACAGAAGAAAAATGAAATTCTAACCGATATTGATAATTGTTACGCTTCTCGCCCTAAATTAGCCATGGTTAATTCTGAGAAGGGTATCTCAAATTTAAATGTGCCAAGTGATGTTATTATTGACGCATCAATGCCTGCAATGATTAGAACTTCTGGCCAAATGTGGAACAGAGATGGTAAATTACAAGATACTAAAGCTGTAATTCCAGATAATAGCTATGCTGATTTATACCAAGTCGTGATTGATTTCTGCAAGAAAAATGGGGCATTTGACCCAGCAACAATGGGAACAGTTCCTAATATTGGTTTAATGGCGCAAAAAGCAGAAGAATATGGTTCTCACGATAAGACATTTGAGATGACAACCAATGGAACAGTTCGAATTATTAATGCAAATAATACAACTCTTTTGGAGCATACAGTTGAAAAAGGAGATCTTTGGAGAATGTGTCAAGTAAAAGATGAACCAATCAGAGACTGGGTTAAACTTGCTGTAACTCGTGCGAAAGCTACAAATTACCCAACAATATTCTGGCTATCAGAAACACGTGCACATGATAGAGAAATAATTAAGAAAGTAAATCTTTATCTAAAAGACCATGATACAAAAGGGCTCGATATTCGTATCATGTCACAAATAGAGGCTACTAGTTACACTATTGAACGAATAGCAAAAGGTGAAAATACAAATTCAGTTACAGGAAATGTTTTAAGAGATTACTTAACGGATTTATTCCCTATTCTTGAGCTTGGAACAAGTGCCAAGATGCTTTCAATTGTTCCTCTTATGAAGGGGGGTGGTTTATTTGAAACTGGCGCTGGTGGTTCTGCACCAAAACATGTTCAACAATTTGTTGAAGAAGGACATTTACGTTGGGACTCCCTTGGTGAATTTTTAGCCTTGGCTTGTTCACTTGACCATCTTTCGATTACAACCAATAACAACAAAGCAAAAATTCTTGGTGAAACTCTTGACGCTGCAACTTCTAAATTTTTAGATAATAGACGATCTCCATCAAGAAAGGTAAATGAAATTGACAATAGAGGATCTCATTTTTATTTAGCAATGTATTGGGCAGAAGAATTAGCTAAACAAACCGAAGATGCTGATTTACAATCGGATTTCAAGTCAATTGTAAATGATTTTGCAGAAAACGAAAATGCAATAATTGAAGAGTTGATAAATGCTCAAGGTTCTCATGTTGAAATTGGAGGTTACTATTCGACAACTGATTCTGATGTTTCTGCAGCAATGCGGCCAAGTGAAATACTAAATAACATAATTGACAATTTGAATTAGAACAATTGAAATTAAATAGAATTACAAGGAAACCGCTAAAAAAAGTTGCTTTTTTATTTTAAAATTAAATTAATTCCTAAAGAAATCTTCGACTTCATCAATGGCTAGAACGCCAAAAGAATCGTTTGACCACTTAGTTAAAGGTCTCTCATTATTCACCAAAATAAATGATGGAAAATGTCCTGAAGCTAATTGAACCATTGCATCAATCTCTTCAGCAAGTCTAACAGATATTGCGGCTTTCCCCTTGTCTTGATACCAAGTAATTGACGAGGTATCACTACTGCATACTACATATTCAATGATTATTGAAGGAACGCGTTCCTTCAATTTCACCATTCTACCTATAGACTCGTAACAATGTGGACAATTTGGTGTTGACAATACAACTAATCTTCTACCTTCCAATTCCCCAACTGCGGAATCTTTAGTTAATTCTATAGAGTTATTAGAAAAATCACCACTATAAATTGGACTAATGATAAAATAAAGGACAAATGGAGTTACTAAAATAATCAGTTTAATTCCATACCTCAAAAACACGTTTAAAGGACGTATTTTCTTGTGAAGAATATAGATAAAAATAAAACCCAGAAGAATCATTGCTAAATATGGAACAGCCTTGCTCAATGTCCAAGAAAAATCATTGTCTAATAAAAATAATTCTATTGAATTCATTTGCTAATTGATTTCACATTCACTCACTATAGCAGCCCCAAATAAACTGATAGAAGTATCGCCTTCATCACACTCGTCTTTTGCTTTCTTTTTTGTCTCATCTGCGATTATAAAACTTCCTGCGTCTGCTCCATTTATTGAACAAGAACATGTCCAATCCTTCTTACATGAAGCAAAAATTAAAATGGCTCCAAATACTATTATTCTTTTCTTCATATTCTCTATTATACTAATTACAAATGAAATTTGATCTCACAAAAAAGGAGAGCTATATAGCTCTCCTTTTTACAACCTATATTGCTATAAATTATTTCTTTTCTACACTACCTCCAACTAAAGTACATAGTACCTCAAATGCATCTTTTTCACTTCCTTTACAGTCTATACACTCTAAACCTTCAACTGCTGCACCATCTACTATACAATCATAATCTTTCTTACATGAAGATAAAGCAACCATTCCTAATACTGCAAATGCAGCAACTCCGATAATCTTTTTCATAAAATTTTTGTTATTGATTAAATTATTGATGCAAAAGTATGAAAAATTAATGATATAGCTTAAAAGCGTTGCGTATTAAACAAATTTGACTCGTTATTTTGCTGGAAGCTGCTTATCTATTGCTCAACTGTGAGCAGTCATAAACAGATCTTTATTGTCGAGTCCTTAAAAAGGATATCATAAAATTTAGCAACTAAAACTCTAATCCTATCTTTTCCAATTTTCTCATACAATTTTTCCATAATAGCAGATCTCTTTTAATTCACATTATTTCTTGCAACAATTTCTGTACATTTGTAATGACAATGATAAAATTACCTCTTTTACTTCTGATATCATTATTCTCTGTTAGTTTAACTGCACAAAATCAACAAGATAATTCAATTAATTCTTGTTCTGGTGCAATTAATATTTTCGAGAATAATTTATATCAATTACAATTTACTGGTGAAAAAAATAGCCCATCAATTGAAGCTTACAAATCACTATCAACAATTGAACAAGGAAATCAATTATGGGTCTCATATGTTGCTGGTAGCGCTGGAGAATTAAATTTTTCGGCCAATGTGAAAAAAGACTTTGTTCAGATGGTTATTTTTCAAGAGTTAGCAAACAAGATGTGTTCAGAGATCACATCTGGAGTTGCTGAAATTGTACGTTTACATAGTAAAAGAGAAAATAAATCTATTGGCCTTAGTAAATCAACCGGAAGTGGTTTTTTGTACAGCCTTAGCCTTCAAAAAGGACAAAAAATTAACATTCTGTTTTCATCTTCTGAAAAAAATAATAATTATCTCGAACTCGACTGGATTTTTTTACCTGAGCAGATAATTAAACCTGAATCCAAAATATTGGATAGGAGGTATGATGATTTCGCTCCAACCTTTAGCATCATTATTAGAGACAAGGTTAATAACAATCCATTAATCGCTTCTATCGCTATAACAAACTCCAAGAATTTAGATGGTTTATATACAGCGTCTGATGTTTATTTAAATATCGATCGGAAAAATGAATTCCAAATAAAATGCGATGTAGAAGGTTTTTTCTTCAAGGATACAATTATCATGGCTTCGTCTTTCGATGACCAAGAGGTCTTGTTCTCTCTGGAAAGAATTGCAAAAGGATTAAGTGTAAAAATTGAAGATATTGAATTTAAACCTGGTTCTAGCATTATAACTATGAATTCAGAGCCTAAATTAAATCGTCTAAAAGACTTTCTATTATTGAATTCGGATATTAGTATTGAAATACAAGGCCATGTTTTTGCATTGGGAGACAATTCTTTAGCAGGTCAAAAAATATCAGAAGCTAGAGCAAGACGTGTGAAAAAATTCCTTATTGAGCATGGAGTAAACAAAAATAGATTAAAATCAAAGGGATACGGTAATACTAAGCCAATTTATGAGGAACCTAAATTTTCATATGAAGAACAAGCTAATCGGCGAGTAGAAATTTTAGTACTCTAATAAAAAAACCGCATTCCAACATTTGAAATACGGATGAAAGCTCTTCTTTACCCAGGATTAAATTGTCATAATATCTTTTTCTTTTAAGACTAACAACTCATCTATTTTCGCGGTAAATGCATTTGTGAGGTTTTGAATTTCACTTTCACCATCCTTCATCATATCTTCAGATAAGCCATCATCTTTCAAAGATTTAAGCATATCGAGGGCATCTTTTCGATTGTTTCTAAATCCAACTTTAGCTTTTTCAGATTCTACTTTTGATTGCTTCACCAAATCACGACGTCTTTCTTCAGTCAATGGTGGAACTGAGATTAACAAGGTTTCACCATTATTTTGTGGTGCAAAACCAAGATTTGCATTAATAATACCTTTCATTATTTCTTCGAGCATTGCTTTTTCCCAAGGCTGAACGGTAATTGTTCGAGCATCCATTGTACTCACATTAGCAACTTGCTGAATCGGAGTTGGACTACCGTAATAATCAACCATTACTGTTTGCAGCATTGTTGGAGATGCTTTACCAGCTCTAATTTTTGATAATTCAATTTCAAAGTGCGCGACAGTTTTATCATTGGAGCTTTTCAACTCATCATAAATCATATTTAATTCTTCAGTCATTTTTTCTCGTTTAATTTCGTACTATCGTACCAACTTGTTCTCCATCGACAACTTGCTTTAAATTACCTGGTGTATCCATATCAAAGACAATTATAGGAAGATTATTTTCTTTACATAAAGTAAAAGCGGTCATATCCATAATTTTTAGACCCTTCCCATAAACATCGTCAAAACTAATCATATCATACTTAGTCGCATCTGGATTTTTCTCTGGATCAGCAGTATATATTCCATCTACACGTGTTCCTTTTAAGATCACATCTGCGTTGATTTCAATTGCTCTTAATGCTGCTGCAGAATCAGTAGTGAAGAAAGGGTTGCCAGTACCTGCTCCAAAAATAACCACTCTTCCTTTTTCCAGGTGACGCATAGCACGTCTTCGGATAAAAGGTTCCGCAATTGCTTTCATCTCGATTGCAGATTGTAATCTTGATTGGACACCCGCTGATTCTAATGCAGATTGCAAAGCCATTGAGTTAATCATTGTGGCCAGCATCCCCATATAGTCGCCATGTGTTCTGTCCATCCCACCTTCTTCAGCTTGTACTCCTCTAAAAATATTACCCCCACCAATAACAATTGCTACTTGAACGCCTGCATCATGAATCTCTTTTATTTGATTGGCATATGATTTCAATCGATTGTTATCAATACCAAAATCTTTATCTCCCATTAAGGATTCTCCACTTAGTTTAAGTAATATTCTTTTGTATTTCATATTGAAAATTTCGGTTGAGCAAATATACAGAATTCACAGAACGTTTTCCATTTTCAAAAAAAAAATTAAAAAAAAAGCCATTCGTAAAATACGAATGGCCTTCAATGTCTCTATTTTCCAATTTAAGCCAACCCTACTCTTTTAAAATCAACTACTGTTAAACCGGCTTCTGCTGCATTTAACATTTGTTCAACCGTTTGTTTGTTATCTCTAACATTCGCTTGGCTCAACAATGTGTTTTCCTTAAAGAACTTGTTTAACCTTCCTTGAGCAATTTTACCCGCCATTTCAGCTGGTTTCCCTTCTTGAATTGCCAATTCCTTACCTACTTCAAGTTCTCTTGCGATAACTGATTCGTCAATACCTTCTTTATTTAAAGCCATTGGATTCATTGCCGCTACTTGCATTGCGACTTGTTTACCCGCATCAAGTGCTGCATCACCACTCTTATTCAATGCAACTAAAGTTGCCAACTGATTTCCTGGGTGATTGTATGCTACAACACTATCGGCTGATAAATATTGAACACTTTTTATATCTAACTTCTCTCCTACTACACCGATTTGTTCAATTAACTTTTCTGATACAGTTAATCGATCATCATAAGTTAAGCCTAACATAGTCTCTGTGTTTGGAGCTTTATTTGCGATAGCAATATCTACTAATGATTGGACAAATGATTGAAAATCACTATTCTTAGCAACGAAATCCGTTTCACAGTTCAGAGCTAAAACAACACCAGAAGTTCCGTCTTCTGTTACTTGTGCATAAACTAACCCTTCTTTCGCATCGTTATCTCCTCTTTTTGCAGCAACCTTTTGACCTTTCTTTCTAAGCGCATCAATTGCAGCTTCAAAATCACCATCAGTTTCTACTAAAGCTTTCTTGCAGTCCATCATCCCTGCACCTGTCTGCTTTCTTAATTTATTTACATCTGCAGCTGTAATTGCCATGGATATATATTTTAAATATTAATACTTGAAAATCGAAAGGTGGATTCACTTATTCAATGAAGCCACTAATTCAATTATTTTGTCTCTTCTGTTTTAGTCTCAACAGCTTTAGCTTCTTTTGTTTTAGTTACTTTAGCCTTCGCTTCTTTAACCTCTACTTTTTCAACCTTTTCTGCTTTCACTTTTTTAACTACTTTCTTCGCTGGAGCACTTTTTGCTTCTACCGGAGTTTCAGCTTTTGTTTCTTCTACTTTAGGTGCTTCTGCTTTTGCTTCCTCTACTTTAGAAGCATCTTTTTTCGCCTGAAGTTCTTTTTCCATTGAATCCTTATCGCTTTTTCTTTCTGCTAATCCATCTCTAACTGCATCACAAACTTCATTCATGATTAATGTAATAGACTTTGTAGCATCATCATTTGCTGGGATTGGAAAATCAACAAGACTAGGATTTGTATTTGTATCTACCATAGCAAATACAGGAATGTTTAATCTTTTAGCTTCTTTCAAAGCAATGTGCTCCTTGATAATATCAACGATAAAAATTGCAGCTGGTTGACGAGTCATATCAGAAATAGAACCGAAATTCTTCTCTAATTTCTCACGCTGACGAGTTTTGAACAAACGCTCTCTCTTATTAAGAGTTGCCCAAGTTCCATCTACCTGCATTTTATCAATCGTAGTCATTTTACGGATTGACTTACGCGTTGTAGCAAAATTAGTCAGCATTCCACCTGTCCATCTTTCAGTAACGAAAGGCATATTCAATTCCTTCACTTTTGAAGAAATAATATCTTTGGCTTGTTTTTTTGTAGCTACGAAAAGAACTTTTTTACCCGACTTTGCAATTTGCTTTAAAGCAGCGCTCGCATGATCGAGGTGTGCAATTGTCTTATTTAGGTCAATAATGTGGATACCTTTTTTTTCCTCAAAGATATACGGCGCCATTGCCGGGTTCCATTTTCTTTTCAAGTGTCCAAAATGTACACCTGCATTTAATAAATCTTCAAACTTTAATTTTGACATTTTTTAATTTTTAATTGTTCACGTTCTTTTAGCAATCAGTTTCAAGAGGGACCTTTCGGCAATACTCAAGAACTTAGATTCTAAACAACTTGCAAAATATTTTCTAACGTTTCGAGAATTGAAATTTCTTACGTGCTTTTGGTTGACCTGGTTTCTTACGTTCCACCATTCTTGGATCACGAGTCATTAAACCTTCTTCTTTCAAAAGCGGCTTGTTTTCTTCGTTTATCTTTACCAATGCTCTAGAAATTCCCAATCGAACAGCTTCAACTTGTCCATTAATACCACCACCAGCAACGTTAACATTCAGATCATACTTACCTGTAGTACCCGTTAATTCAAATGGTTGATTAATCTTCGCTTGAAGAACATCGATTGGAAAAAAATCTTTATAATCTTTCTTATTGATTGTAAACTTACCTTTTCCTTTTGTCATGTATACACGAGCAACGGCAGTTTTTCTTCTTCCTAATGTGTTTATTACTTCCATAATTTATTTAAATGTATCTAAATTAAGTACTGCTGGTTTTTGAGCTTCTTGATTGTGCTCTCCACCTTTAAATACTTTTAGGTTTCTAAATAATTGACGTCCAAGCGTATTTTTAGGTAGCATTCCTTTAATCGCTTTTTCGACCAATCTCTCTGGACTTTTAGCCAGCATTTGTTCTGCTGTTGTTTGACGTTGACCACCAGGATAACCTGTGTGACGGATGTACGTCTTGTTCACTAATTTAGTACCAGAAAAAGATACTTTCTCTGCGTTTAAGACAATAACATAGTCTCCGCAGTCTGCGTGAGGGGTGAAATTCGCTTTGTGTTTTCCACGAATTAATTTCGCCACCTTACTTGCTAAACGACCTAAAGTTTGGCCATCAGCATCCACCACAATCCACTTCTTTTCAGCAGTTTCTTTGTTAGCGGAAACGGTTTTGTAACTTAATGTATCCACAATTTTATATTTAATTAATTAAGACAATTCCCCTAAATTGGGGGTGCAAAGATATGATTTATAGGTTTATTAACAAACCTTAATGGAAAATATTTTCAAAAAAGATTATTAATGATTTTAAGCTATTGTCAAGAACAAAAAAGCAATCAATAATTCTTCGCTTAATACTACTTCTTTTTAAACTTGTTTATTGCATTCTTTGTAAACTCAGACAGTACTAGTTGACCGCTCAATTCAGCGCGTTCTATCAAGAGGTCGTCCCAATGATCAGTACCTTCCCAGAACGCGTTTTTCAGTAAAACCATTGCTTCTGGATTAGACATTGACAATTTGACAAGAAGCTCTTCAATTTTCTTGTCCATTTCTTCCACAGTGTCTAAAACTTCAGCGTATAAGCCCTTTTCTTGGGCCCAACTTGCAGGCATCCACTCAGTAGCATTTATTGCGAGCTGGCTCATTGCCGAAACACCAATTTTCCGTTCTACTGCCGGCCCGACCACAAATGGCCCTATTCCAACTGCTAATTCAGATAGTTTAACTGAAGCGTGCTTAGTTGCAAAACAATAATCTACCGCAGAAGCTAAACCAACTCCTCCTCCAACAGCCTTGCCTTGAACTCTACCTATTATCAATTTAGGGCTTTTTCTACATGCATTTATCACATTGGCAAAACCAGAAAAAAACTTCTTCCCAGCTTCAAAGTCTTGAATTGAAATTAATTCATCAAAACTTGCGCCAGCGCAGAATGCTCTTTCCCCTTGAGATTTAAGAACAACAACTTTTACTTCATCATTCATCCCTATAACTGTAATCTCATCGGCAAGCTTGTTGAGTATTTTTCCAGGCAAAGAATTACTTAATGGGTGACCAAATTCAATAACCGCAACTCCTCTTGCATCAATTTCAACCTTAACAAAACCATCATTAACAGCGTCAGACATGCTCTAAAATTTTATTTTTTTATTCTATTTTTCTTTTCAGAAGCAATTTTAACATCAACTATTCGACCGTTTATCTCCATTCCGTTTAATGCTTTAATGGCATTAATTGCTTCATCGGGATCTGCCATTTCAACATACGCGAAACCTTTAGATCTTTTCGTTTCTCTCTCATAGACTACATGTGCATATTTCACTTCTCCAAATGAAGAAAAAGTTGACTTTATGTCATCTGAAGTTATACTCCAATCAAGATTTGCTATAAATATATTAACCATTCTTGTTTATTTTAAAGTAAAACTGTCAGTCCCGATTAACTGTCCTTGACAATATACTTTCACTTTATAATTTCCTTTCGCAGCCTTTTGATTATTTAATCGATAATAAATTGCCATATCCAATCGTTGATTTGTATAATCAATATCCTTATAATCAGAATATGCTATAGGTCCATTTTCAGTCGTGACAACGTTTCCAGAGCTGGATTGTAAAATTTTCCCATCAGGATTAACAATTTGCAGATAAACTGTCTTCTTACCTGTGGTTGCAATTAAGTTTTCAGAAATTGTAAAGCTCGATTTAATTTGAACTATGTTTCTCGCTCTATCTGAATCAGTAGTAGTATTATTCATTTTCATCCTCAATCCACCAGAACTGAAATTATACGCTTGTAGTTTTGAACCAATCTTCACCTTTTCAGCACTTTGAGCAGCATCTTCCTTATATTGATCACGTTCTTCTTTAGTATTATCCAAATTCATTCTCGTTTCATCCAAATCATTCGTCAATGAAAGATTAAGTGTGCTCAAAGAGTCAATTTGAACAATATATCCCCGCATGATGCTCTTCATTGTCTCTATTTCCTTTCTCGCTTTAAAAAGTTGATACCCATTCATTTTTCCTCGGCTCACTTGCTCCTGAAGCTCTTCCATTCTATACTGCTGAGCTTCTAGAGAATCTTTGTCCAGCGCGCTATTTACTTTAAGTTCGTCAATAGTCTCAAGAATAGCAGAGAAATCAGACTTCATATCATTGGTCATCTCCCCAAGATACCCTGACATCATTTGGTTCATGCCATTCATGTCAGCATTGAGTCTTTTGTTCTGATTTTGAGCTTTATCTAATTCACTCCCCTTAGTTGATAATGAATAAGCCATAAAACCTATCACCCCAATCAGTAGTATTATCACCGCAACAAAACCGCCGTTTCCTTTCTTTTTCTCTACGAGTTCAGACATAGATTTGTTTTAATGCCCTAAGCTAAATAAGGCAAATTGATTTATGAATATAAGTAAAAATAATATTGTATAAAATTATTTTAACAAAGATTTAATATTCTAGCTAAGTTCTTCAATTTGAAAAGTATAGCTCTCCATTATTTGATTCGCAAGAAGCTTTTTACATGCCTCATCAACTTTTGATTTTGCCTCACCTTCAGAAGCTGCATCTACCATTAAACGAACATGGCGACCTACCCTAACTTCACTAATCTCTTCCAAACCAATATTTTGCATACTGCTCGTTACTGCTTTTCCCTGAGGGTCCAATAATGCATCTAATGGCATTACATCAATTTCTGCTTTAAATCTCATTCTTTTTTGATGTTAAAAACGTATTTTCAATTATCGATAAAATCAAGTACAAAAATACAATTAATGCTATAGCCCACACCGAAAAAAGAACAATTATTATCATACTTATTAACAAAAAAAGATATCTAATCTCATTTCCTTTAATGCCTGTTTTGTTAAACTTCAGAGAGAAAAATGGAATCTCAGAAACCATCAACAACCCCATTATCAATATAGTAAGCACAATAAATATAGGATGGAAAACAACTTGGATATAACTACTCATAGCTTCATTCGTAAAAACGATTGCGAGCGGGAAAGTAGTAAAAAACAAAGTATTGACAGGAGTAGGAAGCCCTATAAACGAAGTAGTTTGACGAGTATCAATATTAAACTTAGCCAATCGGAAAAGTGAGAAAAATGGAATAATCAATCCTGCTAAAGGATAGAACGCTGTAGGGTTTAGATTTAACAGAGAGTCAACCCACTCTAAAAAACCAGTTTGAACCTCAGTGCTTGAGTAGTCAACGCTAAGATTAATGGTTAACACAACCATCATAAGCATTCCGGGTGCAACACCAAATGTTACCATGTCTGCAAGAGAATCTAATTGTTTCCCCATATCTCCAGACGTTTTAAAAACTCTCGCAGCAAAGCCATCTAAAAAGTCAAAAAAGGCGCCAGCAAAAATTGCCCAAACGGCCAAATCAATATGACCTGTAACAGCAAATAGAATACTCAAAAACCCTGCAAGCATATTTGAAGCCGTAAATAAATTTGCGATGTTAAACATTTTTAAAATTATTTTTAGTGTTAAAGCCAACCATATACGTTAACTTGCGTCTAATTACTGCGCAAACTAACACAATTTTTTGCAAAAAAAGCTGTTAATGAATTATAAAAAAAAAATCTATATGAATTCTACATGGTTGATTGCATTGTGCTTCATGTGCTGTATAAATAATTCCATCTTCGCTCAAGAAGAAAACGCAAGTCCATCTAATACTATAGCCCCCAAATATTCTAATGAGTTTCTTTCCATAGGGGTTGGTGCTGATGCATTAGGGTTAGCGAATTCGGTTGTCGCACAATCGAATAACGTTAATTCAGCTTATTGGAATCCTGCAGGCCTAGTACACGTAGATAAATGGCTTGAAGTTAGTTTAATGCATTCCGAATATTTTGCGGGTATCGCTAAATATGATTATTTAGGTTTGGCTCATTCTATCGATGAAAGAAGTACTCTTGCATTTTCTGCAATACGTTTTGCAGTAGACGACATACCTAATACAACTCAACTAATAGATAATAATGGTGCTATCGATTACGATCGTATCACCACATTCACGGCTGCCGATTATGCTTTTTTACTTTCTTATGCTAGAAAATCAAAAATAGAAGGCCTAAACATCGGAGGAACGTTTAAAGTAATTTACAGAAAGGTAGGTGATTTTGCTCACTCTTGGGGTTTCGGACTTGATGCAGGAGCTCAATACCAAACGAAGAAAAAATGGAAATTCGGGGTTATGGCAAGAGATGTCACATCAACATTTAATGCCTGGGTATTTTCTTTAGACCAAGAAACTCAAGAAGTTTTTCTCGCTACAGGCAACGAGCTCCCAGAAAATGGCCTTGAGCTAACACTTCCTCGAATTATTTTGGCAGGATATAAAAAATTTGATATTGGTAAAAAAGGATTTTACGCGGCAAGTGAGTTAGATATAGACATTACTACTGATGGAAAAAGAAACACCCTATTAAAATCTAATGTTTTCTCTATTGACCCTCATATTGGTCTGCAAATTGGATTCAAAAATTATGTTTCGTTGAGAGCTGGAATCTCAAACATACAATATGTTAAAGAATTTGATGATTCGCAAACTTTAAACATTCAACCAAACATTGGTATTGGCTTGAATTTTAAAAATTTCTATTTAGATTATGCTTTCACTGACATTGGTGATGCTTCAGTTGCGTTGTTTTCCCATGTTATTTCGGTAAGAATAAAACTAGATCAACCTAAGAAAAAAACTACAGATGAATAATTGGATGAAAAATATTATGTTCCTTGCTGTAATTATTATTGCTGCAAATGTCCATGGCCAAACTTTCGGCAATGAGTGGATAAATTACAATCAACAGTATTATTCCTTCAACGTTTTCCCAGACCAACCAATAGTGGGGGTCATAGATGATGCTAATCGCATTGAATCAGGGATTCAGATGCTCGATTATGATGCATTGAATGGATCAAATATTCCTCTCACAACTTTTTCAAGTGAGAACATCCAGATTTTTGGGCGAGAAAAAGAAATACCACTCTACATTGTCGACGGTGGTGATTCTAGTTTTGACCCCGGTGATTACATTCTTTTTTACACGGAACGAAATGACGGATGGTTAGATTCAAATCTCTATTCTGATCCAGATGACATTGGAAATTCACGTATCAGCTTGTACAATGATACTCTAGAATATTTTTTTACATGGAATAATTCAACAAATAACCTTCGTTATCTTGAAGAAGATAACAGTGATTTTACTTCATACACTCCTTCTGATTATATTATATACACAAAATGGAGAAGCTATGCTGAGGTCTACAACGAGGCGGAAAGACTCGGTGAAGGAGCTAGTTCATTTTACAATAGAACAGAAGGTTGGTCGAGTGGTCGTCCGAATGGAGCAGGTGGTGAAAATTTCAATCTCGGATCGGTCCAAATAAGATACCCCTATCAGGGTCCTTCAGTTCCAAATGTTGAATTCAAAGCAATTCAAGGCTCTCATTCAAATGCGAGTTATACAGTTTCAGGAAATCATCATGTTAGATGGACTATTGGAGCGTCAAATTATGAGCTTGCTGATTCAATTTGGATAGGCTACGAAGGTGTGATTTTTGAACATTCATTTCCAAGTATATTGATTCCCTCTAGTGGAGAGTCCAATTTGCAAGCAACAATGATTGACGACCAAAATGCAGTGACCGATTTTCAATCTATTTCAAATTTCTCATTTAAATATGCTCGTATACCTAATTTTGACGGAGAAAATAAAATTGAATTTACAATCGTCAATAATCCGAACGAAGCAAAAATCAGATTGGACCTTTCAAACATTAATTACAATAATCCAATTGTTTTTGTTCATGGAGACACTCCCAAAAAAGTAAGTGTTTCTCCAAACGGTGGGAGCTTCACAACTTTAATCTCAAATTCTACCATAGGCAATGAGCAGCATCTTGTTTATCAGGACAGCTCAACAATAACAAGAGTTACTGCTTTGGCACCGGTAGGTAGCTCTGGCTATTTCACTGACTTTAGCGCAATTCCAAATAAAGAAAAAGCACTTTTGATGATTACTCATCCAGAACTGGCAAATGCTTCTAATTTATATAAAGACTACCGTTCGTCTAGTGCAGGTGGAAATCATAATGTAATAAGTGCTGATGTCATTGAATTGTATCAACAATTTGGAGGGGGAATAAACAAACATATTAATGGAATAAGAAGATATTCACACTTTATGTATGCTCAATCCATTGAAAAACCTGAAGCATTATATTTGATGGGTAAAGGAATGCGTTCAACAACAACTGGCAATAAAATTGGTTTTCGTTTTAATAATACGCTTTATAACACTTCTTTAATTTCTTCTTTTGGATCTCCTCCATCAGACATTTGTATTACTAGCGGATTGGAAGGCCCTTATAAATGGGTACCACTAATTCCAACAGGAAGAATTTCAACACGCTCAGATGCTGAATTAGAAGATTATCTAAATAAAGTGATTGCATACGAAGAGCAACAAGATTCTAATCATATTTATGATTCTGCTAACAAAGATTGGCAAAAACAAGTTTTACAATTCACTGGGGGTGACGAAGGTCCACAAGCAACTGAATTTAAAAACTGGATGGAAGATATGGGGAATATAATTAAGGACAGTTTATTTGGAGCCGGCCTAACAACGATTAACAAATTAAATAGTGATCCTTTTCCACCGTCAACATTAGCAGATATAACTGACCGCATTGCTAATGGTGTCAGCCTTATGAATTATTTTGGACATGCATCAAACTCTGATAGTGGCTTTGAAATTAATTTGGATAATCCAGAAAATTGGAACAATTACGGGAAATATCCTGTCATGCTTGTTAACTCTTGCTTCAATGGAGATATTTTTAGTAATACCAACTCATCTTCAGAAAAATATGTGCAAATAGCAGATTTAGGGGCCATCGCTTACATTGCTAATCTTGATGTTGGTTATGATTTCTACTTACGTGATTATTCAAACGGCTTGTACCAACAAATGAGTGAAGGGAAATATGGTAATGGCCTTGCTGATCAAATGAGAAAGAATATTGAAATTATAGAGGCTGACGGCGACAATCTATTTCGAGAAAACACCTGCACTCAAATGACTCTAAATGGTGACCCACTAGTTAAGTTGAATTGGCATACTAAACCCGAAATTGAAATCACCGAGTCTGGCATTTCACTTAATCCAGATGATATCTTGCTGTCAGATGAATTTATCTATTTAAGTGTTGCTTTGACAAACCTTGGACGGTCTGTGACACGTCCATTTCAAGTTCGAGTTGATAGAAATTTTCCATTATCAAATGGAGACTCTAGTTACGCTATGATCGTCCAAGAATTACATTACAAAGATACCGTAGTGTTTCAAATACCACTCTACCCTAATATTGGAGTTGGATTAAATTCATTTGACGTTTGGGTTGATATTCCATCATCCATTGATGAAATATATGATGAAGTCAATAACAACAAAGTGACAGCTACATTCTTTATAAAAACAGAAGGTATTTTCCCTGTTATTCCAAGCGACTTTGCCGTTGTCCCAGAAGATAGTATAACCCTTTTGGCTTCCACAGTAAACCCAATTGCCGATTATGCTACCTATCGATTTGAAATTGATACTGTAGATTTTGATGGGACTGTCCCACAAAGTGGAGAATACAGATATGCTCTTGTTTCAGGATATGGTGGAGTAAAAGAAGTTAACCCTTCAGAATGGTTAAGTGTATCTTCAGGTATGAATTCTACTTTGGTTTGCGAAAATGATGTTGTATATTTTTGGAGAGTTTCCATCGTTGGCGATACAACATGGAGGGAGTCTTCATTTCAATATAAAGAAGGGAAAACGGGCTGGGGACAAGATCATTTTTTCCAATTCAAAAAGAACGAATATTACAACATCGCTTACGACAAGCCAAATCGAGTTAAAGATTTTTCTCCATTTACGAGGCTGCTTGAATGCAACGTTATTGGAACCTTTAATTGGGGAACGTTCTACAATAATAATTTCTTACTAAGTGGTGATATTCTCGGGCAAGGAATCGGTGTTGGCTTTGGCTATAAGTTTTTGGTTGCTGTTTTTGACCCCATAACACTAAAACCTTGGCGAACAAGATACATTGATGGAGACGGTATTGAACAGAACCCAGGCAATAACTTTGGCAATAACAATGATGGGAATGGAGCTAATTTTTTTGGTTATCACCAAACATCTGTATCTCAACTAGAGTCTTTTCAAAATCTAGTTTTAAATGAAGTTCCCGATGGCCATTACATCCTTATTTATACTCCGATTGACGCACGCTATGATCAGTGGAATGCTCTTGACTCAGTAGATATGTACAACACTTTCGCTACACTTGGTTCTGATAGTATTTATCCTGGAAGAATTAATACTCCTTTTGCATTCTTGGTTAAAAAAGGAGACCCAACAAGTTCAGTTGAGGAAGTAGGTCAGCTTACCTCAAGCAATGTTCATTTAGAAACATTATTAACAGGGTCGAATGAAATCGGTTTGGAATCATCAACTTTTATTGGTCCATCATCAAATTGGACAAGTATTCATTGGAAACAAGATGCACAAGAGACAGCATCATCTGATACGACTAGACTATTAATTAAAGGTTACGACATTAATAAAAATGAATTGACTTCAATTAATATATTGTTCACTTCACAAGATTCAATTCAAAATTTAAATGCTATTCTAGACGCTTCACTTTATCCTTACATCAAACTCGAAGCAAACTATAAAGATTCCGTCACTTTTACACCAGCCCAAATAGATCGCTGGCATGTTTATTATGACCCATTACCAGAAGCGGCTATTGATGGATCTAATCTCTATACTTGGTCAGCTGGCAGTGATACTTTAGTTGAAGGTGAAACAGTCGATTTCGCGATTGATATTCGAAATATATTTAGTGTTGATATGGATTCATTGCTTGTTAATTATTGGGTTGAAGATGTTTATCATGTCAAACACCCGATTACTTACCCTAGAACAGATTCATTAAGGGCAGGAAATACGCTTAGAGATACAATTTCAATTAATACGACTGGACTGGCTGGATTAAACTCTCTCTGGGTTGAGGTTAATCCATATGTAAATGGAAGTTTAATTGTTACTGATCAACCTGAACAGGCACATTTCAATAACGTTCTTCAAACTCCTTTTTACGTTCGTACCGATGATAAAAATCCACTGCTTGACGTTACCTTTGACGGTAATCATATATTGAATGGCGACATCATTAATCCAAACAGTGAAATTTACATAACATTAAAAGATGATAATGAGTTTTTAATCATGGATAATGTAGCCGACACTTCTTTATTCGGGATATTTTTGACGCTTCCAAATGGAACTCAAAAAAGGATTCCTTTTATCGATGGAAACGGAAACACAATTATGCAATGGATTCCTGCAAATTCTCAAAACAAACGTTTTAAAATTATTTGGCCTGCTGAATTTGAAAGTGACGGAACCTATAGTATATTAATACAAGGTACAGACAAATCCGGTAACCTCTCTGGAGATATTGACTATAGAATAACTTTCGAAATAATTCATGAATCAACAATTACGAATATGATGAATTATCCGAATCCATTTAGTACAAGTACTCGTTTTGTCTTTACACTAACAGGAAGTGAAGTGCCTGATGACATCATTATACAAATAATGACTGTCACTGGTCGTGTGGTTCGTGAAATCACCGAAGATCAGTTGGGGATAATTCAAATTGGACGGAACATTACAGAATATGCCTGGGACGGTACAGATGAATTTGGAGATCCATTAGCAAATGGCGTGTATTTATACCGTGTAAAAGCGCGTATTAACGGTGAGAATATTAAACACCGTGAGTCTGGTGCTGATTCTCATTTTAATAGAGATTTTGGTAAAATGTATATTTTAAGGTAAGAGATTGGAAAATAGCAACCCTAAAAGAATCGACAACTAAATATCGCTGTATCGTCTACTAAATCAAGTGATCCTTTCCATTCGTCTAGTTTAGAGAAAATCAAACTATTCATATCATGCATAGAAAGTGGATAATAACTCTTGACTAATTTCACCAATCGTTCTGAACCAAAGAATTCATCTTTCTCATTCTCTAATTCAACTACGCCATCTGTATAAAGTACAATTGTCGTATTTGGTTTAAGTTTTTTAGTACCAATATTTATAAATGGTAATTCTTCTAGCATACCTAAGCCAATGCAACCTTGATCAAGTTCCTCAACAAATTTTCCATCTGTTATGAAAGGGTGATTATGCCCTGCATTTATATATTTCAATTCCCGCGTCTCTGCATGATAATGAGCTAAGAAAAAAGTGATGAATTTCTCGCCTTTAGCATTCTTCATTACCTTTTCATTCAAGGCAATAATTAATTTTTCTATCTCAAATTCCTGAAATTCAAAAAGTGTTCGAATAGTTGCTTGAAAATTTGCCATCAACATTGCAGCAGACACTCCTTTTCCAGATACATCTGCTATGCAAATTACATACTCATCATCATTGATTTGTATAAAATCATAATAATCGCCTCCGACTTCATGCCTTGGTTTATATTTGGCTGAAATATCCATCTGTTTATTCGATGGCAAGTCATCCGGGAAAAGCATTTTCTGCATGTCAGAAGCGATTTCTAACTCTCTTCTATAGCGTTCTTGATGGATATTAACCTTTGCCATGCGTTTGTTCTCAATGGCGACAACTATGACATTTATCAGCGTTTGGATAAAGCTCATGTAATTAAGCTCATTGCTATAATGTCGACCATCGTACTCTACCCCTTTAATTAAAAAATAAGCCAACGCTTGCTCCTTGTGAAACACTGGAACAATAACATCGAATTCTTTTAATAAGTCTGATTGAGAACTTTCAATCATTGTAATTTCACTAAATCGAGTTAATTCAGATTGAATATCAAAATTACGTATTTTCCCTTTATAACCTCGACGTAATATGCAATCCCATTGGTCTTGTTTGTTGAAAATTATAAATTTATCATACCTTAATTGTTCATGAACAATGAATTCAAAAAGTTGCATCAACTGCTCAACATTCTGGTTCGAATTAATTGCGTTTGTTATTTCTAACAAAGAATTTAATTTGAAATCCTTTAGTTGAATCTGATTCTCTAATTTATGAACAATAGAATCTGTCATTTATAGATTTTCAATAATTTCAGGTAATTTCTTAACTGCCGCTAGTTCTCTAAATTTTGTTCTGACATTGCCGCAAGGACTTCCAAAGTAAGTCTTTCCTTTTTCCAGTGTCTTAGTGATTCCAGATTGGGCTAAAACAGTTACACCTTCTTCCAAAATAACATCACTGGCGCAACCAACTTGGCCCCATAATGTAACATTGTCCTCGATAATAACACAACCAGCAATGCCAACATTTGCTGCCATTAAACAGTTTTTTCCGACAACAGTGTCATGACCAATATGTACTTGATTGTCAATTTTTGTCCCATCACCAATTTCTGTAACACCAGAAACTCCTGCATCTATTGTGCATAAACTTCCGATTTCAACATTTTTTTTCAAGTGTACGTGTCCAATTGTATGCATTCTATCATACCCTTCTTCTTTCTTTTTGTAATAAAAAGCATAATGGCCGATAACAGAATTAGCTCCAACTATTACATTTTCTTCTATGACTGAATTGTTGCCGATCACAACACCCGGGTGCAAAATGACATTCGATTTAATTGTTACATCATGTCCAATGAACACATTCGGATAAATTATTGCTGTCTCAGCAATTGAACAATTATCACCGATGCTACTCGATTGTGGAAGAAAAGGAGAGAAATACTTGGCCAATTTATTGTAATCGTCGAAGGGTTTTTCAGAAATAATAATCACCTTACCTTCTGGACAATCGACCTTTTGGTCAATAAGAATAGTAGTTGCTTTGCTTTTTAATGCTTTGCCATAATACTTTGGATGATCTACAAACATCAAGTCACCCGCTTCTACTTTATGAATTTCATTTAAACCACTAATGATATGATTTTCATCTCCAATGAAGCGACAATTAATAATTGCAGCAATCTCTTTTACGGTATACTCTCTTTTGAATTTCATCCAATCGCCTTTATAACAAGTAAAAATAAGGCTTTCACTACCTTTAAATTCTCATTATTTGAAATGTTATCCCCTTCACTCTGTTAATAGAGAACGAATTAACAATAAAATGAACTAAATCTCTATTAACAGGAACTTCTATAAGAACAACTTACTTCTGAAAACGACTCTGCCAAAACATTCATTTCGGATTAAAAAAGAATGAGATTTCACGTGTGAATGAGTGAAAAATAATTAATCTCTATATTTTATGTACTTTGGCTTTACGACAAGAAGAAGCTATGCCTGGATTAATTATAACGTCAAATTTTGAAACTTCCAAAATCAATTCAGCATTATCATGTTTGAATTTTGGTGGTAATTATTCGCAAGATATTCTGTGCAACATAGAACAACTTCAATTGCATGTGAATCATTATAAGGGCTATCCAATTGCGAAGATTTTAAATCTTGACTTGACTTTTCACATTGAAGGTTTTATCTATAATCACCAAATTTCAGAAGTTATTGCATCCCTAACTTTCTTAATTAGAAACAAACAGTTTGATGAAATACTTGAATTAGTTAAATCATTTGACGGAGAATTTCTAATTGCAATCGAAGACAAAAAAAACAATCAGTTTTACCTCATCAACGATTCCTGGGGTAGATTACCAATTTATATATACACATCAAAGAACTCCTTTACTATATCGCGTGAAATCAAATTCATCACATCATTAATAAATGATCTTTCTTATAATCCTTTAGCAATTGCTACTAACCTATTGTTTGGCTATAGTATAGGAGAAAATACACTTTGGAATGAAGTTGTAAAACTCAAACCTAACTCAATAATTACGGTCAATACAAAAGACAATTCTTTCGTGTCCACTTCTAATTTTAAAATAGGTTTTAACGGTTCTTCTTCAATAAATAATACTTCAAACGATATTTTAGCTGAGCTAAAATCGGCGTTACATTCGCGTATCTCAAAGCTAAAAAATCCCAGTCTTTCACTCAGTGGAGGATTAGATTCAAGATTACTTGCTGGTTGCCTTAAGGATTTATCGCTAGAAATACCTCTCATTACCTACTCTTTTCAGGACCAGCAATCTGATTTAGACCTAACCTCAAGCCAGAATATTGCAAAGAAACTGAATTTTGATAAATTGCATGAAATCTATCAATTAAATAAGACCAAAAGCAATAACATATCCGAACTCTTAAATATCAAGCAAGGATTAAATTATTTAGGTATGGGGTTCATTCTTCCGTATTATCAATTTTTGAAGGGTGAAAATTATAGTACAATTACAGGTGATGGCGGTGATAAGTTTTTCGTTGATCTTTCTCCCCTTAAAAATATTAGAAATCAACAAGGAATAATTAAATACCTCCTAACGTATAATGCAACAATATCCTTACAACAAGCTTCTGATATAGCTTGTATTTCAAAAGCAGAACTTACCAAACACATAGTTGGAGAGCTGAATAGTTATGGAACAGATGACTTTAATCAACAATACAAAGCCTTTATAATCAAGAATCGAGGAATAAATTGGCTTTTCGAAGGCGAGGATAGAAATCGCTATTATTCTTGGAGTACAAGCCCTTACTATTCTCCAAAATTGATAGAAAAATGTTTGAATTATTCTGACAAAAAAAAGCAAAAGGGTCAATTATTTTTAAATCTAATGAAAAAGCTTCCTGGAGAATTAGATACTATCTTAAATCCTGATTGGAATGTTTCTTTGAGCAACCAAAAAGGGATTGAAAAATTATTTTTGAGACAAAAATTGAAAGGGCTTTTGCCAAAGTCACTTCGGCCCTCAACCAATACTATGTTATTGGAAGAATTCGAATTTTCTAGTCTACTTGCTACTGAAACACATAAAAATCAGCGAATTCTTATCCTAAAGCAGATTGAAGACAAAAAATATTCCTCGACTTTCTATTGGAGATTGTTGACTCTATTACTCTTGGTTAATTCAAAAGATCAATAATTTAAAAGCTTTTTAATTGCTTCCTGAACCTTAGATGCATTTGGTAAGAGACTTGCCTCTAATAATGAATTCAGGGGTGTTGCTGGCGTATCTATAGCCCCAACAATAGAAACAGGTGCGTCTAAATGATTAAAATTATCTCTTTGGATTCTTCCTGCTAATCCCAATGTGAAGTTCGCTTCTATAGATTCTTCCGTCACCAATAACACTTTTCCATGTTTTTGTGCGGCTTCATTCATAATGTCATTATCCAGCGGATTTAATGTTCTTAAATCAATTATTTCTACTTGTCCTTCAAAATGTTTCGCTGCTTCTAATGACCAATATACTCCCATTCCATAGGTGATAATTGCGCAGGACTCTCCTCGTTCAACTTTTTCCTTCTCGGCCAACTGAACAGTTCTTCCTTTACCAAAAGGAATGACATAATCTTCATCAGGCTCAATAGACATTGCTCCTTCGGTTCCTGATGTTTTAGACCAATAGAGCCCCTTATGTTCTAAAATCACAACCGGGTTTGGATCATAAAATGCTGACTTTATCAAGCCTTTTAAATCTGCACCTGAAGATGGATAAGCAATTTTTACACCTCTAATATTTGTAAGCACAGATTCAACACTGGAAGAATGGTAAGGGCCGCCAGAGCCGTAGGCCCCAATTGGAACACGAATTACACAGCTAACTGGCCATTTACCGTTTGAAAGATAATAAGATCGGCTGACTTCAGTAAAAAGTTGATTCAATCCAGGCCATATATAATCTGCAAACTGAACTTCAACAAAAGGCTTTAATCCAACAGCAGCCATTCCCACGGTTGAACCAATAATGTATGCCTCCTGAATTGGTGTGTTAAAAACACGTTCATCTCCAAATTGTTGAGCAAGCGTTGCTGCTTCTCTAAACACACCTCCTAATCGGGCTCCAACATCTTGACCATACAGAAGAGACTCTGGATGTTTCTCCATTAATTCACGAACAGCAAAAAGTGCAGAATCAACCATTACTGTTTTCTTCTTCCCTTTAGGTTCTCGTTCACCCTTTTCTTCTGTTATTGGAGTTGGTGCAAAAATGTGGTCGGTAATTGATTCTACAGTTGGTTCTTCGGCATTGAATGCTTTGTCATAATCTGCATCGACCAATTTCTTGACTTTTGCTTCGATATTAATAATATCAGCCTCATCGATACCAGCATTCTGCATTAAGGCTTTTAATTTCGGATATGGATCTCGAGTTGCAGCCTTTTCTAAATCATCTCGGTACCATTCCTTTCGAACCCCTGATGTGTGGTGGCCTAACAATGGTACTTTTGCATGAACAATAAATGGTCTACGCTCTTTTCTCACAAGAGAAATTACCTCTTCCATTGTTTGAAACGACTCTTCAAAATCACTTCCATCAATGGTACGGACTTCTATTCCATTAAAGCCTTGCGCATATTTTGTAATATCTTGTGCTGATGTTTCTTCAGCCTTTGCGGATATATCCCATCCATTATCCTGGACTAAATAAATTATTGGATACTGTTTTAAAGCTGCCATTTGAAATGCCTCCGAAACTTCACCTTCAGTGCAAGATGCGTCACCAAGAGAACAAACAACCACAGGGTTTTCTCCTCCGAAATCTTCAGAAAGCCCTTGCAACTCTTTGTACTGAATACCCATTGCAACGCCTGTTGTTGGAATCGCTTGCATTCCTGTAGCAGAAGACTGATGTGGGATTTTTGGCATATCATCTCGATTTAACGAAGGATGACAGTAATATGTTCTTCCACCAGAAAAAGGATCGTCTTTTTTCGCAAATATCTGTAACATGAGCTCATAGGGTGTCAAACCAATGCTCAATAAAACACTATCATCTCTATAATAAGGCGCTACCCAATCTTGAGGTTTTAATTGCATTCCACAAGCAATTTGTATTGCTTCATGACCCCTTGAAGTTGCATGCACATACTTTGCTGTCACTTCTTTATTCTCTTCGTATTTTTCCGATAATGTTTTTGCCGTACACATCTTCTCGAATGCGATCAACAATGTCTCTTTTGAAGTTTTAATACTTGAATTAGTTGATTCTACTTTTGTAGCCATGCTCTTCATTTTTCTGGTACGCGAATATACGGAATCAAAGTGAAGTTTTAAAGCGGTTGAGTTTGTAAAAAATGTTTTTTTACATGCTTTGTGTATATTTTTGCTCCATTATCATTCAAGTGCATATTATCATACCATAAAGTTATGTCTTCCAAACCTTGGATTTGACAGTCGTTAAAATCAACAAAGTAGACGCCTTTTTTGTCACAATAATTTTTCATGTACTTTCCAGCTTTAATAAATTCCGAAGGAAGATCATAATATGGACCATTGATGATTTTTAAATCAATATTTTCATTTTTACACAACTCAACTAAATAATCCAAAACTCCAACTACTGCTTGATTTATTTTATCAAATTTATATAAGTCTTCTTGTTCAATAAGACTTTGAGCTAAACGAATACTATCTTTTTGACTAGGCAATAACGGAAAGTAACCGTCCTCTCGATAAGTGACGCAATTTCCAGTTATAGGATAGCTGATTAATTTCCATCCGTCACCATTGTATCGATAAAGCTCAGAGAGAAATTTAATCTTTTCTTGATAGCCGTTTCTATCTATCAACTTCTTGGCTAAATCATTTTTATGGTAGTAATAGCTCAAGGAGTTCAGCTGATTTAAAAGATCATTTTCGGACTCTAGGTATAAATCATCTAAATCAAAGTTCAATACTAAAAGCTTCTTCGGTAATTTCTTTTTCTCTTTTAAGAGATCAATTAAAATAATATTATGGTAAATATGTTTTTTTTGAAAAGCCAAGTTTTTGGTCTTACTCCCTAATAATTCAGGAACAATCATGTGCAATACGCGAGATGAACCAATAAAGAGTGTGTCAACATTCTCATGCTTAATAAAAGCGTTAAACCTGCCGTTCATGTAATCACATGTATTAACCTCATACTTTCTGTCCAAATAATATCCTAAACTTCTATCAACAACAAAGAGGATTAGAACAAATAATATGACTTTATATATAAAATTCATTCTCATTTAGAATTGAAAGTATAAAAACGATTCAGAAGCACTGTCCCCGAGTAGGAAAATTAACACCGTAATTAATGTTAACCAAGTTATTTTAATTGACCAATGGAACTTATTTAATCCTAATATAGAATATCTTGCAAGGATTAAATCAGTAAAAAACAAAACTACAAGTCCTACCATTCCAGGAGTGTGCATCACTTCAGCTATAGCAATGTACAAATCATAGAATTTAAAGTCAAACAACTTTATTGTTAGTGCTTTCAGCTGATTAAAATTAGTGGCTCTAAAAGGAAGCATTGTAAAAACAATAATAATAAAGGTGAAGAATATTCTCGTAATCCGAAAGAAGTGGTTTTTGATTTCTCTGTCTCTCTTCATTATTTTTTCAATAACAACAATTACACCATGAATTCCTCCCCAAATAATAAAATTCCATGAAGCTCCATGCCAAAGTCCTGATAATAAAAAGACAATCAATATATTACGAAGCGTTATTACATTAGAAACTTGGGACCCACCTAATGGAAAAAATACATAATCTCTTAACCAAGTCGACAATGTAATATGCCATCTACGCCAGAATTCAGTTATGCTTTTTGAAAAGTAAGGTGTTCTAAAGTTAATGTTCAAATTTATTCCAAGCATTTTTGACGTACCTATTGCCATATCTGAGTACCCAGAGAAATCTGCATACAACTGAACAGTGAAAGCGAATAATGCAAATATTATCGATCCCGAATTTTGATGATTTTCGTTGTTAAAAACATGATCCACTAAAACTCTTAAATTATCTGCAACCACTACTTTTTTGAAAAGTCCCCAAATAAAAAGCAATAACCCATCTTTTAAATTGCTGATGCGAAACGCTAGCTCTTTTTTGTTTAATTGATGTAACAAATGTGAGGCCCTCTCAATTGGACCAGCAATAATTTGAGGGAAGAAAGAAACATAAAGCGCAAATTTTCCAAAGTGCTTTTCAATCCTAAAATTCTTCCTATAAACATCTATGGAATAACTCATCGTCTGAAATGTATAAAAGCTGATCCCAATTGGAAGTAATAAAGTCGACTTATTTCCTTCATAATGAATGTCAAACACGTTCAACAAGTCAACGAAAGTATCCTGAAAAAAATTATAGTACTTAAAAACTACAAGCAAACCTAAATTCAAAATAATACTTAACGCTAAACCGATTTTTCGTTTTTTAAGAACCTCACCTCCTGTTAAAAAACGGCATAAAAAATAATCAATAGATGTGGAAAAGAGTATTAATACAATGTATATTGGCTCCCAACTCATGTAGAAAAGGTAACTTGTCACGAGTAGTAAAAACCATCTAAATTTTTGAGGAATTATCCAATATAACAAACAAACTAACCCAAATAAAAAGATAAAGTCTGTACTGTTAAAAAGCATATATGATTTCAGTTAACGAGTAAGTTAATTTGAATAAAATTAACTCATACCTGTTTTAGGCGAATATAATCAATCTTCTAGTTATCGGGCAATTTCCATTTTCAATTTCTTGCCCTTCACCTTTTCATTGCGAATTCTTTTCAATACATCGTCCGCTAAATCTCTTTTTATAGCGACGAAAGAGATGCGATCTTGCACTGTAATCAATCCAATCTCTCCTTTATTAAGCATTCCTTTTTTTGAAAGAAACCCAACAAAATCGATCTTATTAACCTTGTCTTTTTTTCCTGCACTAAAATAAATGGTTGTCCATTCTGGAATAACGTGATCTGTATTTAAGTCTTTCACTTTTATTCTTGAGGAAGGTTCTTCGATATATTCTGGCAATTGCGTTTCTTCTCCATAAAATAAATACGAATGTCCGGTTGCTGACATTCTTGCCGTCCTCCCTTTTCTATGTGTAAAAGCTTCTAAGCTGTTTGGGTATTGATAATGAACGATGTGGTTGATTTCTGGAATATCCAACCCTCTTGATCCTAAATCTGTACATACCAAGACATTAGAACTTCCGTTTCTGAATTTTATTAATGCTCTTTCTCTGTCAACCTGTTCGAGTCCTCCATGATAGAAAACAGAAGTTACTCCTAAATCTTTTAGTCGACCAGAAACATCTTCCGACACTTCTCTGTAGTTACAAAAGACAATCGCTTTCTCATTCTCGAAAGACTCCAATAAAGTAGCTAATGATTGTAAAATATTGTTGCTTGAATCAACTAAATGTTCCGTAATGGCAATCTCATCATTATCTTTCAGTGCATCAATGGTGTGATAATCTGTGTTCAGGTATTCTGGAATTTCATCCATTCTTGTTGCTGAAACTAGCATTCTTTGCTGAAGTCCTCTCATTCTTTCTGAAATGAATCCCATTTCTTCAGAAAAGCCAAATTCTAAACATTTGTCAAATTCGTCTATAATTAACATCGGACACGCTCGCAAATCTAAATTCCTTCTATGAATATGATCTACAATTCTACCAGGCGTACCAACAACAAGGTTTGGTGATTGACTTAAACTGTTTTCTTCTGTTTTAACGGAATGTCCGCCATAACATACGGTCACTTTTTGTCCACTTTTTAATGAACGGAAAACATCTTCTATCTGTAAACATAACTCTCGAGTTGGCGCTAATATTATCGCTTGCAATGCATCAGATTCTTCTTCCATTTTTGCCAGGATAGAAAATAGAAACGCCAATGTTTTTCCTGACCCAGTTTTAGAATAAAGAATGACATTATCAAAATTATTAATGGCATCTATAGAGTCTTCTTGAATTGGCATCATTTCTGAATGCCCGGCATTTCTTAAAAATGATTGAAGTTGTTTTTTGTTCATACGCAAGAATTAAATTCGCAAAACAAAAGTAGTGTAATTAATCCAAGGGGACTTTTAAAAAACAAAGCAATCCATTCTCGAATTCAAAGGCAAAAGAGCCATTTAGAATGTCTATTCTGTATGAAATACGTAATCAAAAGTTGTCTGAGCTAGACCATTTCAATAACTCCAGCTGCTCCTTGACCTGTACCAACGCACATTGTCACAATACCGTATTTTTGGTCTCTCTTTTTTAATTCATTCATCATTTGAACAGATAGTTTCGCTCCAGTGCAACCCAGTGGATGGCCTAAAGCTAATGCTCCACCATTGACGTTTACGATATCTGGATTAATTCCAATTTCTCCTATTACTGCTAATGATTGCGAAGCAAAAGCCTCGTTTAACTCATACAGTGAAATATCCTTTGAGGTCAATCCTGCTTGTTTAATTGCCTTTGGAATTGCTGTTACCGGTCCTATTCCCATAATTCTAGGCTCAACACCAACTACGGCATAAGATGCTAACCGTGCGATTGGATTTAATCCTAATTCATTGATCATGTCTTCTGACATTACCAGACAAAATGCTGCGCCATCAGAAGTTTGTGAAGAATTCCCTGCAGTGACAGATCCTCCGGCTGCAAATACGGGTCTCAATCTTCCCAAGCCATCAAGTGTACTTAATCTTGGCCCTTCATCCGTATCAACGATAAAGTTTCTTTCTTGACGTTTTTCATTCTCATCCAAGTAAACATGATTTACATTAATAGGAACAATGTCATCCACAAATCGACCTGATTTTATTGCAGCAATTGCTTTTTCATGCGATTGTAACGCGAAACGATCTTGATCTTCTCTCGAGATTTTAAACTGTTTAGCGACAGCTTCTGCCGTTAATCCCATCCCCCAATACCAAGAAGGATTTTCTTTGCCAACTTTCGGGTTTGGAACAATTCTCCACCCGCCCATTGCCATTACCGACATCGATTCTGCACCACCTGCAATAATACAATCTGCCATTCCTGCTTCAATTTTCGCTTGTGCAATTGCAATTGTTTCTAATCCTGAAGAGCAATATCTGTTCACGGTCACTCCAGGTACTTTATCTGTGTCTAATCCCATTAAGGAAATCATACGCCCAATATTTAAGCCTTGTTCTGCTTCTGGAGTTGCATTCCCAACGATTACATCATCAATTCGATCTTTGTCCAATTCTGGAACTTGCTCCATGATATGTTTTATAACATCTGCAGCTAAATCATCGGGACGTGTAAAACGGAATCCGCCTTTCCCAGCTTTTCCAACTGCAGTTCTATATCCTGTTACTATATATGCTTTTTTCATTCTGTTTTTTTTGAGTAGTTAAGAAATACTATCCTCAAGTGTTTCTTGTTATACTTAGTTTCTTCGCTTTTTAATTAATTACGAAGTACTTTCCCTTTTTTAATAATACTTTCAAGTCGTTCTAAAGTCTTTTTTTCTTGGCATAATTCCACAAATGCCTTTCTCTCCATGTCGAGTAAATACTGTTCTGAAACCTGAGTGTTTTCAGATAAATCTCCTCCACATAAAACAAAGCCAAGTTTCTCTGAAATCAATCGATCATGCTCGGACATATAGTTCCCTGACAACATAGTATCCGCACCAACATAAACAATTCCAAGACCTTCATTTCCTAAAACAGTTATGTTTTTTTCTCTTTTTGGAGCAATATAACCTTTGTGAATCATTTCTAGGCAGGCTTCTTTAGCTCTTGATAGTTGATGATCTCTACTAACCACAACCTCATCAACGCCATTTCTTAGATATCCTAAATCAAATGCTTCATATGCAGAAGTGGATACTTTTGCTTGACCAATCGTTAAGAATTTGTCACGCATCCTATTGATCTTAATATCACCTTGTGATAATTCATCAGAAAGTCGTTTTGCAAATTCTTTAGAACCTCCCCCACCAGGAATTAATCCAACACCAAACTCAACAAGTCCCATGTATAATTCTGCATGAGCAATAACTTTATCAGCATGCATCGACACTTCACACCCCCCGCCTAAAGCCATGTTATGAGGAGCTACAATCACAGGGGTGTCCGAATAGCGAATTCGCATCATTGTATCCTGAAAGGCCTTAACTGCCATATTAAGCTCATCATAATCTTGCTCAATCGCCATCATGAAAATCATTCCGACATTTGCTCCAGCAGAGAAATTTTGACCAGTGTTTGAAATTACCAATCCTTTGTAATCTGATTCAGCTAAATCTAATGCTTTATTTATTCCTTGAATAACACCGCCTCCAATGGTATTCATCTTTGTATGGAACTCTAAATTTAAAACTCCTTCACCTATGTCAACTAGAGTTGTATCTGAATTTCCCCAAACTTTATTCTCTGCGCGAAGTGTGTCGAGAATTACTAAATCTTCTGTTCCAGGAATCACTTTATATGACTTTGTAGAGATATCATAGTACAGCTTTTGTCCATTCTCAGATTTGTAGAATGTCGTAAATCCTGCTGCTTTCATTTCTCCAATCCAAGATGCTGCTTCTTTATTTTCTTTAGAAATCAATTCCAATCCTTTCTCAAAGCCTAAAATATCCCAAGTTTCAAAAGGTCCGAGTTCCCATGCAAAGCCAGCCTTTAAAGCATCATCAATCTTGTATAAGTCGTCCGTAATTTCCGGAATACGATTTGACACATAAGCCAATAACCCTCCAAAAATCTTTCTGTAGAATTCGCCTGCTTTGTCCATTCCCATCATGAGCATTTTTGTCCTTTGATGCAAATCATCAATTGATTTTGCCATTTCTAATGACGGAAACTTAACCCTTGATTTCTCTTTATATTCCAGTGTATTTAGATCCAACACCAAAATTTGACTCTTACCATTTTCGTCTTTTACTTTCTTGTAGAAACCTTGGTTAGTTTTAGAACCAAGCCAATTTTTTTCTACCATTTGAGAAATGTAACCTGGCAATTCAAACAATGCAGATTCCTCATCGTTTGGACAATTTTGTTTCAAACCATTCGCAACATGAACCAAGGTATCCAAACCAACCACATCACATGTTCTAAACGTTGCTGATTTTGCACGCCCTACAATTGGCCCTGACAGTTTATCAATTTCTTCAACCGTTAACCCCATGTCTTGTACAATATGAAACAACGACATAATGGAATAAACACCTACTCTATTTGCGATAAAAGCTGGAGTATCTTTACATAGCACTGTTTTCTTACCCAAATAACGAGAACCATAATCCATTAAGAAGTCAATAACTTCTGGGTTAGTACTCGGCGTTGGGATAATCTCCAATAGCTGCAAATAACGAGGAGGATTAAAAAAATGTGTACCACAAAAGTTCGCTTTGAAGTCATCACTTCTACCTTCCAAAATCATATGAATTGGAATACCAGATGTATTACTTGTCACTAATGTTCCTTGTTTACGGAATTTTTCGACATTTGTGAAAACTTGTTGTTTAATATCAAGTCGTTCAATTACCACTTCCATTATCCAATCACAATTACTGATTTTTGATAAATCATCATCAAAATTTCCAGTTGTAATTCTTGAAGCAAAGCTCTTTCTATAAATTGCTGAAGGATTTGATTTTAACGTATCTTTCAATGCGGCATCAACAATCTTGTTTCTGAATGTCTTGGTCTCTAATGTTAATCCCTTTTTTTTATCATCGTCAGAAAGCTCTTTAGGAGAGATGTCTAATAACAAAACTTCACATCCAATATTTGCAAAGTGGCAAGCAATTCGAGAGCCCATGACTCCAGATCCAAGAATCGCAATCTTTCTAATATGTTTCATTTTTTTCAAGTTGTTTTAATTCTGCATCTAAAGTAATATCCAAGCGTTCCGCTACATCATAAAAAATTTTTAGCTTTCCTTTTGGTATATTTTTGGTCATTGCTTCATTGAATCCAAAAACCACATCTCTCGCAATCTTTCTCTTTATTATACCCTCTTCAGTTAAAAACAATAAAACCTTTCTTTTATCGTGGAGGTCACTTTTTCTATATATCAACAATTTTTCTTCCATTGTTTTAAGTGTTCTTGATAAACTTGTTGGTTCCATGCCCATTTTTGGCCCGAGCTGAGTACTTGGAGTGCCCTCTTTTTCAATGTTTAACAAAATAAATCCTATGGACATGGTTAAATCATAATGACTTGCTTTCTGGTTATACATCCTAGATATTTTATGCCACAAATGTCGGATTGCAAAATCCATGTAATATACTTTTTCTTTTTTTTTACTCATATTCAATCATGAATTAGATTAATTTAATTTCAAATTAAGACTCGCTCTTTAATCATTCTGATGATAACACTATTTGTTTCATAAAATAATTCAAGAAGATACAATATCTATAGTCCAAAAACTCAGATTAGCAACAAGTTTCGACAGATAGAGTAGAACCTATTGCTAATAAAACTGACATCTAAGAGTAACAAGAAGTACTTCTCAATTGTCTATCTTTCAAATTAATGGTGAGCAAATATAATGAATTATTCTATGCTAACATAGGAAATAAGCATGTAATTAGCAACTTTTTGTTTCTTCAAAGGCGATTACCATTCATCCTTTGAAATAAGAACAGAACCTTTAAATTTTGAAACCAATTTATCTAAACCGTCGTAAATATCCACAGTGTAAATTCCTATTGTTTTTCCCCTATGAATTTCAGTACATCGAGCTATTAATGTTTCGTTTGGCTTTACTGAACGAGTATGCGAAATTGAAGTTTCAATACTTACACATTTGAAGCCATATGCATTTGACGCAAATGCTAAGAGCGAATCAGAAATAGAATAACTTATTCCTTCATGTAGAATTCCAAAACCATTCAGCATTTCTTCTTTAACAACACATCTAGCTTCACAAAAGCCTTTATTAATTGTTATGACATCCAACTCCATCCATTGACTGAAATTATCATGGACCATCATCAATTGGACAATTTCTTTTGGGGTTTTCACTATTTAATTGCTCGGTTCATTAAAGCTATAAGTGCGGAAGTGACAATAAAAAGTTGCGTTGCTGTGTCATCATTTAGAGTAGAGCCATCATCATCTTTTGTGCTAATTTCAATCATCATAAACTGAGACAATTCAGGTTGATCAACAAAATCATTCAACACTTCATCATTCCCTGTTTCAAAATACTGGTCTAACATCTCAAAAAATGGTTCTTCAAACTCTTCGATAGAATCATCAGTGATTTGATTGAGCATTGCTTTTTCTTGAGCAAAAGCCTCTGATAATAAGCAGAAATAGTAAATAATTAACCCTTCAAGCTCCTCGTTCTTATACTCGATTGCAGCAGACATTGCATAACCTAGTAAGACTTGTTGAGAAAGAGCATACGTTTCTGCAATTTTATCCAGCCCACTATCATCAAGATTATCAACTTTTTCTATTGCTTTTTCTATACTACTTTGACTAATATGATTCATTACACTCTTGTTTTCTTACAAAAATAAGAAATTGAATTTAGTAAGACACAATTGAACTTTTCATTTAGTAAATCCATTCATTTTTTTTTATCTTTGAAGTAACTTCCAAAAGAAAATAAATGAAATTTACGTACAAGATTATAATCTCATTAATTGCATTCTCAAACCTCTCTTTCGGCCAACAAAAAGAGTTAACTCTTCCCGATGCGGTAATGCAGCAATACAGAGATTTCTACCCTGCATCATTACAATCTTTCAATTGGATTCCTGATACGGACTGCTATTCATTCATAGAAGGCTACCAGAAATTAATGAAAGGTTCCATAGAGAACACTGAAGCGCAAGAAATCTTAAGTATTCAAGAACTAAATGCTGCACTGAATTCTGAATTGAACGAGTTTTCTGGATTTGAATGGAAGAATGAAAATGAATTTTGGGTAAATGACGGACACAATTATTACAGCTATAAAGTTGCAGACGAAAAAGGAGTATGGATTCATGGACTTGACAAGCAAGCTGAGAATATGGAATTTCATAATGAAACTGAGAATTTAGCTTATACAAAGCAAAACAACATTTATATTCATTCGGGACAAGGAGTAGAAATAATTGTGACTGATAATTCTGATAAAAACATTGTTTCAGGTCAAGCTATCGCGAGAAGTGAATTTGGAATAACAAACGGACTTTTCTGGTCTCCGAATGGTAACTTGCTGGCATTCTACCAAAAGGATGAGACGCATGTGCATGATTACCCTTTATTGAATAACTCAACAACACCTGGAGAATTAACAAGTATTAAATACCCTATGGCTGGACAAACTTCTGAACTTGCAAAAGTTGGTGTTTATTCTATCTCATCTCGTCAAACTGCCTTTATTTCTCCAAGAAAAGGTAAAGAAAATTACCTTACTAATTTATCTTGGACACCTGATAATAAATTTATCATTGTTGCTGAAGTTAATAGAGACCAAGATCACTATTGGCTAAATCTTTATGATGCAATAAGCGGGAAATTTCTTAGAACCATATTGGAAGAAACGAATGCAAAATGGGTAGAGCCAGAACATGCTGCTTTCTTTCCGAATTCTAGCAATAACTTCGTTTGGGTTTCAGAAAAAAGTGGTTATAACAACTTATACTACTACGATATTCATGGGACATTATTGAAACAATTGACCAATCATCAATTTGTAGTAAAAGGGATCCTTGAACATAGAAACGGTACTATATATTATTCAACAACTGGAGAGAATCCATTAAACAACTTAGTTTACGCTGTAAATTTAAAAGGAAAAGTCAAGATTATTACCAACATAGAAGGGACACATACTGTTGACATTTCTACTGATGGAAAAAACTTTCACGATCATTATTCAAGTCATGATGTACCAAGTCAAGATCTTCTACTCAACTCGAAAGGCAAGGTCATTAACACATTATTAGATAGTCCTAGCATACTTTCGGAATATCAAATCGGAAAAGCTGAAATTGGAACAATTAATGGGAAAGACCGATCAACATTGTATACACGATTAATTAAGCCAAGCAATTTTGATTCTAAAAAAAAGTACCCTGTACTTGTTTATGTATATGGTGGGCCTCATGCACAGCTGATTACAAACTCGTGGTTGGATGGAGCTAGTTTATGGATGTATTGGATGGCTGAGCAAGGGTATCTTATATATACTCTTGATAACCGAGGTTCAGCGGAACGTGGATTTTCTTTCGAATCACAAATTCATCGTCAATGTGGAACAGTTGAAATGGAAGATCAAATTTCTGGCGTGGAGTATTTAAAATCTCTTCCTTATGTTGATGGAAATCGGTTAGCTGTTCATGGATGGTCTTATGGCGGGTTCATGACGACATCACTGATGCTGAGAAATGCTGGGACATTTAATGTTGGAGTGGCAGGAGGCCCAGTAACAGATTGGAGATATTACGAAGCAATGTACGGTGAGCGATATATGGATCGCCCAGATCAAAATGAAAAAGGATATGAGCAGGCTTCGTTAATGACACATGCAGGAAATTTAGAGGGTGATTTATTGTTAATTCATGGTACAGTAGATGATGTCGTTGTAATGCAACATAATTTCACTTTGGTTCAAAAATTTGTTGAGCTAGGAATACAAATGGATTTCTTCCCATACCCAATGCATAAACACAATGTGCGAGGTAGAGATCGTGTGCATTTAATGACTAAAGTGCTCAATTATGTTCTGGACAACAACCAATAAAATAAATGTTTGATTTTCTTATTAAGAATGATTCAAAATAAGTGAATTTTGTATCTTTGTAGTATGATTAAAGAAAATAGTGTTATTCCGTTTGATGTTAATGCATGTCGAGCTGTATTCCCTGCACTTCAGCAAGAAGTATACGGAAAGAAGTTAATCTACTTTGATAATGGAGCAACTTCACAAAAACCTCAAGTTGTAATCGATTCAATTGAGAATTATTACAGTAAAGAAAATTCCAACATACATCGCGGAGTGCACCACTTAAGTCAAATGGCAACGGACAAATACGAAGGTGCACGTCAATCGATTCAAAAATACATGAACGCTTATTCAAGTGACGAAATAATTTTTACTTCCGGTACAACAGCAGCGATTAATCTTATAGCATCATCTTTTGGAGAATTATTAATTGAAGGGGATGAAATTATTATTTCGGCCATGGAACATCATTCTAACATTGTGCCATGGCAAATGCTCTGCGAACGGAAGAAATGTCTTTTAAAAGTGATTCCTATCAATGAAAAAGGGGAGTTAAAGATGGATGTTTTCGAAAAATTACTTTCGGATAAGACAAAACTTGTGTCTGTAACACATATATCAAATACATTAGGAACAATAAATCCAATTGAAAAAATTATACGCCTATCGCATGAACACAATGCAAAAGTAGTAATAGATGGAGCGCAAAGCATTCAGCACATTGCTGTTGATGTTCAAAATCTAGATTGTGATTTTTATGTTTTCTCAGGACATAAGGTTTTCGGACCAACTGGAGTCGGAATAATGTACGGAAAGAAAGATATATTAAATGCTATGCCCCCATACCAAGGTGGCGGAGATATGATTAAAACGGTTACTTTCGAGAAAACAACCTACAATGAATTGCCACATAAATTTGAAGCTGGAACACCTAATATATCTGGTGGGATATGCTTAGGCACTGCCATTGAATATTTATCTAAATTAGATATTGTTGGAATACAAAAGCACGAAAATCATTTAGCTAAATACGCTGAGATACAATTATTAAACATTGAAGGTGTTCGATTAATTGGAACTGCCAAGGATAAAACTAGTGTAGTTTCATTTATAGTAAAAAATTTACATCCATTTGATATTGGAACTTTACTAGATAAACAAGGTGTGGCAGTCCGAACAGGGCATCACTGCACTCAACCTTTAATGAGTTTTTATAATATCCCCGGAACAATTCGAGCTTCGTTTGCGTTTTATAATACAATCGACGAAATAGATGTCTTCATTGAGGCATTAAAGAAAAGTATTCAAATGTTGAGTTAATTATTAATAATGAGCATAGAAGAAAAACAACAGGAAATTATTGATACTTTCGCCATGTATGAGGATTGGATGGACAAATATGAGTATATCATTGAGTTAGGAAAAGAATTACCTATTATCGCTGAAGAAAAAAAAACAGATGATCGGCTAATTGAAGGTTGCCAATCGAGAGTTTGGCTATCATCAGATCTTAAGGAGGGAAAAATGGAATTCCATGCAGATTCTGATGCCATAATTACAAAGGGGATTATTGGCTTACTAATTCAAGTAATGAACAATGAAACTCCTGAAGTTATTGCAACAACTGATTTACATTTCATTAAGGATATTGGATTACAGGAACATCTTTCTCCTACTAGGTCTAATGGATTAGTCAGCATGGTAAAGAAAATGAAATTAAGCGCCGTAAAAGCAATATAATATGATGAAAATAAACGAATTAGAAAATAAAGTTGTCGAAATACTGAAAACCATATACGACCCAGAAATTCCAGTAGATGTTTTTGAACTTGGTCTTATCTATGAAGTTAAAATTGACAAGGAAGCAAATGTTGAAATTGAAATGACTTTAACTTCACCTAACTGTCCGGTTGCTGAATCAATGCCTAAAGAAATTGAGGACAAAGTTGCGGCAGACCCGAATGTAACTTCGGCAAAAGTCAATATTGTTTTTGATCCTCCATGGGATAAAGATATGATGAGTGAAGAAGCCATGTTAGAATTAGGTTTTCTTTAAAGGTTAAATAATTCAAAAATAATTCAATGAGACGAGTTGTAGTAACAGGAATGGGAGCATTGACTCCTATAGGGAATAATTTATCCGAATATTGGAATAATATCAAAGCAGGTAAAAGCGGAGCATCTGTTATTACTAAATTTGATTCAGAGAAATTTAGATCTAAAATCGCTTGTGAACTGAAAGAATTTGATCCAAAAGATCACTTTCATGTCAAAGAAATTAGGAAGTATGACCCATTTTCCTTGTACGCTCTTTATACTGTCGATCAAGCTTTAAAAAACGGCAATATCGAATTAGACACATTAAACAAGGATAGAATCGGCGTTATTTGGGGCTCTGGAAATGGTGGAATTCAAACCTTTCAAGACCAAATGAAGGAATATATTAATGGTGATGGAACACCACGTTTTACTCCATTTTTTATACCGAGAATATTAGTTGACATTGCCTCTGGCATTATCTCGATTAAATATGGATTAAGGGGAGTTAATTTTTGTCCTGTTTCCGCTTGTGCAACATCAAATACAGCACTTATTGAAGCATTCAATCACATTAAGTGGGATAAAGCAGATATGATTATTTCTGGTGGTTCTGAAGCAGCAATTACCGAATCTGCGATGGGCGGTTTTGCATCTGCAAGAGCTTTATCTATGCAAAATGATGCTCCTTTAACTGCTTCTCGCCCATTTGATATAGAGCGAGATGGCTTTGTAATGGGAGAAGGTGCAGGTGCGTTAATTCTTGAAGAATATGAACATGCTATAAAACGTGGTGCAACAATATTTGGCGAAATCGTTGGTGGAGGTCAAGCTGCTGATGCTTATCATTTAACGGGTACTCACCCAGAAGGTGCAGGAGCTGTTCTCGGTATGAATGAAGCATTAAGAGAAGCGGGGCTTTCTCCTAAAGATATTGATTACGTTAATATGCATGCAACTTCTACTCCACAAGGAGACAAAAGTGAATTGATCGCTGTTAAAACTGTTTTTGAAAATCATAAAGATCTTTCACTATCTGGGACAAAATCTATGACTGGACATCTATTAGGTGCTGCCGGTGCAATAGAAGGTATTGCCAGTATTATGGCTTTAAGAGATGGGGTTTTACCACCAACAATAAACACGACTCAAATTGAACCTGATTTTAAAGATCTTTATCACTTCCCGCTTGATAAAGGAGAAAAAAAAGACATGACTTATGCAATGAGTAATACTTTTGGATTTGGAGGACATATTGCTTCCGTTATTTTCAAGAAATATTCATCTTAAATTATCGAATAATGTTGACATGTCCATTAAAATTATGAACGTCATCATTTAATAAATCTCCTACCTTGACAACCCAGTTATACATGCCATCTGGAAGGGTTTTACCTTTATATGTGCCATCCCATGCAACATCAGGATCATTTGACTCCCAAATAACTTCTCCCCATCGATCATAAATCTTAAGGTTGAAATCGAATTTATCGACACCTTCAATGAATACTCTCCAAGACTGATTATGTTCATCATTGTTTGGAGTGAAAGTGTTAGGTGAAAAAAGTAAAACTTCTGAATAAATAGTTATATCTCGAATAAGCGTATCAATGCAGCCCAGTTCCGAAGTTGTAATCAACATGACTTCATAAGTTCCAAGCTCTCCATCAGGATATTGCACTGTCACATCTTCTAGTAATGAGCTGCTAGGTAGAGCACCTTCAAAAAACCATTCGTAAGAAAAACCATCAATCGAATAATTCAAAAATTGAACAGTGGTATTAAACATGGTAATTGGATTTGGCGTAAATCCAAAATTTGCAGTTGGAACGGATACTACAAAAAGGGCATCATAAAAAATCATTGAATCCAAGCATCCTTCAAAAGAAGTAACCGTCATTTGAATATCATGATTTCCTGCCCATAATTCTTGAGTTAAAATTGTATCTTGATTTACAAACTCAATATCATCATCAATGACCCAAGTTACAAAATTACTCAGCGATGGATCGGTTGAATTGACTATAGTAAATTCAGCAGCTTCACATTGAATGGGATCTAAAATAGTATATAGAGGCACAGGCAATGGTGATACTCGCACATTAGTCTGTAAAATCAATGGGGATGATTCACATTCATCTGTGATCGTTACTGTATAATTTGTCGTTTGATTTGGGGTCACGGTTATTGAGTCTAAATTAACTCCTGAGTAAATATCTCCTGTTGACCATACAAAGGTATAAGGTTCACCAATACCGCCACCAGCTGAAGCAATTACCTCTGTTGAAAAGGTTGGACAAACTGTATCAAAAGATGTAACTGAACCACTAATGGGAGGAAGTAAAGTGACCGAAATTGATGCAGGATTTGAAACACAGCCGTTTTCGTTCTCAGCAAAAACTGTATATATGGTATTTATTGATGGATTTACCATTTGATTTGAATCTGTATTACTTGTAAAATCCCAATTAAACAAATAACTAACACCTCCTGTTGCAGATGCCCATAAAGATCCTGTACCATTTTCGCAAATCAACGTATCAGAACTGACAGAAATAGTTACAGAAGGAGGGTCGATTACCCCAACTTGAACACATTTCAAACAACCAAGAGCAGTTCTAGCACAAACAACATAATTACCTGAATTGAATATAATCGCAAAAGAATCAACTTGCCATGTTGTGCCACCATCAAAGCTATACTCAACAGCATCCTGACTTGTTATGTGTATTTCACCATCTGCGAATCCAATACAAGAAGGATTCACTGAAACTGCTGCAATATCTAAGTCTGAAACAATCACTTCCATTGTATCATAAACGTCTCCACAATACTCACTTGTTTCTCTAAAGAAAAACATATATGCTCCGACCTGATCAACAGTTACGGTTACCATTGGATCTGAAAAGTTAGGCGCAAAAGTAACGACGGGTGTTGGGACTATTCCCGTTGCTGAATACTGCCATAGTGATGTATTATTAACATCACTTAATACAGCATTCATAAGAATAGGATCTCCAACACATAAGAATTGGTCTACCCCTGCGTATGGTGTTTGAGGCATTTCCACAAAAACAGTAAAAGTATCTAGTGCTGGTGTTCCTAAATTCACATCCGAAATTTGGACAATATATTCTGTTGTCACTGTTGGAGTTAACACAACACCTACCCCAGAATTCACATCAGAAACTCCATTTGTTACCAACCACAAATAAGTTGGATTAACTAAAACAGTTGGAAGCATTATATCTAAAGTCACATTTCCTCCCAAGCATATAGTTTGATCTGGTGTATTTGGTGTACATGTAATCGCTGCACTTTGAGGAGCGTTTGGATTTCCGGTAATATCACCTCCAAAAGTAAGTTGTGTAAGGCCTGAACCACCACTCCAATTAGAAAAACTTAAAACAAATGCATCTCCAGCAACAACTGGGATTCCATATTCAAAATTACCCTGAACAGCTCCAGCTGGCAGAAACCCTTGTTGTGTCATGCCAGTAAAACCTGCTGATGATTGATTCCAATTACAAGCCACTGGTGGTAAAATATTATTCGTTATATCATCACAGGCAGTTGTACCATTTGCATTTTCATAATATGGCCATAGTGCCCAGTCATAAAAACCGGTTCCTCCTGGACCACCTATTGTAAATTCTAAGAATCCACTCGCACCAACATTAATAATAAACCAATTTGGATTTAATTCACCACTATTCAAACAACCTGCGGTATTTGGATTTCCATTATTTGGCCCAGCTCCATTTCCAGGATTTGAAATATTCGTTCCTACAGGTAAATCATCTATAATTCCGTTTCCAATACTAAGTGGAAATGAAGTTCCGTTATCTCCACAAATGTTTTCAGATAGTCCGCAATCGGCAGATTGAACTTGCGCGTTTGAATAACCAATATTCAATAGTGCCACAAAAGTTATAAGAAAAATTTGGGCCTTATTCATCATCACAATTAGTAAATGGATAAGGCTCTATTTTATCAATTCCCTTCACTCCGATTTGGACACAAGAAACCGTTTCGCTATATTCTTCGAACCAAGCAAGAACTTCATTTTTTGAAATCTCACTTAAATTTTTCGTCAAAATAAACGCCCGTTGCGAATGGAAATCTAATCGTACTAACTTTGTTTTCGGATGGTTTCTAAGGTCCACTTCTAATTCTAACATCTCCAATTTACTTGGGATTTCAAAATAACATTGAATAAACAAAACAGTAGTTGCTGAATACTGCGAATAGGCGGTACCAAAAGTACATAATAACAAACATAAAATAACTGCCTTCATACCTTAGATACCAAGTATACGATTATATATCTATTTAGTTGCACAAACTATCCGAATAGCTAACAAATTATTGAGTAAACTTGAATGAATGGCCAGGGTAAACAGCTGTTCTTCCTAATTCTTCTTCAATTCTTAAAAGTTGATTGTATTTTGCCATTCGGTCACTTCTTGATGCAGATCCTGTCTTTATTTGTCCACAGTTCAACGCCACAGCCAAATCAGCAATTGTATTATCTTCTGTCTCTCCACTTCTATGACTCATAACTGATGTGTAGCCATTACGAGTAGCCATTTGCACCGCTTCTATTGTTTCTGTTAGAGTTCCAATTTGATTCACTTTAACAAGAATCGAATTAGCACAATTATCACTGATTCCTCGTTCCAAACGTTCAGTATTTGTCACAAATAAATCATCTCCAACAAATTGAATCTTATGTCCCAATTCTTTAGTCGCTAATTTCCAACCTGACCAATCGTCCTCTGCTAATCCATCTTCGATAGAAATAATAGGATATTTCTCACACCATTCTTTCCAAAATGCAACCATTTGGTTTGACGACATTCTATCTCCAGTTGACTCAAAAACATATTCTTTTGTTGCTTCATTATAGAATTCCGAAGCCGCTGCATCAATTGCCACATAGACATCCTTGCCAGGAGTGAAACCGGCTTTTTCTATTGCACTTATTACGACTTCTATTGCCTCTTCATTGGAAGCTAAATTTGGAGCAAAGCCACCTTCATCGCCAACATTTGTCGACATTCCATTTTCCTTAAGAACAGTTTTTAATTCATGGAAAATTTGTGTACCCCATCTTAAACCTTCAGAGAATGATTCTGCACCAATTGGCATAACCATAAATTCTTGAATATCAATTTTATTATCCGCATGAGAACCTCCATTAAGAATATTCATCATTGGAATAGGCATCGTAACCGCTCCTACTCCACCAATGTACTTAAACAAACTCAATCCAGACTCATCTGCAGCAGCCTTTGCTGTAGCTAGAGATACCCCAAGTATTGCATTAGCACCTAAATTGGATTTATTCTTTGTGCCATCTAGCTCTATCAATTTAGAATCAATAGCCTTTTGGTCACAAACATCAAAGCCGATTAAAGCTTCACAAATTATCGAGTTTACATTCGCTGCAGCTTTCAAAACGCCCTTTCCCATAAATACAGAAGGGTCACAGTCTCTTAATTCCACAGCTTCATGAACACCAGTAGAAGCTCCAGAAGGAACAGCAGCTCGACCAAAAGCACCCGAAGTTGTAATTACATCTACTTCGATTGTAGGATTACCCCTAGAATCAAGAATTTGACGCGCAATGATATTCGCAATAAAACTCATATTAATTATTTTTCATGTTATTAATAAACTCGTCAAAAAGATATCTAGAATCATGTGGTCCAGCAGATGCCTCTGGATGATATTGCACAGAGAATACAGGCTGATTTTTCAATCGTATTCCAGCGACAGTTTGATCGTTTAGATGCACGTGAGTCATTTCAACATTTGAATTCTGTTCTAATGAATCCTTTGAAATAACAAAACCATGATTTTGTGATGTAATCTCTCCTTTACCAGTCATTAAATTCTTTATTGGATGATTAATCCCTCTATGTCCATTGAACATTTTTTCTGTTTTTAAGCCTTGACTCAATCCCAAAATTTGATGTCCCAAACAAATTCCAAATATTGGTTTTTTTGTTGCCACTAATTCAGAAACAATATTTATTGACTCTGGCATCGCAGAAGGATCTCCTGGACCATTTGACAACATATATCCATCAGGGTTAAAATCTTCAAGAACTTTTAAAGGAGTATTTAATGGGAAAACTTTCACGTGACAATCTCTTTCAACTAGACAACTAATTATACTCTTCTTTACACCAAAATCTAAAAGAGCTACTTTGTATTTCGAATTTTCTGATTTTTCTTCAAACTCTTTTTTTGTCGCTACCTTTGATGATAACTCAAGTCCAGCCATTGAAGGGACAGCATCTAGCTTAATTTTCAATTCTTCAATATTCAACGTTTCAGAAGATATAATTGCATTCATAGCTCCTTTACTTCTAATATGTCTCACCAAAGATCGAGTATCAATATCAGAAATTCCAACCTTCAAGTTGTCAACCATATACTCCTGCAAAGACTTCATGCCCGAATCTCTAGAATAGTCTTCTGAGAATTTTTTAATCACCATGCCGGCAATTTTCATTCCTTCCGATTCAATTTCAGTTTCATGTACTCCGTAATTCCCGATATGGGTTGTAGTCATGACTAAAATTTGACCATAATATGAAGGGTCTGTAAAGACTTCTTGGTATCCTGTCATACCAGTGTTAAATGCAATTTCTCCGGTTGTTGTACCAACTAAACCAATTGAGTTTCCATGAAAAACCGTTCCATCTTCCAGAAGTAAAACAGCTTGATTTTTATCCTCCATATTGAAAATTTTCTACAAAGTTAGCAATTCCAAATTGATTTTCTTATCGAAAATTGGACATAAAAAAAGGGCAATGAAACATTGCCCTTTTTAAACGAAACTGAATTCGCTTATTTCTTATCAGAATCTTCTGGCTTATCTTCAGCTTTAGCTTCTGGCTTGGCTTTGGAAGCAGGCTTTTCAGCTTTTACTTCTGTTTTCTTCTCAGCTTTAGGCTTAACTTCTGCTTTCGCTTCAGTCTTAGTTTCTTCAACTTTTTCTACTTTCACTTCTTCAGTTGAAGCTGCTTCAGTCTTAGTTTCTTCAACTTTTTCTACTTTCACTTCTTCAGTTGTCGCTGCATCAGTTGTTGCCTCTACAGTTTCTTCAGTTGTTGTTGCAGTTGAACCAGCACCTCTACGAGAACGACGAGTATTCTTCTTCGTTTTCTCGTTAGTGTAAAGTTCATTAAAGTCAACCAATTCGATCATACACATTTCTGCATTATCACCTAAACGGTATCCAGTACGAATAATACGTGTATATCCACCTGGTCTATCTGCAATTTTAGGAGCAACATCTCTGAATAATTCGGTTACTGTATACTTATTTTGCAAATATCTAAAAACCAATCTACGAGAATGTGTAGAATCTGTTTTTGATCTAGTTAATATTGGTTCAACGTATTTTCTTAAAGCTTTCGCTTTTGCAAGAGTAGTATTTATAGTCTTATGCTCAATAAGAGAACAAGCCATATTCGACAACATTGCTTTTCTATGCGCTGTCTTTCTACTTAAATGATTAAATTTCTTTCCGTGTCTCATTTCAATTCTTTATTCGATTGTTAATCTTTGTCTAATTTGTACTTTGAAACATTCATTCCGAAAGAAAGACCTTTATTATCTACTAAATCTTCTAATTCCGTAAGAGATTTCTTACCAAAGTTTCTGAATTTTAATAAATCATTTTTATTGTAAGATACTAAGTCTCCTAATGTTTCAACATCTGCCGCTTTCAAGCAATTCAATGCACGAACAGATAAGTCCATGTCCACTAATTTTGTCTTCAATAGCTGACGCATGTGCAGTGAAGTTTCATCAAACTCTTCAGTTTCAGATTTCACTTCACTATCTAATGTGATTCTCTCATCAGAGAACAACATGAAATGGTGAATAAGTATTGTAGCTGCTTCTTTAAGTGCTTCTTTAGGGTGAATAGAACCATCAGTAACGATATCAAAAACTAATTTTTCGTAATCAGTTTTTTGTTCAACTCTAAAGTTTTCAACTGCATATTTTACATTTTTGATTGGTGTAAAAATAGAGTCAATTGCGATAGTTCCGAAAGCTGCATTGCTATCTTTATTTTCTTCAGCAGGATAATAACCACGACCTTTAATTATTGTAAGTTCCATTTCAAGCTTAACAGAAGGTTCCATGTTACAAATAACTAAATCTGAATTAAGAACTTGAAAAGCAGATGTGAATTTTCCAATATCACCAGCAGTCAATGTATCTTGACCACCAACAGAAATAATTACAGTTTCTGAGTCTGTATCTTCAATTTGTTGCTTAAAGCGAACCTGCTTAAGGTTCAAAATAATTTCAGTAACATCTTCTACAATACCTTTGATTGTAGAAAACTCATGATCTGCACCTTCAATACGAACTGAAGAAATAGCGTATCCTTCCAATGAAGAAAGTAAAATACGTCTCAATGCATTACCAACAGTTATACCATATCCTGGCTCTAACGGACGAAATTCGAATTGACCTTCGTTCTCGTCAGCGTTAATCATAATAACCTTGTCTGGTTTTTGGAAGTCTAATATTGCCATGTTAATTACTTTTATTAATTATTTAGAGTACAATTCAACGATTAATTGTTCCTTGATATTTTCAGGAATCATTTCTCTTGTAGGAACTCCTACAACTTTACCTTCTAAATTTGATGGATTCCAATCCATCCAATCAAAGCTAGTTGTTTTAGCTACCAAAGAATCAGAGATTGCTTCTAAAGATTTAGATTTTTCTCTTACTCCTACTACATCACCTACTTTCAATGCATATGATGGAATATTTACAACAGTACCATTTACTGTAATATGCTTATGAGAAACTAATTGACGTGCACCTCTCCTTGTTGGAGAAACACCCATACGATAAACCATGTTATCTAATCGAGCTTCACATAATTGCAACAAGTTTTCACCTGTAATTCCTTTCATACTTGATGCTTTCTTAAACATGTTCGAAAACTGGCGTTCAAGAATACCGTAAGTATACTTTGCTTTTTGCTTTTCAGCTAGCTGAATTGCGTATTCAGATTGTTTTCCTCTACGTCTGTTTGGACCGTGCTGTCCTGGACCGTATTGTCTTTTATCCAACGACTTGTCTGGTCCAAAGATAGGCTCTTTGAAACGACGTGCGATTTTTGAAGTTGGTCCTGTATATCTTGCCATCTTGTTTGTTATTTAAAGGGAGAATATGAATTAAGGCTTCCTCCTTCGATATTCGTTAATTCCCTTTTGTTATTAATTTAATTAAACTCTTCTTCTTTTCGGAGGACGACATCCGTTATGTGGCATTGGAGTAACATCAACAATTTCTGTTACTTCAACTCCTGCATTGTGTAAAGATCTGATAGCAGACTCACGTCCAGAACCAGGCCCTTTTACAAATACTTTAACTTTACGTAGTCCGAAGTCATGTGCTTCTTTTGCCGCATCTTCAGCTGCAACTTGCGCAGCATACGGTGTGTTCTTTTTAGAACCTCTGAAACCCATCTTTCCAGCAGATGACCAAGAAATTACTTGACCAGAGCTGTTAGTCAAAGAAATAATGACATTGTTGAAGGTAGCTTGAATGTGCGCTTCTCCCAATGCATCTACTTTGACGTTCTTCTTCTTCTTTTGATTCGATTTTGCCATTTTATTAGCTTTATTTTATTTACTATATAAATCAATTCCACTTCTCTGTAGATGACTAATTAAGATAGGTCATCTATAGAAAAAGCGATTAGATTATTTTTTCTTGTTTGCCACAGTTTTTCTTCTACCTTTTCTAGTACGGGCATTGTTTTTTGTTCTTTGCCCTCTTAGTGGTAAACCATTTCTGTGTCTAATTCCTCTTTGACAACCAATATCCATTAATCGCTTAATGTTTAATTGAGTCTCAGAACGTAACGACCCTTCAACTTTAATCTCAGTTAATTCGTTACGAATATCAGCAAGTTGAGCATCTGTCCAATCTTGAACTCTGATATTAACATCAATACCAGTTTTATCTAAGATTTGTTGTGCTCTACTTTTTCCTATTCCATAGATGTAAGTCAATCCAATTACACCTCTTTTATTTTTTGGTAAATCTATACCTGCAATCCGTGCCATATTATTCTCTTTTTACCCTTGTCTTTGTTTAAACTTTGGATTCTTTTTGTTGATAACGTATACAACCCCTTTTCTTTTAACGATCTTACAATCCACAGAACGTTTTTTTACTGATGCTCTAACTTTCATGTTTTCTTTTATTAATCCGCTTTCTCTTGATTCTTAAAACCTATTATGGTTGGGGCTCTCCCAATCTTAACTTCTCGTTTTAATTATCGAAAGCATCGCTTTCTCTTTATTTATATCTAAATGTTATTCTTCCCTTTGTTAAATCATAAGGAGACATTTCAACTTTTACTTTATCACCTGGAAGAATTTTAATGTAATACATTCTCATTTTTCCAGAAATATGTGCCGTAATTATATGCCCATTATCGAGTTCAACACGAAACATTGCATTTGACAATGCCTCATTAATTACTCCGTCTTGTTCTATAGATGCTTGTTTTGCCATAATTACATTCCCGACATTTCGTTTTGTGTTCTTCTACCTTGTATTCTCGTTCCTTCCATTAAACTGTCCATGTGACGATTCAATAAATAAGATTCAATTTGCTGAAGCGTATCCAATACAACACCAACCATTATTAAAAGAGAAGTCCCACCAAAGAACATTGCAAAAGCATCATTCACTCCAGCCATTTTAGCAATCGCTGGTATTATCGCTATAAATGCAAGGCAAATTGACCCTGGCAAAGTAATTCGAGATACAAGTGTATCTATAAAGCTCGCTGTTTCTTCACCCGGTCTAATACCAGGAATAAAACCACCACTTCTTTTTAACTCATCTGCAATTTTACGCGGATTAATCATAATAGCCGTATAGAAATACGTAAACACTATGATTAATACAGCCAATAGCATATTGTAACCGAAACCATAAATATCACTAAAGTAACGTGCAATAAAGCCACCACCTTCTCCAGCATTACTTGAAATCATCATCATAGGCACTGTCATAATAGCTTGGGCAAATATGATAGGCATAACTCCAGAAGCATTAACCTTGATCGGTAAGTAATTTCTAGCGCCTTGGTCTTCAGCGGCTCTTGCTCCAGCAACTCTTTTGGCAGTGTTCAAAGGTATCTTCCTAACCCCTTGTACAATGAGCACTGTGCCCATAACAACTACCATAAACATGAATATTTCTACTACGATTTTAATTAGGTTACCTGATTCAACAGCGAATCCAAATTCAGCCATGAAAGCTTCAGGTAATCTTGCTAAAATACCAACAGTAATTAATAATGAGATACCATTACCTACTCCTTTATCAGTAATTCTCTCTCCTAACCATACAGCAAACATCGCTCCTGCAACTAGCACAATAATAGATTGAGCCCACCAGAATGTGCCTGCATCAACAGGTAATGCTCCTTTGCTCTCAACATAGAGGCCTAAATAACTTGGTGCTTGTAATGCACAAATTACGATGGTTAATATTCGAGTGAAATTATTAATTCTCTTTCTTCCAGATTCTCCTTCATTTTGCATTTTTTGGACAGCAGGGACTGCCATTCCAAGTAATTGCATAATAATAGATGCACTAATGTAGGGCATAATTCCCAATGCCATTACTGACGCGTTCGAGAATCCCCCACCAGAGAATAATGAAAGTAATGTTTCTAACATATTCTGACCCCCATCTTGCTGTGCTTGTTCAAGTGCCGTATAATTCACACCCGGTAAAATCACAAAGGATCCAATACGGTAAACGAGAATAAGACTAAGAGTCAATAAGATTCTTTTTCTCAATTCTTCTACTTTCCAGATATTCTTTATACTACTAAAAAATCGTTTCATTTATTCAAAAATATTCGCAAAGATAATTAGATTTCTGAACAATTCCCACCTTGTCCTTCAATTGCTTCTTTAGCAGTTGCTGAAAACTTGTGAGCAGAAACGTTAATCTTGCTTTTCAATTCTCCTCTACCCAATATTTTAACCAATTCATTTCTAGATGCTAGTCCATTTTCTTGAAGGACTTCTGGTGTAATTTCTTTCACCTTTTTTCTTTCAATTAATGATTGAATAATATCCAAATTAATTGCTTTATACTCTACTCTATTGATATTCGTAAAACCAAATTTAGGAACTCTTCGTTGAAGTGGCATTTGCCCACCTTCAAAACCGATTTTTCTTGAGTAACCTGATCTTGATTTTGCTCCTTTATGTCCTCTAGTAGATGTTCCACCGCGTCCTGATCCTTGACCACGTGCGATTCTTTTTCTATTTTTAGTAGACCCTTTTGCTGGAGTTAAATTATGTAAATTCATTTGTCTAATTTTTTAAAGATTAATCAACAACTTCTATTAAGTGTTGAACTTTCTTAACCATTCCAAGGATTTGTGGAGTTGCTTCTTTTTCAATTACTTCATGCAACTTTCTTAATCCTAATGCCTTAATCGTAGCTTTCTGTCTAGCAGGACGATTAATAGCGCTTCTTACTTGCTTAATTTTAATTTTCGCCATAATGCTCTATTTAACCGTTAAATACTTTTTCAAGATCTACACCTCTTTGTCTAGCAACTTGAACAGCATCTCTCATTTGAGATAATGCATCAATTGTTGCTTTAACAACGTTATGAGGATTCGAAGAACCTTGTGATTTTGCTAAGACATTGTGAACACCAACACTCTCTAAAACAGCACGCATTGCACCACCGGCAATAACTCCTGTACCTTCAGATGCTGGACGCAACAAAACTCTTGCACCACTGAATTTACCTTTTTGAATATGTGGTACAGTACCATGTAAAATTGGAACTCTAATCAAGTTCTTTTTTGCATCATCTATACCCTTAGAAATTGCTTCTACAACTTCCTTTGCTTTTCCTAATCCGTGACCAACGATACCGTTTTCATCACCTACAACAACAATTGCAGAGAAACTAAATGTACGTCCACCTTTTGTAACTTTTGTTACACGGTTCACGGCAACAAGCTTATCTTTAAGCTCGGTGTCTGCAGATTTCACTCTGTTAACTTCTTTTGCCATAATTATAATTTTAGTCCGCTTTCTCTTGCTGAGTCAGCTAGTGATTTAACTCTACCGTGGTATAAATAACCGTTTCTATCAAAGACAACAGTTTCTATTCCGGCTTTCTTTGCCAATTCTGCAACTTCTTTTCCAATAACTGCAGCTTGCTCTTTCTTTGTTCCTTTAGCAGCCTTATTGTTATAAGACGACGCGGCAACTAATGTTTGACCGTTCGAATCATCAATAATTTGCGCGTAAATCTGCTTGTTACTTCTAAACACAGATAAACGAGGTTTCGCAGAAGTACCAGAAATATTCTTTCTGATTCTTCTTTTGATTTTTGCTCTTCTATTTACTTTACTAAATGCCATAATTTTAATGATATCTAATTATTATTTCGCTGCTGTTTTACCAGCTTTTCTTCTGATTTCTTCTCCTAAGAATCTAACACCTTTTCCTTTGTATGGTTCTGGTTTACGGAGGGAACGAATTTTGGCAGCGACTTGTCCAACTAACTGTTTGTCTATTGATTCCAATGTAATCAATGGAGCTTTACCTTTAGCTGATTCTGTAGATACCTTAACTTCTTTCGCAATTTCGATTACAAATGGATGTGAATAACCTAAAGATAATTCTAGTTTTTGACCACTAGAACTTGCTCTATATCCAACTCCAACAACCTCTAATTGCTTCTTATACCCTTCCGATACGCCAACAACCATATTTGCTATTAATGCACGGTATAAACCATGTTTTGCTCTATGATCTGGTACGTCTGATTCGCGGGTGAAAGTTAATACTCCGTCTTCTATCGATGCCTTAATACAAGAATCTAATTCTTGAGTCAATTCACCTTTAGAACCCTTTACAGTAATTACATTACCTTCAACCTTCACTTCAACTCCACTCGGGATTTTTACTGGGGATTTACCTATCCTTGACATTTTACTTAACTTAAATTAATATATGTAGCAAAGAACTTCTCCACCAACATTTTCTCTTTTTGCTTGTTTTCCTGTGACAACACCTTTGTTTGTTGAAACAATCGCTAATCCTAGGCCATTTAATACACGTGGTATTTCTTGCGAACCATTGTATTTTCTAAGTCCCGGACGAGAAGCTCTTTCCAATTTAGTAATTGCTGGAACTTTCGTTGATGGATTGTACTTCAAAGCAATCTTAATGCTACCTTGCTTATTATCTTCTTCAAACTTGTAATCAGTAATGTACCCTTGATCAAACAAAATTTGTGTCATTGCACGTTTCACGTTTGAACCTGGGATGTCAACTGTTTTTAATTTAGCAGCACTTGCATTACGAATTCTCGTAAGATAATCTGCTATTGGGTCTGTATTCATCTTTAAATATTTCGGAAGTGGTTTTCAATATATTGAACCTACAACCAGTTTATAATTTTACCAACTTGCTTTTTTAATACCTGGTATCTTACCAGCTAGAGCCATTTCACGGAATGTTACCCTTGAAATTCCAAACTGGCGCATATATCCTCTTGGACGACCAGTTAAGCCACATCTATTGTGTACTCTAACCTTAGCAGAATTTGCAGGAAGTTTTTGTAATGCGAGCATCGCATCCCATTTTTTTTCTTGCATTTCTTCTGAAGTATCAGCAGATTTTAAAATTTTAGTCAACTCAGCACGTCTATCTGCATACTGTGCTGCCATTCTTTCTCTTTTACGCTCACGCGCTTTCATCGATTCTTTTGCCATCTCTTTATTTTTTTATAAATGGGAAACCAAAATTATCAAGTAATGCTTTTCCTTCTTCATCACTATCAGCTGTGGTAACAAACGTAATGTCCATTCCCATAATTCGGCTTACTTTATCAATATCAATTTCAGGAAAGATAATATGCTCCTTAACACCCATATTAAAATTACCTCTTCCATCAAAACCTTTTGGGTTAATACCCTTAAAATCTCGTGTTCTTGGTAATGCAACTGCAATAAAACGATCAAGGAAGTCGTACATTTTGTTACCTCTTAAAGTAACTTTAGTACCAATTGGCATTCCTTTTCTCAATTTGAAATTAGAAATATCCTTCTTTGAAACTGTTGCAATAGCTCTTTGTCCTGCAATTATTGTTAGATCTTCAATCGCATTGTCGATCAATTTCTTATCTGCTACAGCATCACCGATACCTTGACTGATAACAATTTTTTGAAGTTTCGGAACTTTCATCATGCTCTTGTATCCGAACTTTTCAGTCAGTACTGGAATAATTTCCGCACTGTACTTTTCCCTAAGTCTTGGTGTATAACTCATTATTTAATTTCCTCTCCGGATTTTTTTGAATAACGTACTAACTTACCTTCCTTATTTTCCTTTCGACCAAGACGTGATGCTTGACCGTTATGAACTATCATAAGGTTTGAAATATGGATACCTGCTTCAGTTTCCACAATTCCCCCTTGAGGATCAGCAGCGCTAGGTTTAGTGTGTTTCTTTATTAAGTTAACACCTTCCACAATCGCACGTGATTTTATTTTGTCAATAGAAAGAATCTTTCCTTCCTGACCATTAGATTCTCCAGCTAAAACTTTAACTGAATCTCCGACTTTAATGTGTAATTTCTGTTGTTTCATAACTTCCATCATTTAAAGTACCTCAGGAGCAAGTGAAACAACTTTCATAAAGTTGGCATCACGAAGCTCTCGGGCTACGGGTCCGAAAATACGCGTACCTCTCATTTCTCCTGTTTGATTCAAAATAACGCAAGCGTTATCATCAAATCTAATATAGGATCCATCAGGGCGACGAACTTCCTTCTTGGTTCTTACTATTACTGCCGTGGCAACTGTTCCTTTCTTGACAGCTCCAGAGGGCATTGCACTCTTTACTGTAACGACGATTTTGTCTCCTACAGAAGCATATCTACGTTTTGTTCCGCCTAATACGCGAATACATAGAACTTCCTTGGCTCCAGAGTTATCGGCTACTTTGAGTCTTGATTCCTGTTGTATCATTACTAAAAATTATTTAGCTCGTTCTATAATTTCTACTAACCTCCAATTTTTCGATTTCGAAAGAGGTCTTGTCTCCATGATCTTAACTGTATCACCTTCGTTACAGTCGTTTGATTCATCGTGTGCGACAAACTTTGTAGTCTTCTTTACGAACTTACCATATTTAGGGTGTTTTACTTTTCTCTCTACAGAGATAACAATAGATTTTTCCATCTTGTTGCTAGTAACAATCCCGATACGTTCTTTTCTTAAATTACGCTTTTCCATTTCAAGCTATTTTCAAATTAAACAAGCAATTACGCTTGTGCTTCGCGATTCGTTAATTCTGTCTTTAATCTTGCGATTGATCTTCTAACATTTTTGATCTGAATTGGGTTTTCCATAGGAGCTACTTTATGAGCTAATCTCATTTTAGCTAACTGCTCTGAAAAGTTTGCAATTTGATCTTTCATGTCTTCAGTCGACATCTTTATAATTTCTTGCTGCTTCATACTAATTTTTATTTCTCAGTTATTTCATAATCGTTACGCGTAACGAATTTACATTTAACTGGCATCTTTTGAGCCGCCAAACGCATTGCTTCTTTAGCAAGTTCGTAAGGGACACCATCGCATTCAAATAAAATTCGACCAGGTCGAACTACTGCAACAAAATGACTCGGAGCACCTTTACCTTTACCCATTCTCACCTCTGCTGGTTTTGCAGTAACTGGTTTGTCTGGGAAAATTCGAATCCATACCTTCCCTTCACGCTTCATGTATCGAGTAACGGCGATACGTGCAGCTTCAATTTGGCGGGATGTAAGCCATCCTGGTTCAAGTGTTTTAAGTCCAAAAGACCCGAAAGCTACAGTGCTACCTCTATGAGCTAGACCTCTGTTTCTACCTTTCTGAGCTTTTCTAAATTTGGTTCTTTTTGGCTGTAACATTTTAATTAATTTAATGTTCAACAAACTCGTTTAACCGAGCTTGCAACGTTTACTTTTTTCTTCTTTTTGCTCCTGGTTTTCTCCCGCCTTTTTGGCTTGAAGACATACCTATATTAGGAGAAAGGTCTCTTTTGCCAAAAACCTCACCTTTACATATCCAAACTTTTATACCAAGCTTTCCATATGTAGTTTGAGCTTCTGCTAGAGCATAATCAATGTCAGCTCTGAACGTATGTAACGGAGTACGTCCATCCTTGTACATTTCTGATCGAGCCATCTCTGCGCCATTCAAACGTCCAGAAATCTTTACTTTGATTCCTTCAGCTCCCATTCGCATTGTGCTCGCTATAGACATTTTAATCGCTCTTCTAAAAGAAATTCTTGCTTCCAACTGACGTGCGATACTATCAGCAACTAATCGAGCATCCAATTCTGGACGTTTAATCTCGAAGATGTTGATTTGAATATCTTTTTTTGTCAATTTTTTAAGCTCTTCTTTTAGCTTATCGACTTCCTGCCCACCTTTTCCAATAATTACACCTGGTCTCGCTGTGTTAATAGTAACGGTCACTAACTTCAACGTTCTCTCGATGATGATTTTTGAAATGCTTGCTTTAGTTAAACGAGCTTGTAAATACTTACGGATTTTATCATCTTCAATGATATTAGCTTTGTAGTTACTTCCTCCATACCAGTTAGACTCCCATCCTTGGATGAAACCTAATCTATTTCCTATTGGATTTGTTTTTTGTCCCATTTATCTAAATTATTCTGCGTTCACACCGTCTACGACGATAGTTACGTGATTTGATCTTTTTCTAATTCTGTGAGCTCTTCCTTGAGGAGCTGCCTGAATTCTTTTCAACATTCCTGCAGAACCTACTTGTATTTCTTTAACAAACAAAGTTGTTTCTTCAATACCCTTATCTTCATTCTTCTGCTCCCAATTGGCAACAGCTGAACGTAATAACTTGCTTAAGCTTACAGACGCATCTTTAGAATCATATTGCAATATGTTTAGAGCCTTATTAACCTCTTCTCCTCTAATAAGATCTGCAACTAATCTCATTTTACGTGGAGTAATAGAACAGTTATTCAATTTTGCAAATGCAATTGACTTATTCTCTTCTTTTCTTTTATCCGCTCTTAGTCTTTTTCTAGCACCCATAATCTATCTTTTCTTGTCTTTCTTACCCCCGATATGTCCACGGAAGTTACGCGTTGGAGAAAACTCTCCTAACTTGTGACCTACCATGTTTTCTGTTACGAATACAGGAATAAATTTATTACCATTATGTACTGCGAAAGTTAATCCAACAAAATCCGGTGAGATTGTACTCGCTCTAGACCATGTCTTAATAACTGACTTACTTTCTGATGCTTGTGCATCATCCACTCTCTTTAATAACTTATAGTGTATAAATGGTGGTTTTTTCAACGATCGACTCATATCCTAATTATTTTTTTCTTCTTTCGATGATGAACTTATCTGAATACTTCTTTTTAGCACGCGTTTTGAATCCTTTTGCAGGAATACCATTACGTGATCTTGGATGACCTCCGGCATTTTTACCTTCACCACCACCCATTGGGTGATCGACAGGGTTCATTACCATTGCTCTAACCCGAGGTCTTCTACCTTGCCATCTTGTTCTACCCGCTTTACCGGAAACTGTTAAACTATGCTCAGAATTTGAAACCGAACCAACCGTAGCTAAACAAGTAGTTAAGATTAATCGAGTTTCCCCTGAAGGCATTTTTACAATTGCATAACGACCATCACGCGCATTAAGCTGAGCATACGTTCCTGCTCCACGAGCAATCGCACCGCCTCTTCCTGGCTTTAATTCGATGTTATGAATTACAGTTCCTAATGGGATGTCAGATAAAAACATTGCATTTCCAACATTTGGAGTTGCTTCTTTACCAGACATTATAGAATCTCCAACATTTAATCCGTCGGGAGCTATAATATAACGTTTTTCACCATCAGCGTAAAACAATAGTGCTATTCTAGCAGTTCTGTTTGGATCGTACTCGATCGTCTTAACCTTTGCTGGAATACCATGCTTCTCGCGTTTAAAATCTATAACACGGTATTTCTGCTTATGACCACCACCAATATGCCTCATGGTCATTCTACCGTCGTTATTCCGGCCGCCACTCTTATTCCTACCTTTCACAAGACTCTTTTCTGGAGAACCTGCAGTTATTTCGGAGTAATCACTGACTACCTTGTGTCTTTGCCCTGGAGTTGTAGGCTTGAATTTTTTAAGACTCATCTTTAATTCTTAAAAGTTATTAAATAAATCAATCGTCTCTCCATCTGCAACAGTAACAACGGCTTTTTTCCATTTTTTACTTTTTTGCTCAACGATACCTCTATTTGTATACTTCGTAGAGGATTTCCCACCGCCATAATTCATGGTCCGAACTTCAGTAATCTGAACTCCATACATCTTCTCGACAGCCTTTTTAATTTCTATTTTATTCGCCTTTGGATCTACAACAAATGTGAAACGATTAAAGCTTTCACTTAATTCGGTTGCTTTTTCTGTTATGATCGGCTTTCTAATTATTGTCTTCATCTCAATTATTTTAGAATCTCTTCGATTACTTCAATTGAACTTGAAGTCATTACAACTTTTTGTGCATTTAATACATCATATGTATTAACAGAATCAGCTGTTACGACTTTTATTTTCTTAAGGTTACGTGACGATAAGTAAACATCATCATTTTTATCACCTAAGATCATCAACACTTTGTTGTTATCAAGTTTAAGGTTAGCTATTAATGTTTCAAATTCCTTTGTTTTGATTGCTCCAAACTTCGGGTCATCGATAATCATGATATCTTTTGCTTTCGCTTTATAAGAGAATGCAGATCTTCTAGCCAATCTTTTGGTTTTGACGTTCAATTTGAAGTGATAATTTCTTGGACGAGGCCCAAAAATACGACCACCACCGATACGCGTACCAGACTTAATACTACCAGCACGAGCACCACCTGTACCTTTTTGCTTCTTAATTTTTTTTGTTGAACCTGTAATTTCAGCTCTTTCTTTTGCTTTATGCGTTCCCTGACGTCGATTCGCTAGGTGTTGCTTTACATCAAGATAGATAGCATGATCATTAGGCTCAATTCCAAAAACTTCTTTTGATAAGCTAACTTCTTTTGAAGTAGCTGCACCTTTTGCACTAGTTACTTTAATTTTCATTACTTCTCAATTATTACGATTGAACCTTTGTGACCAGGTACTGAACCCTTCACTACGATTAAACTTTTATCAGCCAAAACTTTCAGTATTTGCAAGTTTGCCATTGTTACTTTTTCGTTACCCATTTGACCCGCCATTCTCATTCCTTTGAATACACGTGCTGGATAAGACGCTGCTCCAATTGACCCTGGTGCACGTAACCTATTGTGCTGTCCGTGGGTTGCTTGTCCAACACCAGCAAAATTGTGACGTTTGACAACACCTTGAAAACCTTTTCCTTTTGAAGTTCCTGCTACACTAACGTACTCACCTTCCTCGAAGATGTCTACATTAATAATATCACCGAGATTTGAGTCTTCGAAGCCTTTAAACTCAACTAACTTCGACTTTGGATCGGTTTTAGCTTTTTTAAAGTGACCTTTCAATGAACCTGGAGTGCTTTTTTCTTTACGCTCTCCAAACCCTAATTGAACAGCCTCGTAACCATCTCTGTCTTGTGTCTTAACCTGAGTTACGACGCAAGGACCCGCTTCTATCACTGTGCATGGCATTGCTTTACCCTCGGCACTGTAGATGCTAGTCATTCCGATTTTTCTACCAATAATTCCTGGCATACTTTAACTATTTATTTATTTAACTTAATTATACTTTAATTTCAACATCAACACCACTTGGTAATTCCAAACGCATTAACGCATCAACTGTCTTTGAAGAAGAACTATAAATGTCCAACAAACGCTTGTAAGAACAAAGCTCGAATTGCTCACGGGCTTTCTTATTAACGTGTGGTGACTTCAACACTGTATAGATTCTCTTGTGCGTTGGTAATGGAATTGGTCCACTAACAACAGCTCCAGTCGATTTCACTGTCTTTACAATCTTCTCAGCTGATTTATCAACTAAATTATGATCGTACGATTTCAATTTTATTCTAATTTTTTGACTCATCTACTTTAAATTATGCTGTTACACCTTTTACTTTAGCAACCACTGCTTCAGCAATATTCTTTGGAGCTTCCGCATATAATGCGAATTCCATTGTTGAGCTTGCTCTACCTGAAGTAATTGTTCTCAATTGAGTCACGTATCCAAACATTTCTGATAATGGAACATCCGCCTTTACAACTTTTGCTCCATTTCTATCATCCATCCCTTTCATCATTCCTCTACGTCTATTTAAATCGGCAACTACATCACCCATGTTTTCTTCAGGAGTTACAACTTCTAAAGCCATAATTGGTTCTAATAGTTTTGGACCCGCTTGTTTGAGTGCATTTCTAAATGCCATCTTAGCACAAACCTCGAAAGATAAGGCGTCAGAATCAACCGCATGGAAAGAACCATCAAGTAATTCAACCTTCATTGAATCTAATGGGAACCCTGCCATAACACCATTCTTCATAGACATCTTGAATCCTTTCTCAACAGATGGTATAAATTCTCTTGGAACGTTACCACCTTTAATTGAGTTAACAAACTCTAAACCGGTTTTCTCTGGATCTTCTTGCGGAGAAATTTTTACAACAATATCAGCAAACTTTCCACGACCACCAGACTGTTTCTTATAAACTTCTCTATGATCAACTGGTTTCGTTATATTCTCTTTATAAGAGACTTGAGGTTGCCCTTCATTCACTTCTACCTTAAATTCACGCTTTAAACGCTCAACTAAGATTTCAAGGTGCAATTCTCCCATTCCTGAGATAATTGTTTGACCAGAATCTTCATCCGTTTTCACCTGGAAAGTTGGATCTTCTTCAGATAATTTGTTAAGACCTACACCCAATTTATCCATATCAGCTTGAGTTTTTGGCTCAATAGCAATACCAATAACTGGATCTGGGAAATCCATAGATTCAAGAACAATTTTGTTCTTTTCATCACACAATGTATCTCCAGTTCTAATATCTTTAAATCCGACAGCAGCACCAATATCTCCAGCTTCTAGAGCTTCGATAGAGTTCTGCTTGTTTGAATGCATTTGGAACAAACGTGAAATACGTTCTTTCTTACCTGAACGAGTATTGAATACATAAGATCCTGCAGGAATTTGTCCTGAGTAACATCTCACAAAGCAAAGACGACCTACGAAAGGGTCTGTTGCAATTTTAAATGCCAACGATGCCATAGGCTCACCAGTAGATGGCTTACGAATAGCTGGTTCATCTGTATCAGGATTAACCCCTTCAATTCCTTCAATATCCAATGGAGATGGCATAAATGCCATTACTGCATCCAACATTGTTTGAACACCTTTGTTCTTAAAAGCGGAACCACACATTACTGGTTGAATACTCATATTGATTGTTGCAACTCTAATTGCACCCATCATTTCATCAACAGTTATCGATTCAGGATCTTCAAAGAATTTTTCCATCAAAGCATCATCTGATTCAGCGATTGCTTCAATTAATAAATCTCTATATTCTTGAACAGTTTCCTTAAGGTTTTCTGGGATTTCCATTTCTTCAAATGTCATTCCCATATCCTCATCATTCCAAGTAATACCTTTACCCGTAATCAAATCAACAACTCCTATAAAATCATCCTCAGAACCAATTGGAATTTGCAATGGCACCGGATTACCCCCTAAACGCTCTTTAATTTCAGAAAGCGTATTAAAGAAATCAGCTCCCATTCTGTCCATTTTATTAACGAAACATAAACGAGGAACCTTATATTTATCAGCTTGTCTCCAAACTGTCTCTGACTGTGGTTCAACTCCTGAAGAAGCACAAAACAATGCAACAGCACCATCCAATACTCTTAATGAACGTTCAACCTCAACTGTAAAATCAACGTGACCAGGAGTATCGATGATATTCATCTTAAACTCTTCGTTATTGTATTTCCAGAAACAAGTTGTTGCAGCAGAAGTAATTGTAATACCTCTTTCCTGCTCTTGCTCCATCCAATCCATAGTTGCAGCACCATCATGTACTTCACCTATCTTATGAGAAATACCTGTGTAATAAAGAATACGCTCAGTAGTTGTTGTTTTACCAGCATCTACATGGGCCATAATCCCGATGTTACGTGTATATGTTAAATCTCTTTTAGCCATGATTTAGAATCTAAAATGTGAGAATGCCTTATTTGCTTCAGCCATTCTTAATGTATCTTCTTTCTTCTTGTAAGCAGCACCTTCTTCTTTCGAAGCAGATATAACTTCAAAGGCTAATTTCTGAGCCATTGTTTTCTCATTACGCTTACGAGAAAAACTAATTAACCATTTCATAGCTAATGATTCTTTTCTACTATCTCTAACTGGTGTAGGGATTTGAAAAGTAGCTCCACCGATACGGCGACTCTTCACCTCTACAGGTGGAGTAATGTTCTCTAATGCTTTTTTCCAAGTTTCTAATCCTGTTGCACCTTCTACTTTTTCACCAACCATATCGATTGCATTGTAGAATATTCTAAATGCCAAACTCTTTTTTCCGTCCAACATTAAGTTATTGACAAACTTTGTAACTTGAATGTCATTAAATTTTGGATCCGGAAGGATGGCAATTTTTTTTGCTTTTTTTCTTCTCATCTTTTAAACTTCTTAAAAGGTTATTTTTTAGGTCTCTTAGTTCCATACTTCGAACGACGTTGAGTTCTACCCTCAACTCCCGCAGTGTCTTCAGCACCACGTACAATGTGATAACGCACACCTGGAAGATCTTTAACTCTTCCACCACGCACTAGCACTAATGAATGTTCTTGTAGATTGTGACCTTCTCCTCCGATATAAGCATTTACTTCTTTACCGTTGGTTAGTCGAACTCTGGCTACTTTTCGCATTGCTGAATTCGGCTTTTTAGGTGTAGTGGTGTAAACTCTTACACATACTCCTTTACGCTGTGGGCAAGAATCAAGTGCAGCTGACTTGCTCTTCTTAACCTGTGCTGTTCTCCCTTTGCGAACTAATTGTTGTATAGTCGGCATAAAAATACTTTGTTAACTTTTATTAATAATATAACTTATCCAAAAACTCTTTTGGGGGTGCAAAGATAGTATTTAAATGTTATTAATCAAGCTTCGAAGTAAAAAAAATAAACTTTTTTCACAAGATAGTGTTTACATCTTTTTTTTATTGCTGAACGGCATAATTTTCACTATTCTTGTGAGTAAAAACAAATTGAAAAATTTATCGATTAAGGCTATTCTTTTAATTGCAATTATATTCTCTATCACAATAGGACAACGTATAATTCAATCTATAAATAATCAACCAACCTGCATCTGTGCTTACGATGGATTTGGATATTACATGTACCTTCCTTCCTTAATCGAAAATAAGACTCTTTTTATTACACCTGAATGGGTTCATGAAATTCAAAATGAATACTGCGAAGGTGTAGACACGCCTCAACTTATACCACTAAGTAATGATAAATACATTGACATTTACCATATGGGGTTAGCATATCTAGAGTTGCCCTCTTATTATATAAGTCATTTAATCGCCTCAAACTCTAATTACAAAACCGATGGCTTTTCCAAACCATACCAAATTGGTTTTTTCATCAATGTTCTTTTATTTATTTTTATTGGTCTTTTCTATTTAAGGAAGCTATTACGTCTATTCTTTAATGATAAAATGTCCGCCTTATTAATTTTGATCTTATATTTCGGTTCCAACATTTATGTAACCTTTACTCAACAGTACGATCTTACTCACCTTTATTTATTTGCCCTAAACAGTGTTTTTTTATATCATTTGTTCAAGTTTATTCAATTTAAGAAAACAAATCACTTGTGGTATTCAGCAATCATTTTCGGACTCACGATCGCTATAAGACCTACTCAAGCATTGTGGGGTATAATTCCCTTTTTCTTACTTTATAAAGAGTTGGGCGCATCATTTCAATTCTGGAAACACATTTTTTTGTACCCTCTTTTTTCACTCATTTGGAATCTTCCTCAGTTTGCCTATTGGTATATTGTTGGTGGAGAATTAATCATTCTGAATCTTCATACTGAAGAAATCATAATTACAGACCCGCATTTAATCGACTTTTTATTCTCATACCGAAAGGGGTGGTTGCTATATAGTCCTATTTTCGCGCTGTTTTTTATAGGTCTTATAAAGATGTATAAAAAACAGCGCCCTCTATTTTGGGCTACAAGTGTTTTTACCGCAATCTATATCTTCACAATGAGTTCTTGGGAATGTTGGTGGTATGCGGCGTCATACAGTTCTAGAGTAATGATAGATATTTACCCATTGTTAATCATCTTTGTTGGTTATCTTCTTATTAACTTAAGCTCTAAAACGACTAAAATAATAAGCTTCATTTTCATCCTTAGCTGCCTGACATTAAATATAGTTCAATCAAAGCAATATGCAAAGAATATACTTCATTTTGCCAATATGTCCAAAGAACATTATTGGTATATTTTTGGTCGGGTTTCAATAAACAACTTCAGTAATGAAAGAATATTAATGAATCGATATGATAAAAACTGGATGGAGTCTATTCAGTCCTCAGACTTTTATCGATTCAAAACCACTACCGTTTTTGAGCATGAAAAAACTATTACAGTTCTGCCTGATATGCTTTATGAAGTAATTTCAAGAATCGATATTTTAAAAGCAGTTCCAACTGACGAAACTGAGATCAAAGTTCAATTTATGGTTCAATCATCAGATTCAACAAAATCAGCTTTCCTTAAATCAGAAACATATAGTACACACAACTGTTATGATTGGCAATCGATTGAAATTTCAAAACATGGCTCTCAAGGTGAGTTTTCTGAGCTAGAGACTACCTTTAATCTCCCTGAAATCAGGCATCAAAAGGACAAGTTGAAACTTTTTATTCATAATCCTGAAAACATCATTATTAAGATAAAAGATATCAAAGTAATAGCAACTTCAGCTATACGTATCAAAAATTAATTGCGATACAACGTTGCTTTAATCGCCTTAGAAAGACGGTCAATATTTGGCAAAGCTTCTTCAATTAATGTGGGTGAAAAAGCAAGAGGAGTATCCGTTTGCGTAACCCGCTGAACAGGTGCATCTAGATAATCAAACGCATATCTTTGCAGATGATATGCTATTTCAGACGAAATGGAAGCTAAAGGCCAAGATTCTTCTAAAACAACACATCGATTTGTTTTCTTAATTGATTCAACAACTGTTCCGTAGTCGATAGGTCTAACAGAACGTAAATCGATTATTTCGCAAGAAACTCCCTCTTTCTCAAGGATTTCTGCAGTTTGATGAGCAACCTCTATAATCTTTCCGAAAGTAACAATTGTCACATCCGTTCCTTTTCTTTTTATATCAGCAACACCAATTGGCACTATATATTCTCCTTCCGGAATCTCTCCTTTAACCCCATAAAGTCTTTCAGACTCTAAAACAACAATTGGGTTGTTATCTCGAATAGCAGCCTTCATCAATCCTTTAGCGTCGTATGGTGTCGAAGGCACTACAACTTTTAAACCTGGCACATGCGCATAAAAAGCTTCAAAACTTTGTGAGTGTGTTGCCCCAAGTTGACCTGCAGGTCCATTTCCTCCTCGGAATACAATTGGGCAGTTATATTGTCCTCCAGACATTTGTAACATTTTTGCGGCACTATTGATAATTTGATCAGCTGCAAGAATTGCAAAATTCCATGTCATAAACTCGACGATTGGTCTTAAACCGTTCATTGAGGCACCTACGGCAATACCAGTAAATCCTAGTTCAGCAATTGGTGTATCTATAACTCTTTTGGCTCCAAACTCATCTAGCATTCCTTGAGAAACTTTGTAAGCACCATTATACTCTGCCACCTCTTCTCCGAGTAAAAACACGCTTGAATCTTGACGCATCTCCTCACTCATCGCTTCATTCAAAGCTTCTCTATATTGTACTGTTTTCATATGAAACTTTTAAATATAATTCTAATTTGGGGTGCTAAAATAATAAAATTAGCGAAAACAATTGAAATGCTTTTCATAATTAACCCCTGAAATTAATCATGAATTAATTGTGTTCAGAAAAAGCAAAGAGAATTAATCTCTTTTGAGCTTCTCTTTTCATCAATAAATGATTAATTTCGTAATCGCTAAAAGATAAATTATTTCATATGAAAATACTTGTTTGTATAAGTAAATCTCCAGACACTACATCAAAAATTGCTTTCACAGAGGCAAATACAAAATTTGATGAAAATGGGGTCCAATACATCGTTAATCCTTATGATGAATGGTACGCGTTGGTTCGTGCACTTGAACTTAAGGAAGCAAACGGTGGTTCTGTTTCAACAATAACAGTAGGCACAGCATCAGATGATGCGGTAATAAGAAAAGCTTTAGCTATTGGTGCTGATGATGCGGTTAGAATTGATGCTGAGCCGAAAGACGCATATTTTGTTGCGATGCAAATTGCAGAATACGCTAAGAACGAAAATTTTGATATCGTTTTAACAGGAAAAGAAACAATCAACTATAACGGTTCACAAATTGGTGGAATGATTTCAGAAGCTTTGAATTTGCCATTTATTTCTTTAGCGTCTAAAATGGATGTTACTGATTCTACTTTAACTTTAGAGACTGAAATTGTTGGTGGATTACAAGTAGTAGAAGTAGCAATTCCTGCTGTGGTTTCATGCGCGAAAGGAATGGCTGAACAAAGAATACCAAACATGCGTGGAATAATGGCTGCTAGAACAAAACCATTAAATGTAATCCCAGCTGCAGACATCGATTTCTTAACATCTTATGACAGTTATGAATTGCCAGAAGCGAAGTCAGCATGTAAAATGATCGCACCCGAAAATATGGACGAATTAGTACGCTTACTCCATGAGGAAGCTAAAGTTATTTAAAAGAAAATTATGTCGACATTAGTATATATAAGTAGTAGAAACGGAATTGCAAAAAATGCCAAAGAAGCGGTCACTTATGCAAAAAAGATTGATAGTGAAGTAACTGTTGTAACGACAGGTGATGCTGATGAGGCAACATTGAATTCTTTAGGAGAGTTTGGAGCATCTAAAGTATTGGTTGACCGATCGGTTTCTTTTGATGATTCTCAGCAATTAACGAATGTAATTGCAAAGGCAGTAGAAATTACGGCAGCAAACACAGTTGTTTTTTCACATGATCTAGCTGCTAAAGCCGTAGCGTCGAGATTATCTGTAAAACTAAAGACAGGCTTTATTTCTGGCGCAATAGACATTCCTCAAGGAGATACAGTTAAAGTCAATGTATTTTCAGGAAAGGCTTTTGGTAATGTCAAAATCAATTCGGAGCGTAAAATAATTTCTCTTCTTCCAAATAGTTTTCAACCAGAAGCGTCTCAAACAAATTGTACTGTAGAGGAATTTGACGGAAACTCTGGTGAAGCTCAAATCAAACTCATTGACACGAAAAAGCCAGAAGGAGAAATTCCACTACCTGAAGCTGAACTAGTAGTTTCTGCTGGTCGTGGATTGAAAGGCCCTGAGAATTGGGGAATGATAGAGGATTTAGCTGACTCTTTAGGAGCAGCAACTGCATGTTCTCGACCAGTCGCTGACATTGGATGGAGACCTCATCATGAACATGTTGGTCAGACAGGGGTTGCTATCCGTCCTAATTTATACATTGCAGCAGGTATTTCTGGAGCAATTCAGCACCTCGCTGGAGTTAACGGCTCTAAAGTAATTGTTGTAGTTAATACTGATGCCGAGGCACCATTCTTTAAAGCTGCTGACTATGGTGTACTTGGTGATGCTTTTGAAGTGATCCCTCAATTAACTGAGGCAATAAAAAAATTCAAAGCTTCAAACTAGAAATTTTAAGTATTAATATTAATTTTACTTATTGTAAAGATTCAATAAAGAGTAATCAATCTTGATTTTTTTGAGAAAACCTTTTCGATTAGCATGAAGAAAATAGAACTAGAAATTGTCGGATTATCATACAGTCAAACACAATCAGGCGCTTACGCCTTAGTTTTATCGGAAGCCAATGGAAATAGAAGACTTCCTATTATTATTGGTGGCTTTGAAGCACAAGCAATTGCTATTGAATTAGAGAAAATGACACCAACTCGTCCACTAACTCACGATTTATTTAAAAAATTCGCGACAACTTTTGCTTTCTCTGTTAAAGAGGTTATTATTTATCAGTTAGAAGAAGGAATTTTCTATTCTAAAATTGTATGTGAAAAAGAAGGCGAGATAAGTGAAATTGATGCACGCACATCTGATGCTATAGCAATTGGTGTTCGATTTAATTGCTCTATTTTCACTTCAGAAGAAATATTATCGACTGCTGGAATCTTATTAGACGAGTCAGAAATAGACAATGAAGATGAATTCATCACAGACACATCTACCGTGAAAGAAGAGCCAAAAGAAACGATAGAAGCTCAGTCAATAGATGAATTAAAAGAGCAATTGTCTACGGCGATTAACAATGAAGATTACGAATTAGCTTCGAGAATAAGAGATGAAATAAAGAAACGCTCTTAAGAAGAAACGTCACCTAATGATTATTAGTTTTATAAACTAATTTTAACACGCACTACTAATGGGATTGAAATTCAAACTGACAATTTTAAATTTTTTAGAATTTTTTGCATGGGGAGCGTGGTTGCTTTCTGCAGGAGCATATATGTTTGTCACTCTTGAGTTTTCAGGAATACAAATTGGTGCAGTATACGGCACCTTAGGTTTTGCCTCATTATTTATGCCTGCAATTATTGGAATAATTGCTGATAAATGGATCAGTGCTGAAAAATTAATGGGGTTTTGTCATCTAATTTTGGCCGGGCTTCTCTACTCTCTTGCAAATGTTACTGATTTCAATTCATTCTATCCTCTTATTTTTCTCGTTTCAATGTTTTACATGCCAACAATTGCACTAAATCGTTCCATATCATTTGCGCTAATAGAGAACAACGGACTAGATATCGTTAAAATTTTTCCGCCTATTAGGGTTTGGGGAACTGTTGGTTTTATCCTTGCTGCTTGGTGTGTTGATTTTTTAGAATTTGGCATAACATCCAATCAATTTTACATAAGCGCTGGTGCATCTCTTCTTTTAGGACTTTATTCTTTTACCCTTCCTAAGGTTGGAATGCAAAAAAATGAAGACAAGAAAACATTAGCGCAAGCCATGGGACTTGATGCTTTTTCCTTATTTAAATCTAAAAAAATCGCCATTTTTCTTTTGTTCTCAATGTTTCTTGGTTGTGTATTACAAATTTCCAATATGTGGGGAGATACATTTCTTAGAGATTTCGAAGAAAATTATTCAGGATCATTTGCTGTAGAACATTCTTTAGTATTCTTGTCCTTTTCAATGATTTCAGAGGCCTTATTCATATTATCCATACCTTATTTCTTAAGAAAGTTTGGCATCAAAAAAGTGATGCTTATGAGTATGGTTGCTTGGGTACTGAGATTTGCTTTTTTCGGAATAGGTGATCCTGGGAGTGGATTTATTTTCCTCACACTTTCTATGATTATTTACGGTATGGCATTTGATTTCTTTAATATTTCAGGATCCATGTTTATGGCCAAAGAATCCTCACCTTCAATACGTTCTAGTGCACAAGGATTATTTATGCTAATGACTAATGGTCTAGGTGCAATTATTGGAGCCTATGCTAGTGGATACATCGTTGATTATTATACTGGTGCATCAGGCATTAAGGATTGGTCAACAATATGGCTTGTTTTTGCCTGCTACGCTCTTGTTGTTACAATTGCGTTCGCCTTTGTGTTTAAGTACAAGCACAATCCGAATGAAGAATTAGATGTAAAGCACTAAATGGAACTTGAAGACAAAATCTTCTCGGTAACAACACAAGAAGACTTTGAGCGAGTTGCATTAGAAGTCTATTATTATCAGATCGAAAATTGTAAAGTTTACCGTGATTTTGTCAATCAATTAAACTGGCCTGCTCCTACTTGTATCCAAGAAATTCCATTTTTACCAATTGAGTTTTTCAAAACACATACTTTACTTTCCGAAAGTAAAAAAACGGAAATAATTTTTAAAAGTAGCGGTACTGGTGGCACTAGAAGTACCCATTACGTTGCTGACAAGTCACTTTACACGCAATCCTTTAATAAGCTCTATCAAGAATTTATTGGACCAGCTAAAGATCAGGTTATCCTAGCTTTATTGCCAAGCTATATTGAGCAAGGGGATTCAAGTTTAGTATACATGGTGGATGACCTAATTAAACAAACGAACAACCCGCTATCCGGTTTCATTCTGAATGACATGGGATCTATTGTTGAGCGTTATCTATCTGCATTAAGGCTAAAGAAGAAAGTGGTTATTTTTGGTGTCTCTTATGCTTTACTTGATCTTGCCGAAAAAGGATTTGATTTTTCAAAAGCCTTAATTATTGAAACCGGAGGCATGAAAGGCAAGAGAAAAGAACTCACCAAAACAGAGTTACATCGAAGACTTCGAAAAGGTTTGAACTGCGACTATATTTCATCTGAATATGGAATGACCGAATTACTCTCACAATTTTACAGTGATAAAGATGAAGTCTTTTCAACAACAAACTTAATAAAGGTGTTTATTCGCGAAACGAATGACCCTTTCTCATATACTATTGGAGGTAAAACTGGTGGGATTAATATTGTTGACTTGGCGAACATTTATAGTTGTTCATTTATAGCAACTCAAGATTTGGGCAAAGCAGTTGAGAATGGATTTCAAATTATGGGACGATTTGACAACTCTGATGTTAGGGGGTGTAATTTACTCCTCTAATAACTAGGTGCTGTCAACTAAAAATTCAATCAATCTCTAGTTGAGTGAAAAAACATAGCTATATTTATAATAATATATGACAACTCAAACAATTCTTATTTTAGTACTCATTGGAATTTCTGCAGGAATATTAAGCGGATTCGTAGGTGTTGGCGGAGGGATAATTATTGTTCCTGCTCTTGTATATCTTTTGGGAATGTCTCAATTCGAGGCACAAGGAACTAGTCTTTTCGTTCTTTTACTACCTGTTGGGGTTTTGGCCGTTATTAATTATACTAGAGCAGAAAATATTAATTGGAAATTTGGTCTTGTAGTAGCTGTAACTTTTGTTATCGGCGGCTATATTGGGTCAAAAATAGCTTTAAAAATATCACCCTCAGTTGTGAAATTAGTGTTCGGAATCATTATGGCTTTTGTTTCTGTTAGACTTATTCTTTCTGGGTTTAATGGACTGTCAAATGAATCGTGATTTAGAAAAATATATTTTATCGAAATCCGATGATCTTTTTGAAAAGGTAGTTAGTATTCGTGAACATATTCACGCGAACCCTGAACTTTCTTATGAAGAACATGAAACGATGCAATATGTTTCTGAACAGCTAACTGATATTGGTATTGAGCATCAAACAGGTGTAGGGAAAACAGGAATTGTAGCCATAATCCGCGGAGATCAACATTCAGAAACTGATGAAGCTATTGCTCTTCGAGCCGATTTGGATGCACTGCCTATTATTGAAGAAAATGAAGCTTCTTATGCTTCAAAAAATCGAGGTATAATGCACGCTTGTGGCCATGATGTTCATACTTCAATTCTTCTAGGTGCAGCTGAAATAATAAATTCTCAAAAAAATAAATTGCCTTATCCCGTAAAATTAATTTTTCAACCTGGAGAAGAAAAAAACCCTGGGGGAGCAACATTAATGATTGCTGATGGCGTTTTAAAAAACCCTGCTGTCAAAACTTTATATGCACTGCATGTTTTTCCCGAACTAGAATATGGTCAGCTAGGTTTTAAGGAAGGGATATACATGGCATCTTGTGATGAGATATACATGACTATTAAAGGGGAAGGTGGTCATGGTGCGATGCCTCACCAGTGTATCGACCCAATAGTAATTGGAGCAAATATAGTTACAAACCTTCAACAAATAGTGAGTCGTAAATGCGATCCAAAAACTCCTTGCGTTTTATCTTTTGGCCATTTTGAGGCCATTGGTGCCACAAATATAATACCGTCAGAAGCACTTCTAAAGGGTACTTTCCGAACGATGGATGAAGTCTGGCGTAAAAAGGCACTAGAAATAATTGTGTCAAGTGCTGAAGAAATTGCGAAAGCAGCTGGAGGGTCTGTGAAAGTTACGATAAGTAAAGGTTATCCATATCTTGAAAACAATCCTGAAACAACTCGGAAAATGAGAAGTGCGGCGCAATCTTTTTTTGGCGAAGAAAATATTCACGAGCTTCCAATTCGATTAACGGCAGAGGATTTCTCGTTTTATTCACAAATTGCACCCGTCTGCTTTTTTAGGCTTGGCGTTAGAAATGAAGAAAAAGGAATTACTTATGGTGTCCATCATCCTAAATTTGACATTGATAAAGAAGCTTTAAGAACTGGTGTTCGCGCAATGTGTGTCGCTGCATTTATTGAATAAACAGAAATATGAAACCATGCTTTTTTCTTGTGTTCCTTCTTCTTCTAGTCTTTTTAGTGCCTTCCTGCAGTAAAGAGAGAAAAGTTTTAAAACGCATGCATGGTAATTGGACAATCACTCAATACACCTTTCAAAACTTCAATAGTTTCAAATATGTTTACCCAAGCCAAGGGAGCTTCTTTTTTGAAGATTGTAGCAACGACTATTGTGCTTACGCAATAAGTGTTTCTTATGAAGTGGGGTCAATAAGTTTTCAGAAAAATGAAAGTGGCACGTATGATTTAGATAATGACGCTGAACATTACACTTTATTAAGAAATAACCTAGATGGGTCAATATCAAATCTCGACGAATGTCGTATCGTTTTTATCAATAAAGACCAAATGAGCACTCAAATTAAAGACGAATTTGGTATTCATCATTTTGTTCTTGAAAAATAAGCTCTATTCCCCTCTTATTAAGGTCACATTTCCATGTTTGTTAACAATTGCACCATCAAGCGTTACACCATCAAGTTTATAGAAGTAAACTCCTTCTACGCAGGTATTCCCAGCCCGATCAATTCCATCCCAAAGTACAGTCCCTTTATGATGATTGATTTCGTGCATTAACTGTCCCCAGCGATTCACAATAATAATTGTATAACCATTCTCATCAAAAAAGTCAAATTCTAATGTAAACAAATCATTTGCGTTATCCCCATTAGGAGTAAAGACGTTAGGTACATTTATCTCTGCAGAAATTGGAATCTCAAGGCTATATGTATCTGTGCAGCCATTGATGTCTGACACAATCAAAGTTACAACTTCAATACCTGGCAAACTCCAAACATTCGAAACATCTGCATTGGAACCGTTCAAGATAGTATTGTTTGAAAAAATCCAATTCCATGAAACTATTGGACTCAATACACTTGTAGAGGCATCCATAAATACAATCTCATCTCCAATGTCTCCACTGGGTGCAGAGGAGGTAAAAAAAGCATTCAAAAAGTTTTCATTAATAAGGATTGGATCTAAGTTATAAGTGACTTCACATCCAGAAATATTTGATATTACAGCTACGGGGTTAAATGTGCCATTTGTCCCATAAGTATAAATGAAATTGGCTATATTACTCGACACTACGCCATCTCCTAAATCCCATGCAATACTTGTCACTCCTGACAAACTATCCACTGTGAATTCAATCATCGGATTACAAAAATCACCAACATTTATCCAATCTAGACTGGCACTGGGTCCTGCAATCGTTATATAATCAGTTAATATAGTATCTCCAACGCACCCGTATTCGTCCGTGATTGTCAATGTTGATGTGTAAGTCCCAGCAAAGACATATGTGTTTGCTGGGTTTTGATCAATTGACGAGTTACCATTTCCGAAAGTCCAATCCCAATTGGTAATTGTCCCATAAGCAGTTGACTGATCAACTAAATCTGCAAATACTGGTGGACAAATATATTCACCATTAGCATTAATACTAGCACCACTGAATGTATATGATGCTCCTGCGTCTGGCATAGAAACATACATATTTGCCGACGCAATATCCGTACATCCATTTTCATCTGTTACAACCATTTCCACTAAATGAGTAATAACGTTGTTTGGAGGATTTGGAGTCTCATCGAAGAAATCAGAATAGTCTATATCATTTGAGACACTAGTTCCATCTATAAACCACTCATAAGTTTGATTAAAGGACAGAATTGATGTGTTGGAAATTATGAAATTCTCTAAATTACAAACAACAGTATCAAGTAGAAAGGAAGCGTTGGGTTTTGTTATTGTGATATTCTGAGATGTAACAGGAGAAACACACCCAAAAATATCCGTGGCGACTAATGTTGTGGAAAAAATTCCTTCTGTAATATGATTGTAATTTACTGTTGCACCTAGACTCGATGTTGTTTGAGTTGTCAAGTCTGGAAATGTCCATAAAAATGAATCTAGGCTAACTCCATTACCTTGAGGCAAAGAGTTATTTGTAAAAATTACATCAAAAGGAGCGCAACCTAATGAATCAGAAGGTGAAATCACAGCTAAAGGCAATTCCAAAACATCCATTCCAAAAAAAGTTGATGTGTCTGCGCATCCAACGTTATTTGTGGCTATAAGAATTATATCATAACTTCCAGCGGTTGTATATGTGTAGTTTTGAATTGCTCCATTGATTATTGAACCATCTCCCATGTCATATGAATACGTTCCAAATGGATCGGATGAAACTGAAGCATCTGTTAACGTTATCGATTGATTTTTACACACAGAATCATTAGAAAGTGTGAAGTCTGCAGTATTATTTGATATGATAATTGTCACTTGAGTGCTATCTTCGCAACCAGTTGTATAATTATGTATCAACTGCTGTATAGTAAAGGTTCCATAAGTAGTGTAGTCATGAGATGTAGAGCCTAAGTCGGCATCATCGAAATCTGGATCATCAAAATTTGTAAAAGTTCCATCTCCCCATGACCAAATCATATCAGCATCGTCAGGAATAGCACCAATAATTGACATATCAGTAAAATCCACTGTCAATGGAAAAGATTCGGGATTACAAAATAAAGTTTGGGTAGCTATGAAGTTAGAAATCGGAGCTAGAATATACACAGCTTGAAGTTGCGTAATAGAATCTCTACAACCGCGGAAATCTACGATCAATTGAACATCAAAAAATCCAGTATCGATTGGGTAATTATATGTTGGGTTCTCCAACGTAGAGGTCCCTCCGTCACCAAAATCCCATTCGTATGTTATCTCTGAAGGGTCATTAGGAGCAGAAATCACAGATAGATTAGTAAACTCAACATCGCTTTTTGCACATTGAACAATTGGCGCAATACTAAAATCAACAGCGTCAATTGTTCCAACTTCAATGTAATTTATTAGAATAGTGTCCAATGAACATCCATTTGCTGTAGTGACCGTCAACATAACATCATAGGTGCCTATATTGTATGTTTCTATAGGCGGAAATTCACCAATAAAAGTATTCCCATTGCCAAAATCCCATTGCCATGAAACAATCGGATCACTTCCAGGATCTGGAGAGAAGGACATATCCGTGAACTGAACGTCTACCGGATCACAACCATCAACAACGTCAGCTGTAAAATCAATAATTAAAGCATCAACTTGTATAACTGAAGGTTGAATTAGGGTATTTGTACAGCCATTAGTATCGGTCATTGTTAGACTAACATCATAACTTCCATTATTTCCATATTGTTCAATAGGTGGGTTTTGACCAATAAAAGTATTCCCGTTACCAAAATCCCAAGTATAATTTACTCCACCTGAAGAGGTATTTACAAAAGTTACGTCCAATGGCGCACATCCAAGTGTCGGCGAAACCGTAAACATTGGAATGGGTAAAGGCAATACAACAACTGTTATTGAAGTTGATGACTGACATGACGTACCACTATCTTCAGAAGTTAAGTCAACAATATATGTTCCTTCCGCACTATATAAGTGACTATTCGTTTCAGTAGTAGAACTCGTACCGTCCCCAAAATCCCAATTCCAGATATCAACACCAGTAGTTGATGCATCGTCAATTTGAATTGCTTCACCAATGCAGACCGTATCAGCTGATAATAATATATCAGAATCGAAATCATTCACTTCAATATCAGAACTAAAAGAATTGGAACAACCAGTATTCGCGTCTAGAACATCAATTGAAACAGTATATGAGCCGACTGTTGTGTAGGTTATCCCTATAGGAATTTCTGAAAGTGATGTTTGTCCATTACCGAAGTCCCAACTATAAGAAACTCCAACTCCAGTAGAGGAAGAATTTGAAAATATTGCATCAAAAGGAATTTCACATGCCGAATTCGCAAGAGAGAAGTCAGCAATTGGTAATGCAAAGACTGTAATGAAACTAGGTTTAACTTCAAAATCAGAGGTTCCATCTTGTGCTTGAATAGTCAAGGTTATGGAATAAACTCCAGGAATTGAATAAGTGTGAGTTGCATTTTGAAGGGGTGAAGAAATTCCATCTCCAAAATCCCACGTCCAAGCAACAATTGGAGATGTGCCTTCGGAAGAAAGATCGTTAAACTGAACCTCTTCTCCTAAACATACATTTAGATTGTTTGAGGAAAAATCAGCATTTAGCTGTCCAAAAGAAAAATTGAAAAATAAAATTAAACTAAAAACGATAAATGATTTCATCATAAGGATCATTGAGTATATATCTATAAACGAAAAAACCGGTGTGAAAGTTGCTTAGTTTGCCATTTCACTCATAAACTTAATCCACATTAAACGTAATTCTTCTTCAGAAAATTCTCCTTCGAACTCATCATATGCGATTTTTAAACTGTCTGTTTCTGCTTCTGAAAAATATTCATAGATTTCATCTTGTGAGTCTGAGTCGAGAATATCATCTATATAATAGTTGATATTCACTTTAGTACCAGAAGCAACAATCTGTTCTATCTCTTCAATAACCTCTTCAATTTTTTTTCCTTGTGATCGACCAATGTCTTCTAAAGATAGTTTACGGTCAATGTTTTGGATCAGTTGTACTTTCAACCCCGATTTTCGAACAATGGATTTTACTACCATGTCTTGAGGACGTTCAATATTGTTATCCTCTACATATCTTTTTATTAAGGTCGTGAAAGGAGCTCCATACCGTGCAGCTTTTCCATTACCAACACCTTGAATATTTGTCATTTCCTCCAAAGTTACAGGATATTGAAAACACATGTCCTTAAGTGAAGGTTCTTGGAACAGAACAAATGGAGGAATCTTTTCTTGCTTAGAAATACTTTTTCTTAAATCGACTAACTGATCAAATAAAACTTGATCAAAAGCAGACCCTCCACTACTAGTAATAATAGGTTCTTCATCATTTACCAAATAATCATGTTCTTTAATCAACAAAAATGACCAAGGCTTTTTCATGAATTTTCGCCCTTCTTCCGTTATTTTTAATACACCATATGATTCAATATCCTTTGATATCAAACCAGAAACGACGGTTTGTCTTATTACTGCATTCCAAAAATTAATGCCTTTATCTTTTCCTATACCAAAGTTGGGTAATTTATCATGCTTGTATACCTGTATATCTGAGACTTCAGCACCCGATAAAAATAGACAATAGTGTTTGGCCCTTTGAGTTTCCTTCATCACATCGATAGCTTGAAGCAAATGTAAAACTCTATCTTTTCCTTCATGCTTTTCTTTCGGATGACGGCAGTTATCGCACATTTCGTTGCAATCTTCAGCATTAAATTCTTCTCCAAAGTAATGTAAAATCATTTTTCGGCGACAGACAGACGTTTCTGAAAATGAAGAGATTTCGTTCAGTAGCTGTCTACCTATTTCCTGTTCTGCGACAGGTTTACCTTGAAGAAATTTTTCTAATTTTTCTACATCCTTATAACGGTAAAATGAAATACATTCTCCTTCTCCTCCATCTCGACCTGCTCTACCAGTCTCTTGATAAAAGCTCTCTAAGGACTTAGGTATATCATGATGTATTACAAAACGAACATCGGATTTATCTATTCCCATTCCAAAAGCAATCGTTGCAACAATAACCGATACATCTTCCATCAAAAACATATCTTGATGCTTGGCCCTAGTAGAAGAGTCGAGTCCTGCATGATAAGGGAGTGCGTTAATGCCATTTACCTGCAGCAATTCTGCCAATTCTTCAACTTTCTTTCTGCTTAAGCAATAGATAATCCCACTCTTGTCTCCTTTACTTCTTATGTATTTAATGATTTGTTTTTCAACTTCTCTTTTCGGCAAAATTTGATAATACAAATTACCTCGATTAAACGAAGATTTGTAAACTTTTGCATCTAACATGTTCAAATTCTTTTGAATATCATATTGCACTTTAGGAGTCGCTGTTGCTGTTAAAGCAATTATAGGCACTGTAGTTATTTCTTCAAAAATATCTCTGAGTCTTCTATATTCAGGTCTAAAATCGTGCCCCCATTCAGATATACAATGAGCTTCATCAATTGCAAAAAATGAGATCTCAATTCCTTTAAAAAAGTTAATGTTTTCTTCTTTCGTAAGCGATTCCGGAGCAACGTATAGTAGTTTAGTTTTACCCGCTACAATATCACTTTTAACCTGTGCAGTTTCCGTTTTATTTAAAGAAGAGTTTAAAAAATGAGCAACAGCATGATCCTCGCTAACTGCCCGAATAGCATCCACTTGGTCTTTCATCAAAGCAATGAGAGGCGAAACAATGATTGCCGTTCCTCCTGATATTAATGCAGGCAATTGATAGCACATTGATTTCCCTCCGCCGGTTGACATAATCACAAAGGTATTGTTACCTTGTAATACATCGTTTATTATAGCTTCTTGATCTCCTTTAAAACTACTAAACCCAAAATACTTTTTTAAGGCCGCCCCTAAATCCAGTTTCACCATATTCGTAGTTCTCATAATAATTACTATTAAAAATAATAAAAAACTTAATGAGTCAACCGATAATTTTTTGTTTTATTTCATTATTCCTGTTTTCTCCAACAAACAATCTCCATTTCTAGGAGTAAATAATTACTTTTGTCGCACATGGCAGAAGATAAAAATATGAGTTTTCTAAGTCATCTTGAGGAATTAAGGTGGCGACTTGTGAAAATAGTTATTTCAATTATTGTTTTTGCTGTCATTCTGTGGTTCTTTCAAAAATGGATTATGGATCATTTGTTTTTGGCAATGATTGACCCTAACTTCTTTTCTTTCCGAATTCTTTGTGAATTTTTAGGTGTCTGTGTTGGTGAAATAAATGTTGATTTTCAAAGCACCACAATAACGGGGCAATTCTCATATGCCTTAATGATGAGCATACTAGGCGGGGTAGTTGTTGCATTTCCATATATTTTTTATCAAATATGGTCCTTTATTAAGCCAGGACTTAAAACGAAAGAAAAATCTGTTTCAAAGGGGATTGTCTTATACGTCAGCTTACTATTTTTTCTTGGAATCGCATTTGGTTATTTTGTCGTTGCACCTTTGTCTATACAGTTTTTTGGTTCATATACTATAAGTAGTCAAATCAATAATGATTTCAAAATATCTTCTTATATGAGTCTAATATTATCCACTGTGTTTTATTCTGGAATATTATTTCTGCTTCCTGTTGTGTCCTACTTATTTACAAAGCTGGGCGTTTTAACACCTGTATTCCTCAGGAAATATAGAAAGCATGCAATTATTGGAGTGCTTGTTCTTTCTGCGATAATCACCCCTCCTGACTTAATTAGTCAAGTCATTGTAGGCGTACCCATTGCTCTATTATATGAAGCTGGTATACTAGTTTCTGTTCGCGTTGAAAAAAAAATGAAAAATCAACAACAAACTGATTCTTAAATTCGTTATTCTTAACTACTTTTAGATTACGATAATTATTTCCATGAGGATTCAACTGCTTTTATTTTTTTTTATTATTTCTTTTACTGGAATTAGTCAAAAAACTTTTGTTACAGGAACAATTATTGATGGTATTACTGGAGATCCTATGCCATTTGTCAGTGTTCGATTTAAAGACTCCAAAATTGGAGCTTTTTCCGATACACTAGGTCATTATTCCTTTGACACTTATTATGCTACTGACTCCTTAGTTTTCTCCTATTCTGGTTATTTAAAAGTAAGCAAGAGAGTAAATCTAGATGAGTCACAGATTATTGATGTCGTTTTACCTATATTATCTTCAGATTATGAAGAAGTAATTGTAAAGGCTCCTGACGAATTACCTTCAACAATTCTGCATAAAAAAGTAATCGTTAACAAAAGAATAAATAATAAAGCCAAATTAGAATCATACGAATATGAAGTTTACAACAAAATTCAGCTTGACTTAAATAATCTTGATGAAAATTTTAATAAACGAAAAGTTGTTCAGCGGCTTGATTTGATTATGAAATATCTTGATTCGACGGATCAAGAAACTAATTTTTTACCTTTTATATTGAGCGAAACAGTGTCTCGTTTTTATTACAAGAAGAACCCAAAAAAGAAAAAAGAGGTGGTATCTGCTACTCGCATCAGTGGAGTTGAAAATTTAGATTTGAACCAATTCCTTGGCGACATGTATCTTGACGTAAATATTTACGACAATACACTGAAATTATTTAACAAGGCGTTTATTAGTCCAGCTTCTAATTACGCGAGAAACTTCTACCGCTTCTACTTGGAAGATTCTATGTTTATTGACAATTACTGGTGTTATCAGCTGAAATTTGTTCCTAAAAGATCTGGAGATCAAACATTTGAAGGCGAAATGTGGATCCATGACACAACATACGCTGTAAAGCAATTCAGTATGGATATTGCCCCAGGAACAAACATCAATTATGTTCAAGGTTTGCATATCGAACATTATTTTGATCAAGTTGAGAAAGAAGTTTGGATGCTTACAAGTGAAAAAATGATTGCAGACCTTAAAATGACCAAGAAAACAAAAGTATATGGCTTCTATGGCCGAAGATATTCTTCTAGAAAAGCCTACAAGATTAATAAAGAACGCCCTCCAGACTTCTATAATTCAAAAAGTACTGTTGAAGTGAAAGATAGTGCTGAAAATCGCTCCGACAAATATTGGGCTATGATTCGACACCAACCTTTGAGCATTCAAGAGGAAGGCATAGATCAAATGATTGATTCACTGAAGACTTTAAGTTTCTTTAAATCTTTGGAGAAAGGATTATATTTAGCAACAACTGGCTATTTTAAACTTGGCAAAGTAGAACTTGGCGATGCATTCTCTTTAATGAGTTTTAATCCAGTTGAGACTTTTAGAGTTGGGTTAGCACTGCGCACTTCAAATAAGTTTAGCAAACTAATAGAGTTTGGGGGTAATTTTGCCTATGGATTCGGAGACGAAGTTTTTAAGTATGGCGCTACAATTAGGTATAACATTACTCCAAAAAAACGAGGATTGTTGAGTATTTATTACAATTATGACCTCGAACAAATAGGTCAATCACCAACTACGGCGGCAGTTGGGTCTACGTTCGGGGCTATTCTTAGGACAGGTCCTTTGGATAAATTAACTTTTGTAGAGAAGATTGGCGTCAATTTAGAAAAAGACATACGCAAAGACATTATATTATATGGTGGGTTTGAATGGAAAGAGTATACCTCAATTGGCATAGCCAATTACCTTAGTCCAAACAAAATGACTGGCATAGACGATACAATATCAAGACTTCAAACTACTGAATTTGTTGTTCGATATCGTTGGGCTAAGAATGAAGAATTTATTTCTGGCTCTTTTGATAGAAAGTCGATTCGTTCTAAATATCCAATTCTTGCAGTCCAAGGAACATTTGGGATAAAAGATCTTTTAGGTGGCGATTACGAATACCAAAAAATAGATTTATTTCTTGAGCAGAATGTCCAATTAGGTATTTTTGGTCGCATACGTTATGGATTGAACGCTGGTAAAATATATGGATCAGCAGCCTATCCTTTTTTAAAGGTTCATGAAGGAAATCAATCGTATTGGCTGATGGATAATGCATTTAATAAAATGAACTTCTTTGAGTTTATCTCTGACGAATATATATCTGGATTTATTGAAAACCATTGGGATGGTTTCTTTTTTGACCGTATTCCAATGATTAAAAAATTGAAATGGAGACTTGTTACAACAGGTAAATTTGTTTACGGGCGAGTTTCCGATCGCAATAAAGTACTTTTACGAATTCCATCTTTCACAAAACCATTTGGTAATACTCCATATATTGAAGTAGCGGCTGGAATTGAAAATATTTTTAATCTTGGCAGAATTGATCTTTTTTGGAGGCTAACTCATCTTGAACCAGGAGTTAAAACAACAGATAAGGAGGCCTTTGGTATACGCTTTAAATATGTATTAAACTTCTAGACATGAAATTATACACTGAAGGAATAAAAAAATCATACAATGGACGGGAAGTTGTTAAAGGCGTTACAATAGAAGTCAATCAAGGAGAAATTGTTGGATTACTCGGCCCAAATGGTGCTGGGAAAACGACCTCATTTTACATGATTGTTGGTCTTGTAAAACCTGATGGCGGGAAAGTTTTCCTCGATTCAAAAGATATTACAGGTCTTCCAATGTATAAGCGCTCTCAAATGGGTATTGGTTATCTCCCCCAAGAGGTGTCTGTTTTTCGAAAATTAAGTGTTGAAGACAATATTCTTGCAATTCTCGAGATGACAGAGCTTAATAAAGTTGACCGTGAAGCTAGATTAGAAGAATTAATAAGTGAGTTCAGTCTTGGACATGTAAGAAAAAATCTTGGGAATAGATTATCCGGCGGAGAAAAAAGAAGAACCGAAATTGCCCGCGCACTGGCCACAAACCCAAAATTTGTTTTACTGGACGAACCTTTTGCTGGCGTTGATCCGATTGCTGTAGAAGACATACAAAGCATTGTTTCGGAATTAAAAAAACGCAACATCGGTATCCTAATTACTGATCACAATGTTCAGGAAACTTTATCAATAACCGATAGAGCATATTTACTATTTGAAGGAGCAATCTTAAAATCTGGTACAGCGGAAGATCTTGCCGCAGATGAACAAGTTCGTAAAGTATATTTGGGCGAGAACTTTGAATTGCGAAAGAAATAATTTTTTATTCGCTATAATAAACGCTACTTTTACTATTTACTAGAATTTGATACTTAACATATTATGATAAAAAAGAGATTCATTTTGTTTAGCATAGCTGCTTTAACTGTATTATTCATTTCAAGCTCTTGCAAGAAATGTGATGCAGGCAATGAAAATGTCAGCACAGGGGAAATAATTCAAGGGGCAATCATATACCCAGATCATGGTTTTCTAACTTTGGAATTTGACTCTTACTTATTTAACGAAAATACTAGCCACACGGGGGTTTTTGAAGTGAGCTTTGATGGCGGCCTTACTAAGGTTGCAGTTGACTATAGCCAATACAGTGTGATGGGTAACCCAATGACTGTTAACTGTGAGGCAAGCTTTGTAAGAGACGTTACTCGTGACAATATTAATAATCTTGTGACTTATAACGTTACGGCAACAACTTGTAACAGTTGCAAGGAAAGAAGAACTGTTGAAAATTATGTTTTAGTAAATAAAATACCAGATGGAGCCTATACACTTCAATTTTTAAATCAAGAAATCGTAAAATAATTGAATTAAAGACTAATAAAGTCCACTTTTTGAAAGTGGCTTTTTTTATGTCAAATTTTAAAATTGAGTATAAAAAAAGGCCATCAATGACGGCCTTGAATTTAGAATAAATGATTTATCTACTTGCTAAATCAGTATTTTCTAATTGATCAATGCTTCCATATGCATCACAATTTGCTTTCGAAGATCCACATGAAGCAAAAACTACAGTTAACATTAATCCCATCAATGTCAAGGCCAAAATTTTCTTCATATTGTTTTTTTAAAAAAAGTTCTAGTTTGTTGTACTCTTTAATAACGGCAAATCTACAAAAAATTACATAGTTCTAAAAAATTAATTATTAACAATCCTATCTTTATAGTATATAATATACTAATTTGAAACTCGTTATTCTATATGATTACTAGGATTTGCACCATATTGATGCTCTTTTTCACCTTGCCAATATTGGGTCAATTAAACTATGGCTTAACATTTAAAAGCAGGGAATACACTTCTTTTATTAAAAAACCGAAGACAAAATTCAAAGACAGCACTTCAGCAAGATCATATTTAAGAGAGTTTCAACTGACTGCAATCTCTAAAGGATACCTTTTAGCCTCCATAGATTCGATTAAATTTTCAAGCAACAATGCTATCGTACATTTTTTCTTAGGAGAAAAGTTTACTGATGCAAAAATTGGTGCGACAAAAGAGGAAATTTCATTTATCCGGAAAAATGCAAAAGTTAATGAAAAATTTTTTGCTCAAGTTCCGTTTAGACCAAAAGAACTTGCAAGTATTCTAAAAAAAATAAATGTTGCTTATCTTAATAACGGGTTTCCATTTTGTTCTGTCAGCTTAATAACTAGGAAACTGGACAAAGGACAAATAGTCGCTGATTTAAATATTGAACAAGGACCTTTTCTAAAATGGATAAAAATCAACATTCGTGGTGATTCTAGTATTTCACGAAAATACCTGTCTAATCTTCTCAATATTAAAGTTGGAGAAAAATACAATGAGGCTATCACTAAAAAAATTAGTACTCGTATTAAGCAGGTACCTTTTCTCAAGGAAATTAAGCCCGCTGAATTCTTGTATACGAAACAGGGGGTTGAATTATTTGTATATATTGAGTCTATCCCAATCAGTTCAGTTAATGGTGTCATTGGTTTTCAACCTGATCCAATTAGTTCCAAATTAACCGTTACTGGAGAGTTAAGTCTTAAACTTCAAAACATGCTAAAGCGAGGAGAATTATTAGATGTACAATGGCAAAGTATTCGTGCTGAAACTCAATCTCTCGATGCACATTTAAATTACCCATTCTTATTCAACACCCCATTTGGAATTGATGGTACATTTAATTTGTATAAGCGAGATACATCATTTATTGAACTTAATTCTTCAATTGGAATCGAATATTATTTAGATGCTGGAACTGTTATCAAGGCCTTTTATAAAAACATAACTACAAGCATTCTTTCTGGAGGACAAAACAATCCTATTTACACTTCCCTAGGCAGTGCAAAATCGAATAATTATGGCTTGTCTTTTTATAAAAAGCAAATCGACTACATTCCTAATCCAACAAGAGGTTACAGTGTGACAATAAGTGCCTCATTGGGTAATCGTGTTTCACAAATAAATGACACAACACTTCAAATGGAGTCATCAACTTCTCGCGGCTACTCCCTTGTTAACTTATACTTTCCAATCACGAAAAGGCATGTGATTCGATTTTCAAATTTAACTGAATTTTATTCTGCTCCTGACATTTTCCAGAATGAACTCAATCGTTTTGGAGGATTAACAAATCAACGTGGTTTTGATGAAGATGAGTTACTTTCAACTACTAAATCTTCTTCCACTTTAGAGTATCGCTTTTTACTTGATAAAGACTCACATGTTTTCGCATTTTATGATCAAACGTGGTACGAGAACAATACAGGTAATTACTACAAGGACACCCCATATGGATTTGGAGTCGGTTTTTCTTTCAGTACTAATTTTGGCGTCTTTTCAATTTCATACGCACTCGGTAAACAATTTGAGAATCCTGTCCTTTTGAACAACAGTAAAGTTCATTTCGGATATATTGTTTACTTTTAGTGTATGCTAATAATTGGTCTAATAATTACTGTTTTTATTGTCAGTTTAATCTCGACATTGTTCTTCGGGCAACTCAAAAGCGAACGAAATAATCTCAAAAATATTTCTAAATCAATAGAAGCATTAGAAATAAGCTTAGATCAATTTAAGACTGAAAATATTCAGTTGAAAGCAGAAAATAATGGACTGGAAAAAACCATGTCTTTAGAACGAGAGACTTTTTCAGAGAGGCAAAAGGAGCTTAGAGAGCAACTCGAACTAATTGGGAAAGATATTGTTCAGCATGGCACTAAATTGCTAAAGACTGACAGTCAAGAAAGACTTTCTGAAATTTTAGACCCCCTAAAAGAAAAGATTGATCGTTTTGAACAAAAAATTGTAGCAAACAATCAGCAAGATATTAAGCAATTTGCGAACATGGAAACCTTGATTAAGACACTTTCAGAGCAACATGCAAAAGTCCAAGATACTGCACAAAATCTTGTGAATGCATTACGAGGAGAACAAAAAACTCAGGGGGATTGGGGAGAATTAGCACTAGAACGTATCCTCGAGTTTAGCGGATTAGAAAAAGGAAGGGAATACGAAACTCAGTCTTCGTTTAGGAATGAAAATGGAGAATTATTACGTCCTGATGTTATTATTCAGCTACCCGAGGATAAGCATCTAATTATCGATTCTAAAGTTTCTCTGAAAGCATTTGAACAGTTCATCAACGAAGAAGATTTAGATTTGAAAAAACGAGCCTTAAGCAATCATATCCTTTCCGTTAAAGCACATATAAAGGGATTAGGAGAAAAAGATTATTCTCATGTTTCGGGGATTAACTCTCCAGACTTTGTTTTGTTATTTATGCCCATTGAATCTTCATTTGCACTAGCAATAAAAGAAGAACCCAATCTTTATCAAGAGGCGTGGAAGCGAAAAATTGTAATCGTCACACCATCGACATTACTTGCAACGCTTAAAACCGTTGAGGGCTTATGGAAGCAAGAGCGACAGAATAAGAATGCTTTTGAAATTGCAGAACAAGCTGGACGGCTTTATGATAAATTTGTTGGTTTTGTCACAGATTTAGAAAAGGTTGGCAATAAACAAAAGGATGCTTCATTAGCTTTTGACGATGCAATGTCGAAATTGAAAAATGGTAATGGTAACCTAATGCGTTCTGCAGAAAAACTAAAAGAGCTTGGAGTTAAATCGAAGAAGAAATTAGATCGAAAACACTTAGAAGAATAGATTAGCTTCTTTTTTCTTGCATTGAAGAACGAATTTCTTTCATGAAATCGGAGGCATAAACAAAATCGCAAATTTCTTTATTATCAGTCGTAATTATATCTTTACTATTCCCCTGCCACCAATTGTTGCCTTCGTGAATAAATAAAATTGTATCCCCTATTTCAATCACTGAATTCATATCGTGTGTGATTACAACTGTTGTAATATCATACTCATATGTTATTTCCCGAATTAAATTATCAATAATAATAGCTGTTTGAGGGTCAAGTCCTGAATTTGGTTCATCGCAGAACAAATACTTTGGGTTCATTGATATAGCTCTCGCAATAGCAATTCTCTTCTGCATACCACCAGAGCACTCAGCAGGAAATAAACTATTTCTGCCTGATAAATTTACACGATCCAAGCAAAAATTTACACGATCTAGTTTCTCCTTATTAGACATTTTTGTAAACATCGTTAAAGGAAACATTATATTCTCCTCAACTGTCATGGAATCAAAAAGAGCGGATCCTTGAAACAACATTCCGATTTCTTTCCTTATTTCCTTTTTATCAAGTCGATTAAGATTTGTGAAATCTCTATCGTCGAACAATATAACACCTGAATCAGGCTGATGTAAGCCAACAATACATTTAGCTAATACCGATTTCCCTTGTCCAGATTGGCCAATAATTAAATTTACTTTCCCTTTGACAAAGTTCACATTGATATCATGCAAAACATGATTATCACCAAATGATTTATTAACACCTTTAACTTCAATCATAACAATATCATTTGAGTCAAAAGGAAATTCGCAATAAGTATTGCTACACTACTAATTACGACAGCCTTTGTTGCTGATTTCCCGACATCGAGGGACCCTCCCTTGGTGTAGTATCCGTAATAAGAAGAAATTGAAGTAATTAAAAATGCGAACACAACTGTTTTAACCAAAGCATAACCAATGTTGCCAAGTACAAAGAATGACCGCAGTCCAATGACATAAGTTTCTGTTGAACTTAGGCCCGAAAGAACAAGTGATAACCAGCCACCAATCAAACTAAGTCCCATTGAAAAAATGATCAGTACTGGAAAAAACAAAACTGCACCCAAAATTTTCGGTAAAACCAAAAAGGTTAAACTATTCACTCCCATCACCTCGAGGGCATCAATTTGTTCGGTTGTTTTCATTGTCCCAATCTCGGAGGCGATATTAGACCCAACTTTCCCAGCTAAGATTAGGGATATAATTGTTGGAGAGAACTCCAATATAGTACTTGAACGTGTAATATAACCGATGGTATATTCTGGTAATAACGGTGAGGTCATATTTGCTGCGGTCTGCAATGCGATGACACCTCCCATAAACATTGACATAAGGGCAACAATTGGAATAGAATTCATTCCGATATGCTGAATTTCATGAAAAAGTTTGCGTCGAAAAACACCGCCTTTTTCAGGCTTAGAGAATACAATCCAAAGCATCTGCATGAATATCCCAATATTTGATACAATTTTTTTCACTAGGTGTAAAGTTAATTCTATTTTTTATGCATCCAATATTATCACGTAGAATTCAACACGGCAAGTCAATAATCACTATTTTTACTTTACTCAATGGATAACCCTAGTAAATATCATTCTTTTTTTTCACCTCATATTCCTCCAGAATTCTTGAATTATGTGGTGAGTATTATAGAAAAAAATGCCGTTCGTTTCAAAATAAGTCGTCCTCGGAAAACAAAATTAGGTGATTTTAGAGCAGGAAGAAATGGTGAAATGCATCAGATAAGCGTTAATCGGGGCATGAATCCATACTCTTTTCTAATTACGACACTCCATGAATTTGCTCACTTAATTGCTCACAATAAGTTTGGCCCTAAAATTCAAGCCCATGGCCAAGAATGGAAAAACACTTATTCAAAACTCATTCAGCCAATCATTGATTGTGGGGATCTCCCTAAAGACATTGAAAAATCCTTACTGAATTCATTGATCAATGTAAAAGCATCTTCTTGTTCTGACGTTAAACTGCAGCGAGTTCTTTTAAAATATGAGACGCAAAGTAAAGAGTTAATCACCTTAGAAAAGATAGAGAAAAATAGTATTTTTAGCCTCAACAATAAAGTTTTCATTAAAGGGGACCTGAGGCGAACTCGGTTTCTATGCCAAGAAAAAAAATCGAGGCGAGAATATTTAATCCATGCACTTGCGCAAGTAATTGAAATAAAAAATGAATAACAACTACAGTATTATAATGGCTGGTGGAATCGGGAGTCGATTTTGGCCCCTTTCTACAGCTGAAAATCCAAAACAATTTTTAGATGTACTTGGCATTGGAAAAACGTTAATTCAAATGACTTACGAGCGTCTTTTACATATCTCTCCTAATGAGAATATTTATATTATGACGAATCAAGAGTACAAAGAAAAAGTTCTTGAACAATTGCCAAACCTTTCCCCAAGTCAGGTATTAACAGAGCCGGAGAGAAAGAATACAGCGCCTTGTATTGCCTATGCTGCGGGAAAAATTCAAGCAATGAATCCGAATGCAAATTTAATTGTGTGTCCTGCAGATCATTTAATCATGCAAGAAGATCGATTTAAAAAATCGATTGAAGTTGCTCTGGAATCATCTCAATCTGGTCGTATTGCGACAATTGGTATTGCACCAACCCGACCAGATACCGGTTATGGGTATATCGAAGTAAATCAGGAGAGCAGTTTTGCTCCAAATTCAATATTTGAAGTACAACAATTTAGAGAAAAACCAAATTTAACGATAGCCGAAGAATTTGTTGCTTCTGGGAATTTTTTCTGGAATTCTGGTATATTTATTTGGAAGGCTTCTACAATTATAGATTCTTTGATGCAGTTTCAACCTGAATTACACTCTCTCTTCACTGAGAATTTATCAATGTACAACACGGAGAATGAACAGGAAAATGTAAATCATGCTTTCGCCACTTGTGAAGACATTTCCATCGATTTTGCTATTATGGAGCATGCTTCAAACATCGATGTAGTGGTTGCTAATTTTGATTGGTCTGATTTAGGAACTTGGGGTAGTTTAGATGGTCACTTAAAAAAAGAAAGTAACAATAATGCTCTTATTGGTGACAAAGTTTCCGTAGTCAATACTAAAAATTGTATCATTAATATTCCTTTAGGAAAAACAGCTTTAATTGATGGGTTGGATGGCTATATTGTTATTCAGTCCGAAGATAAGCTCATGATCCTCAAAAAAGAAAATGAACAAGAATTAAAACAATTCTTGACGCTTTTAAAAAAGTAGTGCTGACAACCTGCCTAGACAACAAGTTATCAGCACTATGTTTTCTTATTTTATTTTTCCTGCGCGTCTTTGAGAATTTTCCCAACGTCTGTACAAGTCAAAATAGCTTTTCGTTTCCATAACGACTACTCCTCCGAGTGTGTCGCCGTATTTTGCTGGCAAACCCCCAGTATACATCATTATACGTCCAATTGATGCACTAGGCGCACTTCCAATTTCAGTTGTTTTAACACCATCAACTAAAAAGAGCATATCACCTTTGCGAGCACCTCTAAAAACCAATTCTCCATCATTTGTCATCCTAACATCTGATGACATTGAGTTAATTAAAGCCGTTAGGTCTGTTTTTACCGCTGATTTTTCTATCTCCTCCGAGTTCAAAGTATTTACAGGTAAATTACCATCAACCATTCTAATTTCATTTCTATTATATATCGCAAATGTTTCATCCAAGGTAAATATCTCAGAATCGAATTCTATTGTACCCATCTGATAAAATCCATCCATAGGTACTTCTGCAAAAATATTACTCATCGTGTCCCCTAGATGTTTAATGTTTATCATATAATTTCCTGCTGGGATTCCAGAAACCCTAAATCTGCCATCTACATCGGTATGGGCATTGTATTTTTTACCGTTATCTAAGATGTATATATGAGCTCCAAAAACTCCTCGTTCTGTTCCTTTTTCTAAAACAGTTCCAATAACTTCTCCTAAATTCTCCTGGCCAAACCCAACCATTGTGGTTGTCAATATGGCAATTAATGTTACAATTTTTTTCATGATCTTATGTTTAATGTTCTCTAATAAGATGACATAACTGACAACATTCCATAAATTGAATAAAAAAATCCTGACCATAGTGATGATCAGGATTTTTTTATTCAATCGTTGAGTCTATACTTCAGCACTTGATGTCTGAAATTTTCTATCTACTTTTTTAAACAATCCTTGTAACACTTTGCCTGGGCCAACTTCAACCACTTCGCTCGCACCATCTGCAATCATTGCTTGCATTGTTTGTGTCCAACGAACAGGAGATGTGAGTTGAGCAATTAAATTTGACTTAATTTCTTCAGGATCTATTACTGCCTTTGCTACAACATTCTGGTAAACTGGGCAAGAAGGAGCTGAAAACTCAGTGGACTCAATTGCTTTTGCTAACTCTTCGCGAGCAGATTCCATTAATGGAGAATGAAAAGCTCCTCCAACAGGAAGCATTAATGCTCTACGGGCTCCAGATTCAGTTAAAACTTCACAGGCCTTTTGAACCGCAGGAACTGTTCCTGAGATGACCAATTGACCTGGACAGTTGTAGTTTGCTGCAACAACTATTCCATCAACTTTATCACAAACTTCTTCTACAATCGCATCTTCCAAGCCAATAATTGCTGCCATAGTCGATGGCTCATTTTCACAAGCTTGTTGCATCGCCATCGCTCTTTTAGAAACAATTTTAAGTGCATTTTCAAAACTTAATGTACTATTTGCCACGAGTGCTGATAATTCTCCAAGTGAATGACCAGCTACCATATCTGGCTTAAAATCATCACCTAAACAAGCTGCTAGAATCGTCGAATGAAGAAAAATAGCTGGTTGGGTTACCTTCGTTTGTTTTAATTCTTCATCGGTTCCACTGAACATGATTTTTGTAATATCAAAACCAAGGATTTCATTGGCTTTATCAAACATCTCTTTCGCTAAGGGATTATTATCGTAAAGGTCTTTGCCCATTCCGGAGAATTGAGCACCTTGACCAGGAAATACATATGCTTTCATAGTGTGTTTTTTTTGTCAAAAATAATGAATCTTAACTATTGAAAAAATTTAGTAACAAAAAAAGGTCGACTTTCGCCGACCTTTTCTTTACAATGACCAATGGTCATAAGTATATTACTTGATTACAACTCTTTCTACTACAGATCCGTTTTCGTTAGAAACTTTCACTAAGTATACTCCTGTACCATTTGCTGATAAATCAACAGATACTTTTGTATTAGATGTTGTAGAATAAACTACTTTTCCTAACATATCATAAACAGTGATTATATTATCATTGTTGTTATCGTTAGAAATGTTAACTATACCTTCAGAAGGATTAGGATAAACAGAGATACCATCTAATGAAACATCATTAATACCTAAATCATCTACAAAACCTTCCATTAGTAAACGAACACCAAAAGCTGTTCCGTTTGTATATGATGTATTCAATCCAGTACCTGGAAGATAAATCATACTCGCTGTAGAAGGCTCTTCTACAGTTCTATCATCTAAAATTCTGATATCAGCAAAGTTTGCATTACTGTATAATTCAGCAGCAGCATAGTATGCTCCTGGAGCTAAACTAACCGGAGCGACAAAATTAAGAAGAATGTATCCTGCATCAAGATTAAATTGTTCAATTACAGATGGAAGCGTATTATATATAGGTGTAGGATTATTAGCTAAGAAATCAGCAGTATCAATAATTGAACCGTACATTTCTCCTCCAACAACACTTCCATTTGCTAACATTACTTTAATAGCAGAAACACTTGCAGTTGATTTGATCATGTACTGAGCTGCAACAAACATTGCATCTGCAACAGGAGCACTATCATCATCATTAAATGAATTTGTACCAATTGAAGTCAAATCAGAGTTTGTATAAACACCAATTCCATCCATTGCATACTCAAAGTCAGTTACTCTCATCTCTCTGACTCCAACATTATCACTAAATTCAGGGCCACCAGCAGCATCTACACCAGCTTCTACTGAAAAAGTACCTGCGTAAGTAGTTCCAGCAGTCATTCCAAGTGCAGATTCTGTAGCTTCTACTTGTCTTGTTGAATCTGACTCAATAAGAGCTGTTGAAGAATTAGAAGTAAATCCATTAAAAACTGCATCTAAAGTAACATTTGTTTGATCATTAACTCCAAAGTTATAAACTGTAGAACCAATAGTCCAATCAGTGTCTAATTGTACTTCAGGTGTATATCCGTATTCAATTCCGTCATTTGTTACACCAACGATGTAAGAAGAAATATTTTGAACATCATCTAATGGTTGCTCAATAACTTTTACGTCATCAACAAACCAAGCATATCCCCAAGTTCCAGTCCAATGAAAACGGATATAAATATCTGCTTGTTGCGCAGCTGTTAAACCTACTAATGCAGGACTAATATTTACTTTTCTAATTTCAGGGTTTTCTGAAGAAGACCCTGTACCTGCAGCATCAACCGCTGAGTTTGCGTAAAATACATTATTCATAGCAGAAATATCTGTATCTGGAAGCAAATCTGGCCAAACAACGTTACCTAAACCATCACCAATACCAACTACGATATAAGTTGTTTCAGAGTTGAATCTTCTATAATGCTCTTCAAATTGTACAGCTGCATATGTAACACCCGTCATGTCAATTGAATTAGCTGTTGTAGCCCAACTATCTTCAACTTCATCACCTCCTGAAGCTCCTCCATAAGCATCAGAATCAAGCAATAAATATCCATCAGCAACTGTTGTTGATACGATATCAGCAATTGGAAAATTTCCTGTACAAGAATTAACACCTATTTGCCAATCAAGAGAAGAAGCAGAAGCGTCATGGTCAAGAACCCAGTCAGCAGCGTTGCCAAATGAATTTTCCCAAATAACTGTTGCTCTAGTCGCAGCTGGTGAATTTGTAGAAGAGGTTGGACGTAAATTCGTCGCTTCTTGATGCTGTATATTTTTTGCAGACATCATTGTTGCTTTTTCTTGTGCATTTGCACCAATGGCAATCGCTAAAGAAAAAAAGCTTAAGTAAATTTTTTTCATAATTTTTGATTTAATAAT